>Ga0073934_10001375_pt1 | contig 59125 bp, 61 predicted proteins | sample LarsenN4metaG_FD_76834 | JGI IMG/M metagenome (GOLD analysis project Ga0073934, IMG submission 76834) | Hot spring sediment bacterial and archeal communities from British Columbia, Canada, to study Microbial Dark Matter (Phase II) - Larsen... ...
ACCCACGCCGCGCGCAGGGGGGTAGCCCGATAGCCACCCCCTCCCTGAACGCCTGTCCTGGAGGCTCCTAGCGATGGCTGCGGTAACCCTGAGTTATGAGCTGACGAGAACTGGAGGGTAACCCTCAGTTATGAGCGGCTACGTCGCCCGCGTGGCGCCTATTTCCGGCGCGCTACCTGGTCGCGGATCCGCCGCTCCTGCTCGCCGAGCTCCGGCGTGAACTCCGCGCCGAAGTCCTCCGCCTCGAACAGGGGGCGGATCTCGACGTCGGCCTCCTCGTCGTGCGGGTTCGGGCACCGCTTCAGCCACTCGACGGCCTCGTCCATCGATTTCACCCGCCACAGCCAGAACCCGGCGACGAGGTTCGCGGTCTCGGGGAACGGCCCGTCGATGACGGTGCGCTGCGCGCCCGAGAACCTCACCCGCTTGCCCCTGGAGGACGGCTGCAGGCCCTCGCCCGCCAGCAGGACGCCGGCCCGGGCCAGCTCCTCGTTGTAGCTTCCCATCTCGGCGAGGAGCCGCTCGTCCGGCATCGCCCCCGCCTCGGATGCCCTCGTCGCCTTCACGATCACCATGACACGCATCGAGTTCGCCTCCGGTCCGCGCCGGTCTCGACCGGCTTCATCGAGACGTCGAACGGACGGGCGCCCGATCGACATGCCGCGGCGGATTTCCCGGCGCGCGCGGCGCTCGACGCGGCGGCCCGCGCGGCGGCGCCGGGCCGGCGCTGCTGCTATCATGCCTCACCGTGCGCGCCCGGCGGCGACCGGAGTCCTCGAACCGCTTGTCGATCCGCCGCGCCACCGCCCGCGACGCGCCGACGATCGCCGCGCTGGTGCGCGGCCTCGCCGAGTACGAGCGTCTCGCCCACGAGATGGAGGCGACGCCGGCCGCGCTGAGACGCCACGGCTTCGGGCGGCGGCGGTACTACGAGGCGATCATCTGCCGCCGCGGGCGGCGCCCCGTCGGCTTCGGCCTCTACTTCTTCACCTACTCGACGTTCGCCGGCCGGCCGACGCTCTACCTCGAGGACCTCTTCGTCCTGCCCGGGGAGCGGGGCCGCGGCGCGGGGCGCGCGCTGCTGCGGGCGCTCGCGCGCATCGCGGTGCGCCGCGGCTGCGGGAGGATGGAGTGGGCCGTGCTGGACTGGAACACGCCGGCCATCCGCTTCTACCGCCGGCTCGGCGCGACGCTGCGCAGGGAGTGGATCCTCACGCGGCTCGCCGGCGAGCCGCTCGCCCGGCTCGCCGGGGTCAGTCCCCGCGGCGGCGCAGGAGCGCGGCGCCCACGGCGAGCAGCGCGACGCCGAGGAGCGAGGGCAGGAGCCACGGCACGCGGCCGATGAGGAGCCCGCTGACGAACGGCCCGAGGAAGATCCCGCCGTCGACGCCCACCCGGTAGAGCGCCGTCCGCCAGCCCACCTGGTCGGGCGGCGTCTCGCGCCGCAGCACGCTGAGCGGCAGGGTCCACGACGCCATCCCCACGCCGAACAGCACGCAGCCGGCGACGAGCAGCGGGAAGTCGCCGAACGCGACGAGGCCCGCGGCCACGCCGAAGATCAGCAGCATCGTGCCGAGCACGCGCGGCGTGCCGTGGCGGTCGGAGAGCATCCCCGCCGGCACCAGGCAGGCGATGTCGCAGACCTGCACCGTCATCAGCAGCCGCGCGATCCCCTGGCGCTCGAGCCCGAACTCGCGATCGGCCCGCAGCGGGATCACGAACTGCTCGAGCGTCGAGTACGCCAGCGCGACGGCGCCGCCCGCACCGAAGGCGAGCACCACCATCGGCGTCACGCCGGCCGGCTGCCGGTCGGCGGCCGCGCGCCGCGCGAACAGCGGGCGCGACGGCGAGGCGGGCTCGGGCGGCAGCGCGCGCAGCACGAGCGGCACGACGGCGAGCCCCAGGAGCTGGGGCGCGCACGTCAGCAGCATCGCGACGTTCCACGAGAGCTGCGCGGGCAGCACGCCCAGCACCGCGGTGCCGCCCAGCACGCCGAGCATCGCGGCCAGCTCGACGGCGCTCAGCGCCGAGGCGAGCCGTCCCGTCGCCTGGAACCGCAGCACCGCCGTCAGCGTGGCCACGGCGCCGAGCGCGTGCGCGACGCCCATCAGGGCGCGGCCGAGCACGATGACGCCCACGGGGCCGCCCGAGGCCACGAGCAGCACGCCGGCCGCGAGGAGGAGCGGCGAGAGGACCAGCGCGCGCCGCAGGTGATGGGTGATGAACAGGCCCACCGGCACGTCGGCCAGCATCCGCGCGAACCCGAAGGCGCCCGCGACGACGCCGAGCTGCCAGTCGGGGAGGCCGGCGCCGCGACCGATCTCGGGCAGGAGCGCGGGGAAGGCGCCGATCGAGAACGTCGAGGCGCCGAGGAAGACGCACAGCAAGGCGATCGCTCGCACGAGGGGCGATTGTATGGCTACAGTGGCGCATGGACACGCCTGAAACGTTCCGCGTCATCGGCCGCTCGCTCCCCCGGCCCGACGGCCCGCCGAAGGCCGCCGGGCTCGTCCGCTACGCGGGCGACGTCCGCCTGCCGCGCATGCTGCACGCGCGGCTCGTGCTGAGCCCGCACGCCCACGCCCGAATCGTCGCCGTCGACACCGCCGCCGCGGCGGCGCGTCCCGGCGTCGTCGCCGTCTTCACCGGCCGCGACCTGCCGCTCGCCGCGCCCGACGCGACCGACCGCAGCCGCGCCCCGCTGGCCCGCGACCGCGTCGTCTTCAACGGCCAGCCCGTCGCCGCCGTCGTCGCCGAGACCGAGGCCGTCGCCGAGGACGCCGCCGCGCTCGTCCGCGTCGACTACGAGGAGCTGCCCGCCGCCGTCGATCCCCTGGCGGCCATGCGCCCCGACGCGCCGCTCGTCCGCGCGCCCGGCGCCGGGGGCGGCGACCAGGAAGCGCTGGGGATGCACGGCGCCGACGAGGGCATGGAGGCGCAGGACGACTCGCGCGCGCCCAACGTGGCGAGCACCGCGCGGTTCCGGCGCGGCGACGTCGAGCGCGGGTTCGCCGACGCCGAGGTGGTCGTCGAGCGCCGCTTACGCGACCTCCATGGTCCACCAGGGGTACCTGGAGCCCCAGGCCGCGGTCGCCGACGCCGACGGCCCCGGCCACGTGACCGTGTGGACCAGCACGCAGGCGCTCTTCTTCGCGCGCGGCGAGGTCGCCGAGGCGCTGGGGCTCCCCGAGCACCGCGTCCGCGTCGTCGCCATGCCGGTCGGGGGCGGCTTCGGCGGCAAGTACGTCCTGCTCGAGCCGCTCGCCGCAGCGATGGCGATGGCGCTCCGCCGGCCGGTCTCGGTCGTGCTCACGCGCACCGAGGAGTTCCTGGCGACCACGCCGGCCCCCCGGGCGATCTTCGACGTGAAGACCGGCGCCCGCCGCGACGGCCGGCTGACCGCGCTGTCGGCCCGGGTGATCTTCGACGCGGGCGCCTTCGCCGGCGCGCCCCTCGGCATCGCCTGCCTCCTCCTCGGGGCCTGGTACCGCTTCCCGAGCCTCGACGTCCGCGGTTGGGAGGTGCTCACGCACAAGCCCGGCTCCGGCGCCTACCGGGCGCCGGGCGCCGTCCAGGCGGCGTTCGCGATCGAGTCGCAGATCGACGAGCTGGCGGGCCGGCTCGGTCTCGACCCGCTCGAGATGCGACTGATGAATGCGGTGGCCGAGGGCGATCCGATGCCGAACGACAAGCCCTGGCCGCGGATCGCCATGCGGGAGTGCCTGGAGCGCCTGCGGGAGCCCTGGCGGGCGTGGCGGCGCGAGGCGGCGCCCGCGCGCGGGGGCGGCGGCGTCCGGCGCGGCGTCGGCCTCGCGATCGGCGGCTGGGTCGGCGGCGTCGAGCCGGCGAGCGCGGTCTGTCGCCTGAACGCCGACGGCAGCTTCACGGTCGTCGTCGGCAGCGTGGATCTGAGCGGCACCAACGTCGCGCTCGGTCAGATCGCCGCCGAGGCGCTCGGCACGGCGCCGGAGCAGGTCGAGGTCCTCAACGCCGACACCGACGCCGCGCCGTTCGCCGGCGCGAGCGGCGGCAGCAAGATCATCTACACGGTGGGCGCCGCCGTGGCGCGCGCGGCGGAGGACGCGCGCCGCCAGGTGCTCGGCGTGGCGGCGCGGAAGCTCGAGGCGGCGGTCGAGGACCTGGAGCTGGTCGACGGCGCCGTCCGCGTCCGCGGCGTTCCCGGCCGGTCTGTCACGCTGCGGGAGGTCGCGGACCTGTCGATGGGCTGGAATGGGAGATACGACCCCGTCCTCGGGCGCGGCTCGAGCGCCGTCGACGCGCGCGCGCCGGGGTTCGCCGCTCACCTCGCGGAGGTCGAGGTCGAGACCGACACGGGACGCGTGCGCCCGCGCCGTCATCTCGTCGTCCAGGACGTGGGCCGCGCGCTCAACCCCGCCGCGATCGAGGGCCAGATCGCGGGCGCCGTGGCCCAGGGCGTCGGCTGGGCGCTGCTCGAGCGGATGGCGTACGACGAGCAGGGGCGGCTCGTCTCGGCGACGCTGATGGACTACGCGCTGCCGGCGGCCGACCAGGTGCCGCCGGTGGAGAGCGCGCTGGTGGAGGTGCCGTCGGCGGAGGGCCCCTTCGGCGCCAAGGGCGTCGGCGAGCCGCCCGTCGTGGCCGCCGGCGCCGCCATCGCCAACGCCGTCGCCGCGGCGACGGGGCGCCGGCCGACCGAGCTGCCGATCAGCAGCGCCGCAGCGCGCGGCGCGCCGGCCGAGGCGGCCTGACGCTCAGCGCGCGGCCGGCGCCCCGCTCGCCCGCCGCGCGGCGCCGGTCCGCGGCCCGCCGCGCGGGCGGCCGCGGAGACAGGCCTGGAGCCGCCGCCGCACCGGCTGCGGCACCCACACCCCGGCGGCGCGGAGCAGCAGCGAGCCGTCGCGGGTGATCCCGAAGCCGCGCAGGTAGACGCGGGTCGCGGGCAGCGGCCGTCCGGCGTCGTCGTAGAACCACGCGAACGACTTCACGCGCTCGCGGAGCCCACGCCGCACGGCGGCGAGCGCCTCCGCGTCGTCGTGGAGCCCGGCGCGCTCGCGCGCGAGCAGCCGCAGCATCGACGTCTCGCCCCGCGGCTGGTCGACCCGGTGCAGCGAGTCCTTGGACACCCGCAGGATCGCGAGCGGGCGGTCGAGGTAGCCCAGCGTCGCCCACCTCACGAAGCGCAGCAGGAACTCCCAGTCCTCCGACGACGACCACGCCTCGTCGAAGCCGCCCGTGCGCACGAAGGCGTCGCGCCGGAGCGTGAGCGCGCTCGGCTTCACGAACACCTCCTGGAGGAGGAACAGGTACATCTGCCGCCGCGGCACGACGACGCCCTCGGGGAACGAGCGGTCGCCCAGCCAGGCGCCGAAGAGCGGCGAGTCCCGCATGAACGACGGCACGTAGACGTCGCCGTCGTGCTTCTCGAGGTCGCTGAAGACGCCCTGCACCTCGGGATGCCGCGCGAGGAAGTCGACCTCGCGGGCGAGCTTGTCGGGCTTCCACGCGTCGTCGGAGTCGAGGAACGCGACGAGGTCGCCGCGGGCCAGCGCCACGCCGGCGTTCCGCGTGGCCGACACGCCGCCGTGCGGCCGGGGCACGTACCGCACGCGCGGGTCGGTGACCGCGCCCAGGCGGGCCGCCGTGTCGTCGGTCGAGCCGTCGTCGACGACCAGCACGTCCAGGTCCCGGTACGTCTGGGCCAGCACGCTCTCCAGCGCCCGCAGCACGACGTGGCCGCGGTTGTAGGTGGGGATCACGACCGAGACCATCATGGCGCCGCTCCTCACGCCGCCCGGCGCGCGACCGCGCCGCGGAGGCTCGAGGGCAGCAGGCCGAACCAGAACCGCAGCCGCCCGAGGGCCCGGCGCTCGAGCGTCCGCGCGAGCCGGTAACGGATCGGGTCGAAGACCATGTCGTGGTACGGCATCCACAGCGTCAGGACGCAGCCGATCTCCACCTTGAAGCGGTAGATGCCGAGGTTGGCGTCGGTCTCGCGGGGCGGGACGTGGGTGCCGCTGCTGCCGAAGTCGAGCTCGCGGCACCCCGCGCTCCGCGCCCAGCGGATCCACTCCCAGTGCACGAGGTCGCCCACCGGCAGGCCGCGCGCGTCCTCCGCCGACGGGGCGTAGAGCGGATAGGCGAGCGCGCCGAACCGCACGCCGAGCAGCGCGCTGACGACGCGGCCGTGCACGCGGCCGGTGGCGACGGCCAGGTCGCCGGACGGCCCGTACGCCGCGCGCAGCGCCTCGAGGTGCCCGCGGTCGCGCACCGGATAGCCGTTGCGATCCGCGTGATCCACCAGCAGCCGGTAGAACTCGCCGAGATCGGCGACGTCCGTCCGGACGTCCGCCGTGATGCCGCGCCTGGCCGCCGTGGAGATGTGCTGCCGCCGCTTGCGGGCCATGCGGCGGAGGAGGTCCTGCTCGGAGCCGTCGAGCGGCATCCGCATCACGTTGCGCGGCGAGTTCCACAGCGACCAGAAGTCCGGCAGCGCGCAGAAGCCACGCTCGCGCAGGCGCAGCCGCACGTCATGGCGCTCGTCGGCGACCGCGGGGCTCACGCGCAGGAAGGTGACGCCCGCTCGCGCGCGCACCGCGTCGGCGAGCGCGGGAAGCGCGTCGAAGCCACGGAGATCGTCGTCGTGGAGCAGCGGCCCGCGCGGCGCGTACCCGACGGCGCCGACGAGCGGCAGGCGCCGGCAGAGCGCGCCCAGCGCCGCGACGCACTCGCCGCCCTCGAACGCCGCGAGGCGGACCGGCGTCCAGCCCTGGCGGCGCCGGATCTCTCCCCACGCGTGCCCCTGGCGGAGGTCGGCGCTCCGGAAGCCTCGCACGATCTCGTCCCAGTGGTCTGCGGCCTCGATCTCTCGGATTTCCGGCATCGGACGATTCCAAGCATAGCGGCGCGCCCGGCGCTGACAACGTGTGAAACCGATTCCTCTGGCCCGGCATCTGTGCAGGCCGCTGCAGCGTCGCACGGTCCGCTGCCGCGCTGTTTTTCGCCGGGTTCGGCGTGGCACGGTTCGTGGACCGGAGGGGACCGCGATGACGACACGACATCCGCGCGCGCTGCTGGCCGCCCTCCTGCTCACCGCCGTCGCCGCCGCCCTCCCCCCGCTCCCCGCCGCCGCCCAGTCCGACGTCACGGGCGAGTGGCGGATGCTGTCGGCCACGTCGCCGATCAACCCCATCCACGTCGCGCTGCTCAGGACGGGGAAGGTGCTGATCGCGTCGGGCTCGGAGAACGATCCCACGCACACGACGTTCCGCTCGGCGGTCTGGGACCCGCGGACGGGCGCCTTCAGCGTCACCGAGATCCCGTGGGACCTCTTCTGCAACGGCATGTCGCAGCTCGCCGACGGGCGCATCCTGATCGTCGGCGGCAACCTCCAGTACAACCCGTTCCGCGGCCTGAAGACCACGACGATCTTCGAGCCGACCTCCGAGACCTACATCCAGGTCCAGGACATGGCGCGCGGCCGCTGGTATCCGTCCAACACCCTCCTCGGGGACGGCAAGACCGTCACGTTCAGCGGCTGGCTGGAGAACGCCGGCGTGCCGAACCGCGCGGTGGAGATCTACGACGTGGCGTCGGGCTGGAGCCCGGAGCTCGTCGCCCCGTGGACGCCGCCGCTCTATCCGTGGATGCACCTGCTGCCGAACGGGCGCGTGTTCGTGTCCGGCTCGCAGCCCGGCTCCCACGTCTTCGACCCGGCGTCGCGCGCCTGGACGCTGGACGTGGCGCGGACCCGCTACGGCCAGGACCGCCGCTACGGCTCCTCGGTGCTGCTGCCGCTGCGCCCCGACGACGGCTACCGGCCGCGCGTCATGATCATGGGCGGCAACAACCCGGCGACGGCGACCGCCGAGGTCATCGACCTCGGCGCGGCGACGCCGGCGTGGCGCAGCCTGCCCCCGATGTCGGCCCCGCGGATCGAGATGAACGCGGTGCTGCTCCCGACCGGCAAGGTCCTGGCGCTCGGCGGCTCGGCCGTCGACAACGACGCCAGCACCGCCAGCAGGCGCGCGGACCTGTTCGATCCCGAGACCGAGACCTGGGCGAACGCGGGAACGGCCGCCGTGCCGCGCCTCTACCACTCGGTGGCCCTGCTGCTGCCCGACGCCACCGTGTGGACCGCCGGCTCCAACCCGTTCCAGGGCGCCTGGGACAACCGGATGGAGATCTACTCGCCGCCGTACCTGTTCACGCGCGACTCGACGGGCCGCGTGATCCCCGCCCCGCGCCCGACGATCTCCTCGGCGCCGGCGCGGGTCGGCTACAACGCGTCGTTCACGGTGTCCAGCTCGTCGGCGGCCGACATCGCCCAGGTCGTCCTCGTCCGCCCCGGGTCCAACACCCACGCCTTCGACTTCGACCAGCGGCTCGTCGAGCTGCGGTTCACGGCCTCCGGGACGACGCTGAACGTGACGTCGCCCCCGAACGCCAACGTGGCGCCGCCCGGCTACTACATGCTCTTCGTGATCAACCGCGCAGGCACGCCGTCGGTGGCGCGCTTCGTCCACGTGATCCAGAACCCGACCAACCAGCCGCCGTCGGCCCGCATCCTGAACCCGTCCGCCGACGTCAGGATCCGCGCCGGCCAGTCGGTCACCTTCAGCGGCGACGGCACGGACGCCGACGGCAGCGTCACCAGGCTGTCCTGGGTCTTCCCGGGCGGCTCGCCGGCCACCAGCAGCGCGGCGACGCCGGGGGCGGTCACCTTCTCGACGCCCGGGCGGTACACGGTGTCGCTCACGGTCACCGACAACCTGGGGGAGAACGATCCGACGCCGGCGACGCGGACGATCACCGTCGATCCCGCGGGCTTCACGGCCGCGATCACGTCGCCGCCGGCGGGCGCCACCGTCAACGGCACCCAGACCGTCGGCATGAGCGTCGCGGGCGGGACGGCGCCCTTCACCTACACGCTGCGCGTCGACAGCACCCAGGTCTTCACCACGACGTCCTCGGCCACGTCGCAGAGCTACGGCTGGAACACGGCGACGGTCCCCGACGGCAGCCACACGCTCACGCTCACCGTCCGGGACGGCACCGGCGCCACCGCGACGGCGAGCCGCACGGTGACCGTGGCGAACTCCTCGGGCGCTCTCCGCGTGGCGATGACGACGCCGACGCCGGACCAGACGGTCTCCGGGGTCGTCTGGGTCAACGTCTGGGTCGAGGGCGCGGTCGGACCGTTCAGCTACACGCTCACGGCCGCCGGGGCCACGGTCGGCTCCACGACGTCGTCGGCGACGCACGTCACCATCCCGTGGGACACCACGCGGACGCCGAACGGGCCGCAGACCCTGACGGCGACGGTCACGACGTCGACGCGGACGGGCTCGTCGAGCGTGAACGTCACCGTCCAGAACGGCGGCAGCCCGCCGCCGCCCGGCCCCGGCCTGAGCGCCGCGATCACGGCCCCGGCGGCGGGCGCCACGGTGAGCGGGACGACGACCGTCACCATGACGGCGAGCAACGCCGCGCCGGGCAACATCACGTACCGCCTGACGATCGACGGGGCCGTCGTGTCGGTGCAGTCGACCTCGTCGACGACCGTCACGTACGCCTGGGACACGCGCACGTACGGCGACGGCTCGCACACGCTCGGCCTCACCGTGACCGACAGCACGTCGGCGACGGCGAGCGCCAGCCGCACCGTCACGGTGGCCAACAGCAGCACCGGCTCCCTGCCGGTCGCGCTCACGTCGCCTCGCGAGGGCGCCACCGTGACCGGCACCGTGTGGGCGAACGTCTGGGTCGGCCCGCCGCCCGGCACGCCGCCCTACACCTACACGCTGACCGCCGCCGGGGCGACGGTGGGCGGCACCACGTCGTCGGAGACCCACGTGACGATCCCGTGGGACACGACGCGCACGCCGAACGGCGCCCAGACGCTGACGGCGACCGTCCGCGACGCGGCCGGCAAGACCGGGTCGTTCAGCGTCAACGTGACGGTCCAGAACGCGGGCAGCCCGCCGCCTCCTCCGCCCCCGCCGTCGGGGCTGACGGCCGCGATCAGCAGCCCTGCGGAGGGGGCGACGGTCTCCGGCACCGTGACCGTCGGCATGGCGGCGGGCGGCGGCACCGCGCCGTACCGCTACACGCTCCAGGTGGACGGCGCCCAGGTCTTCACGACGACGTCCTCCAGCGGCACGGCCTCCTTCGCCTGGAACACCGCCTCCTCCACGAACGGCTCGCACACGCTGCGGCTGGTCGTCACCGACAGCGCGAGCGCCTCGGCCGAGGCGACGCGCACCGTCACGGTCTCGAACGGCTCCACCGGCACGATCGGCGTCGCGCTGACGTCGCCCCGACAGGGTCAGACAGTCAGCGGCACCGTCTGGGCCAACGTCTGGGTGGGCACGCCGTCCGGCACCCCGCCGTACGACTACACGCTGACGGCGGCGGGGGCGACGGTGTGGACGGCGACCTCGTCCAGCACCCACGTGACGCTGCCGTGGGAGACGTTCAGGACGCCGGACGGGCCGCAGACGCTGACCGCGACCGTCCGCGACGCGGCCGGCCGCACCGGCTCCTTCAGCGTCGACGTGATCGTGAGCAACGGCACCGGCTCCACGACGCCGCCCCCGGCGACGCTCACCGCGTCGTTCACGAGCCCCGGCGACGGCACGACGGTCTCGGGGACGATCACGATCGGCATGGCGGCGGGCGGCGGGACGCCCCCGTACGTCTACACGCTCCAGATCGACGGCACGCAGGTGTTCACGACCACCACGTCGGCGACTTCCACGTCGACGTCCTGGAACACGACGACCGCCTCCAACGCCTCCCACACGCTGAGGCTCACGGTGAGGGACGGCGCCGGCGCGACGGCGACGGCCTCCCGGACCGTGATCGTGTCCAACAGCACGGGCGGCGGGGGTGGCGGCGGTACCCCGCTGACCGTCGACCTCACCTCGCCGCGCCCCGGCGAGGTGGTGAGCGGCGTGGAGTGGGCCAACATCTGGGTCAGCGGCGGGGGCACGCCGCCCTTCGACTACACGCTCTCGGTGGGCGGCACGATCCTCTGGGAGGCGCAGTCCTCGGCCACGCACGTCACGCTGCCCTGGGAGACGACCCGCGTGCCCAACGGCCCGCAGACGTTCACCGCGACGGTGCGGGACTCGACCGGGCGGACCGGCTCCTCCAGCGTGAGCGTGGTCGTGCAGAACCCCTGACGGCGGGGGCCGGCGGCGCGGGCCCTGAACCACCGCGCAACTGCGCCGGCCCCATCGCTCGCCGCGTCCCGCCCCGCGTCGCGGGGCGCCCCGGCCGCCCGACCGTCATCACCCACGAGCGCGCACCCGTGCGCCGCACATCGGTGCGCCGGCCCGAGCGCTCACCGCAACCCGTAGAACGCCGCGGCGTTGTCCCGGAGGATCTTCCGGCGGGCGGCCGCGGGCAGCGGCAAGGCCAGCATCGCCTCCGCCGTCCGCGGCCACTCGTGGTCGGGGTGCGGGTAGTCGCTGGCGAAGAGCACGCGGTCCTCGCCGATCAGGTCGAGCACGCGGGGCAGGTACGGCTCGTCGGGCTCGCAGGAGATCCAGCACTGCCGGCGGAAGTAGTCGCTCGGCGCCAGGGCGAGCGCGGGCTCGCCCGCGATCCCCGCCGTCTGCTCCCGGTGCTCGTCCATCCGCCAGAGCCAGTACGGCAGCCACCCGCAGCCCGACTCGAGGAACGCCACGCGGAGCCCGGGGTGGCGCTCGAGCACGCCGCCGCCGATGAGCGCCAGCATCGCGAGCATCTGCTCCACGGGGTGCGAGGCGGCGTGGCAGGCGAAGAAGGTGGAGAAGCGGTCGGCGCCCGCCGCGGGGAGGTGGGCGCCGACGCCCTCGTGGACGCCGACCGCGAGCCCCAGACGCTCGCACGCCGCCCACAGCGGCTCGTAGGCCGGGTCGTCGAGGTTCCGGCCGCGGATCGGATTGGGGCGGACGAGCACGGCGGCCACGCCGCGCGCGGCCAGCCGCTCCGCCTCGGCGACCGCCAGCGCGGGGTCGTGCAGCGCGACCAGCATGCCCACCGGCCGCAGGCGCGCGGGCGCCACGCTGCAGAACTCGAGCAGCCAGTCGTTGTAGGCGCGGCAGATGGCGATCGCGAGGGCGGGGTCGAGGTCGTCGATGGCGGCGACGTACAGGCCCTGCGTCGGGTAGAGGAACGCGACCTCGATCCCGCCGGCGTCCATGGCGCGCAGCTGGGACTCGGCGCTGTAGCCCGCGGCGTGGTACTCGGCGAGGCGCTCGCGCACGCGGGTCGAGAACGCGGCGCGCATCGCGGTGCTGACGCACTCGTGGCGCGGCGACAGGCGGCCGCCGGAGAGGAAGCCGGAGCGGCCGTCGGGACGGACCACCACGCGGGGCGCCTCGGCGCGGAAGCGCGGCTCGATGTAGCGCTCCCACATGCCGGCCGGCTCCATGACGTGGCCGTCGGCGTCGATGATCGGGATCCTGGTCGTCATGTCGGTCGATCGGCCTCGGCGGCCCCTCCGGTCGATTGATGGGGTCCCGGCGCGCGCCGACCCGATGATCGACGGGACCTCGACGGCCCTGACCCCTGAGCGCCCCGGCAGAGCCCGACGCGCGCCTCGACGATCGCTCGCCGGCCGGCGTCCGGCCGGCCGTGGTGCCCGGGCGGCTCCTACGTAATAATGGGGCCACCGCGCTGTCAACACCGCCGGAGGACGCCATCGAGCCGCGCATCCCGATGCTGGACGTCGAGCGCCTGCCACCCGAGCTGCGCGCCATGCTGGACCGCTGGCAGGCGGAGGGGGGCGACCCCAGCTTCATCCGCCTCTTCGGGCGGCTGCCCGACCGGCTGCGGCACTTCGTCGCCTTCTACTCGCCGCTCGTGCGCAAGGGCCTGGTCGAGCACCGCACCAAGGAGCTGGTGCGCCTGCGCCTGGCGCAGCGGAACGACTGCCACTACTGAATGGCCACCCGCTACGCCTCGGGCAGGCGCGAGGGCGTGACGGACGCGCTGGCGGCGGCGCTCGCCGCGTACGAGTCGGGCCCCTTCGCCGAGCGCGAGCGCGTCGCGCTCCGCTACGCCGACCGCATGTACGACGACCACCACCGGGTCGACGACGCCCTGTTCGAGTCGGTGCGCGCCGAGTTCGGCGACGACGGCGCGCTCGAGCTGACGTGGGTCATCGCCGAGTTCATCGCGCTCGGCAAGGTGATCCACGTCATGCGCCTGCCGTACGGAGCGGGCGGCTGATCGTCGAGACGCTGCTCGTCGCCGGTGCCGCCTGGGTCGCCGCGACGATCGTGACCGTGGCCATCGTCGCGCTCGTCGTCGTCAACCTGCCCGTCACCCACTTCCGCCGGCCGCCGGCCTCTCCCCCCGTCACGCCGCTCGGCGCCGGCGGCTGGGTGCGGCGCGCCGCGCGCAACGCGCTCGGCGTGCTGCTGATCGTGATCGGCGCGCTGCTGTCGCTGCCGGGAATCCCGGGGCAGGGCGTGCTCACGATGCTCGTCGGCGTGATGCTGGTGGACTTCCCCGGGCGCCGCCGGCTGGAGACGGCGCTCGTCCGCCGGCCCGGCGTGCTGGCCGGGCTCAACCGGGTCCGCGCCTGGTTCGGCCGGCCGCCGCTCGCGCCCCCCGAGTGAGCGCGGCGTCCGGAGGCTTCTGCTATCCTTGCCGGCCCGTGGTCGCGCTCGCCGTCCGCATCGCGCTCGTCGCCGCCGCCCTCGCCGGCTGCGCCGGGCGGCTCGACTACACGGCGCCCGCGCCGGGCGCCGTCGTCACGTCGCGGACGGTCGACCGCCCGCTGGAGGCGGCGTGGACCGCCCTGGTCGCCGGGCTCGAGCGGCGCCGCTTCTCGCTCGACGTCGTCGACCGGGCCGCCGGCCGCGTGGACCTCGCCTACCGCGGCGATCCCGAGCCCTACGTCGACTGCGGCACCATCGTGTCGTCGGTGCGGACGCTCCGCGGCGAGCGCCGCTACGAGTTCCCCGCGGCGAGAGCGGCGCAGGTCTACGAGGTGATGAGCGGCCGCGACGTGTACGCGGTCGACCGCCGCCTCAGGCTCGACGGGCGCATGGACGTCCGGCTCGAGGCCGTCGGGCCGGCCACCACGCGCGCAACCGCGCGGGGGCGCTACGTCGTCTCGCGCACGCAGTACGTCCGGCGGGGCGAGCACGGCCTCGTCGAGTCGTTCAGCCACACGACGGTCTTCGATTCCCGGGGGATGGGCGAGCTGGCGGGGCCCGGGCCGGTGGTGACGTGCCGGCCCACCGGCCGCTTCGAGGCCGACGTCCTCGACGCCCTCGGGACGGAGCCCTGACGAGGAGATCCGATGGCCACGCTCCCCGACCCGCTCGATTCCCTGACCCCGGAGGCCCAGCGCGTCTACGACCGCATCAAGGCCAGGCGCGGCGCGCTCCGCGGTCCCTACGCGCCGCTGATGCACCATCCCCCGCTCGCCGAGAAGGTCGGCGACCTGGGCGAGTACCTCCGGTTCGACTCCCGCCTCCCCGGCGACGTCCGGGAGCTGGCGATCCTCGTCACCGCGCGCGCGGTGAGCCAGCCGTTCGAGTGGTGGGCGCACGCGCCGATGGCGCGGAAGGCCGGGCTCCCGGAGGAGGTCATCGAGCGGGTGCGCGCGCGAGGCGACCTCGCCTCGCTGCCGCGCCGCTACGCGGACGCCGCCCGCGTCGTCCAGCACGTGCTCGCGTTCGAGGCCGTCCCCCAGCCGCTCGCCGACGCCGTGCGCGCCGACCTGGGCGTCGAGGGGCTGCTGGAGCTGGTCGTGCTGGCGGGCTACTACCGGCTCATCGCGGGCGTGCTGTTCGCGTTCGAGGTGGCCCCGCCGGCGGGGGAGCGGCCGCCGTTCTGACCGGCCCGCGCCGGGCCGCGCCGGGGCGTTGACACGGCCTCCGATTCGGAGATAATCGGCGCCACTTTCCCCGAGTCCGGACGTCCGCGTCCTCCCGCACCGAGGAGGGACACATGGCATCGCTCCGGCACGCGCCGCCCGTCGTCGCCGCGCTCGCCCTGGCGCTCGCGCTGCTCGTCCCCGCCGCGGGGTCCGCCCGGGCCGCGCCCGAGGGCCAGCTCACGTGGGCGGTCCACGTCTCCCTCACCCCGAAGTGGTTCGATCCCGCCGACAACGAGGGGCTCATCACCCCGATGATGCTCTACTACGCGATGCACGACGCGCTGGTGAAGCCGATGCCCGGCAACGCCGCCGCGCCGAGCCTCGCGGAGTCGTGGACGGTGTCGCGCGACGGGCTCGTCTACGAGCTCGTGCTGCGCCGCGGCGCGCGCTTCCACACCGGCGACCCGGTGACCGCCGACGACGTGAAGTTCTCGTTCGAGCGCTACCGCGGCGCCGGCGCCAAGCTGCTCAGGGAGCGCGTCGCCGCCGTCGAGGCCGTCGACTCCCAGCGCGTCCGCATCCGGCTCAGGGAGCCGTGGCCGGACTTCATGGCGTTCTACGGGACGCCCGCGACGGGCGCGGCGTGGATCGTGCCGAGGAAGCACGTGGAGAAGGTCGGCGACGAGGCCTTCAGGAAGGCGCCCGTCGGCGCGGGGCCCTACCGGTTCGTGTCCTTCACGCCGGGCGTCGAGCTGGTCCTCGAGGCCTTCGACGGCTACTGGCGCAGGACCCCGTCGGTCAAGCGGCTGGTGCTCCGGGTCGTGCCCGACGAGGCCACGCGGCTGGCCATGCTGAAGCGGGGCGAGGTCGACATCGCCTACTCGATCCGCGGCCCGCTCGCCGAGGACGTCAGGCGGACGCCCGGGCTGCGGCTCGCCGCGGCGCTGACGTCGGCGACGTTCTGGGTGGATTTCACCGCCGAGCAGTGGGATCCGAAGTCGCCCTGGCACGACCAGCGGGTGCGCCTCGCCGCCGCGGTCGCGCTCGACCGCAAGGGCGTGAACCAGGCGGAGACGCTCGGCTTCTCCCGCGTGGCGGCCTCGATCATCCCGGCCGGCTACGAGTTCGCGTGGCCGGCGCCGCCCATCCCCCACGACCCCGGCCGCGCCCGGAAGCTGCTCGCCGAGGCCGGCTATCCGAACGGCTTCGACGCCGGCGACTACACGGTGGACTCGTCCTACGCCAACGTGGGCGAGGCCGTCGTCAACGACCTGGCCGCCGTCGGCATCCGCGCGCGGCTGCGGCCGCTCGAGCGCGTCGCGTGGCTCAGCGCCTGGCGCGAGAAGAAGGTGCGGAACCTGCTGCAGGGCGGCGCCGGCGCCTTCGGCAACGCCGCGACCCGGATCGAGAACTACATGACATCGCGGGGCATCTTCTCCTTCGGCTCCTATCCCGAGATCGACGACCTCTTCCAGCAGCAGTCGCGGGAGCTCGACCGCAAGCGGCGCGAGGCGCTCCTGCACCAGATCCAGAAGATCGCCCACGACCGGGTGATGTTCGCCCCCATCTGGGAGCTCGCGTTCCTGAACGGCGTCGGCGCCCGGGTCGGCGAGGCCGGCTTCGGCCGCATCGAGTACCAGCCGTACTCCGCACCGTACGAGGACCTCACGATCCGGAGGTGACCACGTGAAGACAGGCGCGCTCGTCCTGGTGGTGGTGTCGCTGCTGCTCCTGCCGGCCGCGGCGGCGGCGGCGCCCGAGGGCACGCTGACGTGGGCCGTCCACGTCTCCGTGGCCCCCACGTGGTTCGACCCCGCGGAGACCGCGGGCATCGTCACGCCCTTCATGCTGCTCTACGCCATGCACGACGCGCTGGTGAAGCCCATGCCCGGCAACGCGATGACGCCGAGCCTCGCCGAGTCGTGGAGCGTGTCGAAGGACGGCCTCGCCTACGAGTTCGTCCTCCGGAAGAACGTGAAGTTCCACAACGGGGACCCGATGACGGCCGAGGACGTGAAGTTCTCCTTCGAGCGCTACCGCGGCGCCTCTGCGTCGCTGCTCAAGGCCAGGGTCGCCCGCGTGGAGATCGTCGATCCGCACCGCGTCCGGTTCGTCCTGAAGCAGCCGTGGCCGGACTTCATGACCTTCTACGCGACGCCGGCCACGGGCGCCGCCTGGATCGTGCCGAAGAGGTACGTCGAGAAGGTCGGCGACGAGGGGTTCAAGAAGGCGCCCGTCGGCGCCGGCCCCTACCGGCTCGTGTCGTTCAGGCCGGGCGTCGAGCTGACGCTGGAGGCCTTCGAGCAGTTCTGGCGCAAGACGCCGTCGGTCAAGACGCTGGTGTTCCGCGTCGTCCCCGACGAGTCGACGCGGCTGGCGGCGCTCAAGCGCGGCGAGGTCGACATCGCCTACTCGATCACCGGCGCGCTCGCCGAGGAGCTGAAGCGCACGCCGGGGCTGACGCTCGCCCCGACCCACTTCACGTTCACGACCTGGCTGCTCTTCACCGAGCAGTGGGATCCGAAGTCGCCCTGGCACGACCGCCGGGTCCGGCTCGCCGCCAACCACGCCATCGACCGGCAGGGCATCAACCAGGCGGTCTACCTCGGGCTGGCGAAGCCCGCCCACAACTTCGTGCCGTCCGGCATGGAGTACTTCTGGACGCCGCCGCCCCACGCCTACGACCCCAGGCGCGCCAGGGCGCTGCTCGCCGAGGCCGGCTACCCCAACGGCTTCGACGCGGGCGAGGTCACCGGCGAGATGATCTACGGCGGCGCCATCGGCGAGCCCGTCGTCAACTACCTGCAGGCCGTCGGCATCCGGGCCAAGCTGCGCCTCATGGAGCGCGCGGCGTTCTACAAGGAGTACGGCGAGAAGAAGCTGCGCGGCACGCTGCACACCGGCAGCGGCGCCCCGGGCAACGCGGCGACCCGGATCGACACGTACGCCGTCACCGGCGGCCGCTACGTCTACGGCACCTACCCGGAGATCGACGGCCTCTTCTCCGAGCAGGCGAACGAGACGAATCCCCGGGCGCGGCAGCAGATCCTCCACAAGATCCAGCAGCTGATCCACGAGCGCGCGATGTTCGCGCCGATCATCGAGCCCGCGTTCCTCAACGGCGTCGGCCCCCGCGCCGCCGTCCACGGCCTCGGCCTGGTCGCGAACTTCCCGTACTCGTCGCCCTACGAGGACCTCAAGGTGAAGACGAGGTAGCGGACGCCATGAAGACGTACATCCTCCGGCGGCTGGGGTACTCGCTCATCTCGCTGGTGCTGCTGTCCGTCACGATCTTCCTGTTCGTCAGGGTCACCGGCGACCCGGCCGTGCTCCTCGTGGAGCCGGGGGCGAGCAAGGCCGACGTCGACGCCCTCCGCGCGCAGCTCGGGCTCGACCGCCCGCTCTGGGAGCAGTACGTGGCCTTCGTCCGGAGCCTCCTCCGCGGCGACTTCGGCCAGTCGTTCTACTACCGGACGCCCGTGTTCGACCTGTACCTCTCGCGGCTGCCGAACTCCCTCCTCCTCGCCGCCTGCGCCATGGCCTTCTCGCTGCTCGTCGGCATCCCGACCGGCATCCTCGCCGCCGTGCGCGTGAACCGGTGGTGGGACAGCGTCGGCAAGATCTTCGCGCTGCTCGGCCTCTCGATGCCGGCCTTCTGGGTCGGACTCGTGATGATCCTCTTCTTCTCGGTGTACCTGGGCTGGCTGCCGTCCTCAGGGTCGGGGACGGCCGCCCACCTCGTCATGCCGGCCGTCGCGCTCGGCTGGTACTTCGCCGCCGCCCACATGCGGCTCACCCGGTCGTCGATGCTGGAGGTGCTCGGCTCGGAGTACGTGAAGCTCGCCCGGCTCAAGGGGCTGCCGGAGGCGCTGGTGATCGCCAAGCACGCGTTCAAGAACGCCCTCATCCCGGTGCTGACGCTCGCCGGCATCAACCTGGTCATCATGGTCAACGTCGCCGTCGTCGTGGAGACCGTCTTCGCCTGGCCCGGCATCGGCCGCCTGCTCTACGAGGGGATCACCTTCCGAGACTTCCCCGTGGTGCAGGCCACCGTGCTGCTCGGCGGCGCCATGATCGTCGCCGTCAACCTGGTCGTCGACGTCCTCTACGCCGTCATCGACCCGAGGATCCGCTATGGCCGTTAGGGCCGAGACGAGTCGCGCCGCCGGTCTCACGCTCGCGTGGCGCTTTGCCGCGCTCCGCGCGAACGGGTTCCCGCTGATCCCCATCACGATCCTGGCCGTCCTGGCGCTCGTCGCCGTCTTCGCCGAGGCGCTGGCGCCGCACGACCCGGAGGTCGGCGTCCTCGGCGAGCGCTTCAAGCCGCCCGCGTGGCAGGCCGGCGGCAGCGAGCGCTACCTGCTGGGCACCGACCATCTCGGGCGCGACGTCCTCTCCCGGCTGATCTACGGCGCCCGCGTGTCGATGGTGGTCGGGCTGGCCGCCGTCGCGTTCGCCGGCACGCTGGGCACCGCGCTCGGGATCCTGTCCGGCTACCTGGGCGGCTGGGTCGACCAGGTCATCATGCGGGTCACCGACGCGTGGCTCGCGCTGCCGGGTCTCACGTTCGCGATCTTCCTGGCCGCGGTCGTCGGCCCGAGCGCGATGAACATCGTGATCATCCTCGGCGCCGTCTACTGGACGCGGTACGCGCGCGTCATCCGGGGCGAGGTGCTGTCGCTGAAGGAGCGCGACTTCGTCAGGCTGGCGATCGTCGCCAACTGCTCGAAGTGGACGATCATGCGCCGCCACATCCTGCCCAACGTGGCGAACTCGGCCGTCGTGCTCGGCACGCTCATGCTCGGCGTCGTGATCGTCACCGAGGCCTCGCTCTCCTTCCTCGGCGTCGGCGTGCCGCCGCCGCAGCCGGCCTGGGGCCTCATGCTCGCCGACGGCAAGAAGGGGCTGATGGCGGGCTACTGGTGGCTCACCGTGCTGCCCGGCTCCTGCATCATGCTCATGGTGCTGTCGGCCAACCTCCTCGGCGACTGGCTCCGCGTGAAGCTGGACCCGCAGCTCCGGCAGCTGTGACGCCACCGCTCCTGGAGATCCGCGGGCTCAGCACCCGCTACGTCGCGGCCCGCGGCGCGCGCGTCATGCCGGCGGTCGAGGACGTCGCGCTGACGCTCGGCGCCGGCGAGACGCTGGGGCTGGTCGGCGAGTCCGGCTCGGGCAAGACGACGCTGGCGCTCACGATCATGCGGCTGCTGCCGCCGGCCGCGCGCATCGTCGGGGGCGAGATCCTCTTCGAGGGCCGGAACCTCCTCACCATGCCGGAGTCGGAGATGCGCCGCGTGCGCGGCAAGCGCATCGCGATGATCCTGCAGGACCCGATGGCCTCGCTGAACCCGCTCTTCACCGTGGGCGACCAGGTCGCCGAGCCGATCCGCGTCCACGACGGGGCGCCGCGCGGCTCGGCGTGGACGCGCGCCCGCGACCTGCTGCGCGCCGTCCGCATCCCGGCGCCCGAGACGCGGCTCGGGAGCTACCCGCACCAGATGTCCGGCGGCATGCGCCAGCGGGTCGTGGGCGCCATCGCGCTCGCGTGCGAGCCGCGGCTCATCATCGCCGACGAGCCCACGACCAGCCTCGACGTGACGATCCAGGCACAGTATCTCCGCCTGCTGCGCGACCTCCAGCGCGAGCACGGGCTGGCGCTGGTCTTCATCACCCACAACCTGGGCATCGTCGCGCGCATGTGCGACCGCGTGGCCGTCATGTACGCCGGGCGCATCGTGGAGTCGGGCCCGGTGCGCGACATCTTCGACGCGGCGGCGCATCCGTACACCCGGGCGCTCCTCGACTCGATCCCGCGGCTGGGCAACGGCGGGGCGCGCCGGCTGGCCGCCATCGACGGCCACCCGCCGGACCTGGCGGCGCTGCCGCCGGGCTGCGCGTTCCATCCCCGGTGCCCCATGGTCCGGGACCGGTGCCGCGCCGAAGCGCCGCCGGAGTTCGCCGCCGGCCCGGCCCACACCGCGCGCTGCTGGCTGGCGGCGCCGGGCGCCCGATGACGCTGCTCGAGGCCGACCGGCTCGTCAAGCACTTCGCGGTCGGCGGCGGCGTGTTCGGGCGGGCGCGCGGGCGGGTGCGCGCCGTCGACGGCGTGTCCTTCGCCATCGAGGCGGGGCGGACGCTCGGCCTCGTCGGCGAGTCCGGCTGCGGCAAGTCGACGACGGCCAAGCTCGTGCTGAAGCTCGAGGAGCCGACGGGCGGCGAGATCCGCTGGGAAGGCCGGAGCCTCGCGGGACTCGACGCCGCGGGGCTCGCCGCCTACCGGCGCTCGGTCCAGGCCGTCTTCCAGGACCCGTACGCCTCGCTCTCGCCCCGCATGCGGGTGAGCGCGATCATCGCCGAGCCCCTCGTGACCAACGAGCGCCTGCCGGCCGCGAAGGTGCGTGACCGCGTGCGCGAGCTGCTGGCGCTCGTCGGGCTCCCCGAGCGGTCGGCCGACCTGTTCCCGCACGAGTTCTCGGGCGGGCAGCGCCAGCGCATCGCGATCGCCCGCGCGCTCGCGCTCGAGCCGCGGCTGATCGTGCTCGACGAGCCGGTGTCGGCGCTCGACGTCTCGATCCGCGCCCAGGTCCTGAACCTGCTCGTCGACCTGCAGGCGCGGCTGGGGCTCGCGTACCTCTTCATCGCCCACGACCTCGCCGCCGTCGCCCACATGAGCCACGTCGTCGCGGTGATGTACCTGGGGAAGATCGTCGAGACCGGGGAGTCGCGCGCGATCGTCGAGCGGCCGGCGCACCCGTACACGCGCGCGCTGTTCTCCGCGGCGCTGCCGTCGCACCCCGACGAGCGGCGGGAGGAGGTCGTGCTGCCGGGAGAGGTGCCGAGCCCCATCGACCCGCCCGGCGGCTGCCGCTTCCACCCGCGCTGCCCGGACGCGATGCCCCGCTGCGCCGTCGAGGAGCCGCTGCCGCGCGTCGTCGACGGCCGGACCACCGCGTGCCACCTCTACGACGGCGCGCCCGCCGCGCCGCCGCCCCGGGCGGTCGTCGGCGCCTGACGCTGATGATGCTCGCGGAATCGATCGACGCCGGCGCCCGGCGGCGCGCCGTCGACGTGTTCCGCGAGATTCATCCGCCCTCGGCGGGAGCCGGCGCGCCCACCGGCTTCCAGACGTTCCGGCAGCGTGTCTCGGTGACGCGCGCCGCCGCCACGACGCCGCCGAGCGCGACCAGCAGGCACACGCCGAACGCCGCCTGCCACGCGGCGTCGGGATAGAGGCGCGCCCCGCCCGCCGTCGCTCCCGTCCAGCGGGCGTCGAGGATCACGCCCGTCACCCACTGCATCACCGCGAACAGCAGGAAGATGGGCGCGTTGCAGAAGCCGACGGCGATGCCGACGCGCGCCGGGTCGTTGACCTCCCGCACCGACGACCAGACGAGCGCCAGCCCCGACGACACGAAGCCCATCACCAGGAACAGCGGGCCCAGCAGCGCCGCCGGCGGACGCAGCGCGGGCAGGACGAGAGGCAGCCAGCAGGCCGTGTAGAGCAGCGCCGAGATCAGCATCGGCAGGCGGCGCCGGTGGAACCGGTCGGAGATCCAGCCGACGAGCGGCGCGCCGAGCACGATGCCCACGGCGAGGAGCGAGACGAGCGCCGCGGCGCGCACCCGCGGCAGCCCGTAGACCTGCTCGAGGTGCGGCACGCCCCAGAGCCCCTGGAAGGCGATCAGCGTCGCGTAGATGCCGCCGGCGGCGAGGATCGGCGGCCACGTGCGCGGGTTGCCGACGACCGAGGGGATGGCGGCGACGACCTCGCGGAGCGCCGGCGCCCGCCGCGCCGGACCGCCGGCGGAGTCCGGGCGGTCGCGCACCGCGACGAGCGCGAGCGCGCCCAGCGCCAGCGTGACGAGGCCGATCGTCACGAAGCTCCGCCGCCACCCGATCGCCTCGACGAGCAGCGCCAGCGGCGAGGCCGCCACCAGCCCGCCGATGTTGCCGACGGTCTGCGTCCAGCCGGAGATCGTGCCGAACTCGTCGGGACGGAACCACTCCGCGGCGAGGCTCAGCATGGCGATCAGGATCACGGAGGCGCCGAGCCCCACCAGGAAGCGGCCGGCCACGGCGGCCCCGAACACGGGCGCCATCCCGAAGACGATCGCGCCGATCCCCATGCCGGCGCCGCCGAGGGCCAGCGTGCGCCGGGGGCCCAGCGTGTCGGCGAGGCTGCCGGCCACGAGCGCCATCGCCACGAACACGTAGGGATAGATCGCCGCCAGCCCGCCCAGCGCCGCGGCGGTGATCCCGAAGTCGCGCATGAGGTCGGAGACGACGACGGCCGGCGCGACCCTGTGGAAGTACGAGAAGAAGTAGATCGCGGCCGGCACGACGAGCACGAGCCAGCGCGCCCGGCGCGCCGCGGTCGCCTCCCCGGGTGGCGGCACCATGACGCCCGCCATTCTACGGCGTGCCGGGCCCGCCGACTCCTCGGTGAGAAAAGTTTTTCCCACCCCGCCGATGCGTGCTTGTCATTCCTCGACGCCCTTCCTAGACTTGCTTCCACACACCCCTCATGAAGCTCCGCGGACATCTGGTCACGCTCGTCCTGGGAGCCCTGACGCCGGTGCTGATCTTCTCGGTTGTCATGGTGATCCTCTTCTGGCGGGAGGAGCGCCGCGCGATCGAGCAGGGCATGCGGGAGACCGCCCGGGCGCTCGTCGTGGCGATCGACCGCGAGGTCAACGGCTCGATCATCGCCATGGAGGCGCTCGCCACGTCCCGCGCCCTGGACGGCGGAGACCTCGGCGAGTTCCACGAGCAGGCCGCCCGGGTCGCCCACAGCCGCCCGGCGTGGCGCGCGATCGTCCTGCTCGATCCCGGCGGACGCCAGCTGATCAACACGGTCGTCCCGTTCGGCCGCCCGCTGCCGGCGGCCGATCCCGGCGAGCACGTCCGGAAGGTCGCCGAGGCCGGCCGGCCCGCCGTCTCGGACCTCTACGAGAGCCGCTTCTCGGCGACCCCGGTCGTCGCCGTCGGGGTCCCCGTCCGCCGGGAGGGCAAGCTCCGGTACGTCCTCGGCGCCGTCCTCGACATCCGGGCGTTCGACGGCATCCTCCTGAAGCAGCAGATCCCCGAGGGCTGGGTGGTCGCCGTGCTGGACGGCAAGAAGGTCATCGTCGCCCGCACCCGGAACGCCGACCGCTTCGTCGGGCGCCGGACGAGCGAGCGCCTCGCGCTGCAGAGCGCCAGGGACGACGAGGGCTGGTTCCGCGGCGAGACGAGCGAGGGCGTGGAGGTCTACACCGCCTTCAGCCGCTCGCCGCTCACGGGCTGGACGGTCGCGCTCGCCGCGCCCGCCGACATCATCGACGGCTCGCTGCAGCGATCGCTGGCCACGGTGGCCGGCGCCGGCGCTCTCTTCCTGCTCCTCGGCACGATCCTCGCCGCGCGTCTGGGCGGCCGCGTCGCCGGCTCGATCGTGGCCCTCGCCCGCGCGGCCGAGGCGCTCGGCCGCGGCGGCGCGCCCGCGCCGGTCGACTCGCCCGTGACCGAGGTCAACGACGTCGGCCGCGCGCTGAGCGACGCCGCCGCGCTGCTCCGGCAGCGGTCGCTCGAGCGCGAGCAGGCGCTCGCCGCGGCGCGGGCCAGCGAGGAGCAGCTCCGCTTCGCGCTGGAGGCCGCGCGCGTCGGCGCCTGGGACTGGGAGGTCGCGCGGGGGACCGTGACGTGGTCGGCGATGCTCGAGACGTGGTCGGCGATGCTCGAGGAGATCCACGGCGTCCCGCCCGGCGGCTTCGGGGGCACCTTCGAAGAGTACCAGAAGGAGATCCATCCCGACGACCGGGAGCGCGTGCTGCGCGCGCTCGGGACCGCGCTCGACGGCGGCCAGGATCACGATGTCGAGTACCGCATCGTCCGCCCCGACGGGTCTGTCCGCTGGGTGCACGGGCGCGGGCGCGTGTTCCGCGACGCTTCCGGGCGGCCGGTGCGGATGAGCGGCGTCTGCTTCGACGTGACGGCCCGCAAGCGGGCCGACGAGGAGCGCGCGCGGCTGCTGGAGCTCGAGCAGGCCGCGCGCGAGGAGGCCGAGCGGGTCAACCGCGCCAAGGACGAGTTCCTCGCCACGCTCTCCCACGAGCTGCGCACGCCGCTCAACGCCCTCATGGGATGGGCGCGCCTGCTGCGCAGCCCCAACGTGGACGAGGCCACCGCGGCGCGCGCCATCGAGGTGATCGAGCGGAACACGCGCGTGCAGGCGCAGCTCGTCGGCGACCTGCTGGACGTCTCGCGGATCATCACGGGCAAGCTGCGGCTCGACATCGGCCCCGTGTCCCTGCCCGCCGTGATCGACGCCGCGATCGACGCCGTCCGGGCGGCCGCCGACGCCCGGCAGATCACGATCACGACGTCGCTCGACCCGGCGCTCGGCACGCTCCACGGCGACGCCGACCGGTTGCAGCAGATCGTGTGGAACCTCCTGTCGAACGCCGTCAAGTTCACGCCGCCCGGGGGCCGCGCGCGCGTCGAGGTCACCCGGAACGGCGAGCACGTGGAGATCGCCGTGAGCGACAGCGGCAAGGGCATCGAGCCCGGCTTCCTGCCCTACGTGTTCGACCGCTTCCGCCAGGCCGACAGCACCACGACGCGCTCCCACGGCGGGCTCGGCCTCGGCCTCGCCATCGTCCGCCACCTCGCGGAGCTCCACGGCGGCACCGTGAGCGCGTCGAGCCCCGGCCCGGGGCTCGGCTCCACCTTCGTCGTGCGCCTGCCAATGACGCCCGCGCTCGCCGGCGACGCGCCGGCGGCCGCGGGCGAGCCGCGGAACGGCGAGGCCGCGGAGCTGGACCCCCTGCCCGCGCTCGACGGCACGCGGATCCTGCTCGTCGAGGACGAGGACGACACGCGCGAGGTGCTCGCGAACGTGCTCGAGCGCTGCGGCGCCCACGTCACCGCCGTGGCGTCGGCGGCGGAGGCGCTCATGACCTTCGACCTCGCGCAGCCCGACGTCCTCGTGAGCGACATCGGGATGCCCGGAGAGGACGGCTACGCCCTCATCAGGAAGATCCGCGCCCGCCACGGCGATTCCCGGGCCTGGGTGCCCGCCGTGGCGCTCACCGCCTACGCGCGGCGCGAGGATCGCGACGACGCCCTCGCCGCCGGCTTCCAGCTCCACGTGCCCAAGCCGGTCGAGCCGGCCGAGCTGGCGCGCAGCGTGGCGGCCCTCGCCGGCCGCCGCTGAGCCGGGCCGCTTCTCGGTCTTGCCATCACGCTCGCGGGCCGCCGCCAAGCGCGCCGCGTCGCGGAATCGCGCTCGCGATGGCGCGGCGCGGGGAAGGCGTGATACGGTAAGTGGCCGTGTCGCGCGTCCTGAGCGCCGTCTTCGTCGCCGCCATCATCGTCCTCGACTTCGCTCTCCCGGCGGCCGCACCCCGGCCCACCGGCCGACCCGCCCATCACGCCGAGCGCGGATTCAGGAACCTCGACCCGACGTACGAGTATCCCCTGATCGGCCGCACGATCCGGCTCATCCGCCGCGGCTTCGAGCCGGTACCCCAGCGCGGCCCCGCGCCCGACGTGCTGGCGAACGACGGCGTGGAGCTGCGGGCGAACGGCTACGCGCCGACGATCACCTGGATCGGCCACTCGACGTTCCTCGTGCAGATCGACGGCGTGAACATCCTGACCGATCCGCACTGGGGCGATCGCGCCAGCCCGGTGGCGTTCGCGGGGCCGAAGCGTCTCGTGCCGCCGGGCATGCGCTTCGAGGACCTGCCGCCGATCCACGCGGTGGCGATTTCGCACGATCACTACGATCACCTGGACGAGGCGACGGTCCAGCGGCTGGCCGCGACGCACCGGCCGCGGTTCTTCACGCCGCTCGGTCACCGGGAGTGGTTCGCGGACCAGGGCATCACGGACGTCGTCGAGCTGGACTGGTGGGAGAGCCGGACCTACCGTGGCGTCACGTTCACGTGCACGCCGGCCCAGCACTCCTCGGGGCGCGGGCTGCACGACCAGAACCTCAGGCTCTGGTCGTCGTGGGCGATCGCGGGCCGCAGGAAGCGGCTGTTCTTCGCCGGCGACACGGGCTACTACGGCGGCTTCAAGGAGATCGGCCGGCGCCTCGGTCCGTTCGACGTCGCGGCCGTCCCCATCGGCGGCTACAGCGGGTACCCGAAGCACCCGAACCACGTGAACCCCGAGGAGGCCCTCTCCGTCTTCGAGGACGTGCGGGGCCGGCTCATGGTGCCGATGCACTTCGGCACGTTCGAGCTGAACCGCGAGCCGTTCCGCGAGCCGCCCGAGCGGCTGCTGCGGGAGGCGGTGGCCCGGGGCCTCGAGGAACGGGTCGCTCCCCTGAGCCCCGGACAGACCATCCACTGGTAGGGAGCGTCACCCCTGCAGCGGCGCGCCGTTCAGCAGCGTGACGCCGGTCACGGGCACGGGCTTCAGCAGCGCCTGCATGACGAAGCAGCCGCGCTCGGCGTTCCGGACGACCCGCGCGACCCGCTCGGGCGGGTCGGGCGAGTCGATCTCGAGCGTCGTCTCGGCGCCCAGCATGCCGCCCTCGACCGTGTCGTTCAGCACCGAGCCGGTGACGCGGTAGCGCGCCGTCACGCGCATCCGCATCCCCCGGACCGTCACCTTCAGCATGTGGCCGTACCTGGCCACCTGGGTCATCAGTCAGAAGGCGAGGGCTGCGCTGAAGTACATGAGCGGCGTCGGCGCGGAGCCGAGCCCGCCGAGGTTCGGGCCCTCGTCGCAGGCGAACGTCATGTGGCCGGCGCCGTTGCGGCTGACCGTCCCGAGCTTCAGGAACGGCGTCACCGACCGCACGTCGGCCTCGAATACCATCTCGCGGCTCCGGATCTCGGGATCCAGGCCTTCCGGCGTCGTCGTCATCGATCTCTCCTCCAGGGGGCGACCATGAGACGTGTTCTCGCTGTCGCGCTGCTCCTCGCGCTGGCGCTGCCCGTCGCGGCGGCGGCCCAGGAGCCGTACCCGTCGCGGCCGATCACCATCGTCAACCCGTTCCCGCCCGGCGGCATCGCCGATCTCACGGCGCGCCCCCTGGCCGGAGCGCTCGAGCGGATCCTGAAGCAGCCGGTCGTCGTGGTCAACAAGCCGGGCGCCGCGGGCGCCGTCGGCGCGCAGTCGGCCGCCGTCGCCAGGCCCGACGGCTACACGCTGCTCGTCGCGCTCGTCAGCATCTCGTCGACGCCCGAGGTGGACAAGCTCTTCGGCCGGGCCCCGACGTACACGCGCGACCAGCTCGTCGGGATCGCGCGGCTCAACGCCGATCCGCCGATCCTCGCGGTGAACGGCCCGTGGAAGACGCTGAAGGAGCTGGTGGACGACGCGAAGAAGCGCCCCGGCGAGATCACGTTCGCGTCGTCCGGGCCGTACGGGGCCTCCCACCTGCCGCTCGAGATGCTCCTGCACGCGGCCGGCATCAAGATGCGCCACCTGCCCACGACCGGCGGCGGCCCGGCCACGACCGCGGTCCTCGGCGGCCACGCGCAGCTCTGGGCGTCGCCCCCCGCGCTGGCGCTGCCCCACATCCAGGCGGGGAAGATGCGGGCGCTCGCGACGTGGGGGGCGCAGCGGCTCGCCGCCTTCCCCGACGTGCCGACGCTGAAGGAGCTCGGCCACGACATCGAGTACTACATCTGGACGGGGCTCTTCGCCCCGAAGGGCGTCCCGGCCGCCGTCCTCCAGACGCTGCGCGAGGCGACGCGCAAGGCCGTCGACGACCCCGACTTCAAGGCCGCCATGGAGAAGGCGAAGACGCCCATCGCCTACCAGGACGCCGACGAGTTCAAGGCGTTCTGGGACGCCGACGCCAGGCGGATCGCCGACGTCATCCAGAAGATCGGCCGCATCGAGACCAAGTGATGCGGATCGACGTCCACACGCACGTCGTGCCGCCGCGCTGGGACGACTTCGCGTCGCGCCACGGCGGCGGCGCCTGGCCGCGGCTGGTGCCGCGCGACGACTGCCGGGCGACGATCTTCACGGGCGAGGCCTTCTTCCGCGACATCACCGACCAGGCCTGGAGCCCCGCCCGCCGGATCGAGGACATGGACCGCCTGGGCATCGACCGCCAGGCGCTGTCGCCGCCGCCGGTCATGTTCTGCTACTGGGCGGAGCCCAAGGCCGCCCAGGCGTTCGCGCGGATGCAGAACGAGCACGTGGCCGACGTGGCCGCCCGCCATCCCGCGCGCTTCACGGGGATGGCGACCGTGCCGCTCCAGGACGTCGGGCTCGCCATCGACGAGCTGCGCCACGCGCGCGAGCGCCTGGGCCTGCGCGCGGTGGAGATCGGCACGTGCCCGGCCGGCCGCGACCTCGACGACCCCGAGCTCTTTCCCTTCTTCCAGGCCTGCCGCGACCTCGACGTGGCGATCTTCGTCCACCCCGCCACGCCGCTGGCCGGGGGCGAGCGCATGAAGACGTACTACTTCCCGCTGATCGTCGGCAACCCGCTCGAGACGGCGCTGGCGATCTCGAAGCTGATCTTCGGCGGCGTGCTGGAGCGCCTGCCCGACCTCCGCATCTGCTTCGCCCACGGCGGCGGCGCCTTCCCCTTCACGCTGGCCCGCCTGGATCACGGCTGGAAGGTGCGACCCGAGGGGCCCGCCGCCATCCCGCGCCCGCCCGCGGAGTACGCCCGCCGGCTCTACTTCGATTCGCTCACGCTGAGCCCGGAGAATCTCAAGTTCCTGATCGCCCGGTTCGGAGCCGACCGCGTCGTGATCGGCAGCGACTATCCGTTCGACATGGGCGACGCGGACCCCGCGGCCTCGATCGCGGCGGCGGAGCTGGACGACCGCTCGCGAGCGCAGGTCGAGAGCGAGACCGCGAAGAGGTTCCTGACGCTCTAGAGAGGGGCCCGGGCGATCGCCGTGTGGCATGATGCGCCCGGTGACCGGGACGATCGTCCTTGTCGGAGCTGCCTGGCTGCTCGTCGCGGCCCTGCTCGGCGCCTCCGGCTTGCTCCGCCGCCTCCCCCCGCCGGCCGCTCCGCTGGTCGTCGCCGGGCTCACGGGGCTCGTCCTCCTCGCCGCGTGGCGCCTCGCGCGGTTCCGTGCGTGGCTGAGGGCGATCGACGAGCGCTGGCTCGTCGGGCTCCATCTCACGCGGTTCGTCGGCGCCTACTTCCTGTACCTGTATGCGCGGGGCGAGCTCCCGTACGCGTTCGCGGTGCCGGGAGGGTGGGGCGACATCACCGTCGCGACCCTGGCGGCGGTGCTGCTCGCCGCCGGACCTCCGCGTGACGCGCGCCGGCGCACGGCGTACGTCGCCTGGAACGTCCTCGGCCTCGCCGACATCCTGTTCGTCGTCGCCACGGCGGCCCGCCTCGTGACCGCCGACCCCGGCTCGATGGCCGCCCTGCTGCGATTGCCTCTCAGCCTGTTGCCGACGTTCCTCGTCCCGCTCATCATCGCGAGCCACGTCGTGCTCGCCGTGCGGCTCGCGCGGCGGACGCCCTTGCCGTGACCGGGGCGAGGACCCGCGTGCCGGACGAGAAGACGGCGCGCGGCTCGGCGGCCGCGCCTGGCCGCAGGCGCACGGCGCTCCGACGCGGCGGCGCTCCTCAGCGCTTCCTCGCCGGCATGATCGACGGCCCCTGGAGATCCACGGGCAGGATCTCGAAGAGCACGTGCACCATCGGGCTGTCGGTCCGGTTCTGCGCGGTGTGCGTGACGTCGCCGGACTCGAAGAAGAACTCCCCCGGGCCGTAGACCAGGGTCCTGTCCGGCAGGACGTACGTCATGTAGCCGGACGTCACCTGGCGGATCCCGGGGCCCGCGTGGTGGTGCTCGCCCACGTAGCCTCCCGGCTCCAGGACCAGCTCGGTGACCCTCAGCTTGTACTTGCCGTTCAGCTCGGTCAGGTATCCCGACAGCGGGCTCTCGAACCTGATCTTCGCGCCGAGTCCCTTCGTCTCGACCTTGCCGGGGGGCATCTGCGCCCCGGCGCGGGACGCCGGCAGCAGCGTCGAGAGCGACAGGGCTCCGAGCGAATGCAGGACGTCGCGCCGCGTGGTGTGGTCGTTCGCCATGGCTTGCTCCTCCCTCCTGGAACTCGTGGGCCTGGAACTCGCGACCTCGGGTATCCTGGAGCCCGGTTCCCGGGGACGGCCAGTACAGTTCGTGAACCGGCCCGGATGGCGCCGCGAGGCTAGCGTGTCGGCATGAACCTCTACGGCCAGTACTGTCCCGTCGCTCGAGCATCGGAGATCCTCGCCGACCGGTGGACGGTCCTCATCGTTCGCGAGCTCCTTGCCGGAGTTCACCGCTTCAACGAGCTCGACCGCGGTCTCCCCGGCATCTCGCGCGCGCTGCTCGTCGAGCGACTCCGGCGCCTGGAGCGCTTCGGCATCGTCGAGCGTCGCCTGTCGGGCACCGGCCGCCCGGTCGAGGACCGACTGACGGAGTCCGGGCAGCAGCTCCAGCGGGTCGTCGACGTCCTCGGCGGATGGGGAGCGCGCTGGGCGTTCGGTGACCCGCGCCCGACGGAGCTCGACCCCGTCGTGCTCCTGTGGTGGATCAGGCGGAGAGTCCACCGGACGCGTCTGCCTCCGGGGCGAACCGTGATCCAGTTCGATTTCCATGGCGGCCGGAGGGGCAGCTACTGGCTCGTGCTCGAGCGAACCGACGTGTCGGTCTGCCTCCAGCACCCGCGGTTCGAGATCGATCTCCGCGTGGAGGCGGACATCACCGCCTTCTACCGCGTCTGGCTCGGCCGGGCTTCCCTGGGCGATTCGCTGCGCCACGGGTCCGTGCGGCTCGACGGCCCGCCGGCTCTCGTCCGCGGATTCGCCGACTGGTTCGCGTGGAGCCCGATGGCCGTCGCCGTGCGGGCCGCGGTGACGCGATCCTCGGCCGGGTCGTCCGGGCGCCCCGCCGCCGGCTTCGACGGCGCCTCGACTCGCGATCCGGCGACGCGGGCGCGGCCGCGCGCCGAGCCGCCCGCCGCCCGGCTCGGCGGCGGCTGAGCGGCGCCGACACCACACCGGAGGCCCCAGCCGGACGCCGACCGCTCTCGCCGCTCCTCGATGCGCTCGGGGGTCCGGGGGGCCGGATCGAGAGGAAGCCGACGGGCATCGCGACGCTCCCGGGGAGCGTCGCGTCGGATGGCTACGCGCTCATCCCCTCCTCCGACTCGTGGGCGAGCCGGAGGGCCGCGCTGGGCTCGGTCGTCACCTCGCGCTCGAGGCCGGGGCGGCGGTGCCAGCGGACCTCGACGGCCGTCCCGTCGGCGCTCACCGACACCACCCGCCCGAGCGTGTTCGTGGCGCCCTCGCGGAGGACGACGGGATCGCCGACGTCGAACCGGTTCACGACCGTCCTCACGCCGCCCGGGCGAGCCGCCGGGGTTCCCGGCGGGCCAGGCGCCGGAGCCTGAATCCCAGGCCGATCAGCAGCGCGCCGAAGACGACGGCGTAGACGCCGATGGTGAGCAGGAGCGCGGTGGCGCCGGCGGCCGGCCGCCACCAGAGGATCGCGCCGAGGACGAGCGAGAGCGCGCCGGCCACCGCGAGCGTCCACTCGCCCTCGATCTCCCGCCTGAGGCGGATGGCGGCGGCGATCTCCATGATGCCCGTGAGCACGGCCCAGGCGCCGATCAGGTAGAGCAGCACCAGCGCGGTGAGCCCCGGCCAGACGAACGCCGCGACGCCGGCGGCGAGGCTGACGATCCCCTCGATCAGGAGCCCCCACCAGGGCTCCTCGCCGCGGCGGCCCCCGAGGGCGGCGGCGAGGTTGAAGATCCCGTCGACCACGGCATAGGCGCCGAAGAGCAGGATCAGCGCGGCGAGCGTCGCTCCCGGCACCAGGATCGTCAGGACCCCGAACAGGACGGCGGCGATGCCGCGCAGCACCACCGCCCACCAGCGACGCGCCAGCGCCAGCTCCATCGCGGACACCTCCGCCGCGGCGGCGGGTGCAATCCGCGGGCCGGCGACCGTCACCTCACGTCGAGCAGGTCCCGCAGTCCGTCGCCCACCAGGTTGATCGCCAGCACCGTCGCCGCCAGGAACAGGCCGGGAAAGAGGATGATCCAGAAGGCGAGCTGCACGTAGGCGCGCCCCTCGGCCATGATGTTGCCCCACGACGGGATGAACGGCGGCGTGCCGGCGCCGAGGAACGACAGGTAGGCCTCGAACAGGATCGCCGAGGCGCAGATGTAGGTGCCCTGGACGACCAGCGGCGCGACCAGCGCCGGCAGGATGTAGCGCACGAGGATGCGCGGGGTGCGGACGCCGAGCGCCCGCGCGCCCTCGACCATCAGGTGCTCGCGCAGCGAGAGCACCGAGGCGCGCACGAGCCGCGCCACGCGCGGGATCTCCGGGATCACCAGCGCGATGATCACGTTCTGCACGCTGGCCTTCATCAGCGCCATCAGCGCGAGCGCCAGCAGGATGGCCGGGATCGCCATGAGCCCGTCCATCACCCGCATCATCACCATGTCGAGCCGCCGGTAGAAGCCGATCACGAGGCCCAGCGCCGTGCCGAGCACGAGGCTCATCACGGCCACCGCGCCGCCGACGGCCAGCGAGATGCGGGCGCCGTAGAGCGTCCGCGTGTAGATGTCGCGGCCGAAGTTGTCCGACCCGAACCAGTGTCCCGCCGACGGCCGCTGCAGCCGCTCGGCCGGCTTCATCTCGAGCGGGTCTCCGGTCCACCAGACCGGCGCCAGGGCGCCCGACAGCACCACGACCGCGAGCACGACGAGCCCCAGGAGGAACGTCGGGTGCCGGACGAGGGCGCGGCGGACGGTCTCCGCCGCGCCGGCGCCCTGGGCGGCGCCCTCGAGCGCCACGCGTCGCTCGGCCGGGGTCACGACCGCCATGGCAGCGATCGCTCTCCTTCCGGTCTCAGTAGCGGATCCGCGGGTCGAGGATCACGTAGAGCAGGTCCACGACCAGGTTGATCACGACGTACACGGCGGAGACGAGCAGGATCACGCCCTGGATGACGGGGTAGTCCCGCTTGATGATCGCGTCGACCGTCAGCCGGCCCAGCCCGGGCAGCGCGAACACGCTCTCGGTGACGACGGCGCCGCCGATCAGCAGCGCGAAGCCGATGCCGATGATCGTCACGACGGGCAGCGAGGCGTTCTTGAGCGCGTGGCGGACGAGGACGCTGCGGGGCGCGAGCCCCTTGGCGAAGGCCGTGCGGACGTAGTCCTCGGCGAGGACGCCCAGCATGCTGGCCCGGGTCATCCGCGCGATGAGGGCCATGTAGATGACCGAGAGCGTCACCGCGGGCAGGATCAGGTGGCGGAGGAACGGCCAGAGCCCGTCACCGAGCGGCCGGTAGCCCTGCACGGGCAGCCAGTGGGCGGAGATCGCGAAGACGTAGACGAGCAGGAACCCCAGCCAGAACACCGGCATCGAGAACCCGGAGACCGCGAAGACCATCACGAGGCGGTCCACCCACGAGCCCTTCCGCCACGCCGCGAGCACCCCGAGCGGGACGCCCAGGCCCACGCTGATCAGCATGGCGAGCACCGTGAGGCCGATGGTCGCCTCGGCGCGCTGGCCGATGAGGGTGGTGACGGGCAGGCCGGAGAAGATCGACGTCCCGAGGTCGCCGCGCAGCACCCGTCCGATCCAGAGGCCGAGCTGCGTGATCAGCGGCTGGTCGAGCCCCAGCCGTTGCCGGATGCGGGCGATGTCCTCGGTGGTGGCGTAGTCGCCGGCGATGATCACCGCGGGGTCGCCGGGCGTGAGGTGGAGGAGCGCGAAGACCGCGATGGCCACCACCCCCATGACGGGGATGGTGGCCATCAGGCGCCGCAGGATCTCGGGCACCATCTAGACGCCGGGCATCACGCGACCGAGACGTTCCAGAAGAGCGGAGCCGGGAACTGCAGGAAGCCCTGCATCACCTTCCGGTACGCCGTCGGCGAGACCCACTGGCCGAACGGCACGTACATGACCTCGTCGAGCGCGAGCTTCTGGATCTCGTCGGCGAGCTGCTTCTGCTTCGCCTTGTCGGTCGCGCGCGCCCACTGCAGGCGCAGCTCCTCCATGCGGCCGTTCTCGGGCCAGCCGAACCACGCGCTCGCGCCGGCGCCGGAGATGCCGGCGTGAACCGCGGGGTTGATCACGTCGGAGGCGATCCACCACGTGAACAGCATGTTCCAGCCGCCCTGCCCCGGCGGCTCCTTCTTCGCCCGGCGGGCGACGACCGTGGACCAGTCCATCGCCTGCAGGTCGACGTTGAAGCCGATCTGCGTCATCAGCTCTCGCGTCACGAGCGCGGCGCCGTGGGTGAGCGGGATGTCGGTCGGGTCGAGCACGATCACCGGCTTGCCGTCGTAGCCGGACTCCTTCAGCAGCTGCCGCGCCCGGTTCAGGTCCTGCTTCATGAGCGCCTCGGCGCCGGCCGTCGACTCCCACGGCCCGCCGCACGTGAACACCGCCGGGCAGGTGCGGTAGTACTTCGCCTGCCCGATCGCGGCCTGCAGGTACTTCTGCTGGTCGACCATGTGCAGCAGCGCCTGCCGCGCCTTCTTGTTGTTGAACGGCGGGTGCAGGTGGTTGGGACGGATCCAGCCCTGGGTGCCGCGCGGGTCCTGGATCGCCACCGTGACGTCCCTGTTGGACTCGAGCCGCGCCGCGATGTCGACGGAGGGGTTCTCGAACCAGTCGATCTCGCCCGCCTCGAGCGCCGCCGCCGCCGTCGCCTGGTCGGGGATGTACCGCCAGATCACGCGGTCGAGGTTGACCTTCTTGCCGCCGGTGGAGCCGCTCGGCGCGTCGCCGCGCGGGACGTAGTCGGGGTTCTTCACGTAGACGACCTGGTTGCCCGGCTGCCACTCGTCCTTGACGAAGCGGAAGGGCCCCGAGCCGATCGTCTCCTTGATCTGCTCGCTGTCGGGCGTGGCCGCCACCCGGGCCGGCATGATGAACGGCACGTTGCTGGACGGCTTGCCGAGCGCGTCGAGCACGAGGCCGAAGGGCTGCGACAGCTCCAGCGAGAAGGTCTTCGCGTTGACCGGCGCGATCTTCGCCGTGTGGGCGAAGAGCAGCTTGCCGAGCGGGTCGCGCTTGCCCCAGCGCTTGAGCGACTCGACGGCGTCCTCGGCCGCCACCGGCTTGCCGTCGTGCCACTTGAGGCCGTCGCGGAGCGTGAACGACCACCTCATCCCCTTGTCCGAGGAGGACCACCTGTCCACCATCTGCGGCTTGATCTGCAACTTTTCGTCGGTGCCGAAGAGGGTGTCGTAGATCATGTAGGCGTGGTTGCGCGTGATGTACGCGGTGGTCCAGATCGGATCGAGGACCTTGAGGTCGGCGTGGGGGACGAACCGCAGGGTGCCGCTCCGCTTCTGGGCGTGGACGGCCGGCGCCCGGACGGTCAGCGCGGCGGCCGCCGCCGTCGTCCCGGCGAGAAAGCGTCGACGGGTGAGTTCGCTCATGGTCGGGGTCTCCTCTGTCAGCGTGCGGTGTCCCGGACTGCCTGCGACGCCTGCGAGATACTAGCACGCCCCGCGAGCCCGTGTTATAGTCGGGCTCGTCTGGTCGTCGGTGGTCGCTTCATAGGGAGCCCTTCCTCGGCAGACCGCGTCTCCGGTGCTTCTTCCGCGTTCTGGGGCGTGCAGTGAGCAAGGCGGAAGACAGGTGAAGGAGGCGCCCCATGGCGCAGAAGCTGTTCGTCGGTGGTCTTCCCTTTTCCACGTCCAACGAGCGCCTGCGCGAGCTCTTCGAGGAGTTCGGCACGGTGGAGTCCGCATCGGTCGTGACCGACCGCGACACGGGTCGCTCGCGCGGCTTCGGCTTCGTCGAGATGTCGACGGTCGAGGAAGCCGAGCAGGCTATCTCGCGGCTCAACGGCAAGGACTTCGAGGGGCGGCGGCTGCAGGTCGAGATGGCCAAGTCGCCGACGGGCTCGGGCGCGGGACGCAGCGGCGGGTTCGGCCGCGGCGGCGCGCGTACGACCCGCTGGTAAGTCCGGCCGCACGAGGCGGGAGCGGTCGCCGCTCCCGCCTTGTCGCGTCCACGGTCTCATTCGAGCGACAGGGGGTTCCCATGCGTCCACGCCGGTCCCTCCCGACCTGCCGCTGATGGCGCGCCGCCGCAACTACGGGTTCGAGAAGCGGCGCCGCGACGATCTCCGGAAGGCCAAGCAGGCCGCCAAGCAGCAGCGCCGCGCGGACCGCGCCGAGAGCGGGACGACCGGTCCCGAGATGGGCGAGGTCCAGGACACCGGCGCTCCCACCGGTCTCTGGGAGTGGTTCTCGCCCAGCCGCGCCCGCACGATCACGACCCCCCCGAGGACTCGTCCGCCGGAGGGCGGCCCCAACGACTGGGTGCTCCTGACGGACGTCCCCGACCAGCAGGACGACGGCCTGGGCGCCTGACCCGCGCTACTTCTTCTCCTGGGCGACGGCGGCCTCGGCCGCCTGGAACCCGATCTTGCTGTGGGTGCCGTCGCAGAACGGCTTGGTGACGGACGCGCCGCAGCGGCAGAGCGCGATCCGCGGCCGGCCGGCGGTGTCGACGCGGGCCCCCGTGGGGTCCGTGATCTCGATGCCCTCGCCCTCCACGATGTAGGGGCCGTTCGGCCGGCAGCTGATCTTCACGGTCATCGGATCCCTCCTCGGTGGAATCTGCGGCGCGTACCATACCACGGCCGCGCGCCGCCCCGGCGCCGGCGGTAGACTGGACAGCATGCGCGAGCCCGGCGCGATCCTCCTCGTCGCCTGCTACGAGCTGGGCCACCAGCCGCTGACGGTCGCGTGGCCCGCCGCCTTCCTCGAACGCCGTGGCTTCCGGCCCGCCGTCCTGGACGTCTCCATCGAGCCGTTCGACGCCGGACGCGCCGCGCGCGCGAGGCTCGTCGCCATCTCGGTCCCGATGCACACCGCGCTCAGGCTGGGCGTCGCGGTCGCGCGGCGGGTCCGCGAGGTGAACCCGGGGGCCCACGTCTGCTTCTACGGGCTCTACGCCACGCTCAACGCCGACTGGCTGCTGGCCGGCGACGCCGACTCGGTGCTGTCCGGCGAGTCCGAGGCGGCGCTCGTCGACCTCGCCGAGCGCCTGGAGCGCGGGGAGGCGCCGCCACGACGCCGCAGCGTGCTGGGCCGTCTCGACTTTCCCGCCCCCAGCCGGGCCGCGCTCCCTCCGCTGACGAAGTACGCCCACGTCGAGCGCGACGGACGGCTCGAGCTGGCGGGCCACGTCGAGGCGAGCCGCGGCTGCAAGCACCTCTGCCGCCACTGCCCGATCCCGCCGGTCTACGGCGGGCGGTTCTTCGTGGTGGACCGGGAGGTCGTCCTCGCCGACGTCGGCCGGCTCGTGGAGGCCGGCGCCCGGCACATCACGTTCGGCGATCCGGATTTCCTCAATGGGCCGGGGCACGCGCTCGCCGTCGCGCGCGGCGTCCACGCGGCGCATCCCGGGGTCACGTTCGACTTCACCGCGAAGGTGGAGCACCTCCTGAAGCACCGCCGTCACCTGCCGGAGCTGGCGGCCCTGGGCTGCATCTTCGTCGTCTCCGCCGTGGAGTCGCTCAGCGACGTGGTCCTCGGCCACCTGGACAAGGGCCACACGCGCGCCGACGTGGTGGCGGTCCTCCGCGCCACCCGCGAGACGGGAATCGCGCTCAGACCGACGTGGGTGCCCTTCACCCCGTGGACGACGCTCGCCGACTACCGGGAGATGCTCGACTTCGTCGAGGTCGAGGGCCTCGTCGATCACGTGGACCCCGTGCAGTACTCGATCCGGCTGCTGGTCCCACCCGGCTCGCTGCTGGCCGGCAGCGAGGCCATGCGCCCGCACCTCGGCCCGCTGGTCGAGGAGCGCTTCTCGTACCGCTGGACCCACCCGGACCCGGCGATGGACGCGCTCCAGGCCCGCGTGGAAGCGCTCGTCGGCGAAGCCGCCGGGCGCCGCGAGGACCCGGCGGTCACGTTCGCGCTCGTCCGGGCCCTGGCCGACGAGGCGGCGGCCGCACCGGCCCGCCCGGCGCCGCCGCCTCCGGACCCGGCGCGGCGCCGCCCGCCCCGGCTCACCGAGGCGTGGTTCTGCTGAAGCGAGTTCACGGGGGGCCAGGTGGCCCTCGTCGATCGCGCCGGGCCGTGACGGGTCGACGGGACTCCTCCCGGCGACCGGATCGTCCCGGCGCGGTCGCGACTCCGCGCCGCGATCGGTCGTCCCGTCGGGGTCGCGCTTCTGGTACCATTTCGGCCTGAGGGGTGACGCCATGAGCACCGAGAACACGGACATCCGCGCGAAGGTGCAAGAAGTGATCGACACGATGATCAACCCGGCGGTCGCCGGCCACGGCGGTTACGTCGAGCTGATCGACGTCCAGGACAACCGCGTCTATCTCCAGATGGGCGGCGGCTGCCAGGGCTGTGGCGCGGCGGACATCACGCTGAAGTCGGGGATCGAGCGCCTCCTGAAGGAGGAGGTTCCCGAGATCGTCGAGGTCCTCGACACGACCGACCACGCGTCCGGCAGCAACCCTTACTACACACCGGGCAAGATGTGAGGCCGGAGGGGGCGTGACCGCCCCCTCCGCCGCCCGCCAGGGCGCCGTGGCGCGGCTGCTGCTCCTGCTCCCCACCCGGACGTACCGCACCGAGGCCTTCGTCGAGGCCGCGTCGAAGCTGGGAGTCGATCTCGTCTGCGCGTCCGAGCGGCCCAGCACGCTGGAGTCGCTCGCGCCCGACAGCCTGCTCACGCTGGACTTCACCGACCTCGAGGGCGCGGCCGCGACCGTAGCGGAGTGGAGCCGCAGCCGACCGGTCGACGCCGTCGTCGGCGTCGACGACCTCACGGCGACGACGGCCGCCGCCATCGCCGCCCGTCTCGGGCTCCGCGCCAATCCCGTCGCCGCCGTCGCCGCCGCGCGCGACAAGTGGGAGATGCGCCAGTGCCTGGCCGCGGCGGGGCTGCCGGTGCCGCGCTTCCGCCGCATCCCCCTCGACGAGGACCCGTTCATGGCCGCGCGCGGCGTCGGGTTCCCGTGCGTGCTGAAGCCGCTGGCGCTGTCGGCGAGCCGCGGCGTCATCCGCGCCAACAACGTCGACCAGTTCGTCGCCGCCTTCCGGCGGATCGCCGCGCTCCTGCGCCGCGACGACGTCACCGTCAGCGGTGACGGCGGGCGGTTCCTCCTGGCCGAGGCCTACGTTCCCGGCGTCGAGGTCGCGCTGGAAGGCATGCTGACCGCGGGCGGGCTCCAGACGCTGGCCCTCTTCGACAAGCCCGACCCGCTGGAGGGCCCCTTCTTCGAGGAGACGATCTACGTCACGCCCTCGCGCCTGCCCGCCGCGATCCAGGAGGCGATCTCCACCGCGACGCTGCGCGCCGCCGGCGCGCTGGGGCTCGAGGAGGGTCCCGTGCACGCCGAGCTGCGGGTCAACGAGGACGGCGTGTGGGTCATCGAGCTGGCCGCGCGCTCCATCGGCGGCCTCTGCTCGCGGACGCTCCGCTTCGGCACCGGCATGTCGCTCGAGGAGCTGATCCTCAGGCAGGCGCTCGGCTGGAAGATCCCCAGCTTCGACCGCGAGCGCCGCGCGGCGGGCGTCATGATGATCCCGATCCCGCGCGCCGGCCGGCTCACCGCGGTCCACGGCAAGGAGGCCGCCGAGGCGGTGGACCACGTGGAGGAGGTCGCGATCACCGCCCACGTCGGCCAGGAGCTGGTCCCGCTGCCGGAGGGCTGGCAGTACCTCGGCTTCATCTTCGCGCGCGCCGAGGCCCCGGACGTCGTCGAGAAGGCGCTGCGCGCGGCCCACGCCCACCTGCGGTTCGACATCGCCCCGGCCGCGTGACGCCGACGGTCGAGCTCGGCCTGGGCCTGCTCGCCGGCGCGGCGGTCGGCGCGGTCGTCCATCGCGGCGACTTCTCCATGTACGCGGCGTTCCTCGAGGCGCGCGAGCGTCGCTTCGGGCCGTCCCTCCGCGCCTGGCTGCTCGCCCTGGCCGCCCAGGCCCTGGTCGTGAACGCGCTGGCGGGCTCCGACGTCCTCGCCACGCCGGTCCGGCGCGTCGCGCCCGCGCTGGCCGTCGCCGGCGGCCTGCTCCTCGGCGCCGGCATGGTGCTGAGCCGCGGCTGCGCGCTCGCGATCCTCGCGCGCCTCGGCACGGGCAGCGCGGGGTCGGGCCTCGCGGTGATCGGCGCCGGGCTCGGCGCCGCCGTGGCGGCGCTCGTCACCGCGTCGCTGCCCGATCCCCGGCCCGGGGGCCCCGTCCGCGTTCCCGAGGTTCTCGGCATGTCGCCCGTGCTCGGTCTCGCCGTCGCCGTCGTCGCGGCCGTCCCGCTCGCGGTCACACGGCCGATCACCGCCGCGCCGCGGCGCTGGTCGTGGCAGGCGACGGGACTGGCGCTCGGCGGCCTCGGGGTCGTCGCCTGGGGCCTCGGCGCCGCCGCAGGCTGGCCGTGGGGACTCTCCACGGCCGAGCCGGCGCGCGCGCTCCTCCTGGCGGCGATGCTCGAGCGGAGCGAGCCGATGAACTTCGGCGTGGGTCTGCTGGCGGGCGTCCCGGCCGGCGCGTGGGCGAGCGCCCGCCGCTGGGGCCCGGTGAGATGGCGGTCGCCCGGAGGCGGCGAGCTGACGCTGAGGTTCGCAGGAGGGGTGCTGACGGGGGCGGGCGGAGGTCTGGCAGGCGGCTGCGTCGTCGCGGGGGCGATCACGAACCTGGCCGTGCTGTCGATCGCCGCGTCGATCGCGACGGTCTCGGCGATCGCCGGCGCGGCAGTCGCGGCGGCCCTGCTCGGCGACCGGGCGCGCGTGGGCGTCAGGCGCTTGCCCGTCGTGCGGCCGCGGCTCTGATCCCGGGGTCGCGGCGACTCAGCGACCGAACGTCCCACCGCCCCTGGCCTGGGTCCGGCGTCGCGCCCGCGGCACCAGCGCGCCCGCGACGAGGAGGAGGACGATGACGACGGCGGCGAGCGTGATCGCGATGGTCACCGGCATCCCCAGGATCCGGCGCTCGCTCGTGCTGCGCAGCTCGCCGACCGCGGCGGCCGGGGTGTCGGCGTCCGGCGAGCCCTCGCGCACGACCGGCCGGTCGGGCTGCGCGCCGTGCTGGACGGGCTGGGCGCTCGCGTCGCCGGCCCCGAGGATGACCGCGAGGGAGAGCAGGGCGAAGATCATGGGGCGCCTCCGGGTCCTCGATGGAGCAAGGGCGGTGCCAGGACGCGAGCCGATGGCGCGGCACGGATGGCCGCGAGGAGGGCGGACATGAGCGACAAGGTGGAGACCGTCAGGTCGCGGAGCAGCGGGACGATCGGCCGCGCCGTCAGCGAGGCGCGGGACGTGCGCCTGGTGCTCGATTCATCGACCAGTCCCCGGCCGGACGCGCTGACGAACAGCGAGGCCTTCCTGGCGGGCGTGTCGTCGTGCGGGGTGACGCTGATCGAGGCCCACGCGCGCGACACCGGCGTGCCGCTCGCCGGGATGGAGGTGACGATCGAGGGCGTGCGGCCGGCCGCCGACCTCGCGCGGTTCGCCTCGGTGACGATGCGCTTCGCGCTGCGCGGCGTGAGCCAGGCGGAGGCCGAGGCGCTGGTGGCGGCCTACCGGGAGCGGTGACCGCTCTACCGCACGGTCGCGGCCGCGACCGCCGTGAAGGTCGAAGTCAGCGCGCACGCGTAGCCCGGGCCATGGAGCCCGCTCTGATCGGATGAGGCGATTCACCACTGACGCGATTGAATTCCGGGAGACGACGCGCATGAGGATCGTCGGCCTGGTCGTCCTGGCGCTGATCGCGTATTTCGTCTGGCGGTTCGTGGTCCGCGGCGACGCCCTCGTGGTGATCACCCGCGACTCGGGCAAGAAGGTCACCGGCGCCGTGACCCGGGTCGTCCCGGGCAAGGAGCTGGTGGTGGAGGTGCGACAATCCCTCGAAGGAGATCCGCATCACGGAGCTATCGCTCGCCCGGACGCTGGTCGCCGGGCTCGGGATCTCCGCGCCGGAGGGATTCAGGGAGGAGGCGCTGCCGCTCACCGCCCGGGAACGCGAGGACCCGGAGTCCCAGACGCCAGCGGGTTCATCCACTTCCGGTACGAGGCGAAGTGGGGCATCGGCGGCTCCATCTCCTCGTTCCGGACTCGACTGGGTTCGCCGGAGCCCGAGCGAGCGCCGCAGCCGCCGTCCTCGCCCGGGGGTCGTCCCGCGGGGTGAGGTGGCGAACCCCGCGCCCTTCACGCCGGGGACCGCCACGCGCCGGCTGCGAGCGCACCGGATCGTCGCGTGACCGGCCCGGATGCCGGCGCGTCCGGGGACACGAGCAGCCGCGCGAAGCTGATCTTCATGTGCGGCAAGATGGCGGCGGGGAACTCCACGCTCGCGAGGGACCTGGCCGGGCGCGAAGGGGCCGTCCTGCTCGTGCAGGACGACCTCCTGGACGTGCTCTACCCCGGGGAGATCACGGATCTCCCCGGCTTCGTCGAGCGCTCGTCCCGCCTGCGGATCGCGCTCGCCCCGCTCGTCTGCGCCCTGCTGGCGAGCGGCGTCCCCGTCGTGATGGACTTCCCGGCGAACACGAGGGCCGCGCGCGCGTGGTTCCGCGGGCTGTTCGAGCGGGCGAACGCCGCGCACGAGCTGCACTTCGTGGTCGCGTCCGACGACCTGTGCCGGCGTCAGCTCGCGGAGCGGAGCCGGGGCCGGCCTGCCGGCGCGCCCTGGACCACCGACGCGGAGTTCGACGCCGTCACCGCGCACTTCCAGCCGCCGGCCGGGGACGAGGCGTTCAACGTCGTCCGGCACGAGCGCGCCTGAGGGCGCGCCGGCGTCTCCGGCGCGTCAGGGGTCCTCGTCGGCCAGGGCGAGCTGGACGACGAACGTCGCGCCACGCCCCTCGCCCTCGCTCTCCGCGTAGACCGTGCCGCCGTGCAGCTCGACCAGGTGCTTGACGATCGCGAGGCCGAGCCCCAGCCCGCCCCCCGATGTCGAGGTGGACGGCGCCTGGCGGAACCGCTCGAAGATGTAGGGCAGCACCTGCGGGTCGATCCCCTTGCCGCTGTCGCGGACGGAGATGCGCGCCCGCGCGCCCCGCCGCTCGAGCCTGACGTCGACACGCCCCCCGGCAGGCGTGAACTTCACCGCGTTGGTGAGCAGGTTGCCGAGGACCTGCTGCAGCCGCTCGGGATCCCCCGCGCTCACCCGCGCCGTCGGATCGAGCGAGACCGAGAGCGAGACGCTTTTGGCGTCGGCGGCGGGCCGCACGGCGTCGACGGCGTGCTCGAGGAGCTCGCCGAGATCGACCGGCACCACGTGCAGATCGAGCTTGCCCGCGATGACGCGGGAGACGTCCAGGAGGTCGTTGACGATCTGCGCCTGGAGCTTCACGTTACGCTCGATCGTGTCCACCGCGCGCTCGAACATCCCGGGCTCGCGCCGTGCGGACCGCAGCAGGCGCACCCAGCCCAGGATGGCCATCAGCGGCGTCCGCAGCTCGTGCGCGAGCGTGGCGAGGAACGTGTCCTTGGCCCGGTTGGCGTGGACCGCGCCCAGCTCGGCGCGCTTCTGCGAGTCGATGTCGACCGCGGTCCCGAGCCACGTCACCACGCCGCCGGCGCCGTCGCGGATCGGCTCCACGCGCCAGAGGAACCACCGGTAGAAGCCGTCGCGCCGACGCAGGCGGTACTCGGCCTCGTAGCCCTCGCCGCACGCCAGCGCCTCGCGCCACCGCGCGACCACGCGCTCGGTGTCGTCGGGGTGCAGCGGCGACAGCCAGTCGCTCTCGCTGTCGACCCGCCGCAGCCCCGTGTACTCGAACCACTGCCGGTTGAGGTACTCCGGCACGCCGTCGGGCCGGGCCGTCCACGCGATGTGCGGCAGCGCCTCGACGAACAGCCGGTAGCGCCGCTCGCTGGCCTCGGCGTCGCGCAGCGCCTGCTCCGTCACCGCCAGCAGGCGCGCGCGCTCCTGCTCGGCGCGGCGGCGCTCCACGAACTGGCCGATCTGGCTGCCGAGGCTGACGAGCATCTCGAGCAGCTCGGCGTCGGGCTCCATCACGCGGCGCGCGTAGAACGCCGCGACCCCGAGCACGTCGCCGTGGACGATGGGGAAGGCGAGCGCGCCGCGCACCGAGGCGCCGACGCCGGGCCGCGGCGCCTCGCCGTCGCGGGCCGCGTCGGAGATCCACCGCGGCTTGCACGTCGCCCACACGCGGCCCGGCAGCCCCACGCCGCGCGGGATCGCCAGGTCGCGCACCGGCGCCGCCAGGTCGTCGAGCCCGCCGTCGTGCCGGACCTCGACGCAGCGGAGGACGCCGCCCTCCGCGTCCACCCTCCAGATCTCGCCGGCCTCGCAATCGAGCGTGTTGCACAGCGCGGCGAGGAGCCGGGGCGCCGCGTCGTCCAGCGAGTCGGCCTCGGCGAGGATCCGGGTCACCGCGTGCTGCGTCGCCATCCGCTGCTCGGCGCGCTTGCGCTCCGTGATGTCCAGGACGACGACCCCGACGCCGAGGACGGCGCCCTTGCGGGACCGGACGGGATAGTAGCTGCGGAGATAGTGACGGCCGCGCCACCACTCCGAGGCGTTCTCGGTCGCCAGCTCGACGTTGAGCACGGGCTCGCCGCGCTCCAGCACCCGCTGGTGGAGCGGCTCGATGAAGTCCACGATGTCGGGCACGATCTCGCGCACCGGCCGTCCGATGTGCCGGGTGGCGGGCACGCCGTTCAGCTCGGCGAGCACGTCGTTGACGAGCACGAACCGCAGCTCCCGGTCGAGCACCGCGTAGCCCACCGGCGCGGAGGTGAGCAGCGCGTCCAGCAGCGCGAAGAGGCGCTCCCGCTCCCGCTGCGCCCACCGCAGCTCCGTGAGGTCGTGGACGAAGGCGACCGCCTCGCTCCCCCGCGGCGCGAGCAGCGCGGAGGCGACGATCACCGGCACCCGGCGGCCGTCCTTGCGCACGAGCTCCTTCTCGTACGGCCGGCACCCGCCGCTCGACCGGGTCTCCGCGGCCGCCCGGCGGTCGACCTCCCGGTACTCGGCGGGCGTCAGCCCGTCCCAGGCGAGGCGGCCGGCGAGGAGGTCGGCGCGCGCGTGACCGGTGATCGCGAGGAAGGCGTCGTTGGCCTCGGTGATCCGGCCGTCCGGGTCGCTGAACACCACCCCGCTCACGTGGGACTCGACGACGCGGCGCAGCCGCTGCTCGCTGGCCGCGAGCGCCTGCTCGAACGCGCGGCGGGCGTCGGCGGCGCCCTGGAAGGCGCGCGCCAGCTCCTGCACCTCGGTCACGCCGCCGGCCGGCGAGGGCAGGCGCTCGCCCCGCGCGAGCGCCGACGCCGACGCCATGACGGCCCTCAGCGAACCGGCGATCCGCCGGCCGACGACGAGGGCCAGCCCGACGCCGACGCCGACGACGAGCGTCCCGATCGCGATCACGCCGACGACCGAGCGCCGCACCGGCGCGTCGACCAGCTCGGCCGGGACCGCGAGGGCCACCGTCCAGCTCGAGGTCGGCACCCGGCTGAAGAACGTGTAGGCGTCGACGCCGTCCTGGGTGACGCTCCGGAAGAGCCCCTCGCCCCTCTGGCGGACGCGCTCGACCCACGCGGCGGCCGCGAGGCGACCGACGCCGCTCGTGTCGGAGCCCGTGCGGGCGAGCACCAGGCCCTCCGCGTCCACGACGGCCCCGACCCAGTCGGGCGACAAGCGCTGCCGCTCGAGGAGGTCGGCCATCACGGTGGGCCGGATGCCCGCGATCAGGACGTAGCGCCTGTTCCCGGCCACGCGCAGGGGGACTCCGACCGAGAACATCGCGTCGCCGGTCGTCACGCTGGGGAAGTAGCCGGAGACGACCGGCCCTCCCGTGGACTCGGCCGCGTAGAGCCGGGCGCGCTCGCGCGCCGCGCTCTGCGTCGCCGGCGACGTCTTGGTCGTGACGACGATCCTGCCGGCGTCGTCCGCGAGCGTGATGCCGCTCCAGCCGGCCTGGGTGCGGAGCAGGCTCCTCGCCTCGTTGCGGAAGGCCTCGAGCGCGCCCTCGTTCAGGTGATGGGACGCGCCGAGCGTGCGGAGCGCCGTCACGACGGCCGCCAGCTCGCGGTCGACGGCGAGCGCGAGCGCCCGCGTCGTCTCCTGCAGCCCGCTCTCGACCGCCCGGCGCTCCTCCTTCGCGAACAGCACGACCATCGTCCCGGCGAAGACGACGACCGGCAGCACCGCCGCCAGCACGAGGAGGACGAGGTGAGTCCTGAGCTTCACGGTGGGCAGAGCATAGTCGCGGCCTTCACCGGTTTCCAGCGCAAATCCCCCGGGGCGCGTGCAATCCTTTCGCATGATCGCGAACTGGTCTGACCACGCGGTCGGACCGACCGACCCGCGGTCCAGCGGCGGCGTCGCCCGGGGGACGTCAGGCGCCGCGGCGCGCGGGAACGATTCCCCGCGCGGCGAGCAGCGCGGCGATCTCCGCGGCCTCCTCGTCGACGCCGAGGCCCGTGTCCGTGCGATAGACGAGATCGGCGGCCTCGCGGTAGAGGTGTCCCGCGGACCGGGCGATCAGGGCGAGATCCTCCTCGAGCGAGGTCCCCGGGTTGACCCGGGGCCGGTCGGCCGCCCGCACGCGCGCGGCGAGCGTCCCGAGGTCGGCGTCCAGCAGCACGACGATCCCCGTGCCGCGGAGCGCGTCGCGGTTCCACTCGTACCGCACGGTGCCGCCGCCGAGCGCGCACACCGCGCCGTCGAGCGCGGCGAGCCGCTTCACGACCGCGTACTCGACCTCGCGGAACGCGAGCCAGCCGCGCTCCGCCACCAGCAGGTGGAAGCTCCGGCCGAGCGCCGCGTCCACCTCGCGGTCGAGGTCGTGGAAGGGGCGCCCGAGCAGCGCCGCCAGCCGCTCGCCGATCGCCGTCTTTCCGCTCCCGATCATCCCGGCGAGGTAGACGTTCACGGCGCCCGGCGTGCCGCGCCGGCGGCCATCACTTCCACGCCCGGGAGGCCTCGTCGCGGGCGGCGCGGATGAGCTCGGGAAAGGTGTACGTGGCGAGCGAGCACCCGGGCGCGAGCAGCAGCCCGGCCGGCGCCTGGGCCACGGCGTCGCGCACCTCGGCGCGGATGCGCGCCGCCGGCGTGTACTGGAAGTTCGTGTGGTCGATGCCGCCCACGAGGGCCAGGCGCGTTCGACGCCGGGCCTCGGCCAGCGACGGCCCGGCGGCGCGGTCGGCCCAGGACAGGGCGTGGACCGGGTGGTCGAGCGTCCGGTCGAAGTGGAGCCGCGTGCCGTGGACGTGGAGGACGTGGCACTCGCCGAGGCCGCGGACGGCCTCGAGCAGCGCGAGGTCGTGGGGCCGCATGAACCGCTCGTACTCCTCCCGGCTGACGAACTCCTCGGCGGCCGGGACGGAGAGGAAGATGCCGGCGGCGCCGCGCTCGAGGCTCGCCCGCGCGTGACGGATCAGCGTCTGGTTCACCGCGGCGAGCGCCCGCTCGAGCGCGGCGGGCGCCTCGCGCATGAACCGTCCCATCGCGTCCTTGACGACGTTCCGGCGCAGCGTGTTCCAGGCGTCGAACAGCGTGTCGACGAAGAGGGCGCGGCCGCGCAGCGCGCGCGCGACCAGCTCGACGACGCGGAGCTGCTCGGCCATCGGCGTCGCCGCCGGATCCAGCGGCTCGACGCGCTCGAGGTCGCGCGGGTCCTCGAGCGTCTCGACGCCGGGCGGCATCGGGTACGAGTAGTCGTTCATCAGCTTCAGCCAGTCGAGGTCGTAGGCCTCGAACAGCTCGAGGTGGGCCTGCGCCGTCCGCTCGGCGGGCGCGTGCTGGAGGCCGAAGTGATACCAGATCGTGAACGGCGGCCGGTCGGCACGGCCGCCGGCGAGGGCCGCGCGCACGCGCTCGATCTTCGCGGAGGCGCTCACGCGAGCCCCTCCGCCCGCAGCCGCGCCTTGAGGACCTTGCCCGTGGCGCTCCGCGGCAGGCCCGGCACGACGACGACCCGCCGCGGGTACTTGAACGCCGCCAGCCGCTCGCGACACCAGTCGACCAGCGCGTCCGGCGCGACGGCGGCGCCGGCCCGAGGCACCACGAAGGCGGTCACCTCCTCGCCCAGCTCGGCGTGCGGCACGCCGACGACGGCCGCCTCGGCGACGCCGGGGTGCGCGCACAGGACGGCCTCGACCTCCTGGGGGAACACCGAGTAGCCGCCGCGGAGGATCCGCTCGCGCTTGCGCCCCTCGATGCAGACGTGGCCGTCGGCGGTGAGCCGCGCGAGGTCGCCCGTCCGGAACCACCCGCCGTCGAGCACCGCGCGGGTCTCCTCGGGAGCGCCGAGATAGCCGTCCATCGCGCACGGCGTGCGGATCAGCAGCTCGCCCACGGCGCCGGCCGGCAGCGCCCGCCCGTCCTCGTCGACGACGCGCACCTCGACGCCCGGCACCGGCCGTCCCACGGCGTCCGGCAAATCGTCCGGCTCGCCGGCGAGGAACGAGATGGGCCGGAACAGCTCGGTCATCCCGTAGCCGCGGAGGATGCGCGTCCCCGTCCGCTCGCGCCACTCGCGGGCGAGCGACCAGGCGCACGGCGCCGCGCCGGACACGGCGAGCCGCAGCGTGGCGAGGGCGTCGCGGGCGAACGCCGGCGAGTCGAGCACGCGGCGGAACATCGTCGCCACGCCCGGGAACAGCGTCACGCGGTGCTCGCGCACGGCCGCCAGCGCGGCGTCGGGCGTGAACCGCTCGAGCAGCACGACGTGCGCGCCGGCGGTGAGCGGCGCCAGCAGCGCGCCCGTGAGGCCGAACGAGTGCGACAGCGGCAGCGCGGCGAGGACGACGTCGGCGGGGGACAGCGCGAGGATCGGCCCGGTCCAGGCGCGCGCGGCCTCGGTGAGCGCCGCGTGGGAGACCACGGCGCCCTTCGGCGCGCCGGTGGAGCCCGAGGTGTAGAGGACGAGCGCGGGGGCGTCGGCGGCGCGCGCCTCCCACTCCGCCTCGTCGCCGACGACCTCGTGCGCGACGACGCGCGGCTCCACGTCGGCGAGGATGGCGCGGCGCTCGTCGTCCTTGAGGAGCGGGTCCAGCGGCACCACCGTGGCGCCGAGCTTGAGGCCGCCCAGCACGGCGACGGCGAACGGCCAGCGGTTCGGGATCGTCACCGCGACGCGGTCGCCCGGGCGGACGCCGCGGTGCCGGAGGAAGCGCGCGAACCCCGCGGCGCGCGCGTCGAGCGCCCGGTACGTGAGCGCGCCGCCGCTCCAGGTGAGCGCCGGGCGGTCGGGGCCGCGGCGCGCCGCGGCCTCCACGAGGCTGACGAAGTTGCCGGACACGCGCTACGACAGGTAGCGGTCGAGGTCGAGCCGCGCGTAGACGTCGGGCGGCACGCGATGGCGCGGCGTGTAGCGGGCCAGCGACGGCTTCGCGGTGGCGTCGACGCCCCACTTCGCGCTGTAGCCGTCCTCGCTGGTCGACGGGTCGAGGTCGGAGCCGCGGGCGTGGGTCACGGTGACGATGTCGCGGTCCGGCTGGCAGCGCGTCGCGATCGCCCAGTTCACCTGCCGGTCGTCGAACACGTCCACGTCGTGGTCGACGACCACGACCCGCTTCATGTAGAGGTCGGCGCCCAGCACCGCGAGGATCGCGTTCTTCGCCTGGCCGGGGATGCGCTGCTCGAGGGAGACGTAGCACGTGAACGGCGCCGGCACGCGCACCGCCTTCACCGAGGGCACCATCGCGCGGACGGCGCGGTAGAGGTTGGCCTCGATCGGGATCGTGGACAGCAGCAGGTGGTCGAGATGGGCGACCGAGATGTCCTGGAACAGCGCGCCGCGGCGGTGGGTGATCGCCTCGACGCGCACCACCTCGCGCTGCCGCTCGCCGAGGCTGTAGCCCGTGAACTCGCCGAACGGCCCCTCGGCGACGCGCTCGTGCGGCAGGATCTGCGCCTCGATGACGATCTCCGCGTGCGCCGGGACCAGCACGTCCGACGTCTCGCAGCGGACCAGCTCCAGCGGCTCGCCGAGGAGCGCGCCCATGATCCCCCGCTCGTCCTCGTCCACCGAGCCGATGGCCAGCGCGCCGAGCGCGATGGCGGGATGGACGCCGATGGCGAACGCCACCGGCAAGGGCTCGTTCCGCGCCTCGGCCATCCGGTGGAACTCCCAGAGGTGCTTGCCCAGCGTCAGGTGGATCGACGTGGTGTCGCGCCCTTTCAGCATCAGGCGGTTGTAGGCGCAGTTCCACGTCTCGGACCCGGGGGCGCGGGCGAACGAGATCGCGGCGGTCAGGAACACGCCGCCGTCCCCCTCGTGGTGGACGATCTGGGGCAGCGCGCGCAGGTCGACGTCGCCGCCCCGCAGCACGACCTCCTTCACGGGCCCCGTCGGCACCACGCGCGGCGCGACGGGCCGCTCCATCGCCGCCAGGTACCGGGGCAGCATCGCGTCGGGCGCGGCGTCGACGGCCAGCGCGAGGCGGGCGCGGCTCGCGTGGAGGTTGGTGAGGACGGGGAAGCGCGTGCCCCTGACCGACTCGAAGAGGAGCACGGGACGGCGCTTGCGCTCCTTCTCGAGCTTCACGACGAGCGCGGTGATCTCCCAGGCCGGGTCGATCTCCCGCGACACGACCACGAGCTCGTCCGGCCGGCGGCGCTTGACGAGGTCGAGATAGGTCCGCAGATCCTGCGCCATGCGCGTTCCCTCGCGTCTCAGCGTGCCGGACGATGGTACACGCGAAGCGGGCCGCCGGAAAGCCGCGTCAGCGGGCGCCGGCGAGCGCGGCGTCGACGTCGAGCACCAGCAGCAGGCCGTCGGCGGCGCGGGCCACGGCGGCCACCAGCGGCGTCCCCACGCCGACCCCGGCGGCGCCCAGCGGCTCGAGCGCGCCGGCCGGCAGGTCGCGGACGCCGGTGACCCCGTCCACGACGAGGGCCACCATGTCCCAGACGTGCTTCACCACGACGGCGACCGTGAACCGGTCGAAGGCGGCCGGCACGCCGACGACCACGCGGAGGTCGACGACCGGGACGACGACGCCGCGGACGTCGATCACGCCGGGGATGTGGGGCGGCGTGCCGGGCACCGGGCGGATCGCGGGGACGAGCCGGATCTCCACGATCCTGAGGAGCGGCAGCGCATAGTCCGTCTCACCCAGGCGGAACGCCAGGTACTGCTCGCGCGTCCGCGCGCCGGCGGCGTGCGTGGGCAGGGTCGCGGCGTTCATCGGCTCGGAACTGGTATCGGCACGCCGCGCCGGCTTCCGGAGCGGCCCGGTTGGAGTAAGCTAGGGCCCGCCCGCGCCGCGGGCGAAGGGGATGGCGATGCCCTCGGAAGGAGTCGTCCAGGAGATCCGCGAGGCGTACGCGACGGTCGGGATCCGGCTCGACCAGCCGGCGACCTACGGGACGTACTACCGCCTGCTCTGCGAGGCCTGCGGCCGCATGGTCGGCAACGTCGGCGACCGGCTGCTGCCCGGCATGGCCCGGGAGATCGTCGACGCCCAGCGGCCGCTCTACGCGGCCGGCCTCCTGGGCTGCCCCTGCGGCCACCAGCGCGACCGCGCCGGGAGCCCCGGGCCGCCCGCGGGAGCGCGCTCGTGAGCGAGGCGGCGGCCGTCAGCGGCGCCGCGGCGCCCGATCGCCGGGACCTCTGGCCGCTCTGGCGCGCGGCCTACGCCCAGGGCGATCCGCTGCCGAAGTTCACGTGCGCCGCGAGCCGCCCCACCTACCGCTTCGACGAGGGCGAGGCGCTCCCGGAGGAGTACAAGAGCCTGCTCATCAAGATGCTGCGCCACGAGGGGGAGCGGGCCGGCAACAAGTCGTTCCTCGGGTTCATGGCCACGTGCCTCGACCTCGCCGAGGGACTGTTCCCCACCGCCGAGGCGCGGCTCCTCAAGGCCGAGTACCTCGCCGAGGAGCTGAAGCACGCGATCATGTTCCACCGCGTGGCGGTCGGGCTCGACCGCGACTTCGCGCTGCGCGACGTGCCGTACGCCCACTACGCCTTCCACCTGCCGCGCGAGACGTGGGCCGACGACGCCTTCTTCCACTTCCTGGTCGACCTCAACGGCGCCTTCCACGCGCGCGACTGGCGGGAGTCGTCGTACGTCCCGCTGGCGAAGATCGCGGCGACGGTGGAGCGCGACGAGCTCGGCCACTCGGAGATGGGCTACGTCTTCCTGCGGGAGATCTGCGCCGAGCCGCGCGGCCGGCAGCTGGCGCAGGCGCTGCTCGCCAAGTGGTACCCGGCCGCGCTCGACATGTTCGGGCGCTCGGACTCGCCCAACGTCCCGAAGTTCATCCGGTGGGGCCTGAAGGCCGTGGGCAACGCGGAGATCCGGCAGGCGTACAAGGCGTACGTCGACCGCAAGCTCGAGGCGCTGGGGCTCGACGTCCCCGCCGAGAGCGCGGGCCGCCGGTTCCTCTGACCGCGCGGCGCCCGTGGACCACTTCGAGCTCGAGGACCTGCTCTCCGCCGCGCTGATCGCGCTGCACGCGGGAGACCGCGCGGGCGTCGAGTCGGCGCTGAGGCGGGCGCTCGCGCGCGTCGAGGCCGACTGGCTGGCGACGCCGGGCGAGCCGAGGCGCGAGGCCCCGGAGCCGCCGCCCGGCGCGGTCAGGCGCTGACGGTCTGCTCGGCCTGGCGCAGCCGCCGCGACAGCACGGCGAGCAGGCTGCGCATCAGGTCCGGGACCTCGGCGAGCAGCCGGGAGAACTCGCGCCGCGGGATGACCAGGAGCCGCATGGGCGTCTCGGCCACGATCGTCGCCGACCGCGGCTCGCCGTCGAGCAGGCTCATCTCGCCGAAGAACTCCCCGGGCCCCAGCCGCGGCCGCTTGCGGGCCGACACCTCCACGCGCGCGCGGCCGTCGACGATCAGGAAGAACTCGTCGCCCGGATCGCCGGCGCGGGTGATGACGGCGCCCTCGGCCACCTCCCGCACCTCCGAGATGCGGGCCACGGCGCGCAGCTGGCGCCGCGAGCACTCCGCCAGCAGCGGCACCTTCTCCAGCTGGGCGATCTTGTCGCCCTGGCTCACGCGGAACCCGAAGAACCCGCGGCGCGGCCCGCCCGGCGTCATCGGGATCGAGCCGTCCATCATCCGGCCGACGAGCTCCATGGTCACACTCCGTAGAGGCGCCGGGCGTTGTCGCCGAGGATCTTCTGCTTCTGCCGGTCGTTGAGGTCGCCCCGGTCGCGGATCTCGTCGAGCGACGCGGGGTAGGTGTGGTCCCAGTGCGGGAAGTCGGACGCGTAGACGATCTGGTTCTCGCCGACGAGCTTCACGGCCTGCGGCAGGAGCCACTCGTCGGCCTCGCAGGAGAAGTAGATGTTGCCCGCGCGCACGTAGTCGCTGGGCTTGCGCTTGAGCGCCGGCGCCTCGGCCGCGCGCTTGGCGTACTCGTCGTCCATCCGCTCCATCCAGTACGGGGCCCAGCCGCAGCCCGCCTCGAGGAAGGCCAGGCGCAGATCGGGGAAGCGCTCGGGGATGCCCTCGAGCACGATCGACGTGAGCTGCCGCATCTGGCCGAAGGCGTGGGAGCACGTGTGCGCCTGGATGAACCGCGGGAACAGCTCCACGCCGCCCCCGCCGAGGTGCGAGCCGGAGGCGTGGATGCCGAGCATGACGCCGAGCCGCTGCGCCTCCTCGTAGACCGGCGCGAAGCGCTCGTCGCCCAGCACGTGCCCGCCGTCCGCGGCCAGCATGCCGCCGACCAGCCCCAGCTCGCGCACGGCCCGGCGCAGCTCGCGCGCGGCGGACGGCGGGTCCTGCACGGGAAGCAGGGCGACGGCCTTGAGCCGCGGGCTCACCTTCACGAACTCCTCGTGGAGGAACGTGTTGTAGGCGCGGCACAGCGCCACCGCCCACTCGCGGTCCCGGAGGAAGCTCATGAAGAGCCCGAGCGTGGGGTAGAGCACGGTCTGCTCGACGCCGCCGCGGTCGAGGGCCTTCAGCCAGGCGTCGGCGTCGCCCGCCCAGTCGCCCAGCGTCCCCAGCATCCGGCGGTCCCAGCCGTCCCAGGGATAGAACGGAAAGCCCCGCGGGCGGCGGCTGTACGGCTCGTCGAGGTACCTGGCGACCTGCTCCTGGCTCTCGGTGACGTGGCCGTCGGCGTCGACGATCGTCATGGGGACACCTCCCGGGAATGCGTCTCGCCGCGCGCCGCGGCGCGCGGCCGGCGGAAGTGGCGGAACACGGTGACGCTGGCGGCGATGGCGAGGGCGGCCGCCGCGATGCCGGGGGCCAGCGAGACCGCCACGCCGGCGGCGTCGCGGTACGGCCAGCCGGCGGCGACGATCCCCGCCACCGCCGCGATCCAGGAGGCGACGAGCAGCGCGACGATCGCGTGGAGCAGGTACGCCGCCCAGCGGCGCTCGAAGAGGAGGCCCGCCGCCGCCGCGAGCGACGCCGCGCCGAAGACGAGCGCGTCGGGCTGCCAGGCGTCGACGCCGCGGACGGCGGCGTACACGCCGTAGACGACGAGCGCCCCCGCCACGAGCCAGAGCGCCGGCGCGCGCGTCACCGCCGGCGCCTCCACGCGGCGGCCGCCTCGGGGTTCACGGCGTGGGCCGGAAGCTCGCCGCGGCCCACCGCGAGGATCTGCTCGAGCGCCAGCACGAGGTTGGCCCGGCGGCCCGCCTCGCTGTGGCCGACGTTGTGGGGGGTCAGGATCAGGCGCGCGGGGTCGACGCGGCGCAGCGGGCTCTCGAGCGGCAGCGGCTCGCGGGCGAACGCGTCCAGCGCCGCCCCCGCGATCCAGCCCTCCTCGAGGGCCCGGGCCACGGCCTCCTCGTCCACCAGCTCGCCCCGCGCCGTGTTGACCAGGAGCGCCGTGCGCTTCATCCGACGGAGCGCCTTCTCGTCGACGAGCCCGCGCGTCTCCTCGGTGACCACGGCGTGGAGCGTCACGACGTCGGCCTCGGCCAGCAGCGCCGGCAGGTCGACGAGCGCGACGCCGAGCGCGCGCGCGGCCTCGGGCGACGCGTACGGGTCGTGGGCGATCAGCCGCACGTCCCAGCCGGCGAGCCGCCGGGCCACGTGGGCGCCGATGCGGCCGAGCCCGACGATGCCCACCGTCTTGCCGAAGAGGAAGTCGCCCCGGTCGGCGCGCGTCGCCCACTCGCCCCGCCGGAGCTTCGCCTCGTTGTGCTTCACCCGCTTGAGCAGCACCAGCATGAGCCCGATCGCGGCCTCGGCGACCGAGGCGAAGTTCTCCCGGGTCGGGCTGTTGGCGACGATCACCCCGAGGCGCGTGGCCGCCGCCACGTCGATGCGGTCGACGCCGATGAACGGCACGATGACCAGCGCCAGGCGGGGCGCCCGCTCCATGACGCGCGCCGAGATCGTCTCGAGATGCGAGGCGAGGACGACGTCGGCGTCGCGGCACGCCTCGGCCAGCTCGTCCTCGGTCCACGGCCGGCGGCCCGGGTCGTCCAGCGGGCGGCCGACGACGACCTGGTGGCCGGCCGCGCGCAGCGGCTCCAGCTCCTCCGCGGGGCCGAAGGGGCCGCTGCAGAAGACCTTCACGGCTTCTTGCAGATGACGTTCAGCAGCGCCTGGCGCTTCTCCTCGCGCACCACGCGGAGCGCGCGCTCCAGGGCGGCGGGCAGCGCGGCCGGGTCCTCCACGCGCTCGCCCCAGCCGCCGCACGCCTCGACGATCTTCTCGTAGTCGGGCGCCGGGTCGAGTTCGCTCATCGGCATGACCTTCGTCCTCACCGACCAGCCCTGCGGGGCGTGCGACTGAACCGAGCGCTTCACGGCGTTCCACGCCCGGTTGTTGAACACGACGAAGAGGACCGGCAGGTTGTAGGCGCGCGACACCCAGTGGGCCGCCGTGGGCGCCCCGAAGATGTAGGCGCCGTCGCCGACGCAGCACACGACGGTGCGGTCCGGCGCGGCGAGCCGCGCGCCGAGCGCGGCGCCCAGGCCCCAGCCGAGCCCCGACGCCGGCGACTGGCTGAAGTAGGCGCCCGGCGTCGCCAGCCGCGTGTGGGCGAGGTCCAGGTCGTACTCGTTCACGACGATGGTCCGCTCGTCGAGCGCGTCGCCGACGCAGCGCGAGAGCCACGCCATGTCGATCGGGCGGTCGCCGGCGAGCGCCCGCGCCCGCGCGGCGGCGGCGTCGGCCGCGCTCCGGTGCGCCGCCTCCCAGCGGGCCCGCCGCTCGGCCGCGACGCGCGCGTCGACGCCGGCCCGGCGCACCGCCTCGGCCAGGGCCGCCAGCGTCAGCCGCGGGGCGCCGGCGAGCGCGACGTCGCCGGCGAAGCCCCGGATCGGGTAGCGGGAGTACAGCGGGTCCTCGCCCACCTGGATCACCGGCGTCTCCGGCCGCGGCGCCTGGAGCGCGGGGAACCACGGGGCGTCGGCCTCGACGACCAGGATGGCGTCCGCCTCCGCGAAGTGCGCCGCGGGGTCGCCGAAGGCGTGCAGCGGATGCGTCTGCGGGAAGCAGAGATGGGTCCAGTTCTGCTCGAACACCGGCATGCCGAGCGCCTCGGCGAGCGCGACCAGCGGCGCCACGGCCTCGGGGTCGCGCCCCGACGACTTGGCGATCGCGATCGGATGGCGGGCGCCGGCGAGGATCCTCGCCGCCTCGGCGACCGCGGCGGGATCGGCCACCTGCGCCGCGGCGGGCACGAGCCTCGGCGGATCGAAGTACTCCACCTCCGTCATGCGCTGGCTCAGCACCTCGCGGGGCAGCGTCAGGTAGACGGGGCCCGCAGGCGCGCTGCGCGAGATCGCCAGCGCGCGGTCGACGACGGTCTCGAGCTGCTCGCCCAGGCGCAGCTCGTAGTCCCACTTGACGTACTCGCGCACCATCGCCCCCTGGTCGAACGACTCCTGGGCCCAGTGGATGTGGCGGTTGCGGGCGCCGGGCAGACCGCCCTCGGTGATGGGCGTGCGCCCCGCGGTCATGAGGATCGGCGCCCGCGAGCGGGCGGCGTTGATCAGCCCGCCCAGCGCGTTGGCCGTGCCCACGGTGACGTGGACCATGACGACCTGCGGCCGCCCGGTGACCATCGCGTAGCCGTGGGCCATGGCGACGGCGGGGATCTCGTGCGGGACGGTGACGGGGCGGGGCAGCACCTGGCCCTGGGCCTCGCGCCGGGCGTACGCCTCGATGATCGGCGCGAAGTCGGTCCCGGCGTTGCCGAAGAAGTACTCGACGTGACGGGCCGCCAGCAGCTCCAGGTACGCCTCGGCCACGCTCTCCACTGACGCTCGCTTGCGCATGCTGCCCTCCGGACGCTCGGCGCTCCCGCTCGGGTGCGGGCGCCTATTGTAGTAGAAGTCCGCCCCGGCCCGGCCGGGACGCGCCGGCGCGGGGCGGACCGCGGGACGGGCCCGCCGGAAGTGGAGGGCTCCGGCCGCGGCCCTGGGCTACTGTATAGTGACGACTCACGGCGAGGACTGGGTGTTCACGTACGCCGTCCGACGGATCGCCTGGCTGGTGCCGACGCTGCTCGCCATGGCGCTGGTGACCTTCCTGGTCATGCACGCGACGCCGGGCAGTCCGCTGGATCCCGTCGCCGAGGGGGCCAACCCGCTGTCGCCGGAGGCCCAGAGGAACCTGGCGGAGCACTACGGCCTGGACCGCCCGCTCCACGAGCAGTTCGCGCGCTTCGTCGCCAACGCGCTCCGCGGCGACTTCGGCAACTCCTACGTCTACAAGACGCGCTCGGTGCGCGAGATCCTCGCCGAGACGTTCCCCGTGTCGCTGCTGCTGGGCGCGATGGCCATGGCCCTCGCCGTCGCCGGCGGGCTGACGCTGGGCATCCTCGCCGCGGTCCACCAGAACCGCGCCTGGGACTACGTCTCGGTGAGCCTGGCGACGTTCGGCGTGGCGGTCCCCAACTTCGTGCTGGCGGTGTTCCTGATCATCCTCTTCTCGTTCGTGGTCCCGCTCTTCCCGACCGGCGGCTGGGACTCGCCTCGCAACTGGGTGCTGCCCACGGTGACGCTGGCGCTCGGCCCGATGGGCGTGATCGCCCGCTTCACGCGCGCCAGCATGCTCGAGGTGATCCGGGCGGAGTTCACGCTCACGGCGCGCGCCAAGGGGCTCGCCGAGTGGCCCGTGATCTTCAAGCACACGCTCAAGAACGCGCTGATCCCCATCGTGACGCTGCTCGGCCCCATGTTCGCCGCCGTCGGCACCGGCTCGTTCTTCGTGGAGTCGATCTTCCGCGTGCCGGGCATGGGCCGCTTCTTCGTGCTGTCGATGACCGGGCGCGACTATCCGATGATCATGGCCGTGGTGCTCACCTACGGGGCCTTCCTCGCCCTGATGAACCTGGTCGTCGACCTGCTCTACGGGGCGCTCGACCCGAGGATCCGGTACTAGGGAAGGTCTGAACAAGTCATGACGATAGCGATCACCAAGGCCTCAAGGGCGCCGAAAAGAGCCGCACAAAGGCGCGTTGGCGGCCGCCAACGCCCCTCAAATCGTTCGGCAGCATGTCC
>Ga0073934_10001376_pt1 | contig 59125 bp, 53 predicted proteins | sample LarsenN4metaG_FD_76834 | JGI IMG/M metagenome (GOLD analysis project Ga0073934, IMG submission 76834) | Hot spring sediment bacterial and archeal communities from British Columbia, Canada, to study Microbial Dark Matter (Phase II) - Larsen... ...
ACGATCTCGATCGGGTTGGACCCTTACTATTCCCCTACTACACCTTTGGACCCCCCAATCGATTCCAAAAGTGTTACCTATGTCCCCGGCACGTTTGTTACCCTTGTCTCCGGTCCGCACAAAAGGGGAATGAAAGGGGGATTCTTTGTTGACTGGCAACTCACAAGCAATACAAATCTAAATAGGTCTGATTAGATTTTCAGTTTGAGAAGTCCCATCACATTCTCGCCGAGAATTTTTTCCTTCTCCCGCTTTGGAATGTTCATTGCCTCGATGCTCGGCACCGCGCCCGGCAGATCGCCGATGATCAAAGGAAAGTCGCTGCCGAGCACCATGCGGCCGGCGCCGTAGAATTCGTAGGCCATGTGCAAAGCCGGCTGATAGAACGAAACCGTGTCGCAGTAGAGATCGCGCAGATACTCATTGGTCGGCTTCTTGGTTTTGATGCCGCAGGTCGGATCGTGATAGCCGCGGTCGATGCGGCCGGCGAGGAATGGGATGCCGGCGCCGAGATGCGATACCACGAAGTGAAGCTCGGGAAAGCGGTCCATCACACCGGCATAAGCGAGGCGCGTGGCGGACAGCACGATATCGAATTCAAAGCCGAGAATGATCGCCAGGCGCCACTCCTGCATGACGGCGGCGCCGAGCGGCGTGGTCGGATGAATGAAGATCGGCACGCCGAGTTGTTCGGCGCGTTCATAGACCGGCAGTAGAAAATCCGAATCGAGCATCTTGCCGGCGACGTTGGTGAGCATGCATATGCCTTTCAAGCCGAGATCGAGTATGGCGCGATCGAGCTCCTTGAGGGCGAGATGGGTATCGATCAACGGCAGCATGGCCAAGCCCTGAAAGTTTTTGGGATATTTTTTGACCGCTCCGGCGATGCCGTCGTTGATGATCCGGCTCATCTCGGCGCTCTCCTCGGCGGAGAAGCGATCGACGCCGGGATGGGGCGACGAGAGAACCTGCATATCGACCCGGTTTTCCTTGATGCGATCGACGCGCACGTCGACGTCAAAAAAATCCGGATTGATCGGACCGGCCTTGGCCCCCATGCTCAGGATCCATTTTTTGCCGCTGGCGTCGGTCTCGATGCGCACGTCGCCTTTGGACGCTTCCAATTTTTTTAAATAAGCTTCGGGGTAAATATGGGCGTGGAAATCGATGTTCATCGTTCGAACTCCTCGGATAATTAACCACAAAGGACACAAAGATCACATAGGCGCGAAGCGCGCCAAAAAATCTTTGTGAACTTTGTGCTCTTTGTGGTGAAATATCTTTCTCATCACTGCTGCCGTTCTAAAGCCCGAGAATCCTTTCGGCGTTGCCGTGGAAAATCTTTTCCATCAGCTCGTCGGAATATTTCAGCTCGCGCCATTCCTTAAACAGCCGGTCGTAAGGAATACTCGGATAATCGCTGCCGAACATGATCTTGTCCTTGAGGCGGCCGCGGATGTCGCGTTTGAGCGCTTCGGAAAAGTATTGCGGCGCCCAACCGGAAAGCTCCCACGAGACGTTCCCCTTATGCAAAGCGACGGCGATCATTTCGTCAGTCCACGGCCAGCCGGGATGGGCAGCGACGATGTTTAGATCGGGAAAATCGGCGGCGAGCTGATCGATGGCGGCGGGGTGAGCATGCCGGATCACCGCGCCCAGGCCGCCCGGCATGCCTGCGCCCATCCCGGTAGTGCCGACGTCGATCATCACCGGGACCTGCAACGCGTTAATCGCTTCCCATAAGGGGTAGAGCTTTCGGTCATCGACGGAGAAATGGCCCATGATCGGATGAAAGTGAAACCCAAAGAGCTTCTGTTCGCGAATCGCCTTTTCGGCCGCGTCGATGGCGCGCTCGCCCTTGAGCGGATCCACCGCGGCCCAAGCCTGGCGTATCACGCCGGGATGGCGATCGCGCATCGCGGCGACATATTCGTTGGTGCAAGGCGGCGAGCCGGTGACCGACTCGATATCGAAAGCGACGAGCATCGCTTCCACGCCCGCTTGACTGAATTCGTCAATAACCTCGGCCTCGCTCTTCCAAGTCCAATCGCGCTGCCAGTATTTCGTCAAGGCTTCGACATACGGCCCCTGCGATTTGATCCACGGCTCGGTATTGGGATAGCAGTGCAGGTCGATGATTCTCAAAGCTTGCCCTCTTCCTGGAGCTTGACGGCGATCCGTCCGGCTAAGTCTCTTTTCGACACCTTGCCGAAGGGGGAGAGCGGAAAATCGCGGACAATTTCCAGGCGCTCGGGGAGTTTGTGTTTGGCGATCTCTTCGGCAAGCAAGAATTCGTTCAACGCCGTCAGTGTCAGTCCCTTGCCGTCGCGCAGGATCACGCAGGCGCACAGGCGCTCGCCAAGAAGCGGATCGGGCATCGGCACGCAGGCGACGTTTTGCACCGCCGGATGCATAAGAATGAGATTCTCAATTTCCTCGGCGCTGATTTTTTCGCCGCCGCGGTTGATGAGATCTTTCTTGCGGCCCTCGACGATGTAATTACCGGACGCATGGCGGCGCATCAGATCGCCGGTCCGGTAAAAGCCGTCGGACGTGAATGCCCTCGCGTTATACTCGGGCACGCCGAAGTAGCCGCGCAAAGTATACGGTCCCCGCGCGAGCAGTTCGCCCACCTCGCCGGGCAGGACTTCCCGGTCGTTGTCATCAACCAAGCGCACCTCGTCATCCGGGCTTACCGGCCGGCCGACGGTTTCCATTCTCACGTCCTCGGGGTCCTCCGCGCGAACGAACATCAGCATGCCTTCGGCCATGCCAAAATTTTCCTGCACGAAGACGCCGGGAATCAGTTCTCTGGTGCGGCGCCGCACTTCGGGCTGCAGCCGCTGGCCGCCGCTTTGGATGACGCGTAGGGAGGACAGGTCGTATCGCGCAATGGACGGATCATTGATCAAACGAATCAGCAGCGCAGGAACGAGCGCGATGTGAGTTATCCGATGCTGTTGAATCAAGGCGAAAATGTCTTCGCTCCGCGTCGAGCCGGAGAGCACGATTTTGGCGCCGTGCAAAAAATAGCCCTGAATGCCAGGGCAGGCGAGCGGCAAATTGTGCGCCAGCGGCAGCACGATCAACAACGTTTCATCCGGACCGACGCCGGTGACCTCGGCGGCCATCTTCGAGTTATAAATATAATCGTTATGGGTGCGCGGAATCAGCTTGGGGATGCCCGTCGTGCCCCCGGAAAGCTGAAACAGAGCCGGGTCTTCAGGGTCAATGGAAATTTTCTGCAGCTCTGCGGGAGCGGTCTCGCTCGGCCTCTCGATCAATTCGGCGAGCGAAAGAAAATCGCTCGGCGTCTCGCCGAGGACGATGCGCAGCCGGAGCGCGCTTTGTGCCGCGCCGATACGCCGCTGCAGATCGCGGTAATCGAAATCCCTGGCGCGATCCGGCGTGACGCAGGCGGACGCGCCGGATAATTGGACAAATTGACTCATTTCGCGAAAGCGGTGCGACGGCAGGGCCATGATCGGAATCGCGCCGATCTTCTGCAGCGCGAAGTACAGGTAGATGAATTCAACGACATTGGGCAGTTGCACAACCACGCGGTCGAGCGGTTTCAAGCCTTGTTCGAGCAGATTGAGAGCCAAGCGCGTCGCCCGGTCGTCGAGTTGGCCATAAGTAACGGCTCGCTCTCCGTCGATCACAGCGACGCGCTCGGCGTGCCGGGCGAAGAGTTCGGCGAATGTGTCGCGCAGCGAGCGATCCTCCCAATAGCGTTGGGCTCGATAGCGCGCGGCGAATTCGGGCGGAAAGCGGACGACGCCGTCTAACATCTTAGCTCCTCGCTGCCCTCGTCGCGTTCCAAAAGTTCCAATTGTTCCAGCCGTTTCAAACGTTCGGTACGCCGGATGAAATCTGAAGAGCTCCTCTGTTTCAAACCGTGATCCTCTGAAAACGATTGGAACTACTGGAACAATTGGAACGGTTGGAATCGACCATTTCTTCAGGTCGTGCTCGAAAAACCGCCGTCGACGATGAGAATCTCTCCGGTGACGAAGCGGTTGTGCAGGATCAGGCTCAGCATGCTGTCGGCGACGTCCTCTTCGGTGCAGCAGCGTTGGAGCGGGGTGTATTTGGCGCGCCGAGCCATTAATCCCTGGTAATTCTCCGCCAGCGTCCGCTTCATCCAGTCTCCTTCGATCCATCCCGGGGCTACGGCGTTCACCCGGATCTGCGGACCGAGCGCGTTAGCGAGGGTTTTGGTGAGATTCGCCACTGCGGCTTTGCTCGCGGCATAGGGCAGCGGCTGGGCGCTCGGCCTGAGGCCGGCGATGCTGCAAGTGTTGACGATACAGCCGTTAGGGGATTTTTTAAGCAGCGGGGCGGCGGCGCGGGTCACCAGAAATAAGCCGAGCACGTTGACATTGAACACGCGGTTCCAGTCCTCGACTTTCATCGCGTCAAAATTTCTTGGTTCGACGTCCACTGTCGTGCCGGCATTGTTGATGAGCACGTCGAGCCGGCCGAATTCGTTTTCGGCGCGCGCCAGCATCGCGCGTACGGCGTTATCGTCGCTCACATCGCAGCGATGAATCAAAGCGCGCGCGCCGGCGCTCTCGCAGCGCTCGGCGGTGAGTTTGGCCGCGTCTTCGCTCCGGCTGAAATTGATGACGACGTCGTGACCGTTTTTTGCCAAAGCGACCGCTGCGCTGCGGCCGATTCCAGTGGCTGCGCCGGTGACGAGCGCAACAGGCTTGTCGTTCATAACCGTTCAGCTTGTAGCAGAAAATGGAAATGGGCGTCAACGTATCGCTAATGGGAATGGAATAATGGCAGGGTGGAATATTGCTATAGGAAACTCGTAAAACTTGGTGAACCTTGCACGGGATGTTTTTCCTAGACAATCGCTCCAGGCTGGAGTAAGCAACGTCGGCGGAGGAAAAGGTATGTTTACGACTCGGTGGTCCACCTCAGAACGGAAATACGACGTCGTTGTCGAGCGCGATGTCAAGGTTGCCATGCCGGACGGCACAGTACTCGACGGCGATATCTATCGTCCCGCGGCGGACGGTCAGTTTCCCGTCATTCTGGGGGCGCACGGCTATAACAAAGATTTGCAGTCGCCGCCGATGCGGCCGGTCGGTTTTACGCCGATGCGCGGTTATATGGAAAGCGGCGATTCGACCTTTTTTGCGCGGCGCGGCTATGTTCACGCGGTGTTCAATTCGCGCGGCACCGGCAAATCCGGCGGATTTTACCAGCTCATGGGCCCGGTCGAAGTGGCAGACGGCTGCCGCCTGATCGACTGGTTGGCCGTTCAGCCGTGGAGCGACGGGACTGTCGGCATGTTCGGCGTTTCCTACTACGCACGATTGGCGAAAGCGATCGCCGCGCAAGGGCCGAAGCCGCTCAAGGCGATATTTTCTCCCTTTGCCGGCACCGACGACTACCGCCATCGCTGCTACCACGGCGGTATTCTGGCGCACGGTTTCATTACCCACTGGCGCAATAGTCTGCATCGGCCCAATTACCGCAGTCTCTACCGGGAGCACCACGGCGAACCGGCGTACAAAGAAGCGATTGCCCAGGCGCTGCGCGACGAAGAAATCACGGCGGTTGCGGCGCTGCGAGAAGCGCTGCAAAACCCCGCCGGGGGCACGAACGCATTGATTGTCGACATGCTGCTCCATCCCTTCGATGGTCCGTTCTGGCGCGAGCGCAGCGCCAAAGATGCGCAAGGAAAAGTTCCCGCTTATCTTGGCGCATGCTGGGGCAATTACGGCCTTCATCTGCCGGGCGCGTTTACGGCATGGAAACAGTGGCAAGGGCCGAAAAAGCTGGTGATCGGGCCGCCGGTCTATCTCGATCGTCCCGTTTACCAGTATCAGGACGAATCGCTGCGCTGGTTTGACCATTGGCTCAAAGGCATTGACAACGGCGTCATGGACGAGCCGCCGATCCGCTGTTTCATACCTCCCACGGGAGAGTGGAAGAATTTGACTGAGTGGCCGCCGCGCGAAGCGCGCTGGACGACGTTCTATCTGCACAAGGACGGTATCCTCAGCGAACATGAGCTTTGGCCGGCCGAGGGCTCGGACTCCTTTGACGAGTCGAATTTCGAACACGGCGCGCTGATCTATGCAACGCCGCCGCTCGTAGAAAACACCGAAGTGCTCGGACCGAGCGTACTGACGCTGTACGTTTCGACAACCGACACCGATGCGCTTCTGTTTGTAACTCTCTTGTTGATGGACCGGGAGGGCAAAACACACGAACTCACGCGCGGCTGGCTGCGCGCGTCGCAGCGAAGACTGCGCCCGGACAGCGAACGCTGGGAGCCGATTCAAGCGCACGAATCGAGGGAGACGCTGGAAGCGGGAAAGGTTTACGAGTTAAGAATCCCCATCGTGGCGACGGCGCGCTTGTTTCAAGCCGGCGAGCGCATCGCGCTGCGCATCAAAGGCGCCGATGATGAGCCGGCGCTGAATTCGCTTCAGGCGCTGGCGCGCAATCACCTGCGCCGGCCGCGTCCGGCGCGCATCACGGTTCATCATGACGAATCGCGACCATCCCATTTGGACCTGCCGATCACGCGCGGCAATGTCATCGGCACTTTCTTTTCCGGCGGCGACATCAGCTCGTTCGGATTGTCACATTGAGGCGTGCGGCCTTGACTTGCCTGCGGCGGGAGTGAAGCACAGGCTCGGTATAGCCGTTCGGCGCTTGCTGTCCGTTGAAGACCAGATCCAGAGCCGCCTGAAAAGCGGTGCTGCTGTCGAAGTTTGGAGCCATGCAATGGTACTCGGGATCAACTCGGTTCTGCCGATCGACGACTGCGGCCATGCGCTTGAAGGTTTCGACCACCCGCGCTTTGGTAACAATCCCGTGCTTGAGCCAGTTGGCGATATGCTGGCTCGATATCCTGAGCGTCGCCCGATCTTCCATCAATGCCACGTCATTGATATCGGGAACTTTTGAACAGCCGATTCCGTGATCGACCCAGCGGACGACATAGCCCAAAATGCCTTGGGCATTGTTGTTCAACTCGCGCTCGATCTCCTCTGGCGTCAACTTGCGGTCGAGCAACAGCGGCGGCATGAGAATTTGATTGAGCTCGGCGCGGCTTCGACGCGCCAACTCGCGCTGTCGCTTGGCGACATCGACGAGGTGATAATGTAAGGCGTGCAGCGTCGCTGCGGTCGGTGAGGGGACCCAGGCGGTGTTCGCGCCGGCTTGGGGGTGGCTGATTTTCGCCCGCACCATGTCGCGCATTTCATCGGGCATGGTCCACATACCCTTGCCGATCTGCGCTTTTCCGCGTAGTCCGGTTTCAATGCCGACGTCGACATTCCAATCTTCGTAGGCCTTGATCCAAGGCTGTGCCTTGATTTCTTCTTTCGGCAGCATCGCACCGAGCTCCATGCTGGTATGGATCTCGTCGCCCGTCCGATCCAAAAATCCGGTATTGATGAACACCAGCCGCTCTCGCGCGGCGCGGATACATTCTTTGAGATTAACCGTGGTGCGCCGCTCTTCATCCATGATGCCGATCTTGAGAGCTTTGCGCTTGATGCCAAGAGCTTGTTCGATGCGCTCGAATAGCTCGACAGTGGCAGCCACTTCCTCGGGCCCATGCTGTTTCGGCTTGACGATATAGATGCTGCCGGTTTTGCTGTTTCGATAGGGTCCTTTTCGCTTGAGATCGTGAATGGCGGCGAGCGCCGTAACCATCGCGTCAAGAAATCCTTCGGGAATTTCTTGCCCGTCACTGGTGGTGACCGCGTCGGTATACATATGAATGCCGACATTGCGCACGAGCAGAAGACTCCGTCCGGGCAGCGTGAGTTTTCCTCCGGTCGGAGCCGTAAAGATCCTGTCCGGATTCAACTTTCGCCTGAGCGGCCGGCCGTTTTTCTCGAAGGTCGCTTCGAGGGTTCCTTTCATGATGCCGCACCAATGGCGATACACCGTGGCCTTGTCGGCGGCATCGACGGCAGCGACGGCGTCCTCGCAATCCTCGATGGTCGTGAGCGCTGACTCCAGAATGACGTCTTTCACGCCCGCCGGGTGGTTCTTGCCGATGGGATGATTGCGGTCGATTTGTATCTCGATGTGCGAGCCATGATTGCAGAGCAATATGCTAGCGAGCTCACCGCCGGTTTCCCGGTAGCCGACAAATTTACGTCCATCGCTCAGACCAACGGATTGCCCGTCCTTGAGCGTCGCGGCGAGCTGCTTCGTCGGGCCGACGCGCTTGAGGAAAAATCGCGTGACGTCGGAAAAACTACCGCGTTTCAAGCCGGCGGCGCGATCCAAAAACTCCTCGGTATAGGCGATAACCTTGGCGCCGCGTCGCGGATTGTAGGACTCGCCCTTTTCAGCGCCATCCTCTTCTGCAATCACGTTAGTGCCGTAAAGAGCGTCGTAAAGACTGCCCCAGCGAGCGTTGGCCGCGTTCAAGGCGTAGCGGGCGTTGTCGAGCGGTACCACCAACTGCGGCCCGGCAATCACTGCGATCTCGGGATCGACGTTGGCTGTGGTGATCTTGAAATTCTTGCCCTCGGGGAGAAGGTAGCCGATCTTTTTTAAAAACGCAGTATAGGCCTTTACATCGAATGGTCGGCCAGCGTGCCCGCGGTGCCAATCGTCAATTTGCTTTTGCAGCCAATCGCGCTTAGCAAGCATTGCGCGATTCTTTGGCCCGAGATCGTGAACGATTTCTTCTAGAGACTGCCAAAACTTTTCGTTCTTGACGCCGGTGCCCGGGGCGATCTCATCGCGCACAAGTTCATAGAGCTGTGTATCGATACGCAACCCGCCGACTGCGACTCTGCTGCTCATGGCGCCCTCCGTTCGCCGGACTCAATCACCGCGCCGCGCATGCGCGGTATTCGTAACGAAATTAACGAAGCAGCTCAGATACTTTTTTGCTTTGTCACCACCCGCCTGCTGCCTGAGTAGGATTACCACTGTGTGGGTGCCGAGCGCCAGCTCGAACTTTGACTCCTCTCCTTTGGCAAAGGGGGAGCTGTGAAAAATTATGAGCGCCGCGCAACTCCGCAAATCTCCCCTGATCCCTCTTTTCCAAGGAGCGGAACCAGCACTCGAGACTGCGCATTCTCCCCAGTTCTTAAGGAAGCGCCGCTTCTAGTAGTCCCCCTTTGCGGGATTTTTCGGTTTTTCTGGTTGCCGCGGCGTAAGGCTTCATGTCCCAGTTTCAACCCCCCTGGACATTGACGTTCACCGAGCGTATGAATTGCCCATCGAACGCCGACAACAGGGAGATTTTCGGGAACTATGATCAGCGCTTGTACAGCAAATAACTTTGAGGATCGTTGCCGCTGGCTCAAAATATTAGCGATCGCGCTTACGACGATAGTCCTGGTGCACTTGTCACGCCAATCCGCCTTGGCCCAGGAGCACGTCAGCAAAGCTCAAGAGGAAAAAAAATTCGTTCTCTATCACAGCACCGGTATCGAGGACACGCAGCAAATTCTCAATCTCTTTCGCAAGCGCTATCCTTTCCTGCAGCTCGAAAACCATCGGTTGTCGAGCCAGAAATTGTTCCAAAGGATTGTCAGCGAGGTGCGCGCCGGGCGCAACTTGGCAGATGCTTACATCATCAGCGGCGCAGAGACCTGGCTGCTCAAGGACATGGGATTTTTGGCGCCTTACTCCTCACCCGAGCGAACGAAGATTCGCTCAACGCTGATGGATCGACAGAGTTATTGGACCGGCATACTCTGGAATCTTGGCGTGCTGGGCTATAACACGCGGATAGTATCGCAGGACAGGATGCCTAAGCGCTGGGATGACTTATTGCAGCCCCATTGGAAGGGACTGATCGGTCTAGAAGCGGAAGACGTGACCTGGTACGTCTTCATGTTGAAGCTGATGGGAAATCAAAAGGGCAAGGCTTTCATGACTCAGCTCGCGCGGCAACAGCCTCAACTGCGCAGTGGTTATAACCTGGTTACCGCGCTCTTGGGTGCCGGCGAATTTGCGCTAGTGCCGACGGCTCGAGTGCACCGGATCGAGCAGTTGAAAATGGAGGGCGCACCCGTCGATTGGGCTGCGATCGAACCGTTGACGCCCGAACCGCCGGTCTGCGTAAGTTTGCCGAAGAGCGCCCCGCGCCCTAGTGCGGGGAAACTATTCATCGATTTTATTCTCTCGAAGCCGGCACAAGAACTGCTTTATCAACTCAAGAGAATCCCCAGTCGAACCGATGCGCCCCAACCCGTGCCCCGATTGGCGCAAGTAAAACTCATCGACGCTGAGTTCGAAAAAGAGATCGGCAACTTCGCCCGCTACACAAAAGAATATCGCGATATTTTCGCCGTGCCGTGACCTCATCTTTGAGATAGCCGGCAAAGAAACAGACAAGCGCTTGATACGAGAAGATGAAGCTGAACCTGCTCGAATATAGCCGCGACGAAGTTGCCAAATTGCCGGACGACGAGCTCGAAGCCGAATGGCAGCGCTACATGCAGTTTGCGAACGCCCGGCAGCGGCTGCGCGAAGAAGTCCAGCGCATGATGCGCAAGAAGTCCATCGAGCCGCGCCTCAGGCCGGAGGATATTCCGGAAGGCGGCATGAAGGCGACCAAGATCGGACAAAGGGAAATTCTATTGGCCAAAGTGGCGGGAGAGATCTACGCCCTTGACAACGCTTGCGGTCATTCGGGTTATCCATTGCACAAAGGGAGCTTGAATGGCTTCGTGGTGACTTGTCGCTGGCACGACGCTCAATTCGATGTGCGTACCGGCGCGGTACTCGCGCCGGGCCGCGCAATGACGCCGATCCAGCGCTATCGGGTCAAACGGGACGCCAACGGCGCCGTTACGCTCGGAGACGAGTCATGAAGACGCCGAGCCGGACCGAGCTGACCATGATGAGTTTCGAGCAATTGAGCGAGCTGGCGGCCGAACTCGCCGAAGAAGACGAGGAGATCAAAAAAATCCGCCGCTATTTTTTCGATGAGTTCCGGAAGCGCACGCCGAACAAGGCGATCCACTTCGACGAGCTGCGCGAAGGCGAAATAGCCGGCACTCTGGTCGGCGGCAACCCCATTCTTTGGGCCAAGGTCGAAGGTAAAACGCACGCACTCAGCGACCTCTGCCCGCATCGCGGCTTTCCGCTGCACCGTAACGGCAAGCTCGAAGGCTACACGATCACCTGTGCCTACCACGGCGGCCAGTTCGATATCCGAACCGGAGCTTGCGCCAGACACCCCACCGAAACATTCCCGTGCCAGCGATTTCGCGCTTACACCGGCGCGGATGGCATGATCGATTGCGAAGCGATGGCCGATAAAAAATAATTCGTACGCGGCCGAGTAGAAGAAGTAGCTTCGAACTCATCTGCCGCAAGGTATTCACGTAAAAAAGGGGAGCACTACCAGAAGCGAGCTTCTATTTGCCTGATTGACATTGCAGATGAATCGGGCGCCGGGTTCCCCTTTTTGAGGGGAGATTTGTGGAGTTGGGCGAGGCTTCATTGTTTTTTCACCGCTCCAGCGGGAAGAGCGGGATTCGTTGCCGCCGTTCTGTCGAACGTGAAGTGAGAACCTATTTTCGTAAGAGGCGCGAAGGCGCAAAGTTAGCCCGCGCGTGCTCGCTCGGCATCGACGCGCACCATGAACTTGGGCGACAAATCGCGTAAACGGTCGTCGGTCATGCGGCCGCTGCGGGTCATGTAATCGTAGGCGAGCTGCCAGGGCTCTAACTGCATCTTTTGCGCTATCCGTTCATACCAATAGGAGCTGGCGTTGGCCGCGGCGACGATTTTTTCGACGATCGGCCGGCGGTCGCGCTCGAACGCGGCGAGTGCGCGCGGCACGTCGGCGCCCACCTCGGCAAATGCGCGGTCCAGCGCGATTGCGTCCTCGAAGGCGAGCCGCGTCCCGGAGCCGATGGAGAAATGCACGGTGCGCAATGCATCGCCGAGCAGAACGGTATGGCCGGTAACCCACCGGCGCGTCGTGATCAATGGAAACTGACGCCAGATCGACTTGTTCGAGATCAGCGAATGGGCGCCGAGATCGCGCACGAAGACCCGCTCGCAGTAAGCGCGGCTTTCCTCGTCGGACATTCGGTCCAGGCCTGCATGGCGCCAAGTCTCCGCATCGCATTCAACGACAAAGGTACTCATGGCCGGAGCATGGCGGTAGTGATGGGCGACGAAGTGGCCGTCCGAATTGGCGCGAAAGGTGAGGCTCAGGCAGTCAAATGGCTGGCGCGTGCCGTACCAGGCGAAGCGGTTGGTCAGCCATTCGGTTTGCGGCTCGAATTCAGCTTCCAGTGCACGCCGGACAAAAGAGTTTGCGCCGTCAGCGCCGACCAACAAGTCGCAAGCTTGCACAGCCGGCAAGGAGTTGACGAGACGTTCGTACCGCACCTGCACGCCCGCGGCACGGCATAGTCGATCGAGAAATTGGTTAAGTTCCAGTCGGCCGATGGCGGAGAAGCCATTGCCGTCGATATCGACGCGCTCGTCCCGATGCACGATCCGCTGCATCGGCCAGGATTCCAATCGCGGCGTCAACAGCGCATGGAAGTCGGGCACGTCGCGAGCGAGAAAGGCGAGCGCGTTGAGCGAAAACACCACGCCGAAGCCGAACGTGGCGTCGGGCGGATTCTGCTCGAAGACGTTGATTTGCCAGGCAGGAAAACGCCGCTTGATCCGCAGCGCAAACAAGAGTCCCGCAGGCCCGGCGCCGATGATGTTAATGTGCATGGCAGCGTGTGGTGACTGCAGAAATCCGACTATCCCGCAAAGGCGCCAGGCGCCAAGGTAAAATCGTCATCTAGCAGACGAAATCTTAAGCAGCTTACGTGCATTACCGGCGAGGATCAGTTCTTTTTCCGCTTCAGCGCAGGGCAATGCGGCGACTTTGTCGGCGCATTGCCAGTCGCCGAGGATGTAAGGGAAATCGGTGCCGAGGAGGATGTGATCGGCGCCGACCTTGCGGCGCAGAAAGTCGAGCGTTTCGACGTCATAGACCAGCGTGTCGAAATAGAGGTTTTTGAGATAGGCGCTAGGCGCGGCGGCGGCACGCGGCGCATTGGCGCGGCCGGAGCGCCGGGCGGCTTGTTGGCCGGTGAGGAATTCTCGGTCGAAGCGGCCCACGTGATAAGGGAAAAAGCCGCCGCCGTGGCAGGTGCAAATTTTGAGATTCGGGAATCGGTCGAAGACGCCGCTGTAGATCAGCATGCCGAGCGAGAGCGTCGTGTCGGCCGGGTTGCCGCAAACCAGCCGCATTCCGAAAGAACCCATGAGCTCGGTGCCGGCGGGATTGTCGGGATGCAAGAAGACGAGCACGTCCAGCGCCTCGGCAGCCGCCCAAAATGGATCGAACTCATCGCTGTCATAATAGCGGTGATTGACGTTGGTGGCGATGTAGGCGCCGCGAAAATCCAACTCGGTGACGGCGTGCTCCAGCACTTTCGCAGCCCGAACGGGCTCTTGAATCGGTACCGCCGCCATAGCGGTAAATCGATCAGGATACTCTTTAATAAATTGTTTGACGCAGTCGTTGTAGAGCCGGCACCAATTCTCCGCCTGCTCGCCCTTGAGGTCATAGCCGAGCATTTGCGTGCTCGGATCGAGCGCCGCCAGAGCCATTTTTTCCTTGGCCATCATTTCCAGACGCGGCTCCACCTCCGTTAGCGGCTTCAGCAGGGGATATCTCGCGCCGTTGAACGAAAAATGAATCGTCCCGTCTGGATCCTCTGTAACTTCGACGCCGAGAGAACGGCCGTGCCGCTTTGCCTCAGCCATGATCGCTTGCGGCACGTAGTGATGATGGATGTCGATGGCTGGCATCGAGTTCTTTCCTATGGGAGACGCATGACCGCTGAGACGCAGAGTTGGCGCAGGGTGAGATCGTTTAAGTTATGCATCACACATGAGCCTCAAGCATCCGCTGATCAAGACTTCATCGGAGTGAAGCCAGGCTGGTCTTTTACTCTATCGATCCAGGCGCGAATTTTGGCAAAATCGTCGAGCGGAAAGCCGCCTTCATCGGAAACGTGAGTGTAAGCGAAGAGCGCGATGTCTGCGATGGAGTAGTCGCCGACGAAGAAATCGCTTTTGCTCAGATGGTCTTCCATAATCTTGAGCGCCGTCCAGCCGCCGTCGCGCTTGGCCGCCAAAAGCGCAGACTTCTCAGAAGAATCGGGTTTGTGTTGGCGCCAGAAGCGTGAGGTCGCGATGTAGGGCTCGTGGCTGTATTGCTCGAAGAAGAGCCATTGAAATACCAGCGCGAATTGTTGCTTATCATCGGGCAGAAAACTCGTGCCGCGAGCGAGATAAGCGAGGATGGCGTTGGATTCGGCGAGAATGAAGCCGTTGTCGTCAAGCACCGGCGTGCGGCCATTGGGATTGATTTTGAGAAATTCCTCCGTACGGCTTTCACCGTTCAAAATATCGACTTCGACGATCTCGTACGAAATGCCGAGATGGCTCAGCAGCAGGCGGACTTTGTAGGAGTTGCCGGAGTAGGCGACGTTGTAGAGCTTCATGGCTCAAAACCGTTCCAACCGTTTCATGGGTTCCAATCGGTCCAGCCGCCCGATTCTTAAACCCTTGGAACATTTGGAACGTTTGGAACGACTGGAACGTTTTGCGCGTTAGCTAACCTGACTTTCAAGAATTTCCAGTCCATCATACCGGTCCATAAGGTAGAGCTTGCCGTCCCTATCGTGAAAGACGTCGTTGCTCATGACCACCTTCTGGCCCCTGCCGGGATGGGGGATGTAGTAGCCGACTTCTTTCGGCTGATACGGGTTTGAGAAATTGACCGCGCGCAGGCCGCCGCCGAACCAGGTAACATACAGCGTATCGCCGTACACTTGTTCGGCTGGCTGGTGCGCGCCGAAGCGGAACTCATGCGTCGATTTCCCGTCGAACGGCACGATGAAGGTCGCCACCGGCAAGGGCAGCTCTTCCCTGGTGATATCGACGACCCAGAGGAAGGCGTTGTGAGTCTCGTTGAGCTTTTCGCCGACCTCTTCGTCGGTAACGATGAGCCAGTCGCGTTCCATGATTTTATTCAGAAGCGGCAGCGTAGTGTGCGTCGGACATGGATAAGGCGGGCTCCAGTCAAGCGTGCTTACCGTCCTTGGTTTACTGAGATCCGAGATGTCGACGATGGCGAAGCCGCCGTGCCAGTAACTGATATAGAGCCGGTTGCCACGCCGAATCGGATGGTGGCAGCGCGTGTCCGTGCCTTTGAAGTTCGGCTTCTCGCCCCCCGCGATCCACTGCCCCGGCATCCACCAGCGCATGACTTCTTCGGGACGTTCGGGGTTTTTCATATCCAGCATCATGGCGATGTTGCCTTGATAGCCTTCGACCGTAGGCGAGATGTAGGCGTAGCGGCCGTCGAAGGTAAACCGATGCACGCCTTTACCGGGCGTTTTGTACATGGCGATCTCGCGCGGCCTGGCGCGGTTGGAGATATCGAAGATTTTCAAACCAGACTGCAGTTCCTGCTTGGCTTTGTAACGCTCGTAGTTGACCAGCATGATGTCGCCGCTGACCCGCACCTTGTGCGAGTGCAGCCCCTCGGGTATTTCAAGATGGGAAACGATTTTGGGGTTTTTCGGGTCTTTGACGTCGATAATCGAAGTGCCGTGCGGCGGGTCCATGTGGCCGACGTAGGCATAGCCGTTTTCGACCACGATCGAGCCGCCGCCGGGCAAATCCATGCGGCCGATCTGTTTGATGTTCTTGCTCACTCCAACTGGAGCAGATCCGTTTGTTGCCATCTAGGACTCCTTTTACTTTATTGTCTTGAACTAAGATCTCACCACGAAGAGCACCAAGGACACGAAGGTTTCAGAGAAATAAATTTTTCCGAACCTCGCGCTCTTCGCTGTCCTCCTTCGAAAATACTGTATGAAGATGAGATGGAGAGGGCTTCTCTTCCGTGCTATTCGCGAAAGCGGGTATCCAGGTTAATTCGGTCGAACAAGCCTGGATTGCCGCCTCTGCGGGAATGACGATTCGAGGAGAGCGCCTTCTAGATGCCCTAGCCATTTTCATTCTCTTTAGGCGAGCGCAAGGTCATGCATCACTTCGCGTGAAAGTTCTTTCACCGCTTACTTGCGAGATCCTTCGATCATCTCGATCACCTGATCCGTCGTGCGCACGCGCGCCATACGCGGGAAAACCAGCTCCATGAGCGTATCGTGGGCGCGCTGATCGTGCGACGTGCCGCAAGCATCGCTGACGACGATCTGGTTATAGTCCAGATCACGGCCCGAATACAAAGTGGCGGTGACGCCGACATCGGTGGAGCCGCCCGAAACGATGATGGTGTCGATGCCGCGCGCGCGCAGCGCGAGATCGAGATAGGTCTGAAAGAAAGCGCTCCAGCGGTATTTGACGATGTAGTAGTCCTCCGGCTTGGGCTCCAGCTCGGCGAGCACGTCCGAGCTTTTGTCGCCTGCGATGACGTGCATTTTGGTTTTTGTCACCTCGCCGTTGGGCCAGGGTATCAGCGAGTTGTTCGTGTCGGTGATCGTCACCGCAGTGGTGGCGCCGTCCGGGCGGTGATTGCCCTTGGCGAAAAAGATCGGCAGCCCCGCCGCGCGTCCGACTTTGCTCAGCCGGACGGCGTTCTGAATCCACGCTTTCAGAACGCGCGGCTTGCCGGGCTCCGCCTCCGGCACGTAGCCGTTCAGGATATCGAAAAACAACAGGCCGGTTTTCTTGAGATTGAAATCTTTGACGTTCATTTCTCCTCCTGGACGATTCCTGTTTCTCGCAATGTTCGAAATGCAGGAAGTCTCGCGCTAAGCACGCAAAGTAATTCATGGACCCATCGGGACAACACCGGGCGGGAAAATCCCCCTTTTATCGCGCTGGTATTATCTTATCTTTATGCCCTTTTTCTCTTTTTCCGCGACGACTTTCCAGCCTTGCTTGGCGTACCATTCGATCTGCCGGAACATGCCGGTCAAAATGCGCACGTCTTTCTCTTCCAGACCCCCTCGGCCAAAAATACGGCGGAAGGCAAGCAACATATGCTCGGGATTTTCGGAGTCGAGAAATCCGATCTTCAGCAAGGAAGCGCGCATGATCTCAAAGAGCCGTTCGATGTCTTCGGCGCGCGCGCGCCGAAGGCCACCGTCGGCGACCGGCGCCAGCGACGCCAGATAGATCTCATAGAGGCAGATCACCGCCGCCTGAGCGACGTTGAGCGACTGATATTGCGGGTGCGCCGGAATGGTGATCAATTTTTGGCAGTGCTCGAGGTCTTTGTTGCTGAGCCCGTGGTCCTCCGGGCCGAACAGCAGCGCAACCTTGCCGGCCTTGAGCGCTTGCACCAGCGACGGCGCGATTTCGCGCGGCGTCTGGCTGTGGCTCCGATAGAGTCCGGCGCGACAGGTGGTGCCGACGACCAGCGTGCAATCCGCAATCGCCTCGCGAATGGACGGACAACACCTCGCCCGGGCGAGAATGTCGCGGCCGTGCACGGCCATTGCGCGCGCCCAAAAGCTTTGCGTGCGGGCGCGCCCGACGACCGCCAGATCTTTAGCGCCGACATTTTTCATCGCCCGCGCCACCGAGCCGATATTGCCCGAGCCGCGCGGCCGGACCATGACGATGCGGAGGTTAGCTAACATTCAGTGATCGGTAGACCATTATGAGTAAACGCTGATCAATAGGCGCTAGGCATTAGTAAGAATGAAAACGCTACAGGTTGCAGACTAGGGACTCTTCGCTCTTGCCTACTGCCTAGCTTTTTATTTGGCAAACGGGCAGAGGCGATTTTTGCGGATCACCTCGCGGTTTTTTCGATCGAAGTCGCTGCGATAGGAAAAATCCTCGTGCATCAACGAGTTGGGGTCCTGAACGTGTTCGGCGCCAAAAATGTGGCCAAGCTCGTGAATCAGCGCAATGACATCCAGCTCAGGCTCGGCGTTCATGCCGCGATACTTGAAGACCTGGCTCACCGGGACGACGACGTAGCTGCCGAGGCCTTCGGCGCAGTTGCCGATGCGGTCGACGCGCGGCCGCCCGGCGACCAGATAACGGCTTGTGTTTTCGGCGGTGAACGCGATCAGTAAGTCGTAGTCGGCGGGTTTGGACTGCAGGGGAAATTCCTTTTGCATGCGCGCGAGCAGCGCCACCGTCGAAGGGATCCGCTCTTGCTCCGGCCAGGAGGTGACGCTGTGGGTCAGCAGGCGTAGATCGAATTCGCGCTCGTAGAAATCCGATGCGGCCTCGATGAGACCGCGCGCTTCCTCGTTCCAGCGCGGGTTTCTGGCGCGAAAAGAAACATCGGCGAGAACCTTGATGCGGACGGCTCGCTGCGGCACGTCCGGGCCGAAGAGCGCGCAGGCGGAGAGAGCGAAGGCGCTAAGGATTGAGCAGATTATCCGTCGGCGCGTAATCATCGGTCAGGATCGGCACGTCCTCGGCAAGTTGGCGGTCGAAGTAGGCGACGGCGATATCTTGCAGAGGTTCGGGGAACAGTCCCCGGTCGAGAGCGCTGGCGCGCTTGACAATTTCTTTGATGTCGAGGCGTTGCTTGTCGCGCGTGGCGACGACAATGACGTTCTGGATCGTGTCGAGGCTTACGTTCTCGGGCCGTCTTGAAGCGAAGACGTAAGTCTGCGGATAGACCTGGCGGAGAGTGCGGACAAAGGCGCGGGCGATTTTACCGTTCGGTCCGGTGACGGCGCTGATGAGGTTCGCGACGATAATGCCGTTGGGCGTCAGCTTTTTCTGCGCCAGCTCAAAAAATTGTCTGGTCGCCAGATGAAACGGCATGGCATCGGTGAAATAGGCGTCGAGCATGATGAGGTCGTATTGGTTTCGGGTGCGCGTCAAGAACAAGCGGCCGTCTTGCGCGTGGAGACGAAGCTGCTTGCTCTCCTTCACGTTGAAGTGATCCTTGGCAAGCTTGATCACTTCCGGGTCGAGTTCCACCGCATCGATCTCCAGATTGGGAAACTCCTTGTTAAGCTTCTTCGGGATCGAACCGCCGCCGAGACCGATCAATAGCATCTTCTTGGCATCGGGCCGAAAGACGAAACCGAGGGAGGTGTATCGGGAATAAATCAGCCTGAGCGCCGTCGGATCCTTTAAGGTCATGGCGCTTTGCAACGTACGATCGAAGTACATGTAGCGCGCCTCATCGTCCTCCTCGATGCGGATCCGGTGATAAAAGGTGTCTTTTTGCATCACAGTCTTGGCCCAGACCAAGGGGCTCCAGCCAACGCTGACCCAGCCAAAAAGGAGCGAAACCGTCGCCACGGCGCGCGCCACGGCGATGCGGTGGAGCCGAATCAGCGGTACCACCAGCAGCGACAAGCACACGAGCGTAACCCCCAGGGCGTGAATGATATTGCTCACACCCAGGACAGGAATCAAATAAAAAGCGGTGAGCAGCGTGCCGACGATGCTGCCGCAAGTCGATACCGCGTAGAGCGTTCCGGCCGTGCTTCCGACGGTGTTGAGCTGGGTTGCCGCCAAGCGAATGACATAAGGCGAAATGGTGCCGATAAAGATACCCGGCAGCAAAAACAGCACGGTGCACGCGAGCAGCGGGCTCATGCGCACACCCAAGTCCATGCCGGCGATCCATTCATTGACCGAGGGGTATACGAACGGCAGAAAAAAAATCACCAGCCCGGGAACAAGCAACAGCAAGAGCAGCTTGGCGTAGGACGGTTCGCGCGCCGACAACCATCCGCCCCAGTAATAACCGATGCTGAGCGCGGTCATGACCACCGAAATCAAGCTCCCCCAAACGAAAATCGAACTGCCAAAATGGGGCGCCAAGACGCGGCTGCCGACGATCTCGAGCGCCATCAAAACGGCACCGCTGATGAAGACCACCAGGTTGTGCAGAACTTGGATCATGTTCAATTCTCCCAATTCCAATAGGAGCCTTCCGGCACCAGCGCTACGGGCTCGAGCATGCGCGAAGAAATGCCATCGATGAATTGCGAGGGCTGGGACAAAACCATGCGCAGATTTCGGTCAAACACCCGCGTCGGATAGCTGATGAAGAGATTCTGTTTGGCTCGGGTAGCCGCGACATAGAGCAGGCGCCGCTCTTCTTCAAGGTCATCCGCCGAACCCGTGTTGTAAAAAGACGGAAAACGCCCCTCCAAAGCCCAGATGATGAACACGGAATGAAACTCCAAACCTTTGGCCGAATGGATGGTTGAGAGCACCAGGGGCCCTTCATCAGGATCGACCGCAAGCACGCCGCCGATGCTGTCATTGGGAGGTTCGAGGGCCATGTCGCTGAGCAAACGCTCGAGGCTGCGGTAGCGCTCGGTCATGCCCTGAAAATGCTCCATGTCGCGCCAGCGCTTGGGGTGATCATCGGGATAGTTTTGTTTCAAGATCGGTTGGTAATATTGCATCAAATAGTGCGCCTGTTCGGACGGCAACTCGGCGCGCCCCGCTTCTTCGAGCACCTGGGCCAACGTTCTCAGACCGTGGGCAACTTTTCCTTTGGCGTTGTACGAGCGCAGACGCTCCACGGCGCTGCCGCCGGCGAGCAGCCATTTGATTATTTTTTGACTGGCGCCTGGCCCCACGCCTTCCAGCAACATGAGCGCTCGATTCCAGGAAATCTCGTCGTGCGGATTGGCTAGAATGCGCAGGTGTGCGAGCAGATCTTTGACGTGGGAGGTTTCCATGAACTGAAAGCCGCCCCGTTTGACAAACGGAATCTGCCGCCGCGCCAGCTCGATCTCGAGATCGAAGGAATGAAAACTCGAACGAAAAAGCACCGCGATGTCCCAAAGCGGGATGCCTTCCTCGCGCAGCTCCAATATTTTCTGGCAGACGAACTGCGACTGCATCTGTTCGCTCGCCGCCTGCACCAGCTTGGGACGGCTGCCGATGCTTTTACGGGTGAACAGGCGCTTATCGTATCCTTCCTTGGCCCGGGAGATGATCTCGTTGGTGAGGTTGAGAATCGGCTGAGTGCTGCGATAATTTTCTTCCAGTTTGATGATGCGCGCGCCGGCGAACTGTTTGGGAAAGTCCATGATGTTGCGGAAATTGGCGCCGCGAAACGAGTAGATGCTCTGGGCATCGTCGCCGACCACCGCCACATTGTCGTGGGTCGCCGCGAGCAGGCGGACGATGCCGGCTTGCAGCTGGTTCGTATCCTGGTACTCGTCGACCATGATGAAGCGGTAGGTGTCCGAGAGGCGATGGCGCACCTGTTCGTGATTCGACAGCAGATCGCGCAATCGGATCAGCAGATCGTCGTAATCGACCAGGGCCCGGGCCTGCTTGAACTGGGCGTAGCGGCGCTGCATTTCGGCCAGCTCATCCTGGACCTCGAGCAGATGCGGATACTCCAGCTCGAGCAGATCGGCCAAGCCGATCTGCTTGTTGTGCACCATGCTGAATATTTCCGCGATGGTTTGCTTGCGCGGGAAACGCTTATCTTTGGTGTTGAGACCCATCTCCAGGCGGACGGATTGAATCACATCTTCGCTGTCGGTCCGGTCCATGATGGTAAACGACGGCGAGAGGTTGGCTTGGCGCCCGTATGAGCGGAGCGCCAGATTGGCAAAGGAGTGAAAAGTACCGCCGGCAACCTGGCGGCAGCGGCCGTCCATTAAAAGACTGGCCCGGCGAATCATCTCCTCGGCGGCGCGCCGGGTGAAAGTGAGCAGCAGGATCGACCGCGGATCGATTCCTTGATCGATCAAATGAGCGACCCGATAAACCAGTGTGCGGGTCTTTCCGGTCCCCGCTCCGGCAATAATCAAAAGCGGCCCTTCTACGGCGGTGGCGGCCTCGTACTGCGCCTCGTTCAACTCCTTGCGATAGTCGAGCCCTGAACCATTACGGACGGGTAGAGTCGGGTCTTTGAGGATATAAGTGGTGGCCAAGGATACTCCGGATGCGTTAAATTACCTATTTTCTTCCGGTGGGGCAAGCGATGACACGGGATTCGGAGTCAGAGAGTTAACCACAAAGAGCACAGAGTAATTCATGTACCTGTCCGTACAACACCGCGCATGAAAATCCCCCTTTCGTCCCCCTTTATCAAAGGGGGAAAGAGGGGGATTTGTTGTACTGGTTATCGATCAAAGTGAGAAAACTATTTTCATAAGAGGTCACAAAGTAAAAGTCCGGGAAGCTTCGGAAAGTAAGCTAAGCTGGTTCGGTTTTCAGGTTGGGTTCTGCGGGCGTGATTCCGGTTTGGCCGCGAAGATCAAAAACGACTGGCGCTCAAGAAAATTATGCTCTTGTCGCAAAACGTAACCCGCCTGCTCCATCTCACGTTTGATCGCTTCACTCGGCGTGTGGTGGCTGAACAGGCTTTCGAACCAGGCGCGGCTGTCGAAATCGATGATCGCGACCTTGCCGCCCGGCTTGAGGTACTCGCGGAGCTTGGAAAAGTAAGCGATGCGATTTTCGATGTGATGGTACGTGTTGCTGGTGAAAACGAGGTCGACGCCGGATTTGGGCAGCATCGGGTCATCGGCGCGTGCGACAAGGGTGACGACGTTATCGACGGATTGGTTTTTTGCCCGGCGGGCGATCAGTTCGGTCATATCCGGGTCAATATCAACGGCGTAGACTTTGCCGGTTGGGCCGACGGCTCGGGCCAGGATGAAAGTGAAGTAGCCGCCGCCGGCGCCGAGATCAGCAACTTGATCGTCGGGACGAAGTTGTAATGCGGCGACGACTTTTTCCGGTTGCTGCCACTGGTCGCGGTTGATTCCTTCGTACGCCCACTGTTTGAGCTTGCCGCAACCGAGAAAAAGGCAGCAGGCGAGAAGGCACGCTGTGATTCGTCGCTTGTCAGCTCTGACCATGTTTTAACGAGTGATCAGCCGCCGTCGCTCAGTCAGTGTGATCCGTCATCGGTTCCGAAAGGCCTTAGGAGAAAACGGCGATCCGGTTGAAGCGGTTGGAGTCCCTTCGGGTTTATGCGAACCCGATTAGCCGCCGGCAGAAGATGCCGCGCGATTGGCAATCTGCTCGAAAGCGCGCGCGACCTTGGCGCGCAGGTCGGCGATATCGAACGGCTTGCCGATGAAGTCGCAAGCGCCATAGCCTTTGGCTTTTTCCGCCAATTGCTGCGAATTGACACCCGTCAACATGATGACGGCACACTCGGCGTGAATTTTTTTGATGCGCTGGAGCAGCTCGAGTCCATCGGTCCTCGGCATCATAATGTCGAGGAGGATTACTTCCGGACGCGCTTCTTGGACCAGCGGCATAGCGGTCTCGACCGAATCGGCCTCGATCAAACGGTATTGTTTGCCGAAAACCATCTTGATCGACTCACGTACACCGAACTCGTCATCGATGAGCATTAAAGTCGGCGTATCCATGAAAGTAGACCCATCCATAGCGATCGCGTTATCCAACACTTTGACACTTGGCCGGCGGCGGCGCAATGGGTGCTGTTCTCAAGCGCATGAGGAGAAGTCCCCATAAGTGCATAAGGGGACCGTCCCCGGTTTAGCGCGCCGCCAGTTCGATGCAGCGCTGCGGTTGACTCAAAAACTTGGCGCACTCCTTGGCGATCTCGCCGGCGGGTGTTTCAAACGTGTCTTTGAGATATTCCACGCTTTGGCGGTAACAGTCCGATCGGTCGCTCTCCCGGCTCAGCGCGGCACAAAAAGGCAAGGCATAGCGGCCGTCCCAAGTGTTATCGATGAGCGCGTAAACTACACCGCGCACGCAGGCGAGCCGCGGCTCGCCGATGGCAAGCTCGCATTTGGCCGCCGTGGCCGCGACCTGGCCAAGGCGAACCTCGTTCGAGAGGTCTCGGCCGATGGAGGCGGCGCAGCGCAGGTGGAATTCACCGGCCTTGGCCCATTGTTCAAAGATCCTTTCAGTGCTGAGGCCCATTTCGGTCATACGAGAAGTTTGCATAACGTAGCATTCGGCGCGGTATTTGTGAGCCACTGTGTTGCACGGATAATGATAGTCGGTGGGGCTCAAGTCGCGGCTTTCCGGCTTGGCGTTGAAAATATTTTCCATGAACACGCCGCCGTAGCATGACGCGCGGCCCCATTCTTCGGGCAGAACGTCGCAGATCTCCAGGGACGCCTGCAGTTGGTAAGCGGAAAAAAAGAGCAAAGCGTGGCCCAAACCATGCAGGCACTGAAACCGGTAGCGCACGGCGATTTGGGGATCGCAGGCGCTGGCGGCTTTTTGTTTGAGCTCGGCGGTGCTGGGGTGTTTGTTGATTTCAGCGTATATGTTCTCGCCGCGCAGAAAGCGTTCCACCGAACCGTGATAACAGCCGGAATGGCAGGTTTGGTCACAGGCTCTGAATGAATCGTGGATATTTCCTTTTAGACGAAAGGTTTCGCGGCCGATCGCGTGGACGATCGGATGACAATCCCGGCGCACTTCACGGTCATTGTCGCCAAGGTTTTGGACGGTTTGTAAGATTTCCAAGGTGGAGTGTTCTTTGAGCGCTTCGCGAAACAAATTATCCAAACATTCGGCGCTGTTGCGATCGATCATACAAGCCTTGAGCGCTGCGGCGGATGGCAAAGCCGAAGCCGCCGGCGTCGCTTTCGATTCCTGGGCCGTGCTTAGCGATAGAAAGGCGAGCGGCGAGGACGCTACAATCATGAAAATCGCGGCGCGCCTGAGGCAAATTCGAGACACGAGATCGCTCCTTCCGCAATTTGGTTCTTATTATCATCGCGGAGCATGCTACAATAGGTCACGCAATTCAAAGGGGAGCGTTTTTTGATTCGCGTGCGGCGTGGATCTCCAGCGCGAAACGGTTGGTTTATCGCCTGCTTAGGATTAACCTCGCCAACCCGCGAGGCGCCGCTGCGCGCGCCCAAGCGTTCTTTAACGTTTCCAGTCCATTATCGTCTAAAGGAAGGACATGAAAAAGCCTATTTTTGCGGCCATTTTCTGTATCGCTCTCGCGCCGCAATGGGTATTGGCGGCGCAGGCTGCCGCGCCCATGATCAAGCTCGATGCGGTGCCTGTTTACCAGCCGCACCACCTTCCCTTCGCAGCAGGTGAAAGAGAGGTTTATCGCGCCACGTGGAATGGCATTTTTTCCGTGGCCACGGCGGAAATCCGCATGACGCCCGCAGTGGTGGACGGTAAGAAAGTATTCCAGGTGCGGGTGGACGCGAAAACCTCCCGAGCCCTCGATTTAATCTGGCGGATGCGCGATACCATCACCTCGACCATCGACGCTAACGGCCTCGCGCCAAGCCACTTCAATTTCAGCCAGCGGGAAAATTCCCGGGTAATCGACACCGACGCCAAGTACGATCCGGCCAGCAAACGATGGGCGGTCCATCGCCAGCAGCTTGGTAAAAAGAGCCGAGTTTATCAGTTTGACGCCGACAATACCTTGGATCCGATCACCGCGATCTATGTCGCTCGCGCGACGGATTTCAAGGTGGGCGACCGGCTTTATTTCAAGGTGTTTGGCGGGCGTTATCGTTATTTGCTCGAGCTCTTTGTGGAGAAAAAAGAACCGGTGGAGCTGGAATCCGGTAAAACGATCGATGCGTATCGGATCATTCCGCGGATTCAGAATATCACCAAGAAGGGCTATGCGGGACGTCTCAACGAAGCGGTAATCTGGCTATCGGCGGATCAGCGGCGTCTGCCGATCAAGTTGAGCAGTAAAGTGGCCTTTGGCAGCGTTCATTTGGAACTGATCGAGAGCAAGCCCGTGCCGCAGTCTACTGCCATCGAGACGACGGCGCCGGCTTCATAGAGGAGCCAGGACCAATGGAACTTTATTGCAACCGCACGCAAGCGCTATGGAGGTTCAGACGGACCGGCCGCAAAGGCGCGGCGCTCGCCGTCATGCTTTTGCCAGCATTGGCGTTCTCAGCCTGTGTCGCGGTCACGCAGGCACCCAGCCGGCGCGCGCCTCGGGATACGGCTTCTCAGGGATCCGGCTATGCTCCAGCCGGGCGGGGCGATTCGCGCGACGGCGAGCGGCTGCGCCGGGTTATGGTGCCGCTGTTGAATGCGATGGATCGCCCCTGCCGCGCCGATCAGACGCGCATTGGCATCATCCAGCAAAGCGAAATCAACGCTGCCAATGCGGGGAATTGTGACTTCTACGTCACAGCGGGATTGCTGCGCCGGGCGAGCGACGATCAATTGCGCGGCGTGTTGGCCCATGAAGTCGCGCATCAGGATCTTGGCCACGTCGCCAAAGCCCAGGTGCTCGGCGCCGGCTTGAGCATCCTCTCGGCGGGACTTCAGCAGCTATTCCCCGCGGCTGGAGCCGTGGCACCGATTGCCGGCGAGCTGGTGGCGCGCGGTTACGGCCGGAGCGAAGAGTATGCCGCCGACAGACACGGCGTCGAAATTCTCCGGCGCGCCGGCTACGATAAGTCCATCCTCCTCGAGGCGCTGAGTTGGATCCGCCGCACCTCGGGCGATAGCGGCGGGGGATTTCTTTCGACCCATCCGGCCCTGGATGAGCGAATCGCCGCGATCCAGCGCGCGCGATAGAGTAGTTGTCAGCGGCCAGCGGCCACTGTTCAGCTTTTGAGATTGACTGCACAAATCCCCTTTCATCTCCTTTGGCAATGGCGAATGAGGGAATTTCGCGCGTAGGCAGAATTCGCAGCAGCCAAACTTCTTCGCGCTAGACACTTAGACATCCCAAACGTCGCGTTTGCAGTAAACAAACCGCTTGCGGTCCCGTCTAAGATCCAGGAGGCGAAATGCCATGAGCAAGCGTTCACGAATGGACCAGCGTTTCTGCAATACTGTCATTGGATTCGCGCTAGCGGCTGCGTTGTTGGGCGGCTGTGCCGGCGGCAGTTTGACTACCCGCGAGAAGGGCGCGGCGATTGGCGCACTCGGCGGTGCATCGGTTGGCGGACTGATCGGATCTGCGGTGCGGCATCCGGCTGCCGGCGCCGCCATCGGCGCCGGATTGGGTTTAGGCGCCGGCGCTTTGATCGGCGATCAGTTGCAGGGAAGGGAAAATCAAGCCTACGAGCAAGACCGCCAGATCTATCACAACGAACAAGAGATTTTGCGCCAGCGGCGCGAGCTTGAAGATTTACGGCGGCGCCCGGAATATTAAAAAACGCAACCTTTCCGATCGCGGCAATTCGGCGGACAGGCGTCCGCCGAATTTTTTTGGGGTTGAATAAGGCGAATGATCTGGCGAACGCAGTTGCGAGTGGTACCCATCCTGTCACTGTGTTTTACGGTGCTGCCGACAGCGAAAGTCACTCCAGTCACCGCGGCCTCGCTGGCACCGGGAGATCACTCGATGACGCTTACACACGGCGGGCGTGAACGAAGCGCTATCGTGCATGTACCGCCACGGGCGGCGCAGAAAGAAAAGCTTCCTGTTCTAGTGAATTTTCACGGCGGCGGTGGACACGGAGCGAACCAACAAGCCTATTCACTGATGGACGGACTGGCCGACCGGGAAAGCTTCGTCGCGGTGTATCCCAACGGCACGGGCCGGTTCGAAAAGCGTTTACTGACCTGGAACGCCGGTAACTGCTGTGGTTACGCGGCGCTGAACAGCGTCGATGACGTCGGATTCGTGCGCGCGCTGCTGGCGAAGCTGGCGGATCGGCTTTCTATCGATCGGCGCCGCGTGTACGCCACCGGACTTTCGAACGGCGCCATGACGGCGCATCGCTTGGCAGCACAGGCGAGCGATTTGATCGCGGCCGTGGCGCCAGTTGCGGGCGGCATGGTGCTGCCGACGATTGCATCTTCGCGAGCGGTTCCGGTGATGCACGTTCATAGCGTCGATGATCCCCGTGCCCTGTATACCGGCGGTCTCGGTCCACCGTTTCCGATGACTAACAGCCGAGTTTTTCATCCCGAGATCGATCGAATGATCACTCGCTGGGCAAGCCACAATGGTTGTGCAGCTGATCCCAGGGTGGCAGAGCGCCGTTCTGATCGAAATCGCCGGGGCCACACGGCAACGAAATACGTCTATTCGAATTGCCGCGACGGCGCCGAGGTGGTGCTTTGGAAACTCACCGGCGCGGGGCATGTCTGGCCCGGCGGCAAACAAAAGTTCATGGAACGACTGCTCGGCCCTGGCACCGATATCATCGACGCCAATAAAGAAATGTGGAATTTCTTCCAACGCTTCTCGCTCTAAAGAAAGTTCCGAAAGTTGCAATCGCTTCAGTCGTGCCAAGCGTGGTCGCGGACGATTGCTGTGGATTTTCTACGTCCTTCGGCAAGGGGATGAAGGGGGATTTGGCTCCAATGTGATCTTGATGAAGAAGCAGGCGCGTTCTACAGTCGCTGCTGATGAAGATTTTGATTACCGGCGCCGCGGGGCTCGTCGGCCGCCACTTAGCGCAGCGGCTCGCATTGCAACACGAGGTTCTTGCCCTCAAGCATCACCAGCTGGATATTACCGATCGCCAGGCCGTTCACAAGGGTGTCGCCGAGGTGCGGCCGGAGCTGATATTCAACTGCGCGGTCATTCAGGTCGACGAATCGGAACAGAACCCGACCAAGGCGCAAAAGGTCAATGCCGAAGGGCCGGGATTCCTCGCCGAGGCGGCGAGCGCCGTCGGCGCCGCCATGGTTCAGTTCAGCACGCAGTACGCCTTCGAAGGAGAGCCGCTCTATCGTTCCCCATACACGATCGACGATCAGCCTGATCCGGTCAACGTTTACGGCAGGACCAAAGTCGCTGGTGAAGCGGCGGTGCAGGGAGCCTGCGAGCGCAGTTTCGTCATCCGGACTTCGTGGGTTTACGGCAGCGGCAAGCGGAGTTTTCTCTGCGACGTGCACGACGATTTGCGCGCCGGCAAGAAGGTGCGCGCCATCGACGATATCTGGTCGAGCACGACTTACGTGTGGGACCTCATCGAGCGCGTAATGATGCTGTACGAAACGGGGCGTTATGGCATCTATCATGTGGTCAATGACGGTGTTTGCACCTACTACGAATTCGCCCTCGAAGCCGGCCGCCTGGCCGGTCTCAACCGAGCCTGGATCGACACTCTGATTGAAATTACCCACGAGCGCGACATGCAGCGCATCGCCGTCCGACCGCGCTACACGCCGCTGCGGTGCTTGCTTTCGGAACAGCTCGGGTTGGCGCCGATGCGCCATTGGCGCGAGGCGCTGGCGGAATACGTTACAAAGACACGGAATAATGGAGTGTAAATAAGAATTCCCGTCTTGATCCGAAACCCATTGCTCCAGTACTCCATCACTCCCATCGGCTTCACGTTGACTTTTTACCTCGGTAGGGAATACAAGTAACGAAATTTGGAAGGTGTTCAACGATGATTAAGTTGGCAATGTCGATTGTCGCTGCGTGCATGCTTTTCTGCGCGGCGTCGAAGTCTGTTTCCGCCGCGGATACCATCCGCATCGCCTACAGCTCGGTCAACCCTCACGCGCTGCTCGTTTCACTGGCCGAGAAACGCGGTCTATTTACCAAATATGGATTGTCGTCAATGGTTGTTTATATCCCCGGCGGCAGCACCGTTGTGCAGACGATGATCTCCGGCGAGATTGACCTGGGCCAACTCACGGGCGCGCCCGGCGTCGCCGCCAATCTCCGCGGCGCCGATATTCTTTACATCGCGATGACCGACGACACCATGGGTTATCAACTGGCGACGCGGCGGGACATTAAAAGCGCCGCGGAGCTAAAGGGCAAGCGTTTAGGCATCAGCCGTTTCGCATCGTCGTCAGACTTCGGTACGCGGACGCTCTTGAAACGGCTTGGCGTCGATCCCAAGGAAGTTACAATTCTCCAGATCGGCAACGAAGCGGAACGACTGGCGGCGCTCAAGTCGGGCAGCATCGACGGATCGATATTCAACGCGCCCTTCGGCAGCGTGGCAAAGAAGTTCAATTTCAATATCCTTGCCGATGCCGGCGCACTGGGAATTGCTTACTTCAACACCGGCATGTGCGGGAGCGCCAAGGTGCTGCAAAAAAACGAGGGCAGGATACTCAACTTCATGCGCGCCTACGTTGAAGCGATCAAAATCTTTAAAACCGAGCCGGATTATACGCTCAAAGCTCTGGCGCAGTTCAGCCGGGTGAGCGATCAGGAGCTGTTGAAGGAAGCCTACGATTACAACAGGAACAAGATTCCAGACCTGCCATACCCTTCGGTGAAGGCGATGCAAGCCGTCATCGACCCCCTGGTTGAAGCCGAACCCAAGCTCGGCAAGATCGAGGCGAAAAACTACATCAGCGACCGGTTCTTGAAAAGGCTCGAGGAAGAGGGGTTCGTGAAGACATTGATGGGACGATAAACTCTTTGTGCTGCTTGCATGAAACTACCCGCGGCAGAACATGCAGTCATCGCACCAGCGAAGATTAGGGACTATCTCCTCTCCACTTCGCACCCGATCGGGCGCTTCAAAGCTTCATTTTTCACAAGTCTCGGATATACCCGCGCGAATTGGCGTCGCCTTGAGAGAGATCTTCTTGCGATAGCCGCTTCAGCTGAGGCTGAACGAGGCAAGGACAGCAGTCATGGCCAAAAGTATGAAATTCGTGGTATCTTGCATGGACCTTCAGGGAGAACTGCAAAGGTGTTAACGGTTTGGATTATCCTGTTCGGTAGCGATGTGCCGCAGTTCGTGACTGCCTTCCCAGGAGAAGACATATGACGTACAAGCTTCTCGATACGGTGGTCCTTGATCGAGATCTGCCGGAGCATGGCCTTCGCCGCGGAGATCTCGGCGCTATCGTTCAGGTGTACGAGCCGGACGGATTGGAGGTTGAATTTGTGACGGCTTCCGGCAAAACCCAAGCACTTGTCACACTCAACGTAAACGACGTGAGGTCTGTGCAAGAAAGCGACCTTATCACCGTTAGATCCGTCGCGTAATTGTTCGTATCTTATCCGCGGCGTGACGATAGGTGGCGCTCAAAGAAACATGCGATTACACCAGCGACCGGTTCTTAAAGAAACTCGAGGAAGAGGGGTTCGTGAAGAAATTGATGGCGCGGTAGACGCTGATGTTTGATCGAGATAAGACCGCCGAAACAAATCCTGACAGCTATGCCTCCGGGATGCGAAGCTTGGGTAAATCCCAACGGCACCCTATAATGATTGCTAAATGGGCCGAAAGGGCGGGCTTTTTAAGTTTCCGTGGTGTTTCCCTCTTAATATTTCTGGAGCTATTGGGCGCCGAATCTTTCTCTTCTTCTTTCTTGTTCAGTTTGCAACTGCTTGTGGCTACCCCGAACCACCCAAGCGGATTAGCGTTTCCAACTTAGAGTCCTTTCGACCCGCGAGTCCTCGGGAGATAACTTCCGTTCAACAGGCTCTAGCTGCGGTCGTCACGGTTTGCCGCGATGATTTGAAACTACCGGCCGTGCAAAACTTTGAAGCTTCTCTTTACAAGAATTCCCAGTCATTTGCCTCTTATGGTGTCGATTGGCGGATGTTTCCGACTGATGTCGCGCATGTGGCGGCATTCGCCAGCGGGCCAAAGATTCATATCGATCTGCAAAAAGTGAACGACGGGTCCGGCTGGGCTAATTTCACGCGATTATTGGCTCACGAATTCGGTCATACGATTCACCACGAAGTTAGCGGAGTGATCCCCGCGACGGACACATGGTTTAACGAAGGATTTGCCGAATGGGTCGCGGCCAGAGTGTTGGACACATTGGGATGGCGCGACTATGACTCTTTGATCGATTGGGCCAAGAAAGACGTGGCCAGACTTATAGATATAGTTCCGCCCTTAATGAAACTACGCAGCGTACATGATTGGCAGAGAGCGATGACGGGCAACTACGGCATGATTCGAACATACTCGTTCGGATTGGTGGCCGTCGATCGGCTCTTGCAGCGACAAAAACTGACATCGGCCATACCATTGCTGAGCGCGACTACCTTCAACGATGCTTTTGGTGGTTCTTATGAGCAGTTCGATCAAGAACTAAGAAACCATTTGCGCGGATATCAACCGAAGCCAAACTCCTTTGAGACTGTTAAGGCTCCAATTTGGACAAATGGCGATAAATGGACACATGAAATCCGCCGGCCTGGATACCTCACCTCTACTACAGAGAAACAATTCGTTGGGAACGAATTCTTTGTGGGCGTGCCATCTTATGTGCTTAAGAGTGGCTCTGAGGAGTGGTTGTACTCGATAGATTCATTGTCCTTAATGGCGCGACGACGGAACGGAAAACATAGCTATCGCGTGTCGAATGATGAGCAGAGGTTATCGTGGCCACTACGGCCACAAAAGGAATGGCTGAGCCGCTTCACGCGTGACGATGCCGACATTGGTACTGCTCGGACTGTCAGACAAGTATTGCGCGCAATTGGTGTAGAGGATGTCAAGGTTAAGGGCGGGCGATTCCGAGCGATTGGTTATGGCTACAATTCTGGACGCCTGATAGCGGAGCATTGGTATTCGCCCCAGGTTAAATGGTTTGTTCGATCACGGATCTACTATCGCGACTTTGGACTGGTCGAAGAAGAACTCGTTAACTTCGACGTTCAATGAATGTGCGCACGTGAGATTTTGGATTGATAAGACGTTGAATTGAAACCGGCTAATAATTCAGTTCCCCTTGGCCTTGCGCGCCGCCGCGATGTCGCCTTCGCTCAGGCGATAAAATCGCACCGGGTTGTCACAGAGCATTTTGTTCTTGAACTCATCGGGCAGATCTTTGCGAGCGATCAGGTGAGGCAGGTCGCCGCCGAATTGGTCGCGTTCGCGCTCGTGGGGGAAATCGGAGGCCCACATGATGGTGTCGTCGCGCACGAGCTTGATCACGTAGGGGGCGGTGCGCTCCTCGACCTCCATGGTGACGAAGATGTTGCCGCTCTCGAAAAAATGACTCGGCGGATGTTTCAACTGCGGCGCCAGGCGGGCGGCGAATTTTTCGTAGTCTTCTTCCATGCGATCCATCATGAACGGCACCCACCCGGCGCCGGCTTCGAGATAGGCAATACGCAGTCTGGGAAATTCCTGGAACACGCCCTGAAACATCATATTGGTGATCTGTAAAAACAAGTCGACCGGATGCTCGAGCATATGCGCTTCCAAAAAACTTTGGACGCGGTCGAGCCCTAGGTTTTGACTGACGCCGCCGTGGATGGTGAGCGGAATATCCAGTCGCTGCGCCTCGTCGTAGATCTCATGATAGACCGGCGCGCCGTAAAGCGGCAGGCGGTTATTGGTCACCGAGGGCAGCAAGCCCGCGCAGAAGCCGAGATCCTTTACGCAGCGGCGCAGCTCGGCTGCCGCCGCTTTGGGATCTTGCGGCGCGAGCAGAGCGACACCCTTTAAACGCGGCGATTGGCTGGTGAATCGATGGTAGAGCCAATCATTGTAGCCCTGAGCGAGCGCCGCCGCCCAGGCGGGGAGCGCGATCATGCCCAAGGCCAGCGCCGAAGTCGGATAGAGCACGGCCATGTCGATGCCATTTTCGTCCTGAAATTTGATCCAGCGTTCGGCGTCGGGATCTTCGCGTTTGCCTTTACGCGAGAGACCGCGCTGCCAGCCGTCGGCGTCGAACATGGGCCAGGTCGAATGCCAGTTCATCTCGCCGAAATTGCCTTTGATGTGGGCGAAGATGTCTTTGTGGTCTTCCATGATATGGCCGTCTGCATCAATGACAAAGTTTGCCATGGGTCTCGTTCTCCCGGGGGTGTTCAACGTCCGGCGGCGCGGATTAGCATTCGGCCGGGCCGCTTTTGGCGGCACCCTCGTATACGGGTCATTAATGAAGGTAAAATCAGTCAGCCTGTTCGCTTATTTACCGGCAAGCCGTTTGAAAAACCCTTCACGTTCGAGCTCGTCGAGGATGCTCTCGTCGAGATAGCGGCCGATATTCATATCGACTTTGACCGGCGGCGTACGCTGCGAAATGATTTCCAGGGCGTTGCGCAGCCCTTCCTGCGATACCCTCGTTGGAAACGAAAAACTTTTCCCGAAATAGTTATAAGTCTCTTCGATCGCCTTCGGGTTTTTGAAACGCAACCACTTGGAAAGAACCGCCATCCCCTTTTCTTTGCTGCTCATGAATTGATAGACGCCTTCGGCATAGGCTTGTTGAAAACGCTTGACCGCATCACGGTTTTTGTCGATAAACGAGCGGCGCGCAACCATGACGTTCATTGGGAAGGAAGAACCTTTGACATCGCTCATCTTGGCGAACTCGTGCATGCCGAGACGAAGCGCTTCATTGATATCAGGATAGGAGAGCATCGTGCCGTCGATCGCTTTGGCGTGAAGCGAGGCGATGCGCGCCGCCGAGTCTCCCGCCGGGAATATCGTCACCGACTGGCGCGACACGTTCCAGGCTTTGAGCGCGAGCAATGTAGCCGTGTCGGTGGCGCCGCCCACGGCAAGAACGCCTATTCTCTTGCCGGCCAAATCCTCCGGCCTGCGGATGTCCTTCTGGGTAACGAAGCTATAGGGAAACGAGTTCAGGGTGCCCGAAATCATGACCAGGTCGGCGCCTTGGTTGATCGCGTTGACGGCAGTCGCGGCATCAACCTGGGCGAGTTGGATGCTGTTGCCGAGCATCGCCTGGATCTGGCGCACTGAGCCGGAGAGCAAGACCACATCGCCGTTGAAACCGTATTTCGCGAACAAGCCGAACTCTTTCGGCGCCCAAACCGGCGCTTGAAAGCCGGCGAAACCGGCGTAGGCGACCAGGTGGGTTTCCTGGGCTCGCGAGACAAGCGGTAAAACCAGGAGGAGCAGCAGGATAGATAGCAGTTTCTTTAACATGGGTGTCTCCATGAGCACGGGCCGCTTAAAATGCTCGCGTGAGAATTTTCGGGCGCGCCAATCTTGCACCAATTCGAATCCGTAACGAAAACCTAGCTCGCTCCGCCGCGCGTCCAGCGCTCGCCCCTGTGGATCCGTTCAGCGTAGTAATTCCATTCGGCGGAGTGCGCCAACCTCGGTCCGCGGGAGAGCAATTTCTGCTTGGAGCCGGTCAGTTGCTCGATAAAGTCGTCCGGCACTTTCTTGAAACCAAACAGCTGGGCCGTGGCCATGATTTTCGCGGTACGCTCCATGTAAACGGCGTTGAGACAAGCTTCGTCGATCGTCCGGCCGACGGTGACGATGCCGTGGCCTTTGATCATCATGGCATTGGCGTCGCCCAGTGTGCGGGCCAGGTCGGCCCCTTCAAATTCATCCAGGATATAGATGGGCCGGGGGTAGATCGGCACGCCATTGCCGAATCGATTTGACTGCACGTGTACGCAGGAGACCGGCACGTCCGCAAGGCTCATGGCGACGCAGGTAGAAGCATGGCAGTGTACTGCGGCGTGCACGTCGGGACGCGCCTTGAATATTTCCGTATAGATGACCGCTTCACGCGGCGGCGCGCCAACGCCGGCAAGCTTGTTCAGCTTAAAATCGAAATAGACCAGCCAATCTTTTTTGCCTTCCTCAGCGCGGCGAAACAGCTGTACCGCGATGCCCTTGTTGTCCGGCAGGCGGACGCCGACGTGGCCCCAAACATCGCCGATCTCCCACTCGAGGATCGTGCAAGCGATCTTGAGCTCCGCTTCGGTCAGCTTGTCGAGATCCTTACGCGAATTTCCGAGCAGGGCCCGCTTGGCCGCAGTGCGCTCCCGGGCGTTGAGCTTAATGATTTTTTTCATGGGTTCTCCGCGTTGAGACATATCTCGATGGCTGCAGTGAAGGCGATGCAGGTGGCGCGCCGTTACCTCCCTGCGTTGACATGGCGAGCGCCGAAGCTCGCCGGATTTTCTTTATGCGCGGCGGCGGTCAAATAGTCGAAACGTTGACGCCAGCTGATGTTCTCGGGCAACAAATAAGCGAAACAGTCGACGTGGGGAAACCAATTGCGCCCGGCATCGTGAAGGACGTGAGGCGGCTCCTTGCCTCGTTCAAGGTCCTTGATAGCGCTCAGCAGATACTTGCGCACGGCGATCACCGCCTTGTCGCTCACGCCGAGATGTTCCTTGCTCCGGTCAAAAATCGCGCCCATGCTTTCAGTGGCGCAGGCATCGTGATTTAGAAAATCCTGAATGCCGGTGAAGCTCTGGGTTTTCTGCGCTTGGCGGTCCTGCAGATAGTTATTGCGGGCGTGCCGAATACGCGTGTAATCGGGATTGATCTGCTGGCGCCGGTGGACCTCATCTGGACGCACGGCTCGGCTGCGCCGAAAGCCTATGTCGTAGCGCCAGCAATGGCGGTCATCGGCGGGAACGTAGGTGTGAATCTCGTAGCCGTCGAGTTCGCCGGCGCCGCGGCCGGCGGGGACGCAGCCGTAGACGGGCATGACGAAGCTCGAGACGCGCACGTACTGTTGCTGGTCGGGCGCGCTTCGCGTCGCCACCAGGCGAACGCCAAAATCGGTGTCCTCGGTCTCATAAAAGGGCGCGGAGTCGGTTTGATACAAAGGCTGATTGCCGTCGCGGTTGAAGGCCCGGTGCAAGAACGAAAGGTGCGATGAATCGCACTCGCCTTCGAGCCCCTGCAAGTAATTGCACTCGAGCAGGCACTTGGTCACGTAGGTAAATTCCGGCGGCACTTGGGTCCACTCATAAGCAGGAAACAAGGGCATCCTTTCGCGCGGGCCGAGATAGGCGTAAATCACACCGCCGGCTTCATGGGTCGGATAGGCGGTGTGGCGGAGCTTTCGTTTGAAGTCGCTGTCCGCCGGCTCAGCCGGCGTATCGACCACGTTGCCCTCGGTGTCAAACTTCCAGCCATGATAAATACAGCGGAGGCCGCACTCTTCATTTCTGCCGAAAAATAGCGAGGTGCCGCGGTGCGCGCAGTGTTCGCCGAGCAGGCCGATGCGGCCTTCAGTATCGCGGAAGGCAACCAGTTCTTCACCTAACATTTTAACCCGCACCGGCGCGCCGTCAGGCGCAGGAATTTCCTCCGACAGCAACGCCGGTATCCAGTAGCATCGCAGGAGATTCCCCGCCGGCGTGGCGGGGCCGGTGCGCGTAATCAGGTCGTTATCTTCTTGCGAAAGCATCTTCTCGCTCCTGGCGAATGTCGGATTGCAAATGTCAAATTTACAGATTCAATGACTCAGCTATCGATCGTCGCCGCGGCGAACATCTCATCGTAAGCCGGCGTCCGGCGGATCATGCCTTGTTCGACGTTGTAGCGAATAAAGGCATCGATCGTCGATTTGTTCGCCCGCAGGCCATACTTCCACGGATCGCCCCAAGTCGCCGATTGTTGTTTCATGCTTTCGCGCAGATAAACCACGGAGAATCCGCCGCGATCGCTCAGGATATCGTCGTAGGCGATCGCCTTGGCTTTTTCAAAGGCGTTATACAATTTGCCCGCCAATTCCGGCTGTTCGCGATCGAGCGGCCGGCTCATGACAATAAGGTGCACCGGCGTGAAGATACCGGTTTCACGATAAAGCTTCTGATCTTCGCTTACATAGTCGGGAAACAGCCTGCGGATTTGCGGATTAGTTTCCAAATTATCGAACATTTTCGAATCGGAAATATCGCTGATCATCGCGTCCAGCTCCCCCGCGATCAGCCGTTCCGACATATTTTTGCTTTCATCGACGTACGAGATCTTCAGGGCTTCATCGTGGACCGGAAAAACCTCTTTTGCCTGCAGCACCCACTCGACTTGGGAAAAATCCACCCCGTAGCGTTCTTTCAGCAATCCTCTTGCCCAAACGGTCAAGGCCGTGCGGTAGGTGCGCGAGCCGATGCGTTTGCCGGCGAGATCTTTCGGATCTTCGATGCCGCCGTCGGCACGGCAAAAGATCAACTGGAAAACCGGTTTGCGCTTGGAGAATACCGGCAGCCCGATGATCTGCCAACCGGCTTCGATGGCGGGCAGGAAATAACCCAGGTTAAGGTCCATGAGGCCGAAATCACCGTCCTTGAGTTTGGGATCTTCCCTATTAATCATTGAGGAAGACTTGACCGGCTTCAACTTCACGCCATCGATCGGTATGCGCCCTTCGAGGAGCGGCATTGTGATGTCGTAACGCATCAGCGGAAACTCGATTTCAAGCGGCGCGCGCGCAGTCATTTTTTCATTCATCTCGCGAAAGCCTGATTGCTGTCAAGGGTTTGCTCCACAACCGAGTCCGGCCGCTCGGATGGATGATTTGTTCGCCGTTCAGGTTGGTCAACACGCATCCCGCCGTCATCCTAACCTGCAGGTGTTTTACGCTGCTGAGCGAGAACAAAAAATGTAAAAAGCGCACAAAGCTGTTGCGCCGCTTGGCGAATGGCTTAGAGAAAAAATTTATCAGGCACGGCTTTTGATTGCCATATCAACGGGTTGCCCGATCTCCCTCAGCCCTGAAAAATTGGCATGCCAATTGCTGCCTGACCAGGACGCCAGCGGCAATCTTGTGACAGCGAGGGACAATATGGAAGTAACTGTGACTGAACAAACCAACGAAATCCAGTTCGAGAACGTGACTTACCAAGCGGCGGTGTGCCACCGGTGCGGAGCAAAAATGTTTCCCGTCGAGCTGCTAGAAGCGCATATGGACCGTCATCAGCTTAAGGACATGTATCTCGAAAGCGAGCTTAAAAAACTGCAGTACTCGATGAACAGAATGCGATAGTCTTGCACCGGCGAAATGCCGGCAATGCGGTGTTTCCGAGCGCAACGGAGGCTCCTCCTCGGCCGACGTTGCAGCTGTTACCCCCGGGGTGTCCTTGTCCCCCAACAGGGACACCCCACCTCCTTCAGAAAATCTAGAATTCCGGTTCGGGCAAGGAAGGCTTCGGGAGCGCAGAGCGCCAAGCAGTGAAGTCTCTCCTCGCCCAATTTGTTTCCTGCCAAACCTGCCGCGATGCGAAGAGTAGGGCCACGGCCCGTGGGGTGATTCTACCGCAAGCTGAACGGCCGCCGTATGTTGACTTCAGCGGACCGCGTTGTTAGCACGTTGCTGCTCGCAGGAGGGTTTGGCTTTGCAGGCGGTGCGCATGCACGATTACGGCGGGTTGGAGCAACTGGTTTACGAGCGCGCGGATGACCCGACGATCGCCGGTCCCCATGAGGTCATCGTCAAGCTCGCAGCGGCATCGATCAACCATATCGACATTTGGAACCGAAGGGGCCTTACGGGAACCCCACTGCGGCTGCCCCATATTCTGGGCGCGGACGGCGCAGGTACCGTGGTCGAAATCGGCTCGAGCGTCACCAACGTCAAGCCGGGCGATGCGGTATGTCTTTACCCTCCGACCGGCTGCGGCGCCTGTGAATTTTGTCTAACCGACCGCGATTACATGTGTATTCGCTTGCATGTGCTCGGCGAAAGGCTCGAGGGCACTTATGCTGAATATGTGAAGCTCCCCGCCGCCAACTGTTTTCCTGTCCCGCGCGGCTATTCTTTCGAACAGGCAGCGGCGCTGCCGTTGGTTTTTATCACGGTCTGGCGCATGGTGATCACCAATGCCGAACTCAAACCAGGCGAAAGCATCCTGATCATCGGTATCGGCGGCGGCGTGGCGAGCGCCACCCTGCAGGTGGCCCACAAGCTCGGCGCCCGCGCCATCGTCACTTCGCGCAGCGACGCTAAACTCGCGCGAGCGCGCGAGCTTGGCGCTTATCATGGCATCAATCAGGGCAAAGAAGATATCGTTTCGGCGGTCAAAGATCTGACCGCAGGCCGCGGCGTAGATGTCGCCGTCGACTGCGTCGGAGGCGAGATTTGGCGCAAAAGTGTGGCTTCCCTGGGCCGCGGCGGACGCCTGGTTACCTGCGGCGCCACGGCGGGCGGCGAGCCCCACGACGATATCGCGGCGCTCGCCGCCAAACAGCTGAAGATCTACGGGTCCACCCTGGGCAGTCGCGAAGAATTTCGCCAGTTGTTGAGTTTTCTCGAGGCGTCTCGGATCACACCCGTCATCGACAGCATTTTTCCACTCAAGGAGGCGGCAGCGGCGCAGCGGCGCGTGGAGACGGCGCAGCAATTCGGTAAGGTGGTGCTGCGAATTCCGGGGTGAGAGAACCGCAGTTTTCAAGAATTTGAAAAGTTTTGGATTTCACCTCAGACGGCGCGAAAGGGCATACGCCGGCTATCTCTGCGCCTGCACGAGTCGGGCCGTTGCCGATCACAACAGTTCACGTTTTTTCAGTGCTTCAGCGCACGCTTCGAGGGCGGCGAGCTGATCGTTGGCGGCAAAGCGCAGGACCACGGTGCGGGCGCCGGCCGCGGCATATTTTTCCATCCAATCGATCACCTCATCCCAAGAGCCGGTGACGCAGAGCATGGCCTCGGCGACGGCTTCGTAGGAACGGTTGTAGTATCCGGCAAGAAACTGTTGTCCTTCAAAGACGGCCTCTTTGCCGCCGGCAGCGAGAGTAAAATAGATGCCGGGCCGGATCGAACTCGGATCGCGCCCGGCGTCGCGCGCGTAAGCCTGAATTTTTTGCCAGCATTGCGCGAAGACTTCGGGAGATTTTATGTTGTTGATCCAGCCGTCGGCGAGCCGGGCGACGCGTTTGAGTCCCGGCTCGATGTTGTTGGAGGCGAGCCAGATCGGCACGCCGCCCGGCTGCACGGGCTTTGGCAGGATGGTTACGTGTTCGAAGCGCCAGAACTTGCCACCATGCGAGATGTTGTTTTCCCGCCACAACCGGCGCATCACCTCGACCAGCTCCTCGCTGAGCTTCATGCGCGCATTGGGATCGAACCCCAAAATTTCGAACTCATGCTCCGAGGCGGGATCCTTGGGGCGGCCATAACCGATGCCGAGATCGATTCTGCCGCCGGTGATCCAATCGAGGCTGGCGAGTTGATAGGCGAGCAAGATCGGATTGCGCAGGGCGGCAAGAAAAATCGCCGTGCCCAGACGCATATGTTGCGTGCGCGCGCCGACGGCGGCCAGCGTGGTGAGCGCATCGATGCGCGGCCGCGCGGTCAAACTGTCGCCGACCCAAACCGAGTGAAAGCCCAAAGCTTCAGCGCGCTCGGCGATTTTAAACAGCGCGGACGGATCGGCGCGCCCGGACATGATCGCTTCACGGGTGGGGAGAAGGATGCCGAAGTCAATTCGCGGCTTGTTCATAAGGTTCTCGGCCCTTGCTTCTGTTGTCTCATCTGGGTGAACAGAATCGAGCCGTAAGTAGTCAGGGGTCAGGAGATCGACTCACGGCTCACTCTGCACTTTTGATTGCGCGCCCCGGATCAGCCGGGCGACGTCGTACTCCATGACGGTCTCGCCGCGCTGATTTTTGACTTGCTGGCGGTAGCGCACGATGCCGCCGCCGCGGGCGGGCACCGGTTTACTGTCCAGGACTTCGATTTCAACCTGGATGGTGTCGTTGACTCTTACCGGAGCGAACAGACGCATCTTGTCAAGGCCGGCAAAGGCCATTCCGGTGCCGTGAATGAGACCGGTCTGCACCGTCAGCCCTTCTGCCATGCCGAAAGTCAGACTGCCGGGGGCGATACGCTCACCATAAATGCTCTGTCTGCGAATGAACTCCATATCCAAAAAAAGCGGCTCCGTCAGTCCGACCAGATTCACGAAAGCGAGAATGTCGTGCTCGGTGATGGTTCGACACCCCGTGCTGTAACGGTCACCGGGATGAAACTCTTCAAAGGTCTTGCCGCTGTGCATTTTAGCCAAACCCGTCTAGCGCAAAATACAATGCGCTAATCAAATAATATTTTTTCTTTTTAGTTCTTCGATCTTGTCACGACTCATGTCAAGCCAGTTTTCTAGTATTTCGGCGGTGTGCTGGCCGAGCAGCGGCGGCGGCAGCCGGACCGAGGCGGGGGTCGCCGAGAATTTCACCGGAATGCCGGCCATCTTCACTCGACCGGCGGTCGGATGGGCGACTTCCACGAGCATGTTTCTTTGCAGCACCTGGGGCGCGGCGAAAACTTGATCGATGGTCTGCACGGGCGCGCACGGCACGTCGGCCCGATTGAGCGTCTCCAGCCATTCTGCCGTCGTTTGCGTGCGAAAAATTTGCGCCAGAATGGCGATGAGCTCGTTGCGGTTTTCCACTCGTTGGGGATTTTTGGCAAAACGCGGATCGTCGGCAAGATCGGCGCGACTCAGTGCCGGACAAAGCCGCTGCCAGATCGCTTCGCTGGCGGCGCCGAGCACCAAAAAACTGTCGCTGGTTTGAAAGCTTTGATAGGGCACGATGGTCGGATGGGCGTTGCCCCAGCGGCCCGGCACCGTGCCGCCGACTAAATAATTGCTGGCGGCATTGATCAGGGCGGCGACTTCAGCTTCGAGCAGAGAGGTGTCGATTTTTTGACCGATGCCGCTTTTTTCACGGGCATAAAGCGCGGCGACCACCGCCTTGCCCAGCATCAAGCCCGCGACCAGGTCGATGATCGCAACACCGACCTTGATTGGCCCGCTCTCGGGCGTGCCGGTGATGCTCATCAAACCGCCCCAGGCCTGAATGATCAAGTCATAGCCGGGCACGTCCGCCATCGGTCCGTCGGCGCCGAAGCCCGAGAGCGACGCATAGATCAGTTTCGGATTGGACGCCCGCAATTCCTTTTCGCCGAGGCCCATGCGGTCGAGTGCGCCGGGACGAAAATTCTCGATCAACACGTCTGCGCGTGCGGCGAGCGCTCGCATGATGGCGACGCCTTCGGAAGACTTGAGATCGATGGTGAGGCTTTGCTTGTTGCGGTTAATGCACAGAAAGTATGCGCTTTCGCCTCCCGCAAAGGGCGGTCCCCAACCGCGCGTATCGTCGCCGACGCCCGGCTGCTCAATTTTGACCACCTCGGCGCCGAGATCGCCGAGAAACATGGTGCAGTATGGACCGGCGAGTACGCGCGTTAAATCGAGGACGCGGATGCCGGCGAGCGGGCCGTGGGACATATTACTTCAATGAACTGGTTAAAAACTTGTCTTTCGCTCCTCGCGGCGCGCCGGCTTTCGATGCCACGGGTAAGCCCGGCACCTCCGCGGATCATCTCATTTAAACTCGGCTCCTTTGCTCTGCAAAATCTCGTCGAGCGTTTCTACGCCCAACCACAGCCCCGGCATGCCGCCCGGAATGGCCGCGACTTCAACGGCTTCGAGGACTTCGCGCGGGGTCGCGCCGAGAGTCAGCGCGCGCTCGCTGTGCAGCTTTACGCCGCGCGGGCGGTTGAGGGCGCAGCAGATGCCGACCATGATCAGCTCCTTGGTTTTGCGGGGCAGCGCGCCGTCGCGACCGAAGGTGGCGTCGACGTAAAGACCCTTGAGCTTTTCAAAATATTCCGGATCGAGGCGGGCGATCAGGTCGTAAGCCTTATTCTGCGCGCCGAGCGAAGTTTTCTCGAACGCTTCTTTTGAGCTTTGCGCCATATTCATCTCTCCGATTTCCCGCGCGCCAGCGGGCCAAGAAGGCCAGGCCTGAAATCTCCTCTTTGCGGCTTGCGTCTGGCGCGCAAAAATCCGATCAATCCTTTCTTGTATTCTGACTGATCACTACGTCCAGCAGGGCGGGACCGCTTTGTTCCAGCGCGCGCTTGAGCGCGGGTTCAATCGCCTCGGGGTGATCGATGCGCTCGCCGAAGATGCCGAAAGTCTCCGCGATGCGCGCGAAATTGATCTCCGGGCCGGTAATCTCGGCGCCCATATCGGCGGCGATTCGCACTCTTTCCTCGGAGCCGCGAAACTGGTTTTTGACCGCCATGTAAGCGCGATTGTTGAAAACGATGACGACGAGCGGAATGCGATACTTGGCGAGCGTCCAGAGTCCCTGCAGCCCAAACATCGTCGAGCCGTCGCCCAGGCAAGCGAGGACCCGGCGCTTGGGCGCCGCCAACTTGGCGCCGATCGCCGCGCCCAGGCCCCAACCGAGATAGCCGCCCGAGGAGTTCGAAAAATAATCGCGTCCTAAAGAGAACTGAAAATTCGCCATCAGCAAATCCTTGCTGGTCGGACTTTCATTGACGACCAAGGCATCTTTTTCAACGAGCCGATCCATGGTGCGCGCCAAGCGCGCGGCGTTGACCGGCGCGGCGTCCCAGCCCTGGGCGACGCGGCGATCCAGCTCGGCGACGGCCTGGTCTTTGGCCTTGCGCAGACATTCGAGACGCTCGCGCTTGACCGCTGCCGGCGGTTCCGCTTTGCCGTAGGACGTGAGCAATGACGTGATCGCGCTTTTGGCATCGGCGACGATGCCGAGATTGACGGGAAAGACTTTGCCGATTTCCCATGGGTCTTCTTCGATGTGAATGACCTTCGTGCTCGGGCGGATCACCGGCTCGGCAATGTAGCGATACTCGCGGATGAGGCGGCAGCCGAGCGCCAGAATGACATCCGGTTCGCCCCACAGCGGCAGATCGAAGGACGGCTGGCGTTCGGCGATCTGGAAGCTTTGCGGGTGGGTGGTCGGGAAGGACAGAAAAGAATAGCGCGGTTCCATGACGACCGGGGCGGCGATCATTTCAGCAAGCTTGATCAAATCCTCCGTTGCTCCGGACTTGACGATCGCGCTCCCGGCGACGATCAAGGGGCGCCGGGCGCGCGCGACGAGCTTTGCGGCTTCCGCGATCGCTTCCGGATCGCCGCCGATGCGCGGCGAAACGCGCGAACGGGCAGCATCCGGGTTGGCCACCGAGATCGGCTCGCCGAGCAAATTGCTCGGCAGCGCCAGATAGACCGGGCCGGTAGGCGGGGAGGAGGCGACTTTGAACGCGCGGTTCAGATACTCCGGGATGCGATCGGCGCGGTGGACTTCGGCGCTCCATTTGGTGAATTGCTTGGTCATCTCGACCAGGCTTTTGCCCTCCGTATGGGAGTCGCGGCCGTCGATGCGAGTATCGACGTTGGTCGATGTGACGATGACGGGAGAGCGGTCGCGGTAAGCATCGTAAAGCGCGCCCACCGAGTTGGCCGAGCCTGGCAGCGTGCTGACCTGCGCAATCTGCGGCCGGCCGGTGACGCGGGCGTGGCCATCGGCCATCGAGACCACGCACGTCTCGTGCATCGCCAGAATAAAGCGAATTTTCTCCTGATCGGCGATGGTGCCGATAAATTCCTGGCCGCTGGTTCCCGGCAGGCCGAAGACATATTCGACGCCATGCGCCGCGGCGACTTCCAAATACGCTTGTGAGGCAATTTTGTCTGCGGACATTCCGATCATCGCTCCTTTCAGCCGCTCTGGCCGAGGGCCCCTCACCGGCGGCGAGGCTGCGGAAATCAGGCTCACACCAAGCCAAATAGAGATTGTGCGTTCGCGAACAGGAGTTTGTCCTTGACCGGCTGTTTAAAATTCATCTGCTCGAAACTCAGCAAGGCCCTTTCCAAGTCCACGTAGGGAAAGTCGGTGCCGAAGAGCGCCTTGTCTTGAAGCCGGCCGCCGATGGCTTTAAGAAAAACTTCCGGCAGCTGCTCGGCCAGATAGCCGGAGGTGTCGACGAAGAGATTTTTCTTATGCGTGACCACACCGACGGTCTCCTGCTCCCAAGGCCAGCCCGGGTGAGCGGCGATGATTTTCATGCGGGGAAAATCGCGCGCGACGGTGTCGAGATGAATCGGCCGGCCATAGTCGAGCGCGATGCCGCTGCCGCCTTCGGTGTTGGCGCCCAGAACGGTAAAACCGATATGGAACAGCGCCGGCTTGCCGCTTCGCTGGATCACTTCCCAGATGTCATAGAACCGTCTGTCGCTCGGGTAAAAGCCCTGGTCGGGCGGATGGAACTTAAAGCCTTTGATTTTCGGATTACGCACCAGCTCTTCGGCATAGCGGGCAACCGCGGCTAAATCCTCGGCGCCGACGTCGAGAGCCGCGAGGATGCCGGGAAAAGTATCCGGATAATTGGCGGCGAGATCGAGGGCATGCTCGTTGCTGTTGCGCGCGCCTTCGCTCACCGTTGAAGGATGCCAGCCGATCAGCAATGCCTGGACGTCATTTTTGCCGTATAAGGCGGCGAAGCTCTCCGGCGTCTGCGGAATGTCGGCGAGATTTCGCCGGAAGTAGCCGCAGGCATGGCGGTCCAGACCGCGAGTGCTGGGGTGAACGTGGACGTCAAGCGCGCGCATCTCGGGCTCACGCGAGTCCGCTAATCGGACGGAAAGTGTTCTTGCCGCGAGCCATTTGCGTTAAAAGCCTCGGCGGCGCAAGCGGCCGGTCGCCGAGCAAGCGATTGGTCTTGTCGAGATCTTCCAGCAGTGCGGCGGCGCCCATGGCGTCGATTTGCCTGAGCGGCGGCTGCGGCAGCTTGATTCCCTCGGTGGCGATGCGATCGACCAGCGCCGGCGACTCGCCGAGTTCCGCGACGCGGACGGCAGCGATCAGCAGCGAAACACGGAGCGCGCGCTGCACATCGCCGTCAGAAACCATCTGGGTACCGGCGCCGGCCATTTCAAGAATCTTCGGATTGGGATTACCGCCGTGGTAAAAGCGCGGATTGCTCTCAGCCAAGCGAGTCAGCAATTTCGACGAGCGGAGAAATGCATCGCCGCGGAGCTCGCGCATGATCCTGGTGACATCTTCGACAATGGACGGCTTCCAGCTATCGAAGCTGATGAAGGGCGGCAGCAGTTTGAGGCTCTTTGCCGCCTGATCGACCTGCTCGATGCGCGCGCCGCGCTCCAATAAACGCAGCGCCATGACGGCGTAGATCATCAGGATGCCGTTCGATACAAACCCGGAGATGTCGCGGGTGATGACCGGTTGGCGGCCGAGACTCTCGAGAAATTCGCTAATGCATCGTGCGTTTGCGGCGTCCATGTCGCCGACGACGACTTCAACCGTTTGCGTGTGGAGCACGGGGTTGAAAAAGTGCGTCAGGGCGAAGTTCTGGCGATCGATGACGCCTGGCTCCAACAGAGCCGCGCGAGTCAAAGACGAGGTGTTGGTGGCGAGCAAGCCGTCAAATCCGGCGTCGCGCAGTGATCGATAAAGGGCAAGCTTGATTCCGGCATTTTCCGAGATCGCTTCGGTGATCAGGTCGGCTCGAATAAGCGCGTCGAGGCCGTCGGCTGGGATGAGTCGATCTCTCACATGACGGCTTTCGACGTCGGAGATGCGATTTCGTTTGCTCAAGCGCTCGACGGTTTGTTCGCGCCGGTCGGCGAGCGCATCCCGCGCCGGCTTCGCCGCGTCGTAGGCCAAGGTCCTAAACCCTTTCATCGCATACAAAAAAGCGATATCGAAGCCCATCACGCCGAGTCCGACGACGCCGATGCTTTTGAACGGGTCATTCATTTGGGCCAAGGGATGCTGGCGTTGCTGGACCGGAGATATCACACGCACTGGGCCAACTCAATCCACTGAGCTTGACTTGGCATGCGGGGTTCTCTTATTACTGCCAGCGAGCAGGGAGGAAGGGACGATGAAGCGCCTACGGATTTTGGCTTTGATCACGCTGGTCATCGGGGTCGATGTTCCCTCGACCGGGAACGCTCGAGCCGGCCAAGCGCCGGAGCTTGAAAAGCTCAACGTTTGCTACTCGTCCATCGCCGCGACGTCGATCACCACCTGGGTGCCGCACGAAGCCGGTCTCTTCAAGAAATACGGGCTCGACGTAAACGTCATTTATGTCGCCGGGGCGCAGGCGATCACGACCTTGCTTTCGGGCGACGCCCACGTCGTCCAGGGTTCCGGGGCGGCGGCGGCGCTATCGCGCTTGTCGGGTTCGGACGCGATGACCATTGCGACCACAATCAACGTGATTCCCATGAGCCTGGTGACGACGCCCGATATCGTCGCGCCGCAGGACTTGAAAGGTAAGACTTTCGGCGTGAGCCGCTTCGGTTCACTGACCGATTTGGGTTTGCGCAAAGCGGTGGCCGAGTACGGGTTAGATGCCAACAAGGACATCAAAATGATTCAAACCGGCGGCGTGCCGGAAATATTGCTGTTCATGCAGCAGGGCGTGATCAAAGGCGGTTTGATTTCCTCTCCGACGCTGGAGAAGGCGAAGGAACTGGGCTATCGGGAGCTGATGAACCTGAGCGAAGTCAGATTCCGCTATCCGGGCACGGCGCTCGTCACGACCGATGCGTTTATTCGCAGCAAGCCGCAAACGCTCAACCGTTTTCTCAAGGCAACGCTCGAAGGAATCAAGTATGCCAAGTCGAATCCTGAATTTACCGTGCGCGTGCTCGGCAAATACACGCGCACGGCGGACACGAAGTTGCTGATGAGCGCCTTCAAAAGCTACGTGCTCGGCTATATCCGCAACGTGCCAACGGTAACTTTGCCGGAAATGGAGGCGGTGCTGGAGGATCTCGCCGAGCGCAATCCCAAGGCCAGGGGGGCGGACGCCCGCAAGTTCTACGATCCGGCGCCGCTCGAGCAGCTGGCCAAGGAAGGGTTCATCAAGGAGTTGTATCCGCGATAACACTCGCGGGCGCGTTCAAAAAGATCAAACCGTTCGTCCGATCCATCGCGGGAGGTACGCATGCAGGGTATCATCGATGCAGACACGCATATTTCCGAAGGCGCGGCGATGTGGGCGCTGATGGAAAAGGCGATGCAGCCGCGCCGGCCGATCATGCTGCAAGTGCCGGATGACACCTGGTACGGCAACCGCAACGCCTTCTGGCTGATCGACGGTGAGATTTATCCAAAAGCCGCAGGCAAAGGCAGCTTTGCGCTGGTGACGCCGTCGGCGCAGAAGGTTCAAGCCGGAAGAAAGGATTCCACCCCGGGCACCCGCGAAATGACCGATATCCAAGGCCGGCTCGCCGACATGGACAAGCTCGATACCGAGGTCCAGATCGTTTATCCGACGCTCTTCCTGGTTTACAACAGCGAAGATCGAGAGCTGGAGCTTGCATTGTGCCGCGCCTACAATCGTTTCCTCGCTCAAGCCTGCGCGCAGTCGGGGGGCAGGATGAGATGGGTTGCCGTGCTGCCGTTTCGGTCGATCAATCACGCGGTGGATGAAATCCGTTTCGCGAAAGAGCATGGCGGCGTGGGGATTTTCTTTCGCGGCATCGAGGGCGATTACACCCTCGATCATCCGTATCTTTTCCCGGTCTATGAGGAAGCGCAAAAACACAACCTGGCGATCTGCGTTCATACGGGCTGCGGCGTGAAGGAGATCCTGCAGATGTTCGATCTGGCGCGCAATCACACCTTCGGCCACACGCGGGTGATGCCGCTGCTTGCGTTCCGCGATCTGGTCGCGAATAGAATCCCCGAGCGCTTTCCCGAGCTCCGTTTCGGCTTCATCGAAGCGGCGGCCGGCTGGACGCCGTTCTTGGTCCACATCGTGCGCCGGCTGCTGAAAGAGCGCTTCCAATACGGCAGCAGCATCGAGCTGTTTCAGGAATACCGGTTGTTCGTCGCCTGCGAAGCCGATGAAGACATTCCCTACATCGCCAAGTGCACCGGCGATGATCGCCTGTTGATCGGCTCGGACTATCCCCACAGCGATCCGTCGCGCGAAGATCAATTCGTCAATGCGATCAAAGCCCGCGAAGACATTGCGGCACCGCTGAAGCGGAAAATTCTGGTCGATAATCCGCGCGCGTTTTATGCGCTGTGAAGGCATGAGGATTGGAGTAGTGGAGTAATGGAGTGCTGGAGTATGGGCTGAAACTACACACCGTTTGGCCGGGACACAGACCCAACGAGGGAACGTCATCCATGAGAGCCTTATCTCATTCAATCATTCTGAGCGTCCTAGCGGGCTCGGCGACCTTGGCGCTCTGCGCCGAGGCGCCGGCGAAAATCCGCATCGCTTACGCGAGCCGGAGCAGTTCGGCGCTGCCCCAGTACGTGGCGTTACAAAAAGGGTTCTTCAAAGGCGAAGCGCTGGATGTGGAAATCATTCAGATGAATCCGCGACTCGGCGCCACCGCGGTGGTGAACGGGGACGTGACGTTTGCCACGCCCTTTACGAGCACGTTTCGCGGCATTCTACAGGGTTTTCCGATGAAGCTGGTTTTCGTTCACATCAAAAAGGGCCCTTACTTCCTCATGGTGCGGCCGGACATCAAGGAAGTGCAGCAGCTCAGGGGCAAGAAAATCGGCGTGGCGACGATCAAGGGCACCGATCAGCTGGTCGCCGAGGAGATGTTGCAGTCAAAGGGTTTCAATATCAGCCAGATTCAGGCCGTCGCCATCGGCGATGGACCGGTGCGCATGCAGGCGCTCGTCAGCGGCGCCGTCGAGGCGGTGTGTTTGGCGCCGCCGCATGACCTCATGCTCAGGAAAATGGGCTATAACGCGCTGCTCGGCCCGCCCGAGATCGGATTGCCTTCGGCGGGCATGCTGACCTCGGACCGGCTGATCAAAGAGCAGCCGCAGCTTGTTCGGCGCACCCTCAAGGCGCTTTTGCGCTCGCATTATCACATTATCGAAAACCGCCAGGATGCGATCCAGACGTTGATCAAATGGCTGCCGCAGCCGCTCGACGTGGCCGAACACTCCTACGACGCCGAGCTCAAGACTTTGAACCGCGACGGCACCATGACCGATGCCGAGCTCGAAGCGATCATCGAGCGCGTCGGGGAAAAGAAAAGGCCTCTGAATGAAGTGCGAGACTTCACCTTTGCGCGCGCCGCGCTGAAGGAAATCGGAAGGTAATTACGAATGGAGTGATGGAGTGGTGGAGTAATGGGTTCCGGGTCAATACTCCAGGGCTCCAATACTCCACTTTTGTCATTTGTAAAGCTCTTTGATAAAGCCGGACTTTTCCAATTCGGCCACGAATGAATTGTCGATGAACTGTTCCGGCTTGGCCGATTTGGCCGCCGGATTGACGGCAAAATTCAGCACCGTTTGCATCGCCGCCGCGGAAACATACGGCGCCTGCTCCCACACTTTCGCATAGGTCGCATAGGTTTCATCGAGATCTTCTTGACTGTTAGTCCTGGTGTACTTGGCGATGATTTGTTTGGTGCTCTCGGCGTCGGTGCGGGCGATCTTGTTGGCTTCGACATAGGCTTGCACGTAGCGGCGTACTCTGTGGGGATGGTTTTTGATGAAATCCCGCGTGGTCGCCAGACCGGCATGGATCATCGGAATATTATGCGAGGTGACGTCGAGCAATTCTTTCAAGCCTGCTTGTTTGGCCTTCAGTGTCGTCGGCGCGGATACGACTCCCGCATCAATTCTCCCTTGGCCGAGCGCGGTAATCATATCCGGCATGCCTTGCAAGTGCGCGATCCGCACGTCTTTTCCCGGCACCAAGCCGGCTTGCTTCAACAGGATCTTCGCGGTCAGATCGGTGGTCGAACCGGCCAGCGTGACCCCTAGGACTTTGCCGCGCAAATCGGCCAGCTGGTGAAGCTCCGGCTTGCTGTAGATCGATAATACGGCACGGTTCAAGATCCCCACGATAAAGGCGATGCGCGCGCCGCCCAACCCCGCCTCGATCAGTTCCGTTCCCGGGTTGACAATGTCGACGTTGCCCGACAAAAGCGCCTGCGTGCCGGTCGCCGACAGCATGTATTTGAGATCTACCGCGAGGCCATATTTTTCGAACAAGCCTTTGTCCTGCGCGATCCATAGCGGCGCAAACGCCCCGCCGATGGAGGCGTAAGTCGCGCGCAACGGCGCCAGCTCGGCGCCCCAAGCCGATGACATGGAGGATAGCATCAGCACCAGGGCGAGGGCCGCAAGCTGTCGCGCTTTTCGCATGCCGAGGCTTTTACCGACAAGGTTGGGGGATGCCTTCATGGGCGCGCGCCGAGGGCGTTCTGCCGGAGCATCCAGTCTTTTTGCGGCGCCAGGTCAACGCGTTTGTTGTCGATGGACGGATCCTTGGCGGTCACGCGGAGAATTTCGAGGGGCTCGCTCGCGGCGCTTTCGAACCAGTACTTGAAGCCACGCGGCACCAGAATGCCTTCGCCTTTCCGGTACTCGCCAATGACCTTATCTCCTTCGCCATAAAATCTGACCGCCCCGCTGATCACGTACCAGAAGGCGTCTTCGCCGGTGTGCGTATGAAGGTTGTTCTCACCGCCGCTTTTGACCACCTGCACTTGGACCTTCATCAAATCGCTCTGGCAGACTTGCCAGGTTTTTTTGACCCCGGCGAACTCGGGTGTTTGGTGGCGAAATTCAAGCGCATCCTGTGCCATGGATCACCTCGTTGAAAATTTTCGCTTAGATTAAATCCTCATCCCTGTGATGGTCAAGTGCGGTTGGAGTGATTTGGGCGAAAAATGCGCTTTCGATCGTTGACGGTTCGCCGCCGGCTATATTACTAATGCCAAGATCCTTTCGCTCGCAGGCGTGTGGTTTTCAGGCGAAGGCGAAAAATCTCTCGTAACATGCGGCAATACGAGATCACTTAGGCGGAGATATCGACGCTTCGCTCGGCGGCGAAGCTGCAAACCGAGGGACATAGGCATGGCTGGTCTGCTCATCATCAATGCGCTCATCGTGCCGATGAGCGAGACGCGTCAATGGTTTGAGGGCGCAGTGCGGGTACGGGACGCCGTGATCAGCGAGGTATACGAGGGCAGGTGCGACGAACTCGCCCCCGATGAGACCGTGATCGACGCAAGGGGGTGTGTCTTGATGCCCGGATTGATCAATGCCCACACTCACCTTTACCAGACTTTGCTGCGCGCGGTTTGGGAAGATTTGGAACTGATGCCCTGGTTAAAGCGAATCTACGGCTGCGCGCGCGTGCTGACGCCGGAACACTTTTATGCCGGTTCGCTGCTTGGCTGCGCGGAAGCGATCCGCAGCGGCGTCACCACCGTCTGCGAGCATCACTTTCTCAATCCAAGCGCCGAGTGCGCGATCGAGACGGTGCGCGCTATGGAGCAATCCGGTTTGCGGGCGGTGTTCGCGCGCACGGTGATGGACACGGGCGAGATCGTGCCGGACTGCGCCAAGGAAAAGCCCGAACAGGCGTTCCGGCTGATCGAAGATTTACTCGGCAGATATCGCAACCGCGGCATTCGCTTCATGACCGGACCGAATACGCCGCCGATCAACACCAGCCCGGATCTGCTCCGGGAACTGCGCCGCTTCGCCGACGCGCACTCGCTCGGCATTAGCGCTCATGTCGCCGAATCGAGATCGGTTGTGGAAGCGGTCGAGCGGGATCACGGTCAGAGCGGCGTGGTGCAATTTTTGCAGCAGTTTGCGATTCCGGGAAAGAACTCCATCTTTGCGCACTCGGTGCATGTATCCAAGGACGAGATTGGCATTCTCGCGGCTACCGGTACATCGGTGTCACACAATCCGGTGAGCAATATGATGCTCGGCGATGGCGTCGCGCCGGTGGTGGAGATGTTGCGCGGCGGCGTCAATGTCGGACTCGGCACCGACGGCGCGGCGAGCAATCATTCGCAAGATCTGTTCGATACGATGAAGGCGGCCTCGCTATTGCAGAAAGTTCATCATCGGGATGCCGGTGTGATCAAGCCTTTCGACGTCCTGCGGATGGCGACCATCGGCGGCGCCAGAGCCCTTGGCGTGGATTCGCTCTGCGGCACGATCGAAGCTGGCAAACGCGCGGACCTCATCCTGGTGAACATGGGTGCGGTTCACAATCAGCCGCTCAATGATGTTTTCAGCCAGATCGTCCACTGCGCCAAAGCTAGCGATGTGCAGACGGTGATTGTCGAAGGCGAAATTTTGATGAGAGATCGCCGGCTCACGCGGCTCGATGAAAAGCGGATCATCGCCGACGCTCAAGTTGCCCATCGCGATCTGATGCATCGGCTGAGCGCTCTTGCGTATTAGCTTGCTCTCAGGACGGGCCAAGACCCGACAAGGATCCAGCAGGCGGCGCTCAAAAAAGAGTCGGCGCCTGGCTGTTGGGATCGAGTAAAGTGATGGCCGAAAAATTTTCCGTACTGGCACAAAACGGCATGGTCGCTTCGAGCCAGCCGTTAGCGACGTTGGCAGGCGTTGAGATGCTGATCAACGGCGGCAACGCCGTCGACGCGGCGATCGCCACTGCGGCGGTGCTCGGGGTCGTCGAGCCGTCATCGATCGGCATCGGCAGCGATGCGTTTTGCCTGTTCTACTCGGCCAAGGACCAGTCGATTCAGGCGCTCGACGCCAGCGGCCGTTCGCCGGCGGCGGCGAGTTTGGAATTTTGCCGCAGGAACGGCTTCAAGCAGATGCCGCAGCGCGGCATTCACTCGGTCACGGTTCCCGGCGCGGTGCACGGCTGGGAAACTTTGCTCAAATCGAATGGCACGAAGACGCTCAAAGAAATTTTGCGCTCGGCCATTCGCCTCGCGGAGGAAGGATTTCCGGTCGCCGAGCTGACCGCCGCGCAGTGGCAGGAAGCGCAAGCTCGGCTCCAAGCTGACGAGGGAGGCGCGGGCAATTATCTGATCCATGGGCGCGCGCCGAAGGCCGGAGAGCTGTTCCGCAACCCGCGCATGGCGCGGACGCTGCGCGGCATCGCCGAGGGAGGCGCGGAGTATTTTTACCGCGGCGAGGTGGCCGAGAAGATCGTGCGCTGCGCGGAGCGACTCGGCGGACTCTTTACGTTGACAGATTTCGCCGAGCATCGTTCGGATTGGGTCGAACCGATCGCGGCCAATTACCGAGGTTACGATGTCTTCGAACTGCCGCCGGCCACCCAAGGTTTTGTCGCGCTGGAAATGCTGAAGATTCTAGAAGCTTTCGACCTTGCGGCCCTGGGCGCCAACTCGGCAGACGCGCTGCACCTGATGATCGAAGCGAAGAAACTCGCCTTTGCCGATCGCGATCGGCACCTGGCCGACCGGGATTTCATGACATTGAAGGCGGCGGACCTTTTTCGGGCGAGCAGAATGGACCGGCGGCGAGCGGCGATTCGTCGGGATCGAGCCGCGAGCGAATACGGTGAAGCGGCGGGCGGAAACGATACCGAGTACGTTGCCGCGGCGGACCGGGCCGGCAACCTGGTTTCGTTCATTCAAAGCAACTTCATGGGCTTCGGTTCCGGCGTGGTCGAACCGGATACGGCGATTATCTTGCAGAACCGTGGTCATCTATTTTCCCTCGATGAAAATCACCCCAACTGCGTCGGCCCGCGCAAGCGTTGCGCGCATACCCTGATGCCGGGGATGATCTTCAAGGACGGCAAAGCGTTTGCGGCGCTGGGCTTGAAGGGCGGCCATGTACAGCCGCAAGTGCAGGTGCAGATGATCGTCAATCTGGTGGATCACGGCATGACGCCGCAACAAGCGATCGCGGCGCCGCGCTTCAATCATATCGATGGCACCAAGGTCGGTTTGGAGCCCGGGATCGCCGACTCGGTGCGCAGCGAGCTTTCCCGCCGCGGCCATGAAGCGGTCGGCGCGGATGCCGAGAGTTTCGGCGGCGCGCACATGATCATGATCCACCCCGAGTCGGGCGCCTTCGTCGGCGGCTCCGACCCGCGCAAGGGCGGCTGCGCGCTCGGTTTTTGATTGACCGCAAAGCACGCAGAGCGCAAAGGAAGGAGATCTTTCTCGGCGTCTTTGCGCGTGCGCGGGAGAAACGAGTCCGAAAGGAGTTTTTTATGAGCTATTTCAGGGATCTGCGGGAGCATATCGCGGCGCTGGACGAGGCGGGATTGCTGCTGAAGATCGATGAGCGGATCAACAAGGACACCGAGTTGATGCCGCTCGTGCGTTGGCAGTTTCGCGGCCTGCCGGAGGAAGAACGGCGCGCTTTCATGTTTACCCATGTGGTCGATGCCAAGGGACGCAAGTACGATATTCCCGTCGTGGTCGGCGCATTGGCGGCATCGCGGCAGATTTACGGCTTCGGGTTGCAGTGCAAACCGGAGGAGATCGCCGAGCGCTGGAGTGCGGCGCAGTCGAATCCAATCGCGCCTGAGATCGTTGCCAATGCGCCGGCGCATGAAGTGGTTTATAGCGGGACGACGCTTCTGGAAAAGGGCGGATTGGGCGAGTTCCCGATTCCCATCTCGACGCCGGGCTACGACTGCGCGCCTTTTACCACCGCCTCACACTGGTTCACCAGAGACCCGGAAACCGGAATCATCAATATCGGCAACTACCGCGGGCACGTCAAAAGTCCGACGCGCACCGGCGTGTTCCTGAGCTCGAGCAATCACGGCGGCTATCATTGGCGCAAGTGCAAAGAACGAGGCATTCCCTTGCCTGCTGCTCTGGTCATCGGGGCGCCGCCCTGCGTCGCGTATACGGCGCCAGCGCGGATACCGTTCAGCGTGAGCGAGCTCGACGTGGCGGGCGGACTGGCCGGCGCGCCCATCGAAGTGGTGCGGTGCAAGACCAACGATGTCCTGGTGCCGGCCAACGCCGAAATCGTCATCGAAGGGGAGATCTCGACCGAATTCCTCGAACCCGAAGCGCCTTTCGGCGAATCCACGGGCTATATCGCCGAGAAGCTGCTCAATCCGTATTTCGAGGTGAAGTGCATCACGCACCGGCGCGATCCGATTCTCGCCGCCATCATCAGCCAGATGCCGCCGAGCGAGTCGAGCGTGATGCGCCAGGTCGCCGCCGAAGGAAATTATCTGCGCTTCCTGCGCGACCAATGCAACATTCCCGGCATCATGGAAGTGGCGTTTCACAGCATCGCGGTGCGCCAGATCTGCGTGATCAAGATGAAGAAAATCAATCAGGCTCACGTCTGGCAGGCGCTCCACAGCATGGTGGGCTACAATCCGGCAACCGGGAAAATGGTCATTGCGGTGGACGAAGACATCGATCCCCGCAACCTCGATGCGCTTTTCTGGGCGCTGGCCTTTCGCATGCAGCCGCACCGCGACGTGTTGATCATCCGCAACCGTACGCCGCAGATGGACCCATCGGTGTTCCCGCCGGGTCAAGAAGGCGGCCATTCGCTTGATGAAATCGCCGGCGCTTCGGCGATGCTGATCGATGCGACGCGCAAATGGCCCTACCCGCCCGTGTCCTTGCCGAAAAAAGAATACATGGAACGGGCGCGCCAATTGTGGGAGCGCTTGGAGCTGCCGAAGCTCAAGCCGCAAAATCCCTGGTACGGCTACAACTTGGGGCTCTGGTCCGAAGAGGACGAAGCCGACGCGGAATTAGCGGTCCGAGGCGAGCACTACCGGATCGGCGAAAAGCGCGCCGAGCAGCGAATCGCCGTAAAGAAGCTCTAACTGCGGAGAACGCAGACGCGGCATATTTTTTGTTTTAGAGAGATATTCGGTCAACTACTTCGCGCCGATCTCCTTCAGCGCTTCCTCGATCAAGGTGGGCTCCACGACCATCTGCGGGGTAATGCTGGCGGGAATCTGTTTGGCGTCTTTTTCGATCTGCAGCAGGATGTCGACGCCGTCGAGCGGCATGCGGCCGTCGCGGTTGAAGGCGTTGACGACGACCTCGTAGGATTCGCGGGCGAATTTTTCATCCATGTGGAAACGCTTGCGGATGACTTCCGTCGTGCCGGCGGCGTTGGCTTGAATGAAGCGCATCGCTTCGATCTCGGCTTTGAGAACGCGTTTCACTTGAGCGCGATTGCTCTCGATTCGGTGGAGAGTCGTGCCGAGGCCGGAAAAAGGGATGACCACGTGATCGGCGGTCTGGGCCAGGATTGGAAAACCTTCGCGTTTAAGCTGCACGGAAAACGGCGGCGCCAGGACCACGACATCGGCGCGGCCCGCTTTAAAAGCGTCGAACATGACTTTTTCATCGCCGATAGCGAGAAATTTCACGTCCCGGTCGGGATCGAGCCCCAGTTTGTTGAGGGTGATCCGAGCGCTGATGTGGTTGGTGCCGCCGATCGAGGTGAGGCCGATCACCGAACCCTTCAGGTCCTTTATGTCCTTATACTTATGCTGCCCGATGATGCTGAAGAAGGGCGCTCTGATGCCGGTCGAAATGGCGCGAATCGGAAAGCCGCGCGCGGCGGAGCGGATGGCCGAGCCAATCAACTCGATATAGTGGACATCGCCGCTTAACAGCGCCGCAATGGAGATGTTGGGCCGCATTTGAATCAGTTCGACATCAGAGCCGTGCTTCAGGTAAAAGCCGCGATCTTTGGCGACGAACGGAACCAGAAACGCCATGGAGCTGGTTGCGATGGCGATGCGGACTTTTTCTGGCGCCGTTTTGTCCTGGGCCAGGGCGGAAGCGCTGATCCATGAAAACAGAATGGTCGCGATCACCGCCCCAGAAAATATCCCGAAAGCCGGTTTAAGCATGCGAGAACTCCTGATGAGTAAGCTCCCAATATAGGCGGAAACTCCGACGCAACGCAATCAGCGCGTGCTTCGTTGACAGGAGGCGGATCGTCGCATACTTTTCGGCGGTCGATTGATCGGCCTCACCCTCGCACCGGCATGGGCGAGGCGATAGAACGGGGACTTTGAGCGTTAAGATGGTCAAGCGTTTCGGCTTTAGACTTCGAAGACTTCGATGAAATTCGACATTAGTCTACTGGTTCACGACCTCAGTCAAATGCCGGCAGTGGCGCGTTTTGCCGATGAGATCGGTGTCGATGGCATTTGGACTTTCGAAACCGCGCATGAGCCGTTTCTGCCGCTCGTGCTCGCCGCCGAGCACAGCCGGCATCCGAGCTTGGGGACGAGCATCGCCGTGGCGTTCCCGCGCAGCCCGACGATCGTCGCCCAGATCGCCTGGGATCTGGCGCGCTATTCCAACGGCCGCTTCCTTTTGGGTCTCGGCACGCAAGTGAAGGGGCACAACGAGCGCCGCTTTGGGGTGCAGTGGGAGCGGCCAGTAGAGAAGATGCGAGACTATATTCTGGCACTGCGGGCGATTTGGGATTGCTGGCAGAATGGGACGAGGCTCAATTATGAGGGCGAATTTTACAAGCTAAGCTTGATGACGCCTTTTTTCAGTCCGGCGCCGCACCCTTATCACCACGTTCCCATATTCATTGCCGGCGTGAACCGGCGCATGTGTGAGCTCGCCGGCGAGCTCTGCGAGGGATTTCACGCTCATCCGTTGCACACCCAACGTTATTTGCAGGAACGAATTCTGCCGCATATCGCTACAGGCTTGCGAAAGGGCGGCCGCCAAAGGAGCGATATCGAAGTGGCGAGCAGTATTTTCGCAGTGCCGACGGATCATGCCGCGCAAGCCGTTCAATTCGAAGCGGAAGTGCGCCGGCAGATCGCCTTCTATGCGAGCACGCTGGCCTATCGCCCGGTTTTCGAACTGGAGGGATGGGGCGGTGTCGCCGACGAGCTGCGCGCGCTGGCAGCGCGCGGTCGATGGGATGAGATGCCCCGTCTGATTGACGAGGAGATGCTCGACCGCTTCGCCCTGCGCGGCAACTGGGCCGAGTTGCCGGCAAAAATTACGGCAAAGTACGGCGGTTTGCTGGACCGGGTGAGCTTTTACTTCCCGCTGGTGCCGGGAGAAAACGAAGCCGGCTGGCGCGCGGTGGTGGATGGTTTCAAAGAGGGTTCGTAGTAC
>Ga0073934_10001377_pt1 | contig 59117 bp, 53 predicted proteins | sample LarsenN4metaG_FD_76834 | JGI IMG/M metagenome (GOLD analysis project Ga0073934, IMG submission 76834) | Hot spring sediment bacterial and archeal communities from British Columbia, Canada, to study Microbial Dark Matter (Phase II) - Larsen... ...
ACGGCCGTGCTGTTTCTCGACGTCGGCACGCAGGACGGCTCGACGGGCATCGTGAATATCGAGGGTGGCGGGACGCACGTCGACCTGGCGGGGGTGTGCGACGACTGCGCGGCAAACTCTGTCGTGCCCGGCACGGGTCCCTATCTCTGGGTCGGACTCCAGGGCAACGGCGCGGTGACGATTGCCGACGGCGCATCGCTCACGATCGATCCGGACAACGGCGGCGCGCCGCTGCCCAACGGCTCAGGATTCGAGGTCGGCGGCAGCAGCTTCGCCGCTGCTGGGCCGCTCACCGGCACCGGCGAGCTCGGCGTACACGGCGGCAGCGTCCTGGAGGTCCGGGGCAGCACCGGCTACTTCTCGGTCGGGGACGGTGGAACGGGCACGCTGATTGTGAGTGACGGCGGCCAGGTCATACTGGAGGACCCGGATGGTCTCGCGAGCGGTTACGTCGCGACGACCGGGGCTTCCTCGGGAACCGTGCAGGTACAGGGCACGGGATCGATATTGAACGCCGGCTCGTTCCTCGCCGCGGGGCTGGACTTCAATCTCGCCGACTCAGGCGGGGATGCGACCCTTGAGGTCGGCAGCGGCGGCACGATCGCCGCGGACACGATACAGCTTGGCACGTCGGCAATCCTGCGCGGCAACGGCGGGACCTTGCTCGGCGATCTCCTCAACGGCGGCACCGTTGCACCCGGCGCATCGCCCGGCACCATCACCGTGGGGGGCGACTACTCGCAACTGCCCGGGGGCAAGCTCGTCATCGAGATCGGTGGCCTCACGCCTGGCATCGACTTCGACGTGCTGGACGTCACTGGCGCGGCCTCGCTCGACGGGACGCTGGAGGTCGTGCTGATCAACGGCTTCCTGCCGCAGCTCACCAACGTTTTCCAGTTCCTGCTCGCGGGCTCGGTCGAGGGCGGTTTCAGTAACCACGTCTTCCCGATCTTCGACGGCAGGACCTTTGCGCTCGATCTGCCGAGCGGATCGCTGGCCGTGGAGGCAGTACCGCTACCGCCGGCTTTCTGGCTGCTGGTGAGCGCGATGCTGGGACTCATCGGCATAGGCCGTCGCCGCGCCGGGTAGCGGCGCATTCGAGTGCATGAAACTGCGGATGTGATGACGGACGGAGGGCGTATGCATCACTCGACTCAACACGCGGCTGTCTCCCGGACACGGGCTATTCCGGCGCATTGCACGTATGCACTGTGCGTCATCCTCACTGCTTCCGCGCTGCTGTCCCCTGCGGCAAAGGCGACCGTCCTGACATTCGACGTTGGCAGCAACTTCAATGGGACATCGATTCCTTCCGGGTATGGTGACAATGTGGACCGGCCTGTCGTGGCGGGCGTGAGCTACCTGGAAGGCAATGGCTGGACGCCGGACATCGTGGTCGACTTTCTGCCCGACTTCGGATCATACAGTCACTGGGCATCCGGATACGCTTACACGGCTCAGGGAGTCACGCTGCTGCCGCACGCGCTTGGACATAGCAGCTTCGACGTGCCGGGAGAGATCGTGTTCACGCCGAGTTCCGGGAAACGGGTATTCCTGAGCGGTTTCGATATCGGCACATGGTTGCAGGGCAGTTACGTCACGGACATTCGCGCCTGGGACGATCATGGTACGCGCGCGAACCCGAATATTTTCGCGATCACGGCGACGCTGAATCCCGGCATTGCCTATAGGCCTATCACCGGGGCACTCGCGGCGAACGGCCCATTACACCTTTACATCAGCAATCTCGGATCTACCGGCATAGACAACATCCATTTCGCACAGACCGCTTCCGTTCCTCTCCCTGCAGGCGTGTGGCTGCTCGGCAGCGCCCTGGTCTGGCTTGGCGCCTTCGGCCGTCGCCATTCGGGCGGTTCCGATCGAGGAAGACACGCGAGGCGACTGCTGATCCACGCATGGCCGGATAGGAAACGGGCAATGGGCGGCAGGAGATCTCGGAAAACGGCAGCGTATGCCGGAAATGGCGGGACGTAAAACGGGACAGTTCGTGCGCGAGTCATCATTCCGATGCAGGGCGAGGACAATGCAATGAACAGCCGCAGCTCGGGCGTCCGGCGCTGCCGCGCGACGCCATCCACGAGGTTACTTCTGGCCGTGGCAATGCTGTGTGCCGCGTCGTCGGCAGCGGCGGAGAACAAGCCGGATGGCAGATGGGCGGTCTCGAGGGACTACTCGATCGCGATCGTCGGCTCGGACGGAAAGATCGGCGCCGTCACCAACAGCGGCGCCGACCACAAGCCCTCGTGGTCGGCGGACGGCAGGCGTTTCACCTTCTTCAGAGCGTTCCACTACGGCAGCGGCTTCGAGAGGTGGCGGACGAAGATCGGTGTCGTCGGCGTCGACGGGAAGGGCGAGAGGCTGCTGACCTCTGGCCAGTATCCGGACTTCAACCCGACGTGGATGCGCGACGGCACCAACCGCATCGTCTTCAATCGTTACCTCGGCGGAAGTACATGGAAGAACCAGGTATACATGACGACGCCCGACGCGAGCCCCGGTGACGAGGTCCTGATCTCGGATCCACGCTACGGTTTCTTCGAGTGGGCGAACAGCACGCTCAAGGACGGCCGCATCCTCGTCGACCGCATCGACAACATCCCGACGCGTTCGAGCTATCTGCTCACGCCCAACCCGGGCGGCAAGCCGAAATATGAGAAGCTGAAGCGGCCGACCGGCAATGCCTGGCACAAACTCAGCGTGTCCCCCAGCGAGACCAAGGTGGCCTACATGCTGGATCACGACGGGTGGGTGCACACCTATGAGGACGCGGTCATCGCCTGGGCGGAGTTCGACGTGGCCAGGAGGCGCATCGTCAACCAGAAGACCGTGACCGAGCGCCACAAAGGCTATGTGGACGAATACCCTCGCTGGAGCCGGGACGAGAAGTTCATACTCTACGACTCGAATCGTTCAGGCCGGTATCAGGTCTATGCCTTCAATCTGGAATCCGGGACGACGACCGTCGTCTCGGCCGGACAATACCCGAACGCCGAGGCTACTCCCTATTAGACCCCGAGGGGTCATCGTGCCCGCGGCCGTTCCCGCGAGGTCTATCGTCAGCGGAATCGCGGCGGACTTGTCGCCATCCGTGCCGCCTACGGGAACCACTCCCGCGCCTTGTGGCCGGCGCGCTCCATGGCCGCGGGCGTGACGTAGGACATCACCGCCGCCAGCGTGGCCACCAGCACGCCGAGGTCGTCCACGTAGCCGACGATAGGCGTGATGTCGGGGATGGCCTCGAAGGGCGTGATGAAGTAGCCGAGTGCGCCGTAGATGGCGGTTCGCGCCCAGGCGGGCAGCCGTCTCGTCTCCACCGTGTAGTAGAGCTGCAGCGCGCGTTCCACCACGTCGCGGCCGGCGAGGCGCGCGTGGGCGTGCAGGGATTCCCAGAAGTGCTGCGCCGAGTATTCCTTCTCGAAGCCGTGCGGCTGACAGGTCGTACCCATGTTCCCTCCTCATCGGGTCAGCGACGCCGTGGGTGTGCCGGTCGCGATCCCGGCGCTCGTGTCGCCCGCGCCGCGACCTCGCTCTGGACGATGCAACATCCTTGCCGCGGCGACCGCGTCCGACGCGGGGCCCGTGCATCGCCCGCCACGGCCGGAGGTGGCGGCCTTTCCTGTATCCTGATTCCCGAGAGGGGGGAGGCCGCGTGGCGCCAATCACGGGTTCGATGCGAGTAGGGACGGAGGGCTCCGCCGGCGAGCTCACGGTGCGCGCCGTCGTCCTCGGCGCGGCCATCACGCTCGTGTTCACCGCCGCCAACGTCTACATCGGCCTGCGCGCGGGGCTCACGTTCGCCTCCTCGATCCCGGCGGCCGTCATCTCCATGGCGGTGCTGCGCGCCTTCAACACCGGCGGCATGCTGGAGAACAACATCGTGCAGACGGTCGCCTCGGCGGCAGGCACGCTGTCCTCGATCATCTTCGTGCTGCCCGCGCTGATCATGGTCGGCTGGTGGTCGGGCTTCCCGTTCTGGCCGACGTTCGCGATCTGCGCCTTCGGCGGGATCCTCGGCGTGATGTACTCCATCCCGCTGCGGCGCGCGCTGGTGGCGCGCTCGGCGCTGCCATACCCGGAGGGCGTGGCCGCCGCGGAGGTGCTGAAGGCCGGCGCGGAGCGCGGCGCCCGCGCGGCCGACGCCGGGCGCAGCGTGCGGATGCTGGCGGTGGGCGCGCTTGCGGCGGCGGCCTTTGCGGCGCTCGCGGCAACGCGGCTCGCGGTGACGGAGGTCGCGGCCTATCTGCGCCTCGGCGTCTCTGCAACCGGGGCGAGTGTGGGCATGTCGCTGGCGCTGCTCGGCGCCGGTCACCTGGTCGGTCTGTCCGTGGGCCTCGCGATGCTGCTGGGCATACTCATCGCCTGGGGCGCAGCCACGCCCATCCTCACCGCGATCACCTCCTGGGACGGCTCGGCCGCCGAGGCCGCGCAGACGGTGTGGCGCATGCAGGTGCGGCTGGTCGGCGCCGGGGCCATCGCGGTGGCGGCGATCTGGTCGCTCCTGCGGCTCGGCGCGAACGCTTTCGCCGGGCTCGCCGCGGCCGCGCACCCGCCGCGTGATGCTGCCGGCGCCGCCACGCGCGGCGAGGCGCGCACGGACCGCGACATCCCCGGTGCGGCCGTCCTCGCCATCGGCGCCTTCAGCCTGCTGCCGCTCGCGTGGCTGCTCCTCGACTTCATCGGCGAGGGACCGCTCGCGGCGCTGCGCACGCCGCTGCTGCTCGGCGCGCTCGTCTTCGTGCTGATCGCCGGCTGGTTCGTCGCCGCCGTGAGCGGCTACATGGCCGGTCTCATCGGCTCCTCGAACTCACCGCTCTCCGGCGTGGGGATCCTGGCGGCGATCGCCGCCTCGCTGCTCGCCGTGATCGCCCTGCATCGGCTCGGTGCGCAGTCGGCGCCGGCCCTGGTGGCCTTTTCGCTGCTGGTGGTGGCGATCGTCTTCGCGGTGGCGACGATCTCCAACGACAATCTGCAGGATCTGAAGACCGGCCAGCTGGTCGGGGCCACGCCGTGGCGGCAGCAGGTCGCGCTCGTCTCCGGCGTGCTCGCCGGGGCGGTCGTGATCCCGCCCGTCCTGGACCTCCTGAACCAGGCCTACGGCTTTGCCGGCGGGCCGGTTGGCCGGGCGGCGCACGCCGGGCAGGCGCTGCCCGCGCCGCAGGCCACGCTCATCGCCGCCCTCACGCAAGGAGTCCTCGGCGGCGAACTGCGGTGGGGGCTCATCGTCGCCGGCGCGCTGCTCGGCCTGGCCCTGGTGGCGCTGGACGAATCGCTCGGCGCGGCGGGGCGCCTTCGCCTGCCGCCGCTCGGCGTCGCCATGGGCATCTACCTGCCGATGGCGACGACCACCCCGATCGTGCTCGGCGCACTACTCGGCTGGTTGCACGAGCGCCGGGCCGCGCGCGCCGCCGATCCGGCCGCTGCGAAGCGGCGGGGAGTGTTGCTCGCCTCGGGCTTCATCGTCGGCGAGAGCCTCTTCGGCGTGCTGCTCGCGGGCCTCATCGTCGGCACGGGCCTCGAGGCACCGCTCGCGCTGGCCGGGGCGGACTGGCAGCCCGCAGCCCTCGCCGCCGGCGCCATTGCCTACGTCGCGCTGATCGCGGGCTTGTACGCCTGGGTATCGCGCCAAGTTCGGGTTGCCGACCCGTAGCAGCCGTGCCGGGCCGATGGCCATGCTTGGATCCGTCATGACGCGCCCCCACATACACGGTATCTTCCCGCCTCCGACCCGGGTGACGATGATCGGCCATGGACTACAAGGACTACTACCAAATCATGGGCGTGGCGCGCGGCGCCAGCCAGGAGGAGATCAAGCGCGCCTATCGCAAGCTGGCGCGCAAATACCACCCCGACGTCAGTAAGGAGCCCAACGCCGAGGAGCGCTTCAAGGAACTGCAGGAGGCCTATGAGGTGCTCAGGGACCCGGAGAAGCGCGCCGCCTACGACCAGCTCGGCGCGCGCTGGAAGGCGGGGCAGGAGTTCCGGCCGCCGCCGGACTGGGGGCGTGACTTCGAGTTCTCCGGTGGCTTCGCCGGCGGCCGCGATGAAACGGATTTCAGCGACTTCTTCGCCTCGCTGTTCGGCGCCGGCAGCCCGTTCGGACGGGCCGCCCGGGCGGGCGGCGGGCCGCGTCGCGGCCATGCGCCGGTCGGCCAGGATCACTTCGCGCGCATCGAGATCTCGCTGGAGGACGCCTACCGCGGCGGAGCGCACACCATCGAGCTGAAGTCGCCCGAGCTGCAGGCCGACGGTCACGTTGTCGTCAAGCCCCGGGCCCTGCGTGTCACGATCCCGGCCGGGATCCTCGAAGGCCAGCAGATCCGCCTGGCTGGCCAGGGCAGCAGCGCCACGGGCGGCGGGCGGCCCGGCGATCTCTATCTCGAGGTGGCATTCCGTCCGCACCCGCTGTTCCACGTCGAGGGGCGCGACATCACCCTGACCCTGCCGGTTGCGCCTTGGGAGGCCGCACTCGGCGCGACCGTGCCGGTGCCGACGCTGGGCGGTCCGGTCGAGATGCGCATACCGCCCGGCGCCAAGGCGGGGCAGAAGCTGCGATTGAAAGGCCGCGGTCTGCCGGGGCCCGGCGGCAGCGCGGGCGATCAGTACGTGGTCCTGAAGGTGGTGCTGCCGCCCGCCGATTCGCCCCGTGCGCGGGCGCTGTATGAACAGATGAAGCGCGAGCTCGCGTTCAATCCGCGCGCCGATCTGGAGAGAGGCCGATGAACGTTCAGGAAGTCACCGTGATCGAGATCCTCGACGAGACCAGGACCCTCGGCATCGTCGAGCTGGCCGCCTGCGCGCGCGTGGAGCCTACGCGCGTCGTCGAGATGGTGGAGGCCGGATTGCTGGAGCCCGTGGGCGGGGCGATGGAGCAATGGCGATTCGCCGGCCGCGACATGCGCCGGTTGCGCGCGGCGGAAAGGCTGGTCGCCGATCTCGGCGTGAATCTCGCGGGCGCCGCCCTGATCCTGGATCTGATCGAGGAGCGCGACGCCCTGGCGCGGCGTCTGCAGCAGCTGAACTCGCTGTTCGGCGAGACCTGATGCGATCGGCGGCGCAAAAACACGCCTGCCCCGGAAACGGGGCAGGCGGTGGTACCGATGGCGGTCGCTGCCCGATTACCGCTGGGAGACGCGCGCGTCCCTTCCAGCCGTCGAGGCGGGCTCCCACGATTCCATGCGGATCTTCCAGCTTCCGTCCGCCTGCCGATCGAGGATGCGCGTGAAATTGCCGCCGCCGTAGGCGCGCTCGCCGTAGGCGTTGGTCACCTGCACCGACCAGACGCCCGACTGGATGAGGGCGTTGCCCCGCAGGTCCGCGGACTCCACGCGCACGTAGATCTGCTGGCCGTCGGCCATGCGTTGCGCCCAGTAGTCCTTGATGGCGGACTGGCCCTCGATCGGGGCGGCGGCCGGAGGCACGACCAGCGCCGAGTCCGTATAGCCCGCGGCCACCGCCCCCGCATCGCCCAGGGCGTAGCTGTGCGCCCAGGCGGCGTTGGACTTGTTGGCCAGGGCGTAGGCGTCCATCACCGTCGGCGTCTCCGCCACGGCCACGCCCACCGACAAGGGCACCATCAAGATCATCGTTGCCATTCTCATGACTGCATCTCCTAAGGTTGTTGACTCTGAAATCCTGCGGGGTCGCCCGTACCGCCTGCGTTGTCCCGACTGTTGATTTCAATCTAGTGCGCTGCAGCATTCGATTCAACGGCGTTCGCGTGCACAGACTGTTGCCTGCAAGGGCGCAAACCGGTGGCGACTCGAATGTTCCGGGGGAAAAGGCGATCGCCGCGACCGAAAGGGATCTCCGCCACAGGGTGGCGTCGCGTCGGCTTCACCTCGGCGCGGGGAGGGAAGCAGGCGCCCTAGGGGCTGCCCTGGGCGCCGCGCGCGACGGGCTGCGGGCGCAGTAGCAGCTGCTCGAATTGCTCCGGCGGCATGGGTCTGGCGAAGAGGTATCCCTGGCCGTACTCGCAACCGATGCCGAGCAGCAGCGCCCGTTGCTCATCGGTCTCGACGCCCTCGGCGATGACCTTCAGCCCGAGCTTGTGCGCCATCACGACGATCGCCTCGGCGAGGGCGAGATCATCGGCATCGGTGGCCAGGTCGCGCACGAAGGATCGGTCGATCTTCACGTAATCGATGTGGAACTTCTTCAGGTAGCCGAGCGCCGAGTAGCCGGTGCCGAAATCGTCGATGGCCACCTGCACGTGCTCATCGCGGAACGCGAGCAGCCTGCCCTCGACCTCCGGCTCGGCGTTGAGCAGTATGCCCTCGGTGATCTCCACCGCCATGCTTTCCCCCGGCACCTGCAGTTCCCGCAGCAGCTCGCGCCAGGTCTCGCGGTGGCTGGCGCCCTTCCGCCCTGAACTGCGCCGGCGACTCGTTGACGCTCACCTGGAATCCGTCCGGCAGCGACTCGTGCCACCGCTTGGCCCAGCGCGCGGCCTCCCGGAACACCCACTCGCCGATGGGCACGATGAGGCCGCTGTGCTCGGCCAGCGGCACGAATTCCATCGGACTGACCATGCCGCGGACGGGGTGCGTCCAGCGCAGCAGCGCCTCGGCCTTGCGGATGCGGCCGGTCGCCAGCTCGACGATCGGCTGGAAGTGCAGCGAGAGCTGGTTCTCCGCCATCGCTTGACGCAGGTCGTTGACGAGCCTCAGCCGGTGCAGGGCGGCCTCCTGCAGCGCCGGGGTGAAGTAGCAGAATCGGTTGCGGCCCCTCTCCTTGGCCGCGTACATTGCCTGGTCGGCGTTGCGGATCAGCTCGTCGACGTCCTTGGCGTCGTTCGGATACAGCGTGATCCCGATGCTGGCGGTCACGTACGCCTGTTCGCCCTCGAGCTGAAACGGCTCGGCGAGCGCTTCGACGATCTTCTGCGCCACGGTCTCCACGTGAGAGACGTCGTGCGTGTTGCTCAGCACCACGGTGAATTCATCGCCCCCGAGCCTCGCCACCGTATCGGACTGCCGCACGCAGCCGGACAGGCGGCGCGTGGCCTGCCTCAGCAACGCGTCGCCAAGCGCGTGGCCGAGCGTGTCGTTGACCTCCTTGAAGCGATCCAGATCGATGAGAAACAGCGCCACGCGCGTGCCGGCGCGGGTGGCTTTCAGCACCTCCTGCTCGAGGCGGTCGCGGAACATGCGCCGGTTGGGGAGTCCCGTGAGCATGTCGAAATTGGCCTGCTTCCAGATGGTCTCTTCCGAGCGCTTCTTCTCGGTGATGTCCGAGTACAGCGCCACGTAGCGCTGCACCGCGCCTTCCTCGTTCTCGATGGCATTGATCGTGAGCCGGGTGGCCTTCACGTCTCCGTCCTTGCAGCGATCCCACAGCTCCCCCTGCCAGTGGCCGTGCTCGCGCAGCGAACGCCACATCTCCGCGTAGAATGCGGGCTCCTGGTATCCGGTCTTGAGCAGCCGCGGATTCTTGCCCTGGATCTCCTCCAGCGAGTATCCGGTCATTCTCGTGAAGGCCGCGTTGACGCCGATGATGCGGTTCTCGGAGTCGGTGACCAGCATGCCTTCGCTGCTGCTCTGGTAGACCTGCGCCGCCAGGCGCAGATCGGCCTCCACCCGCTTGCGCTCGGTGATGTCCTCGACGATGGACCAGATGTACTTCTCGCCGTCGCTGCCGGTGATCAGCATCCCCATGAGCTGCACCGGCACGCGCCGCCCGTTGCGGTCGATGTATTCCTTCTCGTACGGACCGTACCGGGAGGTGGTCGCGAGCGAATTCAGCTGATGGGCCTCCATGTCCTCGTATTCCTTCGGCGTGAGGTCCCAGTAGGTAAGCCGATTCAGCTCCTCGAGCGAGTAGCCGACGATCTTCAGGAACGCGGCGTTGGCCTCGATGAAGGTGCCGTCCATCGCGTTGCGGGCGATGCCGAGCGGGGACATCTCGAAGAGGGCGCGCAGCTTCTCCTCGCTCATGCGCAGTACCTGCTCGGACTGCATGCGCTCGGTGATGTCGACGACGGCGCCGAGCAGGAAACGCGGCCTGCCGTCCTCGTCGTAGATCGGCTTCTTGAAGGTGTGTCCGATGCGGTTGGCCTTCAGCGCCGCGTTCCAGACGGTCTCCACGCACTCGATGGGCCGGCCGGTGGCGAACACCTCGCGATCCTTGGCGAGAAACCCCTGCATCTGCTCGGCGGGAAAGCGTCCACTGCCGTCGTTGCCGTGCAGCTCCCTGAAATCGACGCCCAGCTGCGCCTCGCAGGCCTTGTTCATGTACAGGAAGCGGCTCTCGGCATCCTTCACGAAAACGGCAACCGGCAGCGTGTCCAGCAGCTCCTGGATCGCCTGGTCGTTCCTGCTCGATCTTTCCGTCATGGGACGAGGTCCGGATTGGGCCCGAGCTTCCCGTTCGCCTGTGCGCCTCTGGGCGTAAGCTTAAGCCCTCGCTCGGGTTCGTGGCGAATCCGGCGCGCGCCTGGGACCGGCGGCGGGGCTGCCGCCTTGTCCCGGGGGCGAGCGCGCCAGGCCGCGCATACAATTCAGCCATGAAGACGACCGCGGACTACCTCATCATCGGTGCCGGCATCATCGGCGTGACACTGGCCCTGGAGCTGCGGCGGCGCTGCCCGACGGCGCGCATCGTCCTCGTGGAGAAGGAGGACCGGGTCGGCTGGCATGCCAGCGGCCGCAACAGCGGGGTGCTGCACGCCGGGTTCTATTACACCGCCGATTCGCTCAAGGCACGCTACTGCCGCGACGGCAACCGCGCCCTGACCGAGTACTGCCGGGAGCGCGGCCTGCCCATCAACCGCTGCGGCAAGCTGGTGGTGGCGCGCGACGGGACCGAGCTCGCCCAGCTCGACGAACTGCTGCGTCGCGGCCGTGCCAACGGTGTGGAGGTGCAGTCGATCTCCGCGCAGGAGGCCCGCGCGATCGAACCGCGTGCGAGGACCTGCGAGCGCGCGTTGTGGTCGCCAACGACCGCCTCCGTCGATCCCGCGCGCGTCATGGAGTCGCTGGCTGCGGACGCCGAGCGCGGCGGCATCCGGCTGCTGCGCTCCACCGCCTACCTGGGCCGCACTGCGGGCGGGATCCGCACGACCGGCGGGGAGATACACGCCGGCTACGTCATCAACGCCGCCGGCCTGCAGGCCGACCGGCTCGCCCGGGATTTCGGCTACGCGCGCGACCATCGCGTACTGCCCTTCAAGGGCCTGTACCTGTATTCCTCGGAGCCGCCCGGGGCGTTGCGCACGCAGATCTATCCCGTGCCGGATCTTCGCAACCCGTTTCTCGGCGTGCATTTCACCGTCACCGTCGATGGCCACGTCAAGATCGGACCGACCGCGATCCCGGCGTTCTGGCGCGAGCATTACCAGGGCATGGATCGCTTCCGCCCCGGCGAGTTCGCCGAGATCCTCGCCCTGCAGGGTCGGCTGATGCTGGGCAGCCGCTTCGGATTCGCGCGACTGGCCCTGCAGGAGTTCCCGAAATACTGGCGCCCGCGCCTGGTCCGCCTTGCCGCGGAGCTCGTGGAGGGCGTGCGTGTCGATGATTACCGCAGATGGGGGCGTCCTGGCCTGCGCGCACAGTTGGTGAACGTGCGCGAGCGCAGACTGGCGATGGATTTTCTGCACGAGGGCGACGATCGCTCCTTTCATGTGCTCAATGCGGTGTCGCCGGCGTTCACCTGTTCGATCCCGTTCAGCCGGCATCTGGCCGACGAGATTGAGCGGCTGCGTCGCTGAACGAAACACGCGCCCGCGCCGCCGCAGGCGGAATCTGCCCGGAGGTGGACTATGCTCTACGCAGACGGGCCGAGGACGGGCTCTGCCGCCGCGGCATTGCTCACCACCGAGTCTGAGCGGGCCGCAGCACCGATCGCTTGCGCCGCGGCCCCGGGCGGGCGCCATGACGATACGCCGTCCACGGCGGAGGAGTTCGAGGCATGAGGCAAACCATTCGTCACCCCGCGGACATCCCCATCGAGATCTCCACCGACGGCCGCACGGCGCCGATGACGCCGCAGATGTCCAACGTCAGCTATGGCGGCCTCTCCTTCCACTCCGATCGCGCGCTGACCCCGGGGAGCGAAGTGCGTTTGAGCATTCCGTTGGTGCAACCCTCGTTCGCCGCCACCGCGCGGGTGATCTGGTGCGTCACCGCCAACGGCGGCTACGAAGTCGGGGTCGAGTTCGAGGACAAGGAGGACGCATTCTGCATGCGCATGGTGGAGCAGATCTGCCACATCGAAGAGTACCGACGGCATGTGCTGAGCAGGGAGGGGCGCGTGCTGACGCCTGAGCAGGCGGCGTTGGAGTGGATAGGCAAGCACGCCGCGCGATTCGACGAACCCGGGGGAACGCGGACACGCCGGGCCTGCTGATCCCGGCCCGTGCCTCACGCCCGCGCGCTTTCGCGGTCCGCCGTTGACGGTTTCGTGTCGCGACGCGCGCTGCCCGCGGCGCGCATCGCAACGCCTCGTCCGACGCGACGAAGCGGCAGGCCAGGGGCCCGTGCCGCAGTCGACGCCGCGCTCCGCGGCGGCTTCAGGCCACGTCCATTTCCGAGTTGTCGCGGCGAAGACTGGCGACGGCAATCTGTTCGAGCGTCACGTCGCCGAGCTCGATGGCCGAGTCGTTGCCCGTGTGGTTGTAGACCTTGCGCAGCCGTCCGTAGCCATCGCTGCCGACGGCGGTCCCGTGCTCGGTGATGCCCACCGCGGCCAACCATTCCGCGAGCTGCGGTCTTGCGTTGACCAGGCGCACGCTCACGCCCGCCTCCTCGGCCCAGCGCAGGAACATCGACAGCCACGCCACCGCGTCCTCCGGTAATTCCGTCGCTTCGGCGAGGTCTACATAGTAGAGCTGACACCGGAACGTTTGCGGGTGGCACAGCTTCCAGATGGCAAGCCCTTCCTTGAAGCAGAAACGGCCGCGCAGGCGCAGGCGGCAGCCGTTTACCCTGCCATTACCACCGAATCGCTCAATATCGAACGGCATGGAAGCCCCTCCTTCGTTGAAGGAACATCGCATCGATCACCGCGTGTGCACACCGCGTGCGAAACTGTCGACTCGCACCGCCGGCAGAAGATTCCGGCGCTGCTACTCCCGCGAAGCAAGGGTCGGGCAGCGGGTGGTCGCTCCGACCGGACTGCCGCCGCCATGTGGGACACCATTTCTGTTCGCGTCCTGGCGAAGGGCTGGTGTTAACTAGGAAAGATAGCCCACGACGATGAAGAAATCTTTACGGCGTGCGATGCGGAAAGACCAATAACGTGCCTGCTTCACAAGATTCCGTGCTGGGCCGTCTGCTGCAGTGCGATATGGACCGATTCTCGACGACCCTGTCGATGCACGCGGTGGTCATAACGCGGATTGCCGGAAAGCGGACCCAGACTACGATGCGCTTCACCGGTCCGCGTGCATACACGAGCCGATGCCGCGCGGACGTGCAGGCAGGCGTTTCGGCATCGCCGCGCACGCATGCGGATGCAGCTCGTGACAGTGCGAGGGCGATTGTGGCAACTTGGGCGGCGGCCATGGCCGCACTGACCGAGGGGGAGGTGAGGGTGTACGCGCAATTCATGCGGACAAACGGGTCGGTCGGGCGTACCGCGGCCGCGCCGCGTCTCCGCACGTTCGCAGTGCTGATGGCGATGCTGTGCTCCTCGACGTACCCTGGCCCGCGTCTCGCCCTTGCGCTGGATTGCACGCGCGCAGTGACGACCACCGAACAGTTGCTCTGCCGCGAGCGGGGCGGCAGGGCAAGCGGCGGTGGCGAGGCCGCGGACGCGAGAACGCCGCCGGGACAAACCGGCGCCGCCGCGCCGGCGAAGAAGGCGGGGCAGCCAGACGGACCCCGCGGCTATTCCGCCAGGGACACCTGGTTCCCGCACGACACCGGCGCGTGGCTCGGTACGCTCATCCAGTGCGAGTGGAACGACGCCTGCATTTCGAAGGCCATGGCGGCGGCCGGGGCCTCGCCAGGGGCCGTCGCGATAGCCCGCGCGCAACGCTACAACGGCTACCTCACCGAATTCGAGGACAGCGGCAGGGTCGACATCGGGCGCGTGCGGCTGGAGTACACGGCCCGCCCGGGGGCCGCCTGCTACGCGTTGAACGGCGCGCCGCCCGCCATCGACCTCGGCGCCGAGATCGCGCAGGACGCGGGGCTCGGGGCGGCCGTCAAGTCACATCCACAGTTCAATCCGCTGCAGTGGCGCTACCAGGACGCGCACCCGGATAACAAGGGTGCATTCCGCATCCTTCCGCAGCAGGCGACCACGTGCACCGCGAGGCCCTCGGCCGAGGGGCAGGAACTTCGGGTCGGGCTCGCGATGGGCGGTTGCGAGGACTGCGAGCCCGGCGGACACGCGCTGGTCGCAATCGATTTCGATCGCAATGGCCGAATGGTGGGCAAGCGCCTGCTCGGCCTGGGCGAGGAGCCGCCCGCGCAATCCGCGCCCGCGACCGGCGGCGCGACCGCGACCGGGCGATTGAAATTCCCCGACGACCGCCCGGCGGTGCAGGCGCGGCAGGAGATGGAGGCCGAACCGCTGCATCGGCTGTTACGGCGCGTGGCCGCGGAGAAGGCGCTGGAGATGCAGGACGGCGACGCCTGCCCGCTGGCCGCGCTGCGGGCGCTCGGGGCGGCCGGCGGACAGCAGGCGGCCAAGGACGGGCGCGCCCTCGCTGCGGAGATGCTTCGGTCGGCGCGCGGAGACGCGCGCGCGGACAACGGCATCGGCGACTTCCTGCTCGCGCTCGGCGGCCACGCCGCCGGCGGGGCGCTGCCGGGCGTGGCGGTGAGCGCGGCGCTCGCGCGCGAGGTCGCCGAGCGGATCGGCGTTTACGTGGCCGGGAAGGCGGTGGCCGGGTACCTCGCCGGTGCGAACGGGGAGATGAACGAGGCGCTGGTCACGCGACTGCTGCGGGAGGAAGGCTTGAGCGTGTGGACGCTGAACGGCACGGACGCGGCGTTGCGCACGCAACGCTCGGCAGACGCGCGTGCGGCGAGCGTGACGGCGCTGCTCTACTACAACCCTTACACGCGCTACGCCACGGCAGTGGCCGGTGCGAGCTGCGCGGGCGCCGGCGGCGCGCCGGATCGCCGGCTGTATCGCCTGCACTACGAGGTCGCCCCCGACACCGCGCAGTCCGCCGACTACGTGCCGGGCACGGTGACGTGGCAGGAGATCATCGCGGGTCCGTGACCCGCCCGCTGCCGCCTCAGGGCGAGAGCTGACTCAACGCGCTCTCGTGGTTGTAGCTGTCGATGCCGTAGACGGCGACGGGATTGTAGGCACTGACGGCGGCAAGCAGCGCCACGCCGAGTGACAACATCGCAGCGACCGATCGGAAGCTCAGAGTTTGCGTCATGGATGTCTCCGCTGTCAGCGTTCAATTGACCTTGAAGTTGGCGACCAGGCTCTGCAGGCGCGTGGCGATGGTGCCCAGCTCGGTCACCGCCGTCAGCGATTCCTCGGTCCCGGTGACGAACTGTTCGGCAACGTCCCGGACGTTCGCCACGTTGCAGTCGATGTCGGAGGCCACGGTGCCCTGCTGGCCCGCCGCGGAGGCGATCTGCGCGCTCATGTCGTTGATGCGTGCGACGCTCTGGACAATCTCGGTGAGCGCGTCGCCGGCGAGGGCGGCCTTCGCGACCGTCTCGCGGCTGCGAGCGCAGCCCTTCTCCATGTGCGCGACCGCCTCGGCCGCACCGTGCTGCACGCGCTCGATGATCTTCACGATCTCCGCGGTGGATTCCCCGCAGCGCTTCGCCAGCGTGCGCACCTCGTCGGCCACCACCGCGAACCCGCGGCCCTGCTCGCCGGCGCGCGCGGCCTCGATCGCCGCGTTCAGCGCCAGCAGGTTGGTCTGTTCGGCGATGTTGCGGATCACCTCGAGCACCGAGCCGATCGCCTGGGTGTCCGTCCGCAGCCGTCCCGCCACCGAGGCGGCCTCCTCGATCTCGCCGGCAAGGCCCTGGATCGCGGCGAGCGACTCGCTGACGATGCCCTGGCCGCTGCGCGCCACCGCGTCGGTCTGGCGGGTCTCCTCCGAGGTGGAACGCGCGTGATTCGCGACTTCGTGCGCCGAGGCCGTCATCTCGTGCACCGCCGTGGCGATCTGCACGGTCGTCGATCGCTGCTGGCCCGCGGCCTGCGCGCTGCGCGCGCTCAGGGCGCCGAGCTGCTGGCAGGCGCTCGCCATCTCCGCGGCCGCCCGCGACATGTCCACCACCATCGGCCGGACGCGCGCGACCATCTCGTCGATGCCGCGGGCCACCGAGGCAATCTCGTTCCGGGTCTCGGCCTCCTCGCCAAAGCCGATCGCGGCGCTGGCGCGCACGGTCATATCGCCGTCGCCGACCTTCTTCAGCGCGCCCAGCAGGTCGCGCAGCGGCCGGAAGTTGTAGCCGAGCACCACGTAGATGAGCGCGGTCAGCAGCGCGCAGGACACCAGCATCCCGATCACCATCGCGCTGCGCAGCCGCGCGCTCGCCGCCGTCATCTCCCGGATGTCGGCATCGGCGACGACTACCCACTGCCAGGGCGCGAAGGCCTTGTAGAACACGGCGCGCGGCGCGCCGCCGTCGGCGGCGACGTAGTGCAGCTGACCGGCGTCGCCCTCGAGCACCTTGCCGAACGGCCTGTTGCCGTCGGCGTCTGCGAGCTGCAGATAGTCGATGTCCTGCGGGCCGCGATGTGCGACGAGCCTGCCGCGTGCCTCGCCGGCGCGCGCATCGAGTATGAAGACCCTGCCGTTCTGCCAGAAGTCGATGTTGACGATCGTGTCCTTCAGCGAGCGCAGGCCGTCGGTGAAATCGAAGCCGATGAACAGGGCGCCGATCACCTCGCCGCTCTGGGAGCGGATCGGCGTGTACTCGGTCATGTAATCCCGGCCGAACAGGTGCGCCGGTCCGATGAACGTTTCCCCCCGCATGAGCTTCGCGTAGGCCGGGTGGGTGGTGCCGAGCAGGGTGCCGATCGCGCGCTCGCCGTCGTCCTTCTGCACCGAGGTCGCCACACGCAGGAAGTCCTCCCCGTAGCGCACGAAGATGGTCGCCACGCTCCCGGTCATGGCGCTGAACTCGTCCACGCGCGCGGTGGCGAGGTTCAGGGTCTCCTCCCCGTGACGCAGCAGCGGACTGTCGTAGTCGCCGATGCGGACCGTGGTGGTGGTATCCAGGCTGTAGGGCTGCGTGAACTGCGCGCGGAAGACGCCGCCCACCCGCTCGGTATTGCTGCGCAAGGTGCGGTCGTAGAACTCGAGCAGCGTCACGATCAGGCCGACGTCCTTCGCAAGACGCTCCTGCGCCTGCGCGAGCAGCACCTTGTGGCTGTCGCGCACGGCAAAGCCGGTCTGTGCCGCCAGCACGATCAGCGTGGCGGCGAAGATCATCAATGCAGTCTGCTGAACGATGGATCTCTTGCGTAAAGCGGTCATCATGGTCTCGGTGTCCCCCTGTTGGGGCGAGAGCCCTGCCCCGGACGGGCCAGTCATTGACCCACGCAGAGGCTTTAGCGGCAGTCCAGGGGTCCGGCTTTAGGGAAGCTCTGCAAAAGCGCAGAGCTTCCGGCGGCGCATGGATGCAACCCCCGTTCGATGGCCGCAGGCCACTGAAAAGGAAGGCCGGCAAGGATCACGCTTCTTGCCGGCCGTGCCCTGGGAAGTCCCGGAGGGACTCATTCAGAGCTTTCTCAGGGGGGGCGGATGATCGCCTTGTGCGCTGCTGCTAGGATGCGCATAGCGCAACGCTCCTCGAGGAGATGGACGATGACCGGGTACGATCACGACAAGGGGATCTACACGTTCACGGTCGAGGAGGCGCGCCGCTTCGATACCTGCAGCGACCGGCCCGATCACCCCCCTCCGATGCAGCACTACGCCGAGAAGCTGCGACAGCTCGGGTTCGAGATCGTCTCCGTGTCCGAGGCATCGCTGGCGGTCAGGGCGTCCCCGGACGAGGTGTGGGAGGCCCTCAGCGGACAGACCCCCTTCCTCTAGCCCTGGTTGCCGAAACCTCGCTCTCGAGACGGGAGGCGGTTCGAAGAAATGACGCAGCATTTTTTTGAAGCGGGCCCGTGGGCGGACATGCCCGTCGGCGATATGGATCCGTGGGCGCCGATGCGCGCCTGGGCCGCGTCCCTGGACTGGGCGGCGCGGATGGCCGCTGTCCGGTGGACCCGTGCCGGCGGCAGGCCGGCCATCGAGGCGGTGTGCCGCGAGCGGCTCAGGACCCTCGTCGACTTCGCGCGCGCGCACTCCGGCTTCTACCGCAAGGCCTATCGCGGGGTCGCCCCGGCCGTGCGCTCGGTCGGCGAACTGCCGGTGGTCGGCAAGCGCGAGCTGATGACCCATTTCGACGAGTGGGTGACGGATCCCCGGATAACCCGCCGTCGCCTCGAGGCCTTCCTCGCGGATCGCGGTCACATCGGGGAGCGCTTCCTCGGCCGATACCTGGTGTGGAAGAGTTCGGGCACCAGCGGGGAGCCCGGGCTCTTCGTCCAGGACCCGAATGCCCTGGCCACCTACGACGCGCTCGCCAGCCTGCAGCTGCAGACGATGGGCATGGCGATGCGCTACGGCTGGGGGCTGCTCGCGCAGGGCGGGCGGGCCGCCCTCATCACCGCCACGGGCGATCACTATGCCGGCATCGCCTCGTGGCGCCGCACCCACCGGCAGGTCCCCTGGATCGAGGCGCGCAGCTACTCCGTGCTGGATCCCCTGGCCAGCCTCGTGGAGCAGTTGAACGCGTATCAGCCGGCGTTCCTGGCGAGCTATCCGACCGCTCTGCTGCTGCTCGCGGGCGAGCGCAAGGCCGGACGGCTGCGGATCAGTCCCGCGACCCTCTGGTCGTATGGCGAGGGCCTCACCGCCGCGGCGCTGGCGGAGATCGAGAGCGCGTTCGGCTGCCCCGTGGAGAACGAGTACGGCGCCTCCGAATGCCTGAGCATCGCATACGGATGCCGCGAGGGCTGGCTGCATGTGAACGCCGACTGGGTCCTGCTGGAGCCCGTGGACGCCGACTACCTGCCGACTGCGCCCGGGGAACCCTCCCACACCGTCCTGCTGACCAATCTCGCCAACCTCGTGCAGCCGGTGATCCGCTACGACCTGGGCGACAGCGTCATCCTCAAGCGCACGCCCTGCGCGTGCGGCGACGCACTGCCGGCGATCCAGGTGGAGGGGAGGCGCGACGATCTGCTCTCCCGGCGCGCGGCGGACGGGAGGGCCGTCACGCTGCTTCCCGCGGCCATCACGAGCGTCATCGAGGCGGCCGCGGGGCTGCGCCGGTTCCAGATCGTGCAGAAGGGCGCCGAGCTGCTGACGCTGCGACTGGGCGAACGCGACGCCGGTGACCGGCAGGCGATCTTGCGCCGGGTGTCGGGGGCGCTGAACGTGTACCTCGCGGCGCAAGGGCTGGGCAACGTGCGGGTCGAGCTGGAGGAGACGCTGCCGGCCGCTGCCCCGCGCAGCGGCAAGGTCCGCCAGGTGATCGTGGAATCCCGCGACTGATGCGGCGGCCGCGTTCCTGACCCGGGTCAACCGCGAAACGGCTCGATGTGCTAGGAAGGTGATGTCCGACTCCAGCGGAGGATGGCGCCATGACCGGCATGCTCGACCGATTGCACGCGGATCACGTCAACATCGCCCGGTTGCTCGACGTGCTGGAGGCGCAGTGCGACCTTCTCCAGAGGGGCGAGACGGTCGATGCGCGGATGCTGCAGGACATCTTCAGCTACATCGCCCACCATCCGGACCTCTACCACCACCCCAGCGAGGATCTGATCTTCGAGGTGCTGCGCCGCTGCGATCCGCCCAGCGTCGAGAGCGTGGATGCGCTGTCGCTCGAGCACGGTACGCTGACCAAGGCCGCCAAGGAGATACTCGCCATGCTCTCCGCCTTCAGCGGACAGGCCATGATCCCGCGCGAGCGGCTCGTCGGCATGCTGCTGGATTACATCGCGCGGTCGCGGCGGCACATGGCCTTCGAGGAGAGTACCGTTTTTCCGCGGGCCCGCGCCGTGGTGAGCGAAAAGGACTGGCAGGCCATCGAGCGCGGCGTCCCACGCAAGGAGGATCCGCTCTTCGGCAGCGCGGTGAGCGAGCAGTACCGCGCCCTGTACCGCACGATCATGCGCGAGAGCCGGGAGCAGTGATTCGTCCTGCGCCTCCAGGTCCCGCGGCTCCCGCCCTCGCGCCTGTGGCCCGGAGGCAGGCCACAGGATCCTCCTCTTCGCAGGGTTGCACCGTACTCCATCGGAGGTCAACGACATGACGCGCATGACCCGCACGTTGTGTATTGTTCTGTCTGCCTGCGCGATTGCGTGGTTCGCGACTGGCGGCGTCCGCGCGCTGGAATCCGGTGGCGCAGCGACACGGCATCCCGCGGCACCACCTGCGGTGGCGCCGGCGCTCGCCCTCTCGCCGGAGTTGCTCGAGCTGCTGCGCGAGGAGATGCAGGGGATCTCGGGCGGCGTGCAGGCGCTGGTCCCGGCGATCGCGACCGGGGACTGGAAGACGATCGCGGAGATCAGTGCGCGGATCAGGGCGAGCTACATCATGGAGCAGAAGCTAACCGCCGCGCAGAAGGAGGAGCTGGAGGCGGCCCTGCCCGAGGTCTTCAAGCTCATGGACGCGAACTTTCAGCGCGAGGCGGGCAACCTGGGCCGGGTCGCCGAGGCGCGCGACGCGGAACTGACGGTCTTCTACTTCTACCGCATGGTGGAGAGCTGCGTGGCCTGCCACTCGGCGTACGCGACGACGCGCTTCCCGAACCTCGCTGCCGGCGCGGCGGGCGAGTTGCGCCAGCACTGAGGAAGGTCTGCAAAGAGCAGAGGTTCCTGCGGTGCATGGATGCGCCGCCATTGCCGTTCGCCCGCGGCCATCGACAATGAAGGTCGGCAAGCATCACATTTCTTGCCGACCGTGCTCTGCGAAATCCAGGATGAACCTGTTCAGGGCCTTCCTAGCCAACCAAGCGGATCTCCGTCTCGGCGCTGGCCGGCGGCTGCAGACGGCGGCGCGCCAGCAGCAGACCCGCGAGCCCGCTGCCGAGCAGGAGCAACGGCGCGGGCAGCGGTACGGCCGTACCCGTTACCGTGATGTCGTCGATCGCATTGCGGCGGTTGGGCGGGCCCCCGGCGCTGCCCGTGAAGAAGAAGCGGAACTCCACGCCCGCCGGACCGATCGCGTCGAACACCGCGTCGCTCACGTCGACGAAGAATCCCGCCGCGGACGGACTGTCGAGCGTTTGCGTGGTTGCCGAGGTGAATGTGGCGGTGTTGAAGAGGCCGAGCGCCGAGGCGAAGCCGTCGAGGCTCGAGTACACCTGCACCGTGCCCGTCGTCGATCCTGCGCCGAGGCGATAGCCCGAGAACGAGAACGTGGTGAGGTCGAGCGTGCCGGCGCCGTTCGGTGCGAGCGTGAAGCTCAGGTAGTCGCCGCTCGCGATGTCCGTGTCGAGGAAACTGTAGGCGTTACCCTGGTTGAGATCGGCCAGGCCGTTGCCCGTGAACGCCGATGCGGTGGAGTTCGCATCGGCATCGGTCGACGACAGGCTGCCGCTCTGAAACTCGTACAAGGCTAGCACCGCGGCCTGCGCACCGCTGGCGGCCAGCAGCGAAATTGTGCCGCACAGCGCGGCACCCATCAGGTTGCGTGTCTTCATGGTTTCGATCCCCTCATATCGAATAATGCCCAGGTCGCAAATGCCTCTCCCGTTTTCTCCGCGCCGAGGCTGAGCGAGTGCTTCCGAATGGCCTCCAGTATGCGTAGGCGAAGCCGCACTTTTTGGTGAACGACGCCACACATTTCCCCGCAACTCACACCGATCGACGGCCGGGGGGCTTCAATCTGAACCGCGCATTAATGCGATGCGCGGGGGCGGCTGTCTCTGAATGGGTGGGGTATCGATCCCGCTGCGACTCGCGACGCTCACGCATGGCCCGGCGACGGTCCCGCGTGCCGAGCCTCGGCCGCGGCCGAGAGCGCGTCGCGCAGCAGATCCGAGGCGAGCCGCGCGGTCAGTTCGCGCGGTGCGTGGATCATCGATGCGCGTACTGCGAGCGCCATGGCGAGCGCCTGCAACACGTCGCCGTTGCCGCTGTTGCCGCCGATGCGGATCTCGCGATCGAGCGTTTCGAGGAGCGACGAGAGCAGGCGGGCGACATCCGTTGCCGAGCGGGTCTGCGGGTGCAGGGTGAAGCTGTAGTCGATGACGGCGCCGGTCTGTGTGTTGACCCGGTAGGGCAGCGATGTCGGCATGGCAGGCGGGCTCCTTTGGTGTATGCGTGTTACGGCCAGGCGGGTTGCGTCTGTCACCAGGGCAGACGACCGCCACGGTAGTCGATGAAGCTGCCCGAGTCGCCAGCTGTCAGCGCATCGATGACCCCCAGCAGTAGCCGCGCCGCCTCGGGCGGCGGACGGACGTCGAGACCGGTCTTGGCGAACGGCGCGGCGAGGCGCGAATCGACGGTGCCCGGATGCAGCGCCACGCACACCGCCTCGGGATGGCTGCGCCGCAGCTCGATCGCGGCGGTGCGCACGAACTGATTGAGCGCTGCCTTCGACGCGCGGTAGCTGTACCAGCCGCCGAGACGGTTGTCGCCGATGCTGCCGACCTTGGCCGACAGAGTCGCGAACACGGACTTGCCGCTGCGCGCGAGCAGCGGCAGGAAGTGCTTCATGAGCAGCATCGGCCCGATGGCGTTGACCGCAAACGATCGCGCCATGGCGGCTGGGTCGAGCCGGCGCCAGGTCTTCTCGGCCTCGCAGCCCTCGCCATGCAGGATGCCCGTCGCATCGATGAGCAGCCTGAGATCGCGGCCGCCACGTGCGATCTGCGCGGCGGCGTTCGCGATGGATGACTCGTCGGTCAAGTCGACGGCCGGTGTGCCCGAGCGGCTCAGGCCCACCGCCTCGACGAAACGCGCGTCGGAACCAAGGTGTGCCAGCAACGCGCCGCCGATCCCGCCGGAGGCGCCGACGACGATCGCCAGCCCGCCCGCCGGAAAGCAGGCGGCTTTCGAACTTGTCGCGTCAGACGCGCTCACGATGCATCGCGCGGCGGTGCATCGCCGCGCGCGGGCGCGTCGGCGTCCGGCACCTCGTAACCGTCGGCGACGTACGCGGGTCCCTTCATCACCATCACCACCACGCAGGCGATGCCGACGGTGACCACGGCGGTCCAGTGCAGCGCGACGACGCTCGCCACGATGATCTCGATCCGCGTGAGCGATCTCGCGTCCGGGCCCGCGTCGACGGGGCCGGCGAACCGCCACGCGGCGATGCCGGCGAGGATCGGCAGCACCGTGCCGAGCGCGGCGATCAACGGCAGACGGCGCAGCACGGCGCGTTCGAGTCCGGCCGGCGAACGACGGAAGCCGGGGAGTACACGGAAGATGTTCATGTGTGGGGGTGCGCGACGGAATGAGCGTACCGAGGGAGGACAGGCACGCGCATCGATGGTTCCGACTCAGTGCACTCCTTGCACTTGCACAGAAGTTGAAAATCACCCCGCTCCCGTGAAGGAGCGGGGTGGGGTAGGGGTGGTGTCGCCGAAAGGACTACTTCTGCTGCCGGCGCAGAAATGACTCTGCGTAGACCGCCGGCCGGATCGCCAGGATCGGATCCTCGGCGGGTTCGATCCCCGGTGGCAGCGCGAGCGGGCTGAACATCACGCTATCGCACTCCTGGCCGGTCACCCTGGACACCGAGATCGTGCCGACGTGCACGCGCTGGCGGGTGTCGGGCCACTCTGCGGTCGGGTCGGTAATGGGATCGCCCTCGCCGGCGATTTGCAGATGAACGTCGAAGTCCGACGCCCCGGCGGCGAGGCGGCTCTCGAGATCCGCGCTCAGAAAATCGTCCGATACCGACTGCGTCTCCTCCTCGGTCAGGCCCACCACGCCGCCATCGGGCTCGATGTACCACCGGCCGAACACGGACTGGCCGCCGTCGTTGGTGAACTTGAAGGCGTTCACGCCGAAGTAGGGGGTGGTGAGGTCGCTGTTCGGCACCGGATGCGCCTTCAGCCATGCACCCTGCAGGGTGGTCTCCGGGCGCGCCTTGCTGAATTCCTCCACCTTCGCCGGATCCGGCTTGCCGGTGGGCGGATCGGGCCTGCGCACGAGGAGGAACTGCAGGGCATCCTCGGGCGTGCGCGCGAAGAACGCCGGCGCGGAGATCGTCACCAGATCGGTCACCGTCTCGTCCGGCAGCGTGAAACGGATCGCCATGCCGCGGGTGACGTTGGTCTTGTCGGCAATCGCGGCATTGCCCCCGCCCATCGGGAAGCGGATGGTCACCGGCACCGCCGCGCCGGCGAGGTGCGGCGCCTTGGAGAGCTGCTCGGCCGCGCCAGTCGGCGTGAACTCCCCGGCCGCGCAGATGCCCTAGGCGTGCGATGCGCGCCTGCCCGCGTGCTGGCCGAAGATGCCGTTCAGGGCATCGACCAGGTCCTTCGGCGCGGTCTCGGCAACGGCAGGCGCGCTCGTCATGGCGAACGAGAGCAGGCAGCACGAACCGGCAAGTTTCAGTGTTTTCACGGATTCTCTCCCTCGATGGTTCCGACTGTGGATGGTGGACAGCCCCTGGACGCACCACTCCTTGTCGACATGGGTCGCCGTGGCTCGCCCCGGCTGCCGCTCGCCCGGATCAGTCGGACGGCAGCGGCACTTTGTTATATGCTCGGCCGAGACGTCATCCCCCCGGCACCATGCTCGAGAGCCCCATCACACGCGACCCGGACACCCAGGTGCTGCATGCCGAGTGCGAGCGCTGCCGCGCGACCCTGTACCGCATCGCGCTGCCGCAGGTGCGCGACCACGACACCGCCGAGGACGACGGAGGCGCAGGCCGAGCGCGGAGCGGGGACCTGACGCCATTCCCGATATCCCGATGAGGTGTTGCACATGAGCAGAGTCGCCCTGTCCCTGGCGACGGTTGCATTCAGCGTGGCGGCCGTGGCCGCCGATACGTCCGAGGCGCCCGGATCCATCTCCGATGAAAGCATCGCCGTGATGCAGACCGGCGCGAAACGCTATGACGATTGCCTGCAGATCTGGACTACCGATTACCTCTCGGCGTACGAGGACGTCAGGGACGTTGCCGAGGCGGCGATGAAGCGGTGCGATGGGCCGCTGAAGGAATTGGACGGTGAGCTGGCGGCCACCGGCATGCCGGAGGCCGTGCGTGCGGGACACATCGCGCGCATTCGCGATTCGCTGGTCGGCAAGCTCATGCCCGCGCTGGTGGCGCGGCAGGCCGACGCCCGGCCAAGCAACTGAGGCCTACCCACGATCTCTTTCGACCGTCACTCCGGCGCAAGCGGACATGCCCCTTTCCCGCTTGCGGGACGGGTCGGCTGGGTTTCCCCGGAGGCGTTACACGCAGCACACGTCGCTGCCGGCGTCCGCCGGCATGACGGGGCTGCGGCGCGCGGCGTTACTTGTTCTCGGCCCGATGCGCGGCGGTGGCGAGCAGCGCCATCAGCCGTTCGCTCTCCACCCGCTCCAGCTCCATCAGGACCTCGCGGTTCTCGAGCTGTATCGACTGATCGTCGATGTCGCGGTCCAGCGGCGCGGCGAGGTCGCGGCGGATGCGCTCCAGCCGGTCGCGGACCTCGCGGATCTGTTCTTCTATCGGACGCTCGTTCATGGACACCCTCCTTACAGCACCGATTCTGCGAGATCGGCCGGCGGCGGACATTGAGCGAGGTCATCAACCCCACACCATCGGGCCTCTGCTCCCTCGGGGGGAACAGACCCGCCGGGAGCGAAACGGGGTGTCGGCCCCGACAGGGGGAGCCTCGCGGGCGAGGCGAGTAACGAACTTTCCCGCCCGGTGGGCGGTCCCGGAGGGGCGCGCCTCGGGGACGAGGAGAGCCAGCGGCCAGGGTGAGGGTGAAGCCGCGCCGCAGCGGCCGGACAATGCCCTCCTTCAGGCCGCGGAGCCGGGAAAGGGGTACGGTGACGGCGCCTGCGCGCCGAGGTGCTGCCGTGATGCGCCAAATCAATTCCGCTGCCGCCACGGGGCGGTAATCTGCTTACAATGAATCGCAACCCCTAATTCGCCGCCGTCCCGGCAGGAGGAGAACGACCATGATGAGCCTCGAGCAGATACGCGCATCGGTCAAATCGCAGATGGATGCCTGGCAGGCCATGGTCCAGGCCTTCGAGGTGCAGATGAACCTCGGCAGGCGCGAGGCCATCGACCGCCTCGAGCAGCAGAAGCAGATGTTCCGCGAAGGGCTCGACCGCCTGAAGTCGGAGGCCGAGCGCTCGCGCGGCATGCTCGAGGACCGGCGGCAGGCCCTGGCCACTGCCTTCGACGAGCTGAAGGTGCAGCTGTCACTGGGCCGCGCGGAGACGCACGACCTGTTCGCCGCTCAGCAGAGGGCGCTGCACGAGGCGATCTCCAAGCTCGACAAGGAGCTCAATCGCAACCTCGAGTCGCTCACCGATACGGTGGGGGAGACGTACGTGCGCTGGGTGGACACGGTCAAGGCGGAATACGAGGCGGCGTCGGCGCATTTCGCCGAGACACAGGCGCGCCAGAAGGCCAACTGGGAGGCTGCCCGCCAGTCCTTCGAGAGGCAGCTGGAACACTACCACAAGCAGCTGGCGGAGGCGCAGAAACAGGCCGTGGAGCAGGCGCGCCACCTCCAGAGCACGCTGGCCACCGGCATGGATCATCTGCGCGATTCATTCACCAGGCTGTTCCAGATCTCCGGCAAGGACGGGGAAAAATAGCGCTCCGCCGGGTCAGCCGTTGCCCCCTCACCCTGTCCCTCTCCCACAGGGGGGAGGGGACCTCGAAGCCGGGCGCGTGCAGAGCGGATGCTGCGCGTTTCCCCTCTCGAGGGGAGAGGGGACCTCGAAGTCGGGCGCGTGCAGAGCGGATGCCGCGCGTTTTGCCTCTCCCTCGGTAGGAGAGGGGGTGCAGTGGCGCCGCCGATGGCCGCGAACCGTCTCAGATGGCCGCGGGCAGGAGCGGCCTGAAGGGCTGGCGCGATCGCTTCCGCGCCTTGCTCATGGCCCGGCTGAGCAACGCGCGCAGGCGGCTCACGGCCATCGCGGTGGCGGCGTGTACGCCGTCGGACATGCGCGCCAGCGTCATTGCCCGGTACTTCCTGCCGTCGACCATCGTGCGCACCGAGAGCATGCGCGCGCCCTGACGGCTCCACGAGGTCGGGTGTTCCTCCACGATTACCGTAATGCGGTGCTCGCGCAGATCGGGGAATCGCTTCACCAGCGGCTCGAAACGCTCGTGCACGAGCGCCCTGGCCTGCTCTTCCTGCTCGACGTTCCTGAGGATGATATTCAGCATGTCTGCCTCCGTGTGGGTCAGATGGGGGGAGCGGTGGTTTCCACGGCGCTCTCGGCCCGCGGAGCGGCGCCGAGACAGCTCTCACGCAACGCCTCGAGGTTTTCCGCGAGCGGGGTCTGCAGCCAGATCGCCGCGTCGAGCCGCGTGGTGAGCGCATCCATGCAGGCGCGGGTGGAGAAGGAGCGGGTGACCGAATCGGCCCGGGACAATATCTCCGCGCCGGCCGTCTGCACCTCCGGCGCACCGAGACCGGCCAGGATACCCGTGACGAGTTGATAGGCGGCAACACCGACTATGCCCAGGCCGGCCACGACGAGCGCGACCGCAACCGCAACCCCGATCGCGATGCGGCGCCGCCAATGCCGTCCGATATCTCTGTGACTGATGTGATCGCTCAATGCGTCTGGCTGCATCTCTTCCTCCCCTCGCGGCAATTTCACCTACATCCGCAGACGCGCTCGGAACTCAGAAGTTTTCAGAATTACTATGCATGGCCTTCGAAAATCCCGAAATGACCGCCGATGACGGCGTGCGGAAGGCCGTCACCGCGCCGGCGGGAAGTGCGGCGTCTTCAAGGGGCGAACGCACGAGGCCCGTCGGCCGGGGACCGGCAACGGTCGTGGCCGCGCGCGTATAGAATGCAGTGAAATGCATGCACCCTCCTGCAGCGCGAGGCGTCCATGAGGCCGGTGTACACGCGCGGCAACCGGCTGCTGTTGCTCGTCTGCGGAGAGCAGTACTTTCCCTCGCTCGAATCGGCGATCGCCGCAGCGCAGCGGGAGGTTTTTCTCGAGACCTACATCTTCGAAGACGACGCGGCCGGTCGGCGCATTGCGGCGGCGCTCGCCGCGGCCGCGCGCCGGGGCGTGGCCGTGCACCTGATGGTGGATGGTTTCGGTTCGCGCAACCTGCCGGAGGCATTGCGCAACTCGCTGCGCGAAGCGGGCGTGAAGCCGCTGGTGTTCAGACCGCAGATCTCCCCGCTCACGCTGCGCCGCGAGCGACTTCGGCGCCTGCACCGCAAGCTCGCGGCGATCGACGGCAGCGTGGCCTTCGTCGGCGGCATCAACATCATCGACGACAACAACGACCAGCTGCCCGGTCCGTCCTACGACTACGCCGTGCGCATCGAGGGTCCGCTGGCGTTCGAGGTGCGCGCGGCCATGGCCCGGCTGTGGCGGCGTGTCGCGCGCCTGCACCTCGACCGGCGTGCGCAGTCGGTCCCGGCGGCGCCCGCCGTCAGCCCGGAGCAGGGCGACGTGGCCGCGGCGCTGCTGGTGCGCGACAACCTCCTGCATCGCACCGACATCGAGAAGGCCTATCTCGCGGCGATTGCCTCGGCGCGCGAGGAGATCCTGCTCGCGTGCGCCTACTTTTTCCCCGGCCGGCAGTTCCGCCACGCCCTCGTCGAGGCAGCGCAGCGCGGCGTGCGCGTGGTGCTGCTGCTGCAAGGGCGCACCGATCATCCGTTGCAGCTCTACGCGTCGCGCGCCCTCTACGGCAGCCTGCTCGACGCGGGCGTGGAGATCCACGAGTACGAGGCGGGGATGCTGCACGCGAAGGTGGCGGTGATCGACCGGCGCTGGGCCACCGTCGGCTCCTCCAATCTCGACCCCTTCAGCCTGCTGCTGGCGCAGGAGGCCAACGTGGTGGCGGAGGATCCACGCTTCGCTGCCGAACTGCGCTCCTCCCTGGCGCAGGCGATCGAACAGGGAGCCCGCCGCCTTGCGCCGGTGCACTGGCGTGAACAGCCCTGGCATCGCCGCGTGCGCATCTGGATCGCCTACGGCGTCGTGCGCCTGCTCATGCTCGTGGCCGGCGCCGACGGATCGCAGTGAGCGACCAGGCGGCCGGCGGTCCGGGCGCCTCGCCGCCAAAAAAAAAACCCCGCCTGACGGCGGGGCTTTTCTCCCGATCAGTGCGCGGGTGTTATGCCTGACGGGCCATCCGCTTTGGCAAAAAGGCCATTGGCACCAGTGCCGAGGCGAGCAGCCAGACGGCGGCAGGGACCGGAACCGCGGTCACGGTGATCGCTGCAAATTTCTTCTCGATGAAGGCGATATCGTCGTCCAGTATGGCGCTCGCGACGAGATTGTTCTGGAAGGTCAGCACGATGAAATCGGTGCCCCAGCCGGCAACATTCTCGAGCGATTCCGAGATCGACCAGGGGCCACCGAAATTCGTGTTGTTCTCCTGGAACGAGAAGTTATCGGTCTCCAGGCCGTTGGGCGGCCGTTGGTTGGCGGCGCTCAATTGTCCGAAGACCCGGGCGAATGTGTTGATGGAGGGCACCGTATCGAGCACCATCAGGTCCCCTTCCTCGTACAGCGAAGGGTTGGTCAGCGTGTTGCCCGAGGTGATGGACCGTACTTCTATCGTCAGTGTGAGGTTCTTGAACTGAGGCGGCCCGCCGTTGATGTCCGTTGCCTTGAAGCCGTTGAAGACGAACTGGAGCTGATCGCCGACGATGAACGGACTGCCGCCCACCGCGGCCAGGTCGCCGTCATTGACGATGGTGTATTCCACGGTCGTGCCGGTCTTCACCAATGCGGCCTGTGCGACCGAGTACGACCCCAGCAGCGTCGTCGCGAGCAGGGCTCCTAAAATCTTGCGCGGTGAAAGTCTCATGAATCCTCCCGAGTCTCAAATGTCGCTCCAGGGCGCTGCGCGCCGGGTGGCTCGTTTCCCCTGCGCAGAACCCACCACTTCCACGCTGAAAGTAGACGTTGGCCGCGACGAAATTGCAAACGTCCCGATGCATTCGTCAACCCCCCGTCGCAGGCTGGTGCGTTTGCCTAGGTCGTTGGCATTGCTTTTGTCCGAGTTCCGGTGAATTACTCGGTCTTTCATCATGTTGCGGAAACGCGGTTCGCGGGACTGTGTCAATTTCATGTCGCAGTTTTTCGCGTGCATGCTGGCGAATGACCGACGACGTCGAGGTCTCCGCGGAGGGATTGGAGGATTGCGGGGCGGAAACAAATACGGCGGCCGAGGTCGCCGTTCAGGCCCCTGCGATGATCAAGCCCGCTACGCGGCCTTGCGCCGCGCCAGTCCGGCCAATCCGATCAGCCCGCCGCCCAGCAGCCAGACTGCCGCAGGGATCGGCACCGGGCCGTGTGCCGAGACCTGGGACGTGGCTGCGTTGCAATTCACGCCACCCGGGCCGTCGTCGCAGAACTCCGACGACGGGAATTCCCGAGTGACCCGTTGAGGTTGCCCCCCAATGACTGCACCTGCGTCTGCCAATCATAAACGCGGTACCAGGCATCGGCCTTCTCCACGATCACTTGCGGCACGATGCCCGCCAGCGGCACCCAGGTAAACTCGACGGTATCGGGCGTGTCGTCGTCCGAACCGTCAACATCCGTCACTTCGAGAGTGCCCCACTGGGTACTCCCGCCGATAGCTGGCCCGGCGGGGCGCCTACGCGAAATCCGCCGCGTCTTCGCCGACGGGCGCGGCACTGCGGGCGCGCGGCGCCCCGGGTCGCGGGTGCGAGACGGCATGCTCGCTCGTCGCGAGCGGCGGCAGCTCGGCGGAGATCCGCTCGACCAGCTCCTCCACCTGCGCCTTGTCGAACATCTCGTGGTAGCGCTTCTTCACGCCGTAGTCGCTGAGCACGTGGTGCACGGCCGGTTCGATGGCGTGGCGGGCGAGACAATTCTTCACGCAGTTCAGATTGCAGCCGTCCAGCGCAACGATGGGGCGTCCCGACTTGGCGAGCTTGACCAGGCTCGGCACGTCGCCGCCGACACCGGCGATGCAGGACATCTCGGCCTTGCCGCGGTGATCCAGGGCCAGGGCGATGTAGTTGGCCGCCTGCGCGGCGCTGGAGCAGCCGGAGCAGCTGTAGACCAGGGGCAGCGACTTGTCGTGACGTGCCATGCGAATACCCTCCGCGGCGCATGCCGACATGGCGTGAACAGAAAGAAACTTTTGTTTCATGCGGAGGAATACTGCAGAGGGGGGCTGCGTTCCTTGATCTGGATTAACCAAGGCAGCGAACCCATCCATCTCGGGCGGCGAGGCGGGCTTCGAGGCCCGATCCGGCGTCGCCGCTCGCTGCGGCGGCGCAACATGCAGCCGGGCGCCCGCACCGCGCGACCGTAAAGATCCGGATTCCCGCGCCGATAAACCTCGCCAGGGGCCCGGATGACTCCATGCGCGGTGAAATGGCGAGGCGCGCCTTTTCCGACTTGTCCGGCTGGTGGACCCTGGACCCCGCGATAAGAAAGCGGGCAACTGCGCCGCCAGGTTCGCCCAAGGGTTCGGGTGACTCCATTCGAGAGGGAGGAGAGAGATGTTCGGCAAGAAACGCGCGCAGCATGATCAGCTTCACCGGGAACTCGAGGAAGGCCGCCGGCGCGAGACGGCGCTCCACGCCGAGGTCCAACGCCTCACGCAGCAGCACGCCGAAGTCCAGGAGGCGCTCTCGCGCAAGCAGGCCGAATGCGCCTACCTAAAGGGCATGCTCGCCAACCTGCACCTCTTCGGCGATTCACTCCTCAATGCGCAGGGCAGCCTGCAGAACATGGCCTCCACGCTGCGCGAGGAGAGGAACTACGCCGTCGAGGCCGCCGGCACCTCCGCGGCCGGGCGCGCCGCCGTGCAGGAGATCGCCACGACGCTCGGCAGTCTCGCCGCCGCCTCGGCCACCGCCGCGAGCGAAGTCGATCAGCTCGACCAGCGTGCCGGCGAGATCATCGGCATCGTGCAGGTCATCAAGGAGGTGGCCGACCAGACCAATCTGCTCGCCCTGAACGCCGCGATCGAGGCGGCGCGCGCCGGCGAGCACGGCCGCGGCTTCGCGGTGGTGGCCGACGAGGTGCGCAATCTCTCGCAGCGTGCCGCCGCCGCGACCAAGGACATCTCCGGGCTCGCCGCCATGATCCGCACCGACACCGGCCGTGCACGGCAGGTCATCGATTCGCTGGCCAGCGGCGCGCGCGAGTACAGCGACCGCAGCGAGGGGATCATGGCGAGCATGCGCCAGGTGATGGAGATCAGCTCGCGGCTGGAAGGCGTCATCTCCGGCAGCGCCTTGCGCGGATTCATCGAGCTGGCCAAGTTCGACCACGTGGTCTTCAAGTTCCGGCTGTACCGGGCGCTGCTCGGCCAGATCGAACTGCGCCCCGAGGACGTCACGTCGCACCGCCACTGCCGCCTGGGCAAGTGGTACTACGAGGGCGACGGACACCACTGCTTCAGCAGGCTGCCCGGTTATCGCGACGTCGAGGCGCCGCACGAGCGCGTGCATCGCGCGGCGCTCGAGGCCCTCAGGCACCACGAGGCCGGCGACCACGACGCCGCCATCGCGGCGGTCGGCGCCATGGAGCAGGCGAGCCTCGGCGTGCTCGAGAACCTCGAGCGGATGGCCGTCTCCGGCGAGCAGGATCCCTCCGTCCTCTGCGCGCAGGCCCGCTGACGGCACCCGTCCGCCCCTGCGTTGGGAGGGATGACCGCGCCGGGGCGGAACGCGGTCGCCCCGTTCTTCTTTTTTTCCAAGCGACGCAATAAGTAGCCCCGCACCGGGCGGGGCCTGGTGAACGAAGACTGCGGTCGGATCAGGCGGAGGCGGTCCTGCGCTGCGCGATCCCGACAAGACCACCGATGAGCCTTCTGGCCAGCGTGCTGCTGCGCGTCGGCGGCATCGCGCGCCGCCGCAAGGCCTGGAGCCACTTCCGCATCGCATGAGAGAGACCCCGCACTCGCGGGGTTTTTCCTTTTATCCCCTCACCCTGGCCCTTTGCCCGCTTGATCCCTGAGGCTCGCCCTTCGGGCCCGCCCTGCGGGCGTCCAAGTTCGTTGCTCGCCCCGTCCCTGAGGCTCGCCCCTGTCGGGGCTGACGCTCCGTTCCGTTCCGTGCGAAACGGTCCCGGCGAATTCTTCCCGCATGGGGAGAGGAGAGTCAGATTCTCTCTGGCCGTATAGCCTTTGTATGTCTTGTGGGATCCGCGGCATCGTCTCTAACATCGTCGCGACTGGTCTCATCGACAACTTCAGAGCGCGACACGAGACCGTTGCAAATTCAACGCGCGGACCTGTCACAACGGCGCGCCCGAAGGGAGGGCCCATGACCTCACGCCGCTTCGCAACCACCTCATTGCTCTTCGCGCTCGCCTGCGCGTCGACCGGCGGCACAGTCGCCGCGGAGCCGGTCCTCAAGCTCGACGAGCCGCCGGGGATCATGGTGACGCTGAAGCCCGGCGAGTCGTTCCCGCACAACATTCATCTGTATTGCACCGGCACCGGTTCGCCGACCGTCGTCCTCGAGAGCGGCATCGGCGCCTCCGCGCTGGGTTGGTGGAAGGTGCAGCCAACGGTCGCGGCGAACTACCGCACGTGCTCCTACGATCGCGCCGGCTACGGCTGGAGCGCGCCGGGGCCCTCGGGCCGCACCGTGGATGTGCTGGTCGAGGAGCTGCGCGCCGCGCTCGCCGGCGGGGGCGTCGCGCCGCCGTACGTCCTCGTAGGCCACTCCTTCGGCGGATTGATCGCGCAGCACTTCGCCGCCGCACACGCAGGGGAGGTCGCCGGCCTGGTTCTGGTGGACTCCTCCCATCCGCGCCAGATCGACCTGGCTTCGCCGGCCGCCAGCGCCGGCGCCGTCCACAACCCGGTGCGGCACGTCAGCGACTTCGACAAGTCGGGCCTGCCGGAGACGCCCGAGGAGATCGCCTCCTACCTCAACACGCGCCGCACCGCCATCTTCACGCAGATGGACGAGATCAAGAGTTTCGGCGACAGTGCCGCACTGGTGCGCGGCGAGAAGCTGCCGGATGTCCCGCTCACGGTGATCACGCGCGGCAGGCGCGCCTGGCCGGCCGGTGCCGAGGGCGATGCGCAGGAGGCGAAGTGGAGCGCGCTGCAGAAGGATCTCGCGGCATCGAGCACGCAGGCCCGGCACGTGTTCGCGGCCGGGAGCGGCCACGACATACCCTCCGAGCAACCCGACCTCGTCAGCGCCGAGATCCTCGCCCTCGCGCGTTCCCTCGACGCCGCCGAATAGTCGGGAGAGGTCGCGCCCTCACCCTGTCCCTCTCCCGCAAGGGGAGAGGGGACCTTGCAGTCGAGATCGTGCAGAGCGTTCGCGTCGCTGCTCCCTCTCCCCCGTGAGGGAGACATATTCGCCGGGACCGTTCCGCCTGGAGCGAAACGGAACGTCAGCCCCGGCAGCGGCGAGTCTCCTTGACGAGGCGAGCAACGAATTTGGACGCCCGAATGGCGGCCCCGAAGGGACGAGCCACAGGCATGAGGCGAGCAAAGGAACGGGGTAGGGTGAAAGGCGCGCCCCCGAATGGGCGCCAGCGGTTGCCGGCATGACCGGGAACCAGGGGGGCGCGGGTCGCCGGTTTCGAAACGGGCAGGGCGCAGGCGCGGCTCTACGCGCGCCTGCGACGTGAAATGCCGACGAGGCCGAGGAGGGCGCTGCCGAGCAGCCACGCGGCCGCCGGCACGGGCACCGGCGTCGTGCCGGTGAAGAACTCACCGAAGTATTCGTCGTCGATGTTGTCGGCGTTCTCGCGGATCTCGACCCGGTTGAAGCCGGTATCGCTCCAGGCGCCGACGAAGGAGATCGTGTCGTTCGGGGCGTTGAAAGTGAAGGAATCCACGAGGGTCGTGCCGTTGCGCAGCGTCACCGTGAACGTCGAGTCGACGGGGCTGCCGCCCCAGCTCGGCATGGTGGTATCGGGCTCCGCGAACACGAAGCCGAACGAAAATACCAGGCCGGTGAACACCGCGTCCAGGTTTTCCGAGCCGCTGATCGCAATATCGTTCCCGGCGAGCGGCACATACCAGTCGTCGCCAGGTACGATTCCGCCCGCCCCGATGAAGAGCGTACCGCTGGGCGGCACGCTGCTGAAGGTCACGCCGCCGACCGTCCCGCTGGCGGGAGGCACAGCGCCCGAGTTCGGCAGCGCTCCGGTCGCGGTGCTCGCTCCCGTGGCCGTCAGGAAGGTAGCCTGATCGCTGAACGTGACCAGGGCGGCGTCGGCGCCAGTGTGCAGCCCGATCCCCCCCAACAATGCCGCGGCCGACAGCGCCTTGCGTCTAAGCATGAGGTTGCTCCTTTCGTCATCCATCTCGAAGAAGAGGTGCCGGAAAAGGTGTCCGTCGCCATTTCTGCGCCCCCTCGAAAAAAGTGTTTGTCACCTTTATCAAATGCTAGCACGCCTCTGCCGCAACCTGCCGGCCTGCACTGGAGGAAAAGGGTGTGTCTTTCATTTTTTCTTTTCCGTGGCATCAGCCTTCCGAGCGCTTGCGCGAGATGCCCATCAGCGCCACCAGGCTCGCACCCAGCAGCCACAATGCCGGCGGCAATGGCACCACCACACCTTCGAGCTGGAAGTTGTCCACGTTCCAGACCTGCGCGTTGCCGAAGACGGGCGTTGCACCGAAAGCAAAGAGGTCCACGAAGAAACTGCCGGTGAGGCCCGTGACCGGACCGAACCCCACGGTGCGGGAGGTCCAGCCAAGGCCGTTGTTCGTCGGATCGGTCGCCTGTCCGGAGAGCACCGAGGCGCCGTTGATGGAGAGGCTCCAGCTCGTGGGGCCGGCCACGCCAAGGAGTTCGAACCGCTGATCGTCGAACGACACGGAGCTCAGGTTCAGCGAGAAGCCCGGCGCGACGGTGATCGTGAATCGGTAGCGGTTGCCTGCCGGCGTGAGATCTGTTCCATCGCCCCAGCTGAGCCCCGAAACGGCCCAGTTGTCCGGCGAAGTCAGATTGAGGGGAAGGGGTATGAGCAATCCGTCGCGCAGCGACCAGGCGCCCGCGGAGATGTTCCCCGCGGTGGTGTCCGGCGCATTCGTGAACGACCCGGTCGGGTCCGGCTCCTGGAAGTCGTAAAGGACTATGGTGGCGGCCTGTGCTGCCGGCACGGTCCCCAGGAACAGGCCCGTCGCCGCCAGCAGCGCCCGCCACCAACCGATGAGTTTGCAGCACATGACCTTCCCCCTCCATGTTCCTGCAAGGCCCATCGTGCTCACGACCGCACACGATGGGCCCTTCCCGCCTTCCGCAGAGAATACGCCTCAGGGACTTACAAACCGCTTACCGATCCGAGGGTCCGCCCGGCGACGTACGGGCCCAGGGCGCCCATTGCCGCGGCCCCCGAGCTCTCGCCGTAGGCAAACCTCTCCGCGGCGGTATCGGGGCCGCCGTGCGCCGCAGCCTGCGCCTTGCGCTGTATGGCCTCGTAGATCTCGCGGGTCTCGACGGCGGGCATCACGCCCAGCAGCCGCCCGAGCATCAGCCGGCAGCGCCGGTACAGCGCTACCGCATCGGCGGTGAGACCAAGTTCGTCGTACTCGCGCATCAGCCGGCGATAGAGCTCCTCGGCCAGCGGATCGATCTCGATGGCGCGTCGGTACACCGCTATCGACAGGTCATGCTGGCCGAGCCGATCGCAGCGCTCCGCGTAGGCACGCACCGCGCGCACGAACTTGCTGCGCAGGCGCTCGCGCAGCACCGTCGCCCACGGCGCGTCCTGCATCGGAAGAAAGGCCCCCTGGTAGAGATCGAGCGCCGCGTCGAAGCGCTCCACGCTGCTGTCGTACTGGCCGGGCTGCATCTCGGCGTGGCCGTCCATCTGGGCGATGGCCTGCTCGAACACCAGCGCGTCGACCCAGAACGTGGCCGGGTCCAGGCTCACGCTGCCGCCGTGCACGCACAGCGCATCCCGCACGTCGAGGACCTTGCGCAGGCGGTGCAGCGTGACGTTGAAGGACTGCGCGGCCGTTGCGCCGTCGGCGTCCGGCCAGAGATCCGCGCAGAGCGTGCTGGCGGCGACGTTGCGGCCGCCGCGCGCGACGATCGCCGTCAGCAGGTCCAGCGGCCTCCTCGGCAGCCTGCCGGCGAAGTCCAGCGGCCAGCCGTCGATCTCGATGGCGAAGCGTCCGAGCGTGTGGATGCGGATACGCGGCGCGTTCATCGGTTGACGGCCCGCCGCCATGCGCGGCAGGCCATTCATGCCGCGGGCGAGCGCGAGCATGAGCGTGCGCATCTGCGCGTGAGGCAGGTGCCCGATGTCGGGCAGTTGCTCGGCGAGCGAGCGCGTCTCGGCCATCCAGCGCTCGAGGCGCTCTCGCGTCCAGGTGATTCCGGATTCGCAGGCGGTTGCGCGCCTGCTTTGGCTTGGCTTGCTCATGGCCCTCGCCGCGTGCCGCTTTTTGGTCGGCTTTGACTGCGGCCCCTCCGAGTGGCACTCGAAGCAGCAGCCATGCCAGCGCATGGCGCGATCCAGCCGCCTGGAACGCCGCTTTCACGGCGGTCAGATGCGCCTTTCAGACGCGGCGCAGCGATATTCGTTGGCAGGCATCGGGCGTAACCACTTGTTTTCCAGAAATCGCCGATGCGAGATGTGGAGCCTCGATCCCCGCAGAAGCCGCGAGCCGGCCACGGATCGTTCGTGCAGCCCGTCATCGAGATCTGTGGACTGGCGCTCACTGGCCTGTGCACTGCGTTCGCAGCCGGGGATCCGCGCGCAACGCGTGCCGGACGAAAAATGTCCAGGAGTCCGCGCTTCGCGTCACGTAACGGCGACGGCGTGTCCCCCTGTCCCGGAAGCCTGTCACCTGTCTCTACAAGTGTGCTGACACACACCGTATGCCGCGGACGGCTTTTCCAGGGATCGAAGGCCTCGTCCCGCCGGCATGACAAGGTGACGCTGCGTCGCTAGACTACCGGCGGAATCTGCGCAAGGACGAACAGCGATGATCACCTCAGAGCCGCGCATCCCGTTTACCTACGAGGACTACCGCACGCTGCCGGAGGACATGTCGCGGCGCTACGAACTATTGCATGGAGAGCTTTTCATGGTGCCTGCCCCGACCACCCGTCATCAGAGGATTTCGCGCAGGCTCGAAATCATCCTCGATCGACACATCACGCACAACAGCCTCGGTGAGCTGTTCCACGCGCCGATCGATGTCATCCTGGGGCAGGGCGGGGAGCGCGAGGTAGTGCAACCGGACATTATCTTTATCGCGGACTCCCGGCGCGACATCGTCAAGCCCCACGGCATCGAGGGCGCGCCCGACCTCGTTGTTGAGATTCTCTCAGCGGGCACTGCCGAACGTGATCGTGGTTACAAGCGCACACTCTACGCCCGCCACGGCGTCCGCGAGTACTGGATCGTGGATCCTGACGCGCGGACCATGGAGATCCACGTCATCGGACGAGACGGCTACGATGCGCCAACGACATTCCAGCCGGACGCAATTCTGACGTCTGCCCTTTTCCCCGGCCTCGATATCCCGCTCGCCGACATCCTCGCCGATTAGGAGCGCACCGGCCAAGACAGTGGCAGACCCTGAAGGACCCCCACGAATCTCATAGCTCCTCCTCGCCCCGGCAGGCTGCGTTCAGCGCCAGCGCTGCGATCAGCAGCAACATCGCGACCTCTCTTGCACCGCGATCCGGGACGCCCAATCAGTTGACGCCGTGGCATCTCCAAACTTACATTCGCGTCCGAGTGCGCCTGACTACCACCGCAGAACGACCCCCCGCGAAGAATTGTCACAACGCCTGTGATTCGTAGTTGTATTCGGATGGAAGCGCATCGGCATGGACGAGTTCGGTGATGGACAGGCGATCGCCGTGGCGCCTGACGACCTGAGGTACGAGAAACGTTGCGCATCGCACGGCGCGCTGCGAGGTGGCGTCGGCCGGAGGCAGTCGATGCCATCCGCATTGCCGGGCGTGCGGACAGATCGACCGCGAACGATGGGTGGCCGGCGCGCCGATGCGGAAAAGAAACAGGATGACGAGGGGCTCGGTAAATAGAGACTATTGCGGGCGACCCGGCAGCAGACCGGCGGACCCGCGGCGGCTCGACGGCCTCCAGGCGCACGCAGGGTTCCCGACCGGATGCGGGCCCTTGAGAGGGCCGCGGCGACGGCTGGCGCTGTGCCGGAATTCCCTTGGCGACAGGAACCAGGACGAAGCCCACTCGTTGAATAGACCCGCAAGAGGCGCATACTTTCACGACAATCTTCCGAGGGGCTCATCGACACCATGCGCAGTGAATGGCGCGGCAATCCCGCGAAACGGCAATCTCGATGCTTAGACTGAGCGCCAAGCTCGGTTTGATTCCGATCGGCATTGCGATGGCGGTGGGCGTCATCCTGTCCTGGTGGAATGCCGTACATATGCGGCATGCCCTCCTGGCCGATCTGGCCAAGCGCGGAGAGCTAGTCGTACTGCTGCTGTCCGATCCCCGGATCCGCGGTCTGGAGGCCGGTGACGCGAAGGAAACTGCCCATGCGTTGCGCAGGGTCGTCGAGTCCAGTCCGGAACTCGAGTACCTGTACGTGACGGATCTCGACGGCCACGTTCTGACCCACACGTTTGAAGGCGACTTTCCTGCCGCGCTTCTGCAGGATCGAAGCGAATCCGGTTCCGAGCAGGTCGCGCGGCGACAGGTGCGTCTTGACGGTGTGCCGATACTGGAGATCGACCGCGCCATCGGGGCCGGCAAAAAGGCCCGCGTCCATGCAGGCCTGAATACTCAGCGCGTGACGCGTGAGATCGACCAGGCCAGACTGTGGATCATGTCCGCAGCACTGGTGGTCGGCCTGCTCTCGGCGGCATTCTCGCGGCTGGCAGGCCGGAAGCTGACCCGCTCTCTACAGACGTTCGCCGAGCAGATCACGGCCTACGGCCGTCGCGAGCGACATCAAACCGGGCCGATTGACAGTGCAACAGCGGAAGTGCGAACGCTGGCGGACAGCATCGAAACGATGATGCGCGCCCACGATCAGAGCGAATCGGAGCGTAGTCGCTTGATCTCGATCCTGGAGGCGACCACGGACTTCGTGGGCACCGCGGACCCCCAGGGCAACATATCCTATGTCAACCGCGCAGGTCGGGCCATGACTGGTATCGGTGACCGACCGCTCTCGGCAATGCGGATTTCCGATATCCATCCGGACTGGGCCAACGAGATCATTCGCGGGCAAGGCATCCCCGCGGCGGTTCGCGACGGGACCTGGTCGGGTGAGACCGCCCTCCTTGGCCCCGGTGGTGTGGAGATCCCGGTTTCGCAGGTGATCCTCAGCCATCGCGACAGAACGGGAGGCCTCAGTTTCCTCTCGACCATCATGCGGGACATTTCCGAGCCGCGGGAGTCGCAACGACGCCTGGAGGCGCGCGATGCACTGCTTCGTCGTCTGTCCGAGAGAGTGCCCGGCGTCATCTTCCAGTACCTCATGCATCCTGACGGCCGTTCGTGCATCCCCTATGCGAGCGACGGTATCCGGGAGATATTCGAGGTCACGCCGGCGGAGGTCCGCGACGATGCGGCGCCGGTGTTCGCACGTGTGCATCCGGACGACCGTGATGCGGTGGATCAGTCCATCAAGCGCTCCTTCACGGATCTGACACTCTGGCGCCACGAGTACCGTGTCGTGCTGCCCGGGCATGGCACGCGGTGGCTGCGGGGCGAGGCAATGCCCAACAGGCTCGACGACGGCAGTGTCATGTGGCACGGCTACGTCGGCGACGTCACGGAGTTCAGGCTGGCGCAAGAAGCCAATCAGCGGTTGGCGTCCATCGTGAGCTTTTCCCATGACCTCATCGCCACAGCCGATATGCAGGGCAGGGTGCAATTCGTCAACCGGGCAGGGCTCGCCCTGGTGGGATTGGAGGAGGGGGCGCGCACCGGCGGAATGCAGATCGATGACCTCCTGCACGAGTCGAGCCGCCAGATGTTCGGCGAGACTGTCCTGCCGGCCGTCCTGAGCGAAGGTCATTGGGCCGGCGAAGTCGATGTCCGGGATTTTCGCACGGGAGATCCCATTCCAACGCTCAACGAATCATTCCGAATCGACGATTCCCACGGCAAACCGCTCGGCATCGCGACCGTAAGCCGCGACATCTCCGATCGTAAGCGGGCAGAGCAGGCTTTGCGCGAGAGCGAGGCGCGATTTCAGACTCTGCTCGAGGTTGCGCCGGATCCGATCCTCGTGCACGTGGGCGGTCGTTACGTATATGCGAATCCCGCAGCACTCGAGTTGCTGGGTGCAAGTACGCCGGACCAGATCCTAGGCAAGGACGTGCTCACGATTGTGCACCCGGACTCGCATGACTTGGTCAATGACCGCGTTCGCAAGCACAATCGTCGTGAACCGGTTGCGCCCAGGGTCGAGCAGCGATGGCGCCGTTTCGACGGAACGCCGATCGAGGTCGAAGTCACCGGCGTGCCATTCGCGCTGGGGACCCAGCAGGCTGTACACGTCATGGCGCGTGACATAACCCAAAGCAAGCGCGCCGGCGAAGCCCTCAGGCAGAGCGAGGAACGGCTTCGGCAGGCACTTCACATCTCGCAGATCGGAATCTTCGATCACGACCACCAGGCCAAATCCATCTACTGGTCGCCGGAGTTGCGCCGGATATTCGGCTGGGACGCGGAGGAGACCATTACGCTGTCGAAATTCATGGACTGCGTGCTTCCCGATGACCGTGCGAAGGTCATGGCTGCCGTCCAGCATGCCCATGATCCGTCGGGCGACGGCGTGTACGACATCGAGTTTCGGGTAAACCGGCGGGATGGCGACGTACGGTGGCTGGTGGGGCAGGGGCAGACGATCTTTGCGGGGGAAGGCGCCGGACGTCATCCAGTGCGTACGGTAGGCGCGACCCTCGACATCACCGAGCGCAAGCGGGTCGAGGAGGCGCTAAGCGCGAACGAGGCGCGTCTGGCCGAGGCCCAGCGCATCGGCCGCATGGGCAGCTGGAGTCTCGACCTCGTCACGAACAAACTGGAGTGGTCGGAGGAGATCTTCCGGATCTTTGAGATAGACCCAGCCGAGTTCGAGGCGTCCTACGAGGCCTTTCTCAGCAAGGTGCACCCTGATGATCGGACGCTCGTCGATCAGGCATATTCCAGATCGGTCCGCGAACGGGCGCCTTACGATATCGTCCATCGCCTGCTCATGAACGATGGGCGCGTGAAGTACGTGCGCGAGGTGTGCGAAACCAGCTACAACGATCGTGGCCAGGCCGTCTGTTCCATGGGCACGGTCCAGGACATCACAGCGCTTCGCCAGATTGAAGAAGATCTGCGCAGATACCAGCACCAGCTGGAGGACATGGTCGCTGAGCGTACCCGTACGATCAAGGAGCAGTCGCAGATCATCGACCAGATCCACGACGCGGTCGTGACCACCGATTTTGATGGAGTCGTGCGGAGCTGGAACAATGGAGCGGAGAGGGTGTTCGGTTATGCGGCCAAGGAGATGCTCGGGAGGCATTTCGGGATCCTCTACCCCGAGGGGGATGCGGAGTTCCTGCGGGAACACGTGATTGCGCCCTTGCTGCGGAAAGGGTCGCATGAGACCGAAGCACGAGTGCTTCACAAGTCCGGGAAGGCATTTTACGTGCATCAATCCCTCAGCCTACTGCGCGATGACGAGGGAAGACCCCGGGGAATCGTGGCGTACTCGATTGACATCACCGAGCGCAAGCAGGCCGAAGAGGCGCTCGCCGCGAGCGAGGCGCGCTTGCAGATGATTGCGGCCAACGTGAGCGAATGTTTCTACATCGTGTCGCCCGATTTCTCGAAGGCATACTACGTCAATCAGGCGAGCGAAAAGATCTTCGGCCTGCAGCGGGAGGAGATCCTGCGCCAGCCGATGGTGTTGCTGCGAGTGGCGCACGCGGACGACATCCCGCGCATCGAGACAGGGGTCGCCGCGCTCGCGCGCGGCGAGTCCTTCGAGCTGGACTACAGGGTGAATCCGGACGGGTCTCCGGAGCGGTGGGTACACGTTCGCGCCCATCCGGTGCTAGGGTATGACGGCACCCCGCTGGTCGTGGGCGTGGCCGCGGACATCACGCGGCGCAAGCAACTGGAGGCGGAGCGCCACCACGACGAGCTGCGCCAGCGCGATGCCCTGATAAGGGAGGTCCACCATCGCGTCAAGAATCACCTCCAGGGGGTCATCGGCCTGCTGTGGCAACGCGGCTCGGAGCACCCGGAGCTCGCAGGCGTGATCGCGGAGTCGGCCGGACTCATGCAGACGGTTGCCACCATCTACGGGCTGCAGGGCAAGATGGCTGACAGGCAGGTGTTGTTGGACGAAATGCTGGCGGCAATCGTTCAGAGCCAGGCTCAGCTGACAGGCGCCGCCATTGATCTGCAAAACAGCGGCGGCAACAGCAGGCCGCTCGTCGTCACCAAGGACGAGGCCGTTCCTCTGGCCCTCGCCATCAACGAATTGATCACGAACGCCATCAAGCACAGCAGGGACCGGCGCGCGACGATCAGGTGCGCGCACACCGCCGGTGACGAAACCAGGGCGAGTATATCCATCAGTAATGCCGGCGCGCTGCCAGCGGACTTCCAGGGCGATTCCGCCAAGCGTACGGGTATGGGCATGAGGCTTCTGCGCACGCTCCTGCCGGCGCGCAGCGGCATCACCGTCTCGCACACTTCCACGCCGGAGGGCGTTGTCACGGCGACACTGCTTATCGGGCCGCCTGCCGTCGTGCGGCAGAAGTGGGAGGCCGCATCCGCGGGAGCTTCCTAGGCAGTACAAGGCCACATCCAGTCGAGCTGCCGCCAGTGCTCCAGGCTGTCCTGGCCAAGGGAAGGACCGGCAGGTCCTAAAGTTCCCGGAACTTCGACCGATACCCAAACCAGTCGGGCGATACGGTGCGCCATCAATCCATGAGGCGCGCTCCGCCTCGGCGCCTTACACCGCGCCGTTTACGACCCAGACTGCACTTCGCCCCGCAGTCCCAAGCAGCCGTGATTGATCCTGCGGCCTGCAAAGCTTCCGGCCCAAAACCCGCCATTGCATCAACACGCTCGTGCTCTGCTGCGTCGCGCGCCGCTGTCCATCGGCTGCGGCGCGCCAGGGAACCAGCGGCACATCGTGCCGTACGACGCGTGGATCGAATCCGGGTCCCCCCGCATTGCGCATCGGCGCGAACGGGATGCGACATCGAAGACCGCAAGGCTCATGCATCGCGGCGATGCCCCGTGCATGGGAACGTATGGTGGATGGAATCGGAGGGTGTGGAAATGAAAGCGAAGAGTCTGAACACGCGAATCGGCATGATAACGGCTGTCTTCATGGTACTCATCGTCATGACTCTGCTGGGCGCATACACGTATCATCAGCGCAATCAGACGGTCGAGGTGGAGGTGCACGCGGCCCGCAATCTGGTCATGATGAGCGAAGCGGTGCGCCAGAACATGGTTACCAAATGGGACAAGGGGCTGTTCTCGGTCGAGAAGCTCCGTGAGTTCGCGGCAATCCCGAATGAGGAGGAACGCAAGGACAAGATCCTGGCAACGGTTCCAGTCGTGGCGGCCTGGGAGGCTGCCAAGGCCAAAGCCACCGAAGGCGGCTTCGAGTTTCGCACGCCGCGCGCCGGCGCCCGTAACGAGAAGAACGAACCGGACGCGGTGGAGAAGGAGGTGCTCGAGTTCTTCGCATCGAATCCAGATGCAAAGGAACACTACGTTGTCGACAAGGAACGCAATGCGATCCGCTATTTCCGGCCGGTACGGCTGGGCGAGCAGTGCCTGATTTGTCATGGCGCGCCGGACTCGTCGCTGGAGCTTTGGGGGCGCAATGACCGCAAAGACGTGCTCGGCTACCGGATGGAGGGCAAGAAGGAAGGTGATTTGCACGGGGCCTTCGAAATCATCCGCCCGCTGCGTGACGCGCAAGCCGCCCTGAAGGTATCCCTGATCGAAGGCGTGCTCATCGCCCTGGGTCTGCTCATCGCGGCACAGTGGGCGTTGTCCCGTACTTTGCGGCGCCAGGTATGCGAGCCCATCGCAAGAATAGCAGAGTGCATGAGGCAGGCCGAACAGACCAACAATCTTACGGTGCGGATGGAAGAGGACAGGATGGATGAAGTGGGCGATCTCGGGCGCAGCATCAACGGGCTGTTGCAGCGGTGCTGCGAGTTCGTGCGCCGCGTGGATGCGGAGACCCTGCAGCTCGCCTCGGCGGCCGAGGAGCTGGCTGCCACGAGCCAGGCAAACAAGGAGGCCGTGACCAGCCAGCTCTCCTCGACCGAGCAGGTCGCCACGGCGATGAACGAGATGGCCGCCTCCGTGCAGGAGGTGGCACGCAGCGCAACGGGGGCTGCCGGCGCGGCACGTAGCGCCGATCAAGAGGCCACCGGCGGACGGGAGGTCGTGCTGGCGAGCGTCGCGTCGATCGAGTGCCTCGCCAAAGAGGTGCAGAACGCGGCGGAAGTCATCGATCGCCTGAAAAGCGACAGCGAGACCATCTCCAGTGTGGTGGACGTGATCCGCGGCATCGCGGAGCAGACCAATCTTCTGGCCCTCAACGCGGCGATCGAGGCAGCCCGCGCAGGCGAGCATGGCCGCGGCTTCGCGGTCGTCGCCGACGAGGTACGCACGCTGGCGTCACGGACACAGCAGTCCACGCGGGAGATTCACGACATGATCGAACGCCTGCTTGCCGGCGCCGGCGAGGCGGTCACGGTGATGCAGCGCGGTCAGCAAAGCGCAACCGCGAGCGTCCTCGAGGCCAAGCGGGCAGAAGACTCCCTCACGTCGATTACAAGAGCGGTGGGAACGATCAACGACATGAACTCACAGATTGCCAGCGCTGCGGAGCAGCAAAGCGCGGTCTCCGAGGACATAAGCAAGAACCTCGTTGGCATCAAGGCCGATGCCGAGCAGACCGCGGCCGCCACTGCTCAACTTGCCGCCTCGAGCGAGCAGCTGGCACGACTCGCGTCGTCCCTCCAATCCGAGGTGGCGCTGTTCAAGGTCTCCTAGCCGTTCGCCAGTACGCGGTTGTCTCTCCCGCCCCGTCGTCCAGCTTCGTCTGCGTCGGGGCGGCTTTTTTTGTTTTTGGCAATGCCGTGACATCTTGGTTACGTCTTGCGCGCGCAGCATGGATTGGAGTAACTTGCCCTTTGGTTGGCGACTCGATCGTCGGCGTCGCCGAGGTTCCCAGAAAATCGAACCGCAAGCGCCGGGCAGGCCTCCAGCGCCGCCCGAATACGGTTACTCTTCCTGTTTTGATCCGTGCTGCACGGCCCAATCCCCGCCTGCATGACAACGGGCCCTCTACGTTGCTGACGGTTGCACGAGGCGCCCTGAAATCAGCGAATGGCGAACGGGGCGGCTATGTCTCCAAAAAGCATACTAGTCGTTGATGATGACTGAGTGGTCCTGATGGTCCTCGCCGAGGAGCTGCGCAAACAGAACTACGACGTGCTGGAGGCCTATTCAGGCGCAGAGGCGCTGGAGATCGCTCGCCAGCACAGGCCGGATCTGGCGATTCTCGACGTCCAGCTCCCGGAAGGAGGGGGGATTGAACTGGGCAAGCAACTCACGGAAACGACACAAACGCCGTTTATCTTTCTGTCGGCGTACGCGGACGAGGAACTCGTCAGGGAGGCCTCCTGCGCCTGTGCGCTGGGATACCTCGTGAAGCCGGTCGCCCCGTCAACCCTCGCTCCAGCGATCGAGGTGGCGATGGCTCGCGCCCGCGAGCTCCGCGCCCTGCAGGCCCAGAATGCAAACCTGGCTCGCGCCGTACAGACGGATCGACGTATCAGCATGGCGGTAGGCATAGTCATGGAGCGATTTCGCAAAACCGCTGATGAAGCCTTCCAGATGTTACGGCAGCGCGCCCGCTCGGAGCGGCGGAAGGTTACGGAGATTGCCTCGGAGATCGTCGACGCCACCGAAAGCCTTGGCAAATTGCAGTAGAAGGTCAAGGACCGGCCTGTTGCCATATCGGCTACCTGCCGAGGCGTGGGGGACGGGCACCGACCGGACCAGCTATGTGCTTTGCGGGGCGTGGTTCCTGCTCGCACGTTCAGCCGTGAAATAATCACCCAGCGGATGTGGTTTTCCGACGTGATACCCCTGCGCATGCTGGACTCCAATCCGTTTTAGTTTGCGCAGGATTCCCTCTGTCTCCACAAATTCTGCAATCGTCTGCTTTCCGAGCGCCTGAGCGATCTCATTGATCGACCGCACCAGGGCACAATCGACCGGGTTGCTCTCGATGTTCCTGATAAATGCCCCGTCGATCTTGACATAGTCGACGGCCATGTTTCTAAGATACGTGAAGGATGACATTCCGCTCCCGAAATCATCGAGCGAGAACTTGCACCCCAGCGTGCGCAGCGTGTCGATGAAGCGCGTGGCGCGCCCAAGATTGGCGATGGCCGCCGTCTCGGTGATCTCAAAGCAGAGCCTCTTGGCCGGAAAGTGAGTGCGCTGGCACATCTCGACCACAAAATTCAGGAAATCCTCATTCCCGATGGATAGCGCTGAAAGATTTATCGAACACAGATTAAGCTGTTCGAGGTGAAGCGGATGAGCGGTGAACCAGTCGATGACCGCCTCTACAACCCATTGATCGAGACGCGTCGAAAGCGAATACCGCTCTGCGGCGGGGAGAAAGGCCGATGGAGGCACGGTCGCGCCGCTTGCCTCCACCATGCGCACCAGGATCTCGATGTGGTGTGATGTGCTGCGCTGGCCGTTTATGGCTTCGATGCGCTGGGCATACAGGGCAAACTGTCCTCGTTCCAGGGCGGTGTTGAGCCTGCTGACCCAGCCGATGTCGCCTTGCCAGCGCGTAAGCTCCGCATCGTCGTTGCGATATATGTGGATCCTGTTGCGCCCCTCTTCCTTGGCCACGTAGCACGCGGAGTCGCTCGCCCGCAGCGCCTCCGTTGCAGACAACGTCGCGTCCGTGATCGGCACCAGTCCGATGCTGACGCCAATCCTGAATGTCTTGCCCTCCCATGCGAAGCGGTGCTTCAAAACGGCCGCGCGCACGTTCTCCGCGACGCGTAGAGCGCGCTCAACGGCGCAATGTTCGAGGAGTATGCCGAACTCATCGCCGCCCAGGCGCGAAACGGTATCGCGCGCGCGCGTTGCCGACTGCAACAGCGCCGCCACCTGCCGCAACAACTCGTCCCCTGCAAGATGGCCGCACGTGTCGTTGACGACCTTGAACTGATCCAGGTCCAGGTAGCAGAGGGCGTGATGCGTGGCGTCGCGGCGTGCCGCATCGATAACGCGCGCAAGACGCCTGTCGAACTCGGCGCGGTTGACAAGGCCGGTCAGGGCGTCGTGCGAGGCCTGGTGAGCCATCCGCTGTGTCAGTTCACGCTCGTTCGTGATGTCCTGGCATACCACATACACGACCGGAGAGCCGTGGTCATCGTCGCACCCCCGGCAAGTACAGCGCACCCAGATGGCGCGCCCGTCTTTCCGGAGCATCTGAAGCTCGCACCCAAGCACTTTCCGCGGAACCGCGATGCACGCCGCTATCTGCTGAGTGAACGTAGTACGGTCACTTTCTCCATGCAGCAGGTCCGACGCGCTGGTGTTCAGGAGTTCGCCGACGTCATAGCCAAGCTGGGCAGCTCCGAAGGAGTTTATCGAGAGGATCCTGCCTTCGGCCGACACCGTGAAGTAGGTGGTCGGGTTGCTCTCGTACAGCGATAGATACCGCCGCTCGGCTTCTCGGATGGTTGCGATCATCTTTTCTCGTTCAGTGACGTCCCTGATGATCGCGGTGACCTCCAACCCGGCGGCGGTATGCGCGAAACCCAGCGCCACATCCGCCGGGAATTCCGATCCGTCCTTGCGTCGCCCACGCACCTGCAGCCCCGAGCCCATCGGCCGATGATGCGGATTGGCAGTGTATTTCTTGCGGTAGGAGCGGTGCTGCGACCGGAGGCATTCGGGCACCAGCATCTCCATTCCTTTTCCAATCATCTCATCTCGCGCGTATCCAAAAAGCCTCTCGGCCGCCGGATTTGCAAGAAGTATTCGGCCGTGGGCATCGACGCTCAGGATGGCATCGGACGTCGAGTCGAGCAACTTTCTGAAACGTTCCGATGTCGGCTGCCAATCGGTCCGTAAACTCAGCGGCGCGAAGTGGTCCGATGTTGCCCGGAGCGCCTCGTTCGCAGCTGCGATTATGTATCGGTAGCGCACCGGCGCAAGAAGGCAGACGGAGGCGATGCCGGTCAGTGACTGGACATCGGTGTTCGAAAACTGAGCATCTCGGATGAGGACGAAAGGCGCGCGGCTAGACCGAAGCCGCTGCGTATTGAGGGCTGCTACCGCGCTGGAGCTCAAGCCCGCAAGATTGATCACAACAAGACTGTACGATCCGTTTAGGAAGTCCTCTTGATTCGCTATCGAGGCTTGGAGATGGCATATCTGGCCGTGTTGCCGCATTTCATTGACAGCCTCCATCACAGCCTCGTCGATTGCACCCAAGAACAGCACGCGTGCGGGATTCATGTTCATCGCGCTCAGCCAAATACGATCGGCAAGGGCACATTCCTCGTTCAGAGAAAGAGCTGTTGGCGGAACGGCTGGGGTGCGGCCGAAGGGCGGACCTTCGCGGGGCTGGGCCGAAGGTCGCGGCAGTGGATACGGTGGCGGGCCGGTTGCGCGTTCTCTGGGCGCGATCGGCGGACAGCAGGTGCCACTTGAGTCGATTGTAGGTTTCGCACGGGGTCCCTAGCAAGGTCCATTCCATGGCAATGGGATCGAGCCGCTGCAGGAGGCGCACGGGCTGCGTCGAGGCGTGGGTATCGCGTCCACCGCGGCGATAGGGGTGCAGGCGATCGTGCCCGTCAGTCATCCGCGTCGGGCATACGGCGCCAAGGTTCGGCGGACCGGGCGCCGTCTCTATCGGCCGCCGCGCCGCGGACGGGATTATCTCGCGCAGGAGATCCCCATCGGCCCCGTTCGCAGCGAACTCCGCCAGTGACATGCAGGACTCGGTCATCGTGTATCTCCCGCGTCGCCGCGCGATCCGCTGTACTGGTGGTGAACCGCGGCCTCGCGGAGAGGCATCCGCAGATCGTCGCCGGCCTCGTCGAGGGCCTCATCGAGGGCAACCGGCGCATGCGCGACGAGCCGGATCGCTACGCCGAGACGGTGGCGAAGGCCTTCGGCTGGAGCGTGGCCGATCTGAAAGACGAGCTGCAGCGCGTGCACCTCTCGAATCTGCCGGAGAACCTCGCCTTCTTCTCCGGCGCGATCGACGCGGCCGGCAGCTTCGGCGGCATCTATCAATCCGCCGTGCTCGCCTGCGGCCCGCAGCTCATCCGCGATCCCGTCGACAGCGATCGCTTCGCCGACCTCACCCTGTCCCTTTGCTCGCCTCATCCGTGAGGCTCGCCCCCTGTCGGGGCTGACGCGCCGTTTCGCTCCCGGCGAAACGGTCCCGGCGAATTTGTCCCACGAGGGGAGAGGGGACATCGTGGACGAGATCGTGCAGAGCGAACGCTTCGCTGTTCTCCCTCTCCCACGGGGGGAGAGGGGACATCGTGGGCGAGATCGCGCAGAGCGAACGCTTCGCTGTTCTCCCTCTCCCACGGGGGGAGAGGGGACATCGTGGGCGAGATCGCGCAGAGCGAACGCTTCGCTGTTCTCCCTCTCCCTCGAGGGGAGAGGGCCGGGGTGAGGGTGGAGCCGCGCCCGCGCAGCTTCAGACGCCACCCCAGCGCAGCGTGGGCCGCACCCCGAGCCAGCATGACAGCGCCGCGGCAGCGGCGTTACACTTCCAATGAACCCGCGCAAGGATGGATTGACATGACTGCTTCCCGGTCGCGCATCCCGTTTACCTACGAGGACTACCGCACGCTGCCGGAGGACATGTCGCGGCGCTACGAACTATTGCATGGAGAGCTCTACATGGTTCCGCCCCCCACGACGCGTCACCAACGCATTCTCGGCAATCTCTACCTCGAGTTGCGTACGCATTCCGAATCACGGAGGCTCGGTGAAGTGCTGCTGGCGCCAGTGGATGTTATTCTCGGACACGGCAGCGGGCGCGAGGTCGCCCAGCCGGACATGATCTTCATCGCCCACGCCCGGCGCGATATCGTCAAGCTCCACGGCATCGAGGGCGCGCCCGACCTCGTGGTGGAGATCCTGTCGCCGGGCACGGCTGAACGCGATCGCGGTTACAAGCGCACGCTCTATGCGCGTCATGATGTGCGCGAGTACTGGATCGTGGATCCTGACGCGCGCACCGTCGAGGTGAATACGCCCGGTCCAGACGGCTACACCGCGCCCGACGCAGTGCTGACCTCGGTGCTGTTTCCAGGGTTGGAGATCCCGCTGCGTGTGATCCTCGCCGATTGATACCGCAGCCGCCGCTGCGAAGCGAAAAAGGTGACGGATACCTTTTCCGGCGGCTTTTCGGAAGAGGGCGGGGATGGGTGCGTGGGCCCCACCGCGAGGTTGGAACAAGGCCCGCACACTCACCCCCTGTCGTACAGCTCTCGGTGACAGGCGCCCTTTTCCCCGAAAGGTCGTCCGTCGCCTTTTCTAGAAGAACTTGATGCCGACCTCGAAGTTGTGGGTGGTGTACTCGGTGTCGAAGGTCGCGCCCGCCGCGTCGGTGAACTCCGGGTCGCCCGTGGCGAAATAGCGATAGCCGACCGTCAGATCCGCGTTCGGATTGACCGGGAACGCCCAGCCCGCGCCGACCTGGTAGGCGCCCACCCAGTCGTCGTCATCGTCCACGGCCACCGCGGTGCCGCCGACGGAAAAGTCGTCGATCGAGACGTTCGCGCCGCCGCCGCCGCCCAGCACGTAGAACCTGCCGTTGAACATCGGCGTCTCGCAGCGGACGTTGGCCATCACGCTCAGCGCGGAGATGTCGCCGTCCAGGTCGGCCGTGCCGACCGGCCCGAAGGGGGCGATACCGGCCAAGCTGACGCTGGTGACCTCGATCTCGTCCAGCCCGTTGTTGCGGTAGCCGCCCTCGACCTCCCCGCCCAGGGTGTTGCACACCTGCTGGCCGGTATCCAGGCTCAGGCCGGCCGCGCCGGTCACGCCCCAGCCGAAGTCGGACTCGGTGGTGTAGTCCACCCCGTTGCCAAGGTTGTCGGTGGCCCGGCCGTCCGCGTCCTCGAGGTAGGTGCCGTATCCCGAGATGATCCCGTAGGGCAGCAGGCCGCCGGCGGCCGCCATCCCGGGAGCCGCCATCAGGCCGGCCACCACGAGGCTCATATATTTCGTATCCATCGATCCTCCCTCTGCGTTCTGGCTACAGAATTCGCTGCGTCACATGAGCCTTATATAGACAATCTTATTTAATATTTCAATTAAATGTCGTAACTGATTGATTAACATATTACGAAGGGCACGTATCGGAGGCGCTTTTCCTGGTGTTTCCTCATGAACAAGCGGAGGAATGCGGCCCGACTGCTTGTTTTCCCAGGCAAGTCGTTCTCCCCTTTTCCTGCAGGCGCAGAGCAATGGCATTCCCCTCTCCGACGAGGGGAGGGGCGAGATCGTGAGGATGGACGTGCAGAGTGGATGCTGTGCTGTTCACCCTCTCCCTTGAGGGGACAAATTCGCCGGGACCGTTTCGCCGGGAGCGAAACGGCGCGTCAGCCCCGACAGGGGGCGAGCCTCAGGGATGAGGCGAACAAAGGGCCGGGGTGAGGGTGGGGCCGCGCCGCGGTGCTAATCGTTGCCCCCTCACCCTGTCCCTCTCCCGCGAGGGGAGAGGGGACATCGTGAGCGAGGTCGTGCAGAGTGGATGCTGTGCTGTTCACCCTGTCCCTTGAGGGGACAAATTCGCCGGGACCGTTTCGCCGGGAGCGAAACGGCGCGTCAGCCCCGACAGGGGGCGAGCCTCAGGGATGAGGCGAGCAAAGGGCCGGGGTGAGGGTGAAGCCGCGCCGCAGCGGGTTGATTGATTAAGCTTCGGGAATGGAAGGTACCCTCAATGCGGATCTTCGATTGCAGAATCCCGATCCTCCACGCGCTTGCGGCGCTGCTCGCGGCAATCGCTGTGGCTGGCGCGCACGATAATGCCGCCATGGCCGCCGGCAGCGAAGACACCAATCTCGAGCAAAGCCTCTGCGGGCCGATCCGCGAGCCGTTCGCGTTCTGGACCTTCCGCCGCGTGGCCGGCCGCCCCGACGCGACGCGCGTCCGCGGCATCCGCGGCCTCCAGCCCATCGCCTTCCAGACCAGGGACCACCGCGCCCTGCGCGGCTACCGGCTGCGCGCCGAGCGCCCCTGGGGCTATCTCCTCGTCGCGCAGGGCAACGCCATGCTGGCCGATCAGGTCATCGGGGAGTTCGCGCCCTTCCGCGAGCTGGGGCTGGACGTGTACCTCTACGATTACCGCGGCTACGGCCTCTCGGAGGGCAAGAGCCGATTGAAGGCCATCGTCGCGGACTATCGCGCGCTGGTCGCGCACCTCAACGCGCAGGGCTACGAGCGGCGCCTGCTCTACGGGCTGTCGATGGGCGGGGTCATGCTGCTGAACGCCGCCGGCGCCTCGGCGGACTACGACGCGGCGGTCATCGATTCCTCACCCAGCCGAATCGCGCCTTTCGGCTGCCCCCCGGCCTACGACCCGGTGAACCACCTGCCGGCGGACGGCGCGCGCGTGATGATCGTCCTTGGCGGCCGCGACACCGTGGTCCCGGCGGCCGACGTCGAGGAGCTCGCGGCCGCCGCGCAAGGCCGCGGCGCGACGGTGCTGCGCGACGCGGAGTTCGCGCACCCGTTCATGGACGCCTCCTACGACACCCATCGCCGCCGCTTCCGGGCGATCGCCGACTTCCTCTCGGGCTTCCGCCCCCAGGCGCAGAGAAGATGACCAGGGAAGGGCACCATGAAGAAGGCGTCCGTCACCTTTTCAAAAATGATGACGGACGCCTCTTCCGAGGGCAGCGGCTTAATTCGCTTCTGCTCCGCAGGGTTCCATGCCGGGGAAGCAGCGCGCCTCGATCTCCGCCGCCGACAGCGGAGCGCTGGATAGGTATCCCTGATACTCATCGCACCCGAGGTCCCGCAGAAACGCGAGCTGTGCCTCGGTCTCCACCCCCTCGGCGACGACGCGCAGACCAAGGCTGTGCGCCATCGCGATGATGGCGCGGACGATCGCCGCATCGTTGTGATCGTCGGGCAGGCCATCGATGAATGTCCGATCGATCTTGAGCACATCCACCGGAAACGCCTTCAGATAACCCAGGGACGAATAACCGGTGCCGAAATCGTCGATGGCCAGCCGCACGCCCACACCCTTCAATTCCTGCAGTCTCCTCCGGACCTGGCCATCGTTGTCCATCAATACGTTCTCGGTGATCTCCAGCTCCAGGCAGCTGGCCGGCAACCCGGTTTCTGCGAGGATTCTGGCAACCGTCGCCGCGAAACCAGGGTCGCGGAACTGGCGCGGCGAGACGTTGATGGAGACGTGCCCGACGTCGTCGCCTCGCCACGCCTCGCGCCAGCGCTTCTTCTGACGGCAGCCGGTCCTCAGCACCCACTCGCCGATGCTGGTGATGAGCCCGGACTCCTCCGCCACGGGAATGAAGTCGGCGGGCGACTGCAACGTTCCGCCGCCGCGCACCCAACGCACGAGCGCCTCCAGCGCGACCACCTTCCCGCTCGTCACGTTCACGCGTGGCTGATAGTGCAGCGCGAAATCGCCGCTCCGGATGGCGCGGCGCAGCGCCCTCTCGACGTTCAGTCGATCGATGATCTTTTGATTCATCCCCGAATTGAAGCAGGCGATCCTGTCTCGTCCGCCCTCCTTGGCGTGATACATCGCGGTATCCGCATGGCGGACCAGATCGGTGGCGGCGGTGCCGTCGTCGGGATACAAGGCGATCCCGATGGACGCGGTGATCTCCATCTCCTGGCCGTTCAGCAGCACGGGCCGCCGCAGACGGCTGCCGATCTTCTCGGCCACGATGGCCGCCTGCTGCCCGGCCTCGCCACGCGCCAGATCCGTCAGGACAACGATGAACTCGTCTCCCCCGTAGCGGCCGATCGTGTCGCCCGCGCGCACCACATCGCCGAGCGTTCGCGCCACGATCTTCAACAACTCGTCGCCCCCGCCGTGGCCGGCGCTGTCGTTGACGCGCTTGAAGCGATCGATGTCCACAAACATCACCGCCAGGGATTTCGAGCGCCGCTCGGCTTGTGCGATGGCCACACCAAGCCGATCGAGCAGCAGGGCGCGGTTCGGAATGCCCGTCAACGTGTCGTAGTGGGCCAGGCGTTCGATCTGCGACTGTGCCTCCTTCCATTCGCTGATGTCATGGAAGTTGGCGACGTAATGAGTCACAACGCCGGCGGCGTTGCGGACGGAGTGTATGTTCAGCCACGCCGGATACAGCTCCCCGCCCTTCTTCCGGTTCCAGATCTCCCCGCGCCACTCACCCGTGGCCGCGATGCTCTGCCACATTCGCCGATAGAACTCCTTGTCCTGGCGGTCGGATTTCCACACGCGCGGATTGTGTCCGAGCACATCCTCGGCGGCATACCCGGTGATCCGGCTGAAAGACGCGTTGACGCGCAGGATGGTCCCCTCCCTGTCCGTGATGAAGCTGCCCTCGTTGCTGTGGGTGAACACATCGGCCAGCAATCCCAGATCCTCCGCCGCGCGTTTCCGGGAAAGTATCCCGCCGAGGGTGTGGGAGAGCAGGGAGAGGAAGCGCCGTTCCCAGGGCCTCGAGACGTGCCCGTCGTCCACGTACAGCACCAGCACGCCCGTCAGTTCCCCGCCGCTGATCAACGGCACGCTGTAGTGACCGTGCGGCGGCATGCCCTCGTAGCGGATCTCGTGCCGCTCGTCCACACAGGCGGAAAACTGCAGTGCACGGGTCTCCGCCGCGCGGCCGCAGAAGCACTTGCCGAGCGGGACCTGCCAGCAGGTGCTCAGCAGGGCAGGGGACAAGTCGCGCTGCGCGGCGAGCCGCAACTTGTCCCCCTCGAGGAGAAAGATGCCTGCCTTTTTCTGCAGCGGCAGCCATGGCGTGCGGAGCACGATGTCGAGGACCTTCTCGAGGAACTCCGCCAACGGCTTGTCCTCCACGGCGAGACCGAGCAGCTCGTTCAGAATCGTGAGCTCGTCGGTGGTCTGGCGCTGGATATCGAGGGCCCGCTTCAGATCGCGGCGGCTGCGGGCGCGCGCCACGGCAAGCGTAACGCAGCGGCTCAGCGTGCTGGCGACGGGGATCTCGGCCGGCGGGATGTCGTGCGGATGATCGTAGAAGATGGCAATCTGCCCGAGCAGCTCGCTCCCGAAACACAGCGGCAGAAGCAGCAGGGCGCCGGGGATGGCCTCGCGGCGCTCTGCGGGCAGATCGAGGCCGGCGGCCTCATCCCGCGGATCCCCGATGGCAACGGGTTGAAGGGGATGCCTCGAAGCGTCCCAGGGGCAGTATCCCTCCAGGCACCGGGCGGCCGATTCCACGAGGCGACCGCAGGCCGCGAGGCGCATTCGCCCCGTCTTGCCGCGACGATAGATGGCCGCGCCTCGCGCCCCTTGTGTCGGCGGCAGGTGCTCCACCGCGAGCTCGTAGATCTGCTTCGGAGTCTCGACGTGCAGGAGCGCCTCGATCAGCGCGTGGACGCTGGCTGCCCGGTTCGCCTGGCCGACCGGCTCGCCGGCCGGGCTGGCGTGATCGGAGATCTCCCAGAGGTAATTGTGATAGTGCGTGGCGCGATGGCGATCGTCACGACTCACGAAGGTGTGCTGGCGGACCCAGCGCGCCTCCCCGCTCCTCGAAACGACCCGATAGCATTGATCGAACCGGCTGTCTCCCGCCGCCGTGTGACGATCCACCGTCTGCAAGACCCGCTCGAGGTCTTCGGGATGGACGACGTCGCGGTAGGAGAGATCTCCGCGCAGCCAGCTCTGCGGCGGATACCCTGCCAGGGCCTCCACGTCGCCGCAGACCTGTTCGATCGGCCAACCCGGCTCGGCGCGTACGACGATGACCGCCGCCGGGCCTTCGGCCCGCGGGTCTCGTGTCCATCTCCCCGTATCCCGGGGCGGTCGTGGAGTCTCCGCGTTTTTCCTTGTCATAGACCAACCACCGCTCGCGTCTCGCGCTTCGCGCGGATCCGTTCGAAGTCAAGACTGCCGCGGCCTTTTTGTGAACCGGCGCCATCCAAGCACAGGGGGTGCCATCCCTCCACCCGCCCGGCTCGCCGCCTCCCCGAAAAAGCACCCTAAAAAGGGGGCGAGAAAAAGGTGCGGGATACCTTTACTCGTGTCCTCCTTTCGGAAATGTGAACCGCATCATGTGCGCCATCAAAAGGCTCGGGCCTTGCATTTCTCGCCTCCGATGCCGCATTTGCCGCTGTCCGGGCATCTCGCGCCAAAGCTCTGGCGCTGCCGGTCGCGGTGGCGAGGGGACGCGGGCAGCGGATCCCTCGGCGACCCCGAGGAAAGCGATATGAACGGGGTGCCGGCGGGCCAGGACGACCCGCGGCGGCAACGCATCCATAGCTTGCACCGCCAGAAATCCGGCGTCTGGGACATGCGTTGCTGCAATCAAGGATCTCGGCTAGGTTACGAAATAGGGTTCACACGTTTTCGGTAGCGCGGGATTTCAGACCCGTGCAAACACAAATGCAGGGAGATTCGACCATGAACACGCGACGTTCGATCAACACCATCAAGGCACTGCTCGCCAGTGCGTCGCTCGCCTTGTGCTCCACCGCGGCGAACGCGGCGATCGTCTTTCAGGACAACTTCGACGCCGAGGCGCTGGAGCTGAATGCCAGCCTGGACAACTGGGACGTGACGGCCGGTTCGGTGGACGTGATCGGCAACCCCGGATTCTTCGACTTCCTGCCCGGCAACGGCCGTTACCTCGACATGGACGGCACCACGTTGGCTGCCGGCACCATCTTCACGAAGACGACCTTCAGTTTCCTCGCCGGCATCACCTACACCCTGAGCTTCGACCTCGCCGGCAACAACCGTAGCGCCGAGGCCGCGGATATCGTCCCCGGCTTCGACCGGATCGTCGCGGCCATCGACGGCAACATCCTCACCGCGCACGCCTGGTGGCAGCAGCCCTTCGCAACCTACACCCTGACCTTCACGCCGGGCGCGAGCTTCTCCTCCAAGATCAGCTTCCAGGCCTTCGGCGCCGACAACCAGGGCCCGCTGCTCGACAACGTCGTGCTATCGGCCGTGCCGCTGCCGCCGGCCGTGTGGCTGCTTGGGTCCGCGCTGTTGGGTCTCATCGCGGTGGGCCGGCGTCGCGCCTAGGGAGGGCGAGCGGCTGCAGCCGCGAGATCAGGGCGCGCATCGAGCAAAGGCCGCCGGCTCCCAGAGCCCGTGGCCTTTTCATTTGCCCGAAAACGGTGACGGCCAACCCGCCGTACTCGAGGCATTGCTCAGGCGCAACCGAAGCGTACCCATCGTCGGTGCGCGCCAGGTCGGCGAGACCACGTTCGCGCGGCAGCTGGCCGCCGCGCGGAAAGGCCGCACCACCTTCTTCGGCCTGGAGGGCCCCGCGGATCTGGCGCGTCTGCAGCGTCGAGGCGCCGGCACGTGTGGGAGTACATATCCATCACCGTCATCGCGATGTCACAAAATTGACACAGACCGATGCGCAGGGCGCGTAATCGCAGGCGCGGCGGCAAATCTCTGACGAATTCCACGCCGCTGTTGCAATCCCCAACTCCGCGATTCATAAGGTGACAGTCGCTTTTTCGAGAGCGACCGAAACGGTGTCCGTCACCTTTTCTTGATTGTGTTCGGCAGTTGAAGGACGGCCATTGCCGCGCAATTGATATAACCGTTGCGGTCGGCTCGCAACGCGCCAGGCGGAGGGAGTGAGGGCAGGGCAGGATTGCGCCGCAACGGTATTCCCAAGGAAGCTCTGCATGTCAACGCCGACTGAAATCTGATCCCCTTTTGTCGAAATCGCCGAAGTAAATCTGACCCCCCCGGCCCCTTGTGTGGTCAGCCGGTGGCCTGTCGTGGCCGCACCTGACCGGCCTTTCGTTTGTCCTTCAGCCGATAGCTCTCC
>Ga0073934_10001378_pt1 | contig 59060 bp, 51 predicted proteins | sample LarsenN4metaG_FD_76834 | JGI IMG/M metagenome (GOLD analysis project Ga0073934, IMG submission 76834) | Hot spring sediment bacterial and archeal communities from British Columbia, Canada, to study Microbial Dark Matter (Phase II) - Larsen... ...
ACGGGCTGATGCCGTCGCCCAACCTGATCGCCGCCGCGCTGACGCAGCGCACCAGGCGCGGCAAGATCGTCATCCTCGGCAATCTCCTGCCGCTGCACCTCAATCCGCTGCGGGTCGCGGAAGAATACGCGATGCTCGACAACATGTCGGACGGGCGGCTGATCGCGGGTTTCGCGCCCGGTTCGGGACCCGAGACCTTCAACTACAATGTGCCGTCGGCGCCCACACGCGGCCAGTTCTGGGAGGCGGTCGATTTCATCCAGCGCGCCTGGACCGAGCCGGGGCCGTTCGCGCATGAGGGCCGGCACTACCCGATGCGCTATGTCAACCCGTGGCCGCAGCCGACCCAGAAGCCGCACCCGCCGATCTGGATTCCCGGCTCGCGCTCGCGCGACACGCTGGTCGAGATCGCAAAGCGCGGCTACTGCTACTTCCTGTCGTCGCGCAGCCACGGCAAGGAGACCGCGCGCTCGCAGGAAATGTTCGCCAGGATTCTCGAAGAGCACGGCGACCGTTACCGGCCCTCGCGCATGGGCATCCTGATGTCCGCCTACGTGGCGGAGACCGACGCCCAGGCGCAGGCCGAGGCCAGGGAGGGCGTCTGGTACTTCCTGAAGAACTGCCTCAAGGGCCATCTGCGGCGCGAGGGCCGCCAGCTCACCTTCGGGCCGGGCATCCCCTACATCCCGCCTGAGGAATACGGGCGCTTCCTGCAGACCGATCCCACCACCCCGCTGCTCGGCGATGCCGAGAGCTGGGACGACCTGCAACAATCGGCGTCGATCATCGTGGGCAGCGCGGACACGGTCTATCGCCGGATCATGGACATTCTCACCCATTCCAAGGTCGGCAATCTCCTGATCCAGTTCCACCTTGGCAACATGCAGGACGCGCTCGCGCGCAAGAGCATGCGGCTGTTCGCAACCGAGGTGGCGCCGCGCCTGCGCCAGGACTCCGCCACGCTGTTCGCGCGCGAGTTTCCGGACCCTATCCGCACGCCGGAGATGGCGAAGTGATTTCACGTGTCCACATTCTTTGTATTGTGAAGGCCATCGCCACAACGTCCCCTCTCCCGCTTGCGGGAGAGGGACAGGGAGAGGGCACACAAGCACGGTCGTGCAAATCCACCCTCTCCCCACCGCTCCCCCGCAAGCGGGGGAGCGGGCATGCAGCGCTCGCCGCATCGCGTTGCTTCATATCTGCGACACACCGCAAAGGTGTCGAGGTGCGCGCATGACCGTCCGCACCGTCGACGTCCGCGGGCGCAAGGTTGCGGTCGCAGAGGCGGGCAAGGGCAAGCCGCTGGTCTATCTGCACGGCTTTGCCGACGTGCATGGCGTCGCGGGCGAGTTTACGCCGTTCCATCAGCGCCTGACGCAGGGTGCCCATGTGATCGCGCCCGCCCATCCCGGCTGCAACGGCTCCGACGAGCTCGACTCCTGCTCGATCGACGACGCCGTGTTCGCCTGTCTGGAATTCCTGGATGCCGAATTCCTGACCCGCTTCGATCTGGTCGGCCACTGCGTCGGCGGCTGGATCGCCGCCGAGCTGGCCGTGCGGCATCCGGAGCGGGTGTCGCGGCTGATGCTGATCGGCGCCAGCGGGCTGTTCGTACCGGGCGAGCCGATCGGCGACGTCTTCATGCACGCCCAGCCCGAGCGCGGCACCGATCTGCGTTCGCTGCGCTCGCTCCTGTTCGCGGAGCCCGACGGCGCGCAGGCCTGGCGCTGGTATCCCGACGGCCGCGGCGACCTGGACGAGGAGATGCGCCGCTACAGGATGCTGCGCTTCGGCTCGTTCATCGGCTTCAAGCCGCCCTACTTCTATCATCGCGAATTGCGCGAGCGGCTCTATCGCGCCTCGATGCCGTCGCTGGTGATCTGGGGCGGCAGCGACCGCATGGTGCCGCCGGCGCACGGCGCCGCCTATGCCGACGGCTTGCCGCGGGTCTCCGCGCTTGCGGTGATCGACGGCGCAGGCCACGCTGTACATCTGGAGCAGCCGGACCGCGTGGCCGACATGATCCTGGAATTCCGCGACCGCCATCCGGACGAATTCGACGCGATCGAAACGCCGTAGACGCACGAAGGGGATCGACCATGGCCTGCCTGGGAATCGTCAGGACCGCGCTGGCGGCGGCCGCCGCCATGCTGATCGCACCGCTGGTGCACGCGCAACCGGCGGAGCCGTTCTATGCCCGCAAGACCATCACCATCTCGATCGGCTACACCGCAGGTGGCAGCTACGACCTGTACGGCCGCCTGGTCGCACGCCATCTTGGCAAGCACATCCCGGGCAACCCGACCGTGGTCGCGCAGAACATGCCGGGCGCCGGCAGCATGAAGGCGGCGAACTACGTCTACGAGGTCGCGCCGCGCGACGGCACCGCACTCGGCGTGATCGTGGAATCGGCGGCGCTGGAACAGGTGCTCGGCAACAAGGCCGCGCAATACGACGCCGCGCGATTCACCTATATCGGCCGGGTCGCCACCTCGAACAACATCTTCATGCAGTGGCACACGTCCAAGACGCAGTCGATCGCCGATGCGCAGAAGCGCGAGACCATTCTCGCCGGCACCGGACCCGGCTCGATCGCCGAGACCGTGCCGCGGCTGCTCAACGCGCTGATCGGAACCCGATTCAAGCTGATCTCGGGATTCCCCGCCTCCACCGAGGCGATGCTGGCGATGGAGCGCGGCGAGGTCGAGGGCGCAGGCTCGTCCTGGGCCGCCGTAAGCGTCGGCAAGCAGTCGTGGCTGAAGGAGAAGAAGATCAGGATCATCCTCCAGACCCAGCCGGAACGCCACGTCGACCTCCCCGACGCGCCGAGCCTCACCGAATACGGCAGCACTCCCGGCGACCGGCAGGTGACGGCGCTCTATGCCAGCGGCTCCGGCGTCGGACGCAGCGTGCTGGGTCCGCCCGGAATTCCGGCGGATCGGGTGAAGGTCCTGCGCGATGCCTTCAACGCCATGGTCAAGGATCCCGACTTCGTGGCCGACATCAGGAAGCTGAAGGTGGAACTCGATCCGTTGCCCGGCGAGCGCCTGCAAGACCTGATCGCCAAGACGCTGGCGGTCCCGGCGTCGGTGCGCGAACGGGCCAAGGTCGCGTTCGGGCGGTGATGTTCCGCAGCCGAGCGTTCTCGTTCCGGCTTCGGCCCGCACAGGCGGGACAAGCCCGGCCATGACGACGTAGTCTTCCTCCCCCCGACGGCGCATCGCGCCGCCAAGGGCGAACAACGAGGGAGGAATCACCATGTCGCTGCTGCTGAAATCGATCGCCGCGCTTGCTGCCGCCACCGTGCTGTCATCGGCAGCGTCCGCCCAGGCCGTGGTCACGCAACGCGAACTGTCGCTGGCCGCCGCCACCCTGATGGCACAGACTGCGGTTGAGCACTGCCGCAAGGGCGGCTTCCGCATCGCCGTCACCATCGTCGATTCGAGCGGCCAGATTCGCCTGTTCCACAAGGACGACGGCGCCAACCCGCACACGGTCGACGCGAGCTTCCGCAAGGCCTACACCGCGCGCACCTATCGCGTGTCGAGCGCCGACTTCATGAAGCGCACCGAAGTGGGCGGGCCGCGGCCGGGCCTGCGGGCGATCAACCACACCATCGGCGTTCCCGGCGGTCTGCCGATCAAGATCGGCAACGAGACCATCGGCGGGATCGGCATCGCCGGCGCGCCCGGCGACAAGGGCGACGAAGCCTGTGCTGCCGCCGCGATCGCGCGCGTGCAGGATCAGCTGAAATAGCTGTGCGTGTCGCAGAAGACCCCGGGCTCGAGCCCGGGGTCTTGCCACCGGCAGCGCCGGCGGTCGCGTGCGTCAGTCGTCGATGTCGGGACGATCACGCATCAGATCGTTGCGGATGAACGGGTCCGGATCCGAGCTGATGTAGTTGCCCTGGGTGTCGTAGGCGTCGTGCGCCGGATTGGTCGAGTGCACACGGCCGTCCGGGTTCTGCGCCCGCGCCAGGTTGCGTTGCTGCTGAGGCGCCAGCGGCGATTGGGCAAACGCCCCGAGCGCCGGATCATTCCATCGATCGCCGAAGATCTGCGCCGAGGTCGGAGAAGATGCCAGAACGAGCGCGGCAAGCGCCGCGGTGGCGAGACGAGCTTTCATGATCTGCCTCCGTCACTTCCATGAGGTTCTTTCTGTCGCCCTCCACCGTCTCACGACCCGCACTAACGCTGACGCGTGCGACAAAATTGGCGCAGGCCCGAGGCCGCGAAGACAACTTCTCGTGAATGCTTCAATTGTTCCGCAAACTGTCGGAGACGATGACGCGCAATTTATTCTCTTGGCGCAAGCATCGGCCCGCGGTCGGCGCTGCATACGGCGCTGCACGTGGCATGGGATCGATGCGCGCGGCAGGTTCCAACTTTAGGACGAATGTTGCGGTGCGCGATGCGGAGCGTCATGCGGCGCAATCTCGCGGGACGTTTCGCGGTCCGGCGCGACTCAGGGATGGTCGTCCAGCCCGGCGTCCATCTGAATCATCGAGCGCACGTTCGGATCGGGGTCCCAGCCCAGACAGCCGGCCCAGGTTCGCGCGGCGCACGGAGCCGGGCGCCGGACCGCAACTTTGGCCCGCTTGGCGCGTTGAGACGCGTATTTCTGCGGCGTGGCGCTCTTTGCCGTCGACGTCCTGCTCTGCGCCTCGCCGGCCACCGGCCACGCCAGCACCATGGCGACCGCAATCGCCGCTGCCAGGAATTTCATCAATACCTCCATGGTCGTACGGGCGCGATCGTTGCGACCCTAATCGTCGCCGCCGACGTCGCGCGCGAGCATGTCGCGAATGCCCGCGTCGGGATCCCAGCCGGTGCATCCCCACCAGGCGTGTCCGGCGCAGGGCGAGCCGCTCCTGACGGCCGCCTTCGCACGCCGGGGAACATATTTCTGCTGGGTCGTCTGCGCGCTGCGCGCTTTCGACTTCTTGCTCTGAGCCTCGCCGGCGGCAGGCCATGCAAGAGCGACAGCAAGCACCATCGCCGGCACTAAAATCTTCATAAACGTCCTCCATCGCAGCGCGGGCCGGGCGCGACCCCGTCCGCCACAGCGCGAATTTCAGCGCCGCCGAAGGAAGAACACCGCTACCCCCGTCATGCGTCCGTCGCCGCCGGTAGCGGCGTACGGTGGCGGATCATGTCGGAGGCCTTCTCCGCCATCATGATGACGCAGGCATTGATATGTGCCGAGACGAGGTCGGGCATGGCCGAGGCATCGACCACGCGCAGACCTTCGATGCCGCGCACGCGCATCTCCGGATCGAGCACCGCGGCCGGCGTCGTGCCCATCTGACAGGTTCCCGCGGGATGATGCGCGGTGATCAGCGTATTGCGCAGCCACATCTCGATATCGGTATCGGTCTGCACCTTCTGGCCGGGCCCCAGTTCCTCGCCGCGATAGGGATCGAGCGCGCGGTGATAGGCCAGTTCGCGCGCCAGCTTGAAGCCCTGGCGCAGCGTCGCAAGGTCGTTGGGAGCGGAAAGGAAGTTGTAGCAGATGCGCGGCGGATCGCGCGGATCGGCGGAGCGCAGCAGCAGCTCGCCGCGGCTGTCGGGATGCAGCAGCGTCGGCCGGATCCCGTAGCCGTCGGTGTAGGCCGGGTAGATGCCGGGGAACCACAGATGCGGATGGTGCGAGGTGCCGCGGAACATGAACTCGATGTCCGGCACCGCAAGCTCCGGCCGCGTCTTGACGAAGGCGTGCAGGCCGCCGGGCACCACGGTGGCGGGACCGGTGCCGTGGAAATAGGCCATCAGCATGCTCAACGCCATGCGGTCGAAGCGCATCTCGCCGTGGAACACGCCGGGACTCTTGCGCGTATAGGTCATGTACGAGCCGATGTGGTCCTGGAGGTTCCTGCCGACCGGCAGGTCGGCCACGCAGGCGATTCCCATCTCGCGCAGATGGGCGGCGGGGCCGATGCCGGACAGCATCAGCAGTTGCGGCGAGTTGAACGTGCCGCTGGCGACGATCACCTCGCGCGCCTCGGCGCGCTTCTGGTCGCCGGAGCTCTTGACGTATTCGACGCCGGTCGCGCGCGTGCCCTGCAACGCGATGCGCGTCGCGTGCGCACCGGTTTCGACCGTGAGGTTGGGCCGCTTCCGCGCGGGCCGCAGATAGGCGCGCGCGGTCGATGAGCGGCGACCGTCGCGGATGGTGTACTGGCCGCGCCCGAATCCTTCCTGCTGCTTGCCGTTGTAGTCCTCGGTGAACGGGTAGCCCGACTCGCGTGCCGCTTCGAGCCAGGCGTCGAAGATCGGATCGGGCGTCTTGGCGTATTGCGTGCCGAGCGGGCCGCCGCCGCCGCGCCAGGTGTTCGCGCCCTTCTCCCAGGTCTCGGCGCGGTTGAAGTACGGCAGCACGTCGGCGTAGGACCAGCCGCGCGCGCCCTTCTGGGCCCAGCGGTCGTAGTCGCCGCGATTGCCGCGCGTATAGGCCATCACGTTGATCGAGGATGAGCCGCCCAGCACCTTGCCGCGCATCGCCTCGATCCGTCGGCCGTTGAGATTGGGCTCGGGCTCGGTCTCGTAGCCCCAGTCGAACATGGCCTTGTCGTGCATGCGACCCATGCCGAGCGGAATCGAGATGTAGGGGTGCGTGTCGCGCGGCCCGGCTTCCAGGAGAAGCACCGTGGCGCCCTCATCTTCGGTGAGCCGGTTGGCGAGCACGCAGCCGGCGGAGCCCGCCCCCACGATGATGTAGTCGTAGCCGTTTGTCACAGGCGTCCCTCTTTAACTTTGCGGCGAGGATTGATTGCCGCGTGCGCTTCTCTTCTCTAGTGTGGTTTCGGTCCGATCCGGCGGAAGCTTACGATACAAGCGCCGAGGGAGAAAAGCATGTCCAGCGCTCGTACCATCGCGTCTGCCCTGTCGCTGGCGGCGTTGATATTCGCTGCGCCGGCACGCGCCCAGGAGAACGTCGCCGCCTGGCGGGTGGAATGTACCGGCGATGGAAAGATGCTGGATTGCCGCGCCGTGCAGCAACTGTTCCAGCGCATCCCCAACCAGGGCGACCGGCTGTTGATCGCCGTACTGGTGCGCCGGCCGGCCGACGCGAAGCTCGCGCAGATGGCGGTCCAGCTTCCGCTCGGCCTCAACCTGACCGAGGCGATCGTGATCAAGGTCGACAACGGATTGAGCGAGAGCCAGCCGATCCAGACCTGCACCAATATCGGCTGCTTCGTTTCGATGACGATCAACGACAAATTCCTCGCCGCCATGCGCAACGGCAAGGAGCTGAAGATCACCATGCAGGACGCCGCCCGGAAGCCGATTGAGCTGTCGCTCCCGCTGCTCGGCTTCGGGCTGGCCTATGACAAGGTGCGGTAGGGCGCCTTCCCCTCAGGAGGCGGTGCCCTGCGCGGTCAACGTCGACCGCGTCCGGCCCGGCGTTCCTGCATCATTTGCCGCACGACCCAGCGGTCCATGACGCGCGCGATGTCGTCGGAGTTCTTCTCCGGCGACGACGACGGCGACGCGCAGCCCGGTTCGGATCGTCGATTGCATGGCGTTCTTCGTTGTCATCCTGCCTGCGGCTCGAAACGATAGTTCGCGCCCGATCGCACGATAGTGCCGATACCCGGAAAGTCGAGATGCGCGCCGGCAACGGTCAGACGGTCGGCCGCCACCATGTCGAAGGTGCGCTTGCGGGTGTCGCGCGCGGCCTGCGGGTCGACGTCGTATTCGAACGCCGCCTCCGGCCGCGCCACCTGGATGGCCGGGATGTGCACGACGTCACCCCAGATCAACAGCGCGTCCCTGCCGGCGTGCACGATCCAGCCGGTGTGCCCGGGCGTATGTCCCGGCAGCAGCATTGCCGACAGGCCCGGCAGCGCCTCGCCGTCAGGGACGGTGCGCATGCGCGCGCGATAGGGCGCGGTGGCGTGGCGTGCCTTGCCGATGTTGCGGCGGATGCGCTCGGTCGCGGCGGAGGCCGGATCGCACCCGAGCCAGAAGTTCGCCTCAGCCTCATGCACGATCAGCTCCGCATTGGGGAAGACCGCGGCGCCCGCCGCATCGACCAGGCCCATGGCGTGGTCGGGATGGATGTGCGTGAGAATGACGACATCGATCTGTTCCGGCGGGACGCCGGCCTCGCGCAACCGCGCCGGCAACTGCCCGAGCTGCGGTCCGACGGTCGGCCCGCAGCCGGTGTCGATCAGCGTCCATCGGCCGCCGAGCTTGAACAGATAGCTGTTCACCGGCAGGAAGAACGGCGTGCCCGCCGGCTTGCCCAGGAGCCGCTGCGCCTCGTCACGGTCGAACGCGATCAAAGTGTCGAGCGTGGCCGGGAACGGCCCGTCGCTCAGCGCCGTGACTTCGATATCGCCGACCTTCAGCCGCACCGACCGGATTCGCAAGTTGGATACCGACCCATCGCTCAGGTCCGCGCGCGCTCCACGGCCTAGATCTTCTTGATCTTGGCGTCGGTAATGACCTTGCGCCATTTGGCGACTTCGGCGCGCACATACGCCGCGAAATCGGCCTGCGAGTTGCCGTCCGCCTCGATCCCGGCCTGGAGCAGCCTGGCCTTGATGGCGGGCTCGTTCACGATCGCGGCAATCTCGCGCTGGAGCAGATCGACGATCGGCTTCGGCGTGCCGGCCGGCACGAACACGCCGGTCATCGTCTCGGCCTCCTGATCGCGGATGCCGACATCTTCCAGGGTCGGCACGTCCGGGAACAGCGCGGAACGCTTCTTGGTGGTAACCGCGAGCGCGCGCAGCTTGCCCTGCGTGATCAGGTTCGCGTAGTTGCCGAGCGCCGAACAGACGATCGGCGTATGACCGCCCAGCAGCGACGTCGTCATCGGGCCGCCGCCGGCGAACGGCACGGTGATGAAGTCGAGCTTGAGCGCGAGCTTCATCATGTCGATCGACAGCGACGGCGTGGTGCCGGTGCCGGGCGAGCCCACGCTGTGCTTGCCGGGCTCGCGTTTGATCAGGTCGATCAGGTCCTTCATGGTCTTGGCGGCAAAGCTCGCGTTGACCACCCAGGAGTTCGGCGTGCCGCCGGCCTTGGTGACCGGGATGAAGTCCTTGTCGATGTCGTAGGTGATCTTGTTGTAGAGGCTCGGATTCACCACGATGCTGGAGGACGCGAACAGGATGGTATGGCCGTCGCCCGGCGCCTTGGCGGCCTGGCCCATGCCGAGATTGCCGCCCGCGCCGGCGATATTCTCGACGAAGAACTGCTGCTTGAGCCGCTCGGACAGCTTCTGCGCGATCAGCCGCGTCGCGATGTCGGTGACACCGCCCGGCGGAAACGGCACGATCACCCGCACCGGCTTCGAGGGATATTGCTGGGCGTAGGCGGAGCCTGCAAACGCCAGCACGATCAGCGCCAGCAGACTGCGGACGACGGCTTTCATGGCATCCTCCCTGACATTCTCGTGATGCTATCATCGCGCCCATGCGCTAGTGAGTAAATGGGCCAAACGGCCTCACCTACGGCACCGGGAGCGACCATGTCCAAGAGGAAACTGACGCGGCAGGACCTGCGCGATGCGGCGGAGAAATACAAGAACTGGGGCAAGTGGGGTCCGGACGACGAGATCGGCACGCTCAACTATACGAGCGCGGACGACATCATCGCCGCCGCGAAGCTCGTCAAGAAGGGCAAGGTGATCTCGCTCGCCCTCAACTTCGACCACACCGGACCGCAGGGCGCCAAGAGCAAGTACCCGGCCATGGGCCGCACCAACCCGATCCACACCATGCTGCGCACCGGCACCGACGCCTATTCCGGCGTGCTCGACAAGCGCGGCATCCGCGCCGCCGACGACATGGTGACCATGCCGTTGCAATGCGGAACGCAATGGGACGGGCTCGGCCACGTGTTCTATGAGCAGTGGATGTGGAACGGCTACGACTGCCGCGAAGTCACGAGCGCCGGCGCGCAGAAGTGCGGCATCGAGAAGACCAAGAACAAGATGGTCGGCCGCGGCGTGCTGCTCGACGTGGCGCGCTACAAGGGCGTCGATTCGCTCGACGACGGCTACGGCATCAGCAACGATGACCTCTACGCGACGGCGAAGAAGCAGAACGTGGCGCTCAAGCGCGGCGACTACGTCATCGTGCGAACCGGCATGATGGAGCGCTGCCAGAAGGCCGGTAGCTGGGACGGCTATCCCGGCGGTGACGCGCCCGGCTTCGCCTTCGAGACCCTCGATTTCGTGAAGGACACCGAGCTTGCCGCGCTCGCCAGCGACACCTGGGGCTGCGAGGTACGCCCCAATCAAGTGGCTGAGGGCGAGACCATCAACCAGCCCTGGCACTGGATCACCATCCCGATCATGGGCATGACCATGGGCGAAATCTTCCAGCTCAAGGAGCTGGCCGACGATTGCGAGGCCGACAAGGTCTATGAGTTCCTGTTCGTGGCGCCCGCGATCCCGATCACCGGCGCGGTGGGCTCGCCGGTCAATCCGCTGGCGATTAAGTAATGCCGGCAAATCCTGTTCAGGGATGATTCACGTCCGCATATTGTCCGGGATAACAGCGGGCTTGGTGCCTTCGCCAACACGATTCCACGAGCGATAACGCCACGGCTGTACCATTTCCAACGGTGTTATTCGCGGCTGATAGCTCAGCTCCTCACCTGCTCGGATTTGCTCAAATCGCTTGAGCAAAAGCGATACCAGATCTTCGGGGACAAATAACCATGGACGAATTGGCCAATTATTCGGTACCAAGCTGTCCCGCACCAATGCCTTGCAGAGTATCTGCCAATTCTCATGCCACTGCTTCAAGCGCTTCGCGAGCTCGGTGAGCTGCTTGCCGTAAGATATTTCACAGAGGAAGATACATTGTTCCCGAAAATCCACCGCAACCGCGTCGCAATACCAATGTGGTCCGCTGTTGTCGGGATTTTCGGCATGATTGAGCTGGATACAGCATTCGGTGTTTACAAAAATGGCACGATCTGCCCTTAGGTAGTCGATAACCACGCTTTCATAGTAGTTCATCTGGTGCCCGGCTAAGGACTACACATCTCGTTGCGGATCGAGCGGCGTCCCGCGATACAGGTCGACGACGCAGCAGTGCAGACCGAACTCCGGCATGTCGATCGCCTCGTTGGGCTCTGTCAGCTTGACCGGCTGCCAATTGCCGCGCTTCGCGTAAATCTCGACCAGCAATTTGCGTGAATCGATGACGACAGCGTAAAGATTGTCGGGCGCCTCGCAGTAGCGACTCAACTTGAGATCGATCTCCCGGCGCGCGTTCGAGGGCGACATGACCTCCGCAGCGAGCAGATAGCGCTCCGAGTAGAGGTCGTAACCCGCAATGCCTGTCACAACCGTCACATCCGGCAATGGCTGAAAATTCCTGAGACTTGGGTTACGGACGCCGACGTTGACATAGGCAAATGCGTCGACGCGCTTCAAGGCGAGAGCATTGTTGAGGAGACTGGCAAGGTTCTGGCATATCCTTTGATGCGCATAGCTTGCCGGCGCCATCATCACGGCCACCCCCTCGATCAGCTCCCAGCGTTCCCCGTGCGGTCGGGTCTCCAGAAAGGCCATAAACTGGTCAACGTCCATGGTTCCTGAAGACGGTGGGGCGGGTGCGTTCACATTCATCATGCGCGGCTCCTCGATCCCTTATTTAGCATGACGCGGCAGTATACCATAGGGTTTCCCAAACGCGTGTTGCTCCAAGTTGAGTAGGATCGGTCAAAGATGCTCGGCCACAATCGCAAAATGACCGGCGCGGAATGCCTCGCCGACATGCTCAAGGACTACGGCGTCACCCACGTGTTCATGGTGCCGGCCGTCCTGCGGCGCACGTTCTTCGAGATGGAGCGGCGCGCGACCGGGATTGCGCGCATCCACACCCACGGCGAGAAGTCGGCCGCCTACATGGCCGACGGCTATGCGCGCGCCAGCGGAAAACCCGGCATCTGCATGGCGCAAGTGATCGGCGCGCTCAATCTCGCGGCCGGCCTGCGCGACGCCTGGCTTGCGCACGCGCCGGTGATCGCCATGACCGGCGGGCGCGACGCCAAGACCAAGTTCCGCAAGGTCTACCAGGAGATCGACGACGTGCCGGCATTCGAGCCGGTGACCAAGTTCAACGCCACCGTCGACGATGTGGCGCGCTTTCCCGACATGGTGCGGCAGGCGTTTCGTGTCGCCACGACGGGCACGCCCGGGCCGGTGCACCTGCAATTCCGCGGCAACGAAGGCCAGGTCGACGCCGAGGAGGCCGAGATGGAGCCGCTGGTCGAGCCGCGCTTTGCGCGGGTGCCGCCGTTCCGTCCCGCACCCGACGAGGCGAGCGTGCGCGCGGCGCTGCATTGCCTGGAAACCGCCGAGCGGCCGGTGATCGTCGCCGGCGGCGGCGTGCGCGCCTCGGGCGCCCAGGCGGAGCTGGTGGCGCTGGCCGAGGCCTTGCAGATCCCGGTCGCGACCTCCCTCAACGGCAAGGACTCGATCCCGGGCAACCATCCGCTGTCGGTCGGCGTGGTCGGTAGCTATTCGCGCGAGAGCGCCAATCGCGTGGTCAACAAGGCCGACCTCGTCTGCTTCGTCGGGACCGAGACCGGCGGCATGACCACGCACTTCTGGGCGGTGCCGCCGATCGGCACGCCGGCGGTGCAGATCGACATCAACGCGGAGGCCTTGGGCCGCAACTACCCTTTGCAGGCCTGCGTCAACGGCGACGCGAGAGTATCGCTCGCCGGCATGCTGGAATTCGCCGACCGCGCCAGCGCCGCGCGGCGCAAGCCATGGATCGCGCAGGTTCAGGCGATCTGCCAGGAATGGTACGCGAAATACCGGCCCGTGCTCGAATCCGGCGCGGTGCCGATCCGTCCCGAGCGCATCTGCCACGAGCTGACGCGCCACGTGCCCGACGACGCCATCGTGGTGGTCGACACCGGCCACGGCGGCATGTGGATGGGCGGATTCTTCGACCTCACCGCGCCGAAGCAGAGCTACATCCGCAGCGCCGGCCATCTCGGCTGGGCGTTCTCGGCCGGGCTTGGCGCCAAATGCGCCTGCCCGAAGCGCCCGGTGGTGACGTTCACCGGCGATGCCGGCTTCTGGTACCACATCGCGGAAATCGAGACCGCCGTGCGCTGGAGAATGAATTCGGTGACGGTGGTCAACAACAATTCCAGCGGCAACCAGTCCAAGCGCGGCTTCGACCGCGTCTACGGCGGCAAGCAGACCGAGCAGGCACTGGAGCTGTGGACCTATTCCAAGGTGAACTTCGCGAAGATCGCCGAGGACATGGGCGCGGTCGGCATCCGGGTCGAGCAGCCGGACGAGATCGGACCGGCGATCCGGCGCGCGCTGAAAGCCGACCGGCCCGTCATCATCGACGTCGTTACCGACATCGAGGCGCTGGCGCCGCTGGCGGTGTCATGAACGCGCCTGTCGTCCCCGCATGCGGCGGGGACGACAGGCTGGGGACTACGAGAACAGGAAGTCGCTTGCGCTCAGGTTTGCGGCATTGACGTTCTGGAGCGTGATGCTGTTGTCGGCGTCGTAGACGATGACGACATCGGCGCCGATTTGGAACATGCTCGCCTGCACCGCCGCGAAGTTGGCGAATATCCCGCTGTCGATGCTGATCAGGTCCTGACCGTCCGTGAAATCGGCAATCACATCGTTGCCGATATCCACCGGGCCGGCGCCGTCGAGGTTGAACACGAAGGTGTCATTCTCGGTGCCGCCGGTCAGGATGTCATCGCCGGCACCGCCGGTGATGAGGTCCTTTCCAGCCCCGCCGTCGATCATGTCGTTGCCGCCCCAGCCGTAGAGCCGGTCGCCGCCGCCGTTGCCCCACAGCATGTTGTCGCCGTTGCTGCCGTGGATCTGGTCCGACTTGCCGGACCCGTACACGTTCTCGACATTGACGATATTGTCGGGCGTGCCGGGCGGCACGGGCTGGTATTGGATGCCCGCATTGTAGCGCCCCATTCCGAGGTTGACGTAGACGCCGGTCTGCGATTCCGCAAAGTTTGCGGTGTCGTTGCCGGTGCCGCCGTCGAGCAGGTCGCCATAGCCGTCGCTGTTGAGGAGATCGTCGCCGGCGCCGCCGTAGAGCTTGTCGGCCCCGCCGCCGCCCTTGAGGACGTCGTTGCCGCCTTCGCCGTACAGCGCGTTGGCGTTCGCATCGCCCGCCAGCGTATCGTCGTAGGACGAACCGCCGACGTTTTCGATTTCGAACAGCCTGTCGCCTTGCGCCGTACCGCCCGAGCCGCCGCCCGCCGCGAGACTGACGATCACGCCCTCACCGCTGTCGCTGTAGTCGGCGGTATCGATGCCTTCGCCACCATAGAGCGTGTCGGCGCCGCCGCCGCCCTTGAGCACGTCGTTGCCGCCGTTGCCGAACAGGTGGTCCTTGGCATACCCGCCGAAAATGACGTCGGCGCCTTCGGTGCCATACAGGCTGGCCGGTCCGGGGTAATTGCTCTTGATGATCGCCATGATGGTCTCCTGACTTGTTTGTGAGCAGGGCCATCCACAGCCCGACTGGCTCATTAGTCGGAACCCGCGGGATCACGTTCACCGCGGCACCATCGATCGTGTTGCTTTGATGTTGCGTCCCCGGCCGCGTCGGCGCCGCGCGCAAAGGTCCCCAGCTCCTGCGATCCCTTGCAAAGCCTTGTGCAGCATGGGGATTTTCATCCGACGGCGGAGGCTTCGGCAGCCGGGGCATGGCGCGTCGGCGACGTGCCGGAACGTCGGATTCGCAAAAAATGTGACGGAGATCACATTCTGAAAATGCCGAACCGCGTCGGCCCCGGCCTGGGCGCGTTCAGGCCGACCGCAAGCGCGTGGCCCAGCACCGCGCGCGTGTCGACCGGATCGATCACGCCGTCGTCCCACAGCCGCGCGGTGGCGTAGTACGCGTTGCCCTGCTGCTCATACTGCGCGCGGATCGGCGCCTTGAACGCTTCCGCATCCTCGGCCGTCCATGCTTCGCCCTTCGCTTCCGCCGCCTCCTGGCGGATGATCGCAAGCACGGTGGCGGCCTGCTCGCCGCCCATCACCGAGATGCGCGCGTTCGGCCACATCCAGAGGAAGCGCGGGTTGTAGGCGCGGCCGGCCATGCCGTAGTTGCCGGCGCCGTAGCTGCCGCCGATGATGACGGTGTATTTCGGCACGCTGGTGGTCGCGACCGCGGTGACCAGCTTGGCGCCGTCCTTGGCGATGCCCTGCGCCTCCACCTTGCTGCCCACCATGAAGCCGGTGACGTTCTGCAGGAACAGAAGCGGGATGCTGCGCTGGCTGGCGAGCTCGATGAAATGCGCGCCCTTCAGCGCGCTCTCCGAGAACAGCACGCCGTTGTTGGCGAGGACGCCGATCGGGAAGCCGTGAATGTGCGCGAAGCCGCACACCAGCGTCGGCCCATAGAGCTGCTTGAACTCCTCGAACTCGGAGCCGTCGACCAGGCGGCCGATGATCTCACGCACGTCGTATTGCATGCGCGGGTTCGCCGGTACGATGCCGTAGATGTCGCTCGGCGGATGCAGCGGCTCGCGCACCGGGCGCAGCTCCTGCCACAGGTGCCGCACGCGGTTGAGATTGCCCACCAGCCGCCGCACGATCTCGATCGCGTGGGCATCAGAGTCGGCCATGTAGTCGGTGACGCCGGACTGGCGCGAGTGCACCTCGGCGCCGCCCAGTTCCTCGGCGGTGACGACCTCGCCGATCGCGGCTTTCACCAATGGCGGGCCACCGAGGAAGATCGTGCCCTGGTTCTTCACGATCACCGCCTCGTCCGACATCGCCGGCACATAGGCGCCGCCGGCGGTGCAGGAGCCCATGACGGCGGCGATCTGCGGAATGCCCAAGGCCGACATCTGCGCCTGGTTATAGAAGATGCGGCCGAAATGCTCGCGGTCCGGGAAGATCTCGTCCTGCAACGGCAGGAAGGCGCCGCCGGAGTCGACCAGGTAGAGGCACGGCAGGTGGTTGTCGCGTGCGATCTCCTGGGCGCGCAGGTGCTTTTTCACCGTGATCGGGTAATACGTGCCGCCCTTGATGGTGGCGTCGTTGGCGACGATGACGCAGTCGCGGCCGCTCACCGTACCAATGCCCGTGACGATGCCGGCGGACGCGACATCGCCGCCGTACATGCCGTGGGCGGCGAGCGGCGACAGTTCCAGGAACGGACTGCCGGGATCGAGCAGCGCGGCGATGCGGTCGCGCACCAGAAGCTTGCCGCGCCTGGTGTGGCGCGCCCTCGCCTCGTCGGTACCGCCGCGGGTTACTTTTGCAAGCTTGTCGCGCAGGTCGTCGGCCGCGCGCCGCAGGGCCTCGGCATTGCGCGCGAAGTCGGGGGATTTCGGATCGATGCTGGAGCGGAGGACAGTCATGAGGCACGCGAGATGAAAGCCATCGTCACCCCTTGTTGAACAATTCGCGGCCGATCAGCATGCGGCGGATTTCGCTGGTGCCGGCACCGATCTCGTAGAGTTTTGCATCGCGCAGGAAGCGCCCGGTCGGGTTCTCGTTCACATAGCCCGAGCCGCCGAGCAGTTGGATCGCATCGAGCGCGACGCGGGTGGCGTTCTCGGCCGCATAAAGGATCGCGCCGGCGGCGTCCTCGCGCGTGGTCTGGCCGCGGTCGCAGGCTTTCGCGACCGAATACACATAGGCGCGGCTCGCATTGGTCGCGACATACATGTCGGCGAGCTTGCCCTGCACCAGCTCGAACTCGCCGATCGGCTTGCCGAACTGCTTGCGCTCGCGGACATACGGTACAACCACATCGAGGCAGGCCTGCATGATGCCGAGCGGGCCTGCGGCCAGCACCACGCGCTCGTAGTCGAGTCCGGACATCAGGATGCCGACCCCGCCGCCGACGGCGCCCAGCACGTTCTCCTCGGGCACCTCGCAGTCGCTGAACACCAGCTCGGACGTATCGGAGCCGCGCATGCCGAGTTTGTCGAGCTTCTGGGCGCTGGAGAATCCCTTGAATCCGCGTTCGATCAGGAACGCAGTGATCCCGCGCGCGCCGGCCGACGGATCGGTCTTGGCATAGACCACCAGCGTATCGGCGTGCGGCCCGTTGGTGATCCACATCTTCGAACCGTTGAGGACGTATCGGTCGCCCTTCCTGTCGGCGCGCGTGGTCATGGACACCACGTCGGAGCCGGCGCCGACTTCCGACATCGCAAGCGCTCCGACGTGCTCGCCGGAGATCAGCTTCGGCAGATACTTGCGCTTCTGCGCGTCGGTGCCGTGGCGGCGGATCTGGTTGACGCAGAGGTTGGAATGCGCGCCGTACGAGAGCCCAACCGCGCCCGAGGCGCGCGAAATCTCTTCCATCGCGACGCAATGCTCGAGATAGCCGAGCCCGGCGCCGCCCCAGTCCTCCTCGACCGTGATGCCGTGCACGCCAAGCGTGCCGAGCTCCGGCCACAGCGCCCGCGGAAACGTGTTGCTGCGGTCGATCTCGTCGGCGCGCGGGGCGATCCGGTCGGCCGCAAAGGCGCGCACGCTGGCCCGCAGCAGGTCGGCGGTCTCGCCGAGGTCGAAATCGAGGCCGGTGTTGCTGCGCATTGCTGGACCTGCGAGCGATTTGCCGCGATATGATATGACAGGACATCAACAACGGACAGCAGCAATGAGCGAGGCAGGCACCCTGCGAATCGTTTCCGGCGTCGGCGCCAAGGGACCCGCCTGCTTCATCCTGGAGGTGCAGGGCAAGCGGCTGATGCTCGACCTCGGTTACGGGCCGCAGCCGGGGCTGTGGCCGAACCTGGACGACGCCGGCAGGGTCGATGCGCTGGTTCTCACCCACAGCCACCGGGACCACATCGGCGGACTCTCACTGCTGCCGAAGGTTGGCATTCCGCCGATCTACTGCACCGAGATCACCGCGAAGAAGCTGCCGGCCGGCACGCCGTTCAAGCCACTGCCGCTGGGCGTCCGCAGCAAGATCGAGGGCATCGACGTCGAGACCGGCCGCAACGGCCACGCGCCCGGCGGCGTCTGGCTGCGCTTCCATAGCGGAACGGGCTTCCTCTATACCGGCGACTATTCGACGGAGTCGGCGCTCTACGCCTACGACCCGCCGCCGAAGTCGCGCACCATGCTGTTCGACTGCTCCTATGGCGAGGACGACACGCCGATGGCCGAGCGGCAGCAGGCGCTCGCGCCGCATCTTGCCGGCGACGTGCTGCTGCCGGCGCCGGCCGACGGCCGCGGGCCGGATATTGCGCTGCATCTGCACCGCAGCGGCAAGACCATTCGTTTCGACGATGCCACGCGCGACGCCGTGCGCGACCTGACGGGGTTGGCGCGCGGCTATCTGCGGGGCGGCGTTGAACGGGAACTGGCGGAGCTCATGGACCAGGCGCTGCCGCCCGGCGAGCCGGCGGGCGCCACCGTTGCAACGCCGGCAACCTGCGACGGCGGTACGGCGGCGAAGCTCGTCGAGCAATGGGAGCAGGCGCCAGAGCCGGCGATCGTCTTCACCGGGTACATCCCGCCCGGCACGCCGGCGGACCGCCTCGTGAAATCCGGCCGGGCGAAATTCCTGCGCTGGAACGTGCATCCCCGCCTCTCCGACAACATCGCATTGGCGCGCGCGACCGGCGTGAAGCTGGCAATTCCCGCGTTCTGCGACCGCAAATTCCTGCCCGCGCTGCAGGCCGCGTTCAAGCCGGCGGACGTGACCATGGATGCGACGGTGCCACTGGTCTGAGCTGGGCCTTTGCCGGCAGCGGAATGTGCGCCATCCTGCGCGCCTTGACATTGCGGTCGCTCAGGAGAGAGCCCATGAATACGACGTACAAGATGACGATAGCCGTCCTCGTGGGCGCCGTGCTCGGCGCAGCGGCATCACAGGTCCTTCACGCGCAGGCGAAACCGCCGGCCTACATGATCACCGAAACCACCGTCATTGACGGGGCGGCACTCAAGGAGCTGTTGCCGAAGCTCGGGAAGACGATCGACGCCGCCGGCGGCAAGTTCTTGACCCGCGGCAGCCGCATCGTCGCGTTCGAGGGCGAAGCACCAAAGTTCTTCAGCATCGTCATGTTCCCCAACCTGGACGCAGCTCAAGCCTGGCGCGATTCGGCGGCGCTCAAGGAACTCAACCCGCTGGTCGCCAAGGCGGCCAAAGTCCGGCAATTCGCTGCCGAAGGAATTGCGAACTAACCGCTGCCAGCCCGTAGTGCCGCGGTCGCAACCGCGTCGATCGTGAACGTCTCCGGATCGACCACCACCCCGTAGTGTTCGCGCGCGACCTCGGCCGACACGTAACCCTGCCGCACATCTTCGGCGACCAGCGTCGCCGGCCGCTCATGCGGATCGCCGTAGCCGCCGCCGCCGCCGGAACGGATGCGGTAGGCGTCGCCGGGACGGAGCGGCGTGGTGAACACCTTGCCGTTGGGATAGTCGGTCTTCCAGACGCCGTCGCGGCGCAGGCCGACCGAGTTGCCGGTGCCTTCGAGACCGCCCTCCAGGCCCCACGGCCGGCAATGGGCGCGCTCGATCTGCGTGTTGAACACCATGTTGGTGCGCGCGCGCACCACGCGCTCGACGCCAAGCCCGCCCCGGTAGCGGCCGGCGCCGCCGGAATCCGGCACCAGCGCATAGCGCTCCACCACCAGCGGGAACTTCACTTCCGACTGCTCGTTGGGCGAATTGTGGGTGTCGCCGTCGTTCATCGACACCGTGCCGCCGACGCCGTCTTCGCTCCTCTTGGCACCCCAGCCGCCGCCGAGCGGGCCGAAATTGGCGATGAAGAACTCATTCGTGCGCGGATTGATCCCGTGCAGCGACGACAGCACGAGGTCGGCGTGATGGCCGGCGATGACGCGGTCCGGGATCGCCTTCGACAGCGCTTTGAACACGGTGTCGATGATGGTCATCGGATAGGTCATCCAGTAGCGCATCGGCGCCGGCCGCGTCGCACTCACCACGCGGCCGGGCGGCACGATCACCTTCAGGCTGCGGAAGGAGCCGTCGTTGATCGGATAGTCGGTCGGGGACGTGAGGCACTTGTAGGCGACCTGCGAACAGGCGTGCCCGGTGGTGATGCCCGAATTGTAGAACCCCCTCACCTGCTTCGAGACCTCCGACAGGTCGATGGTCATCTCGTCGCCCTTGACGATGACCTTCACCTTGATCGGCACCGGCTTGCCGATCTCCACGCCGTCGTCGTCCATGTAGGACTCCGCCTCGTAGACGCCGTCCGGGATCGAGCGCGTGCGTTCGCGCGCCATCGCCTCGGCATTGTCCATGATGGCGGCAATGGAAGCCGCGACGGCGTCACGCCCGTAACGATTGACCAGTTCGAGGAAGCGCCGCTCTCCGGTCTTGACCGCGGTGACCTGGGCGCGCAGGTCGCCCATGGCGCGCGTGGGGATGCGCACATTCTGGCGGATGATGGCGGTGAGCGTCTCGTTCACCGTGCCGCGGTCGTGCAGCTTCATGATCGGGATCTGCAGGCCTTCCTGGTAGATCTCCGTCGACATGCCGCCGAGCTGGCCGCCGATGTCGAGCCAGTGCGCCATGCAGCAGGAGAAGGCGACCAGTTCGCCCTTGTGAAAGATCGGCAAAGTCAGCGTGACGTGGTTCAGGTGGCTGCCAGTGAGATAGGCGTCGTTGGTGACGTAGATGTCGCCCGGCTTCATGGCCTTCAGGCCGAAATGCCTGATCTTGGCCTTCACCGTCTCCGCCATGCCGCGGATGAACATCGGCAGCCCGATGCCGATGGAGATGGTCTCGCCCTTGGTGGTGAACAGGCCGGTGGTGAAATCGAGCGCCTCGTAGATGATGATGTTGTAGGCGGTGCGCATGAGGTTGGTCTTCATTTCCTCGGTCACCGCGATGACGCCGTTGCGCACGATCTCCGTCACCACGGGATCGGGCTTGCGCCTGCGTGAAGACCTGCGCGATTTGGATTTCGGCCTTGACGTCTTTTTCATCGCTTGCCTGCTGCCTGTTTGGCGTTTGTAGCTTGCGATGAGCGAGCCGCGGGCTCGACCTCTCCCCGCAAGCGGGGAGAGGTGACTCGTGGCTCGGCTTCAGCAAGCCCGCCAAAACTATTCCGCGGCCGCGGCCTGCGGCACATCGGGATCGAGCGCCGCGAGGCGGGGCGCGACCTCGGCCATGAAGCGCTCCATCGAGCGGCAGCGCTGTTCCAGCGTGGCCCAGTCCTTGCCGTAGATCAGCAACAGCGTGCCGAAACCGCCGACCTCGTCGTAGAGGTTCTTGATGTGGTCGTAGACCGTGTCGGGATCGCCGCAGAAGAAGAAGCCGGAATCGATCAGCCGCTCGAAGCTGATGAAGTCCGCCGGATTGGCCCCCTTCGGGACGAAATGCGGCATACGGCTGTAGGCATGCACCAGATCGGAATCGCGCAGGTGGCGCTTGGCCTCGGCCACCGAGTCGCACACATAGACGACGCGGCCGACGCGGGCGCGGCTGCGCGCCGGCGCGGGCCCGCGCTTGTGCTCGGACGACATATAGATGTTGAGCATCTGGCGCACCTGCGCCACCGTCGGCGTCCAGCTCATCAGCGGCAGGAAGCCCTTCTCGGCGGTCAGCTCGAGCGTGGTGTCGCTGCGGCTGCACGCGATGCCGACGTCGAGGTTGGTCAGCGGCTTCGGGATGATGTGCCATTGCTCGCCTTGCCAGACGGTGCCGTTCCAGTCGAACGGCTCCGGCGCCTCCCAGGCCTTCAGGATGAGGTCCACGGCCTCGCGGAACATGACGCGCGGATCGTGCATGAGCGTGCCGCGCTGCTTGTTGTTCTGGGCATTGATGCCGACGCCGAAGCCCGCGATGTAGCGGCCGTCGGTGAGATGATCGGCGACCGCGCAGTCGGTCGCGACCTGGAGCGGATGAAAGAACGGCAGCGGACGGATGCCGGGCCCCATCCTGATCTGCCTGGTCAGCGCGGCCGCCTTGCAGATGAACAGGTCGGCGGACGGAAGCTGGTCGGGCCGCTGCCACGCCAGGAAGGTGCCGTGCTCGCTGATCCAGGCTTCCGAAATTCCAAGCCGATCGGCTAGGATGATCTCATGCAGGTCTTCGTCATAGCTGGTCTTGGCCAGCGCATTGTTGCGGTTGCCGTTCGAGAACAGGCCGATCTGCATCATCCGCTCCTACCTGGTTTGCAATCATCGGCGTCCGGCCTCAACGCTGTCAAGGAGGCCCGACCGTGGGCGTGATCGGCGATCTTGCTGCTTTTGTCACCCATGCTTCGGCAGCGGCGTTGCCCGATTCCGAGCGCGCGATCCTGCGCCGGCACGTGGCCGACACGCTGGTGGCGGCGGTGGCGGGCGCGCAGACCACGGAAGGCCGGGCGCTGCGCAAGGTGCTGCCGCGGGCGAGCGTCGCCGACGCCGCCGGAATGATGGCGGCGGTGATCCGGCACACCGAGATCGACGACATCCACACCCGCTCCTGCACCACGCCCTCGTCGGTGACGGTGCCGGCGGCGCTGGCGCTGGCGCACGAGCACGCCGAATACGATGCCGACACGGTGGCAAGCGCGATCTGGATCGGCACCGAGCTGATGACCCGGCTCGGCACCGCCATCGACGGCGCCCGCGTGCTCTATCGCGGGCTGTGGCCGACCTATTTCACGGCACCGCTCGGCACCGCCGCCATCGCATCGCGCCTGCTGCACCTGAGCGAGGGTCAGACCGCGCATGCCCTGTCGCTGGCGCTGATGCTGTCGGCCGGACGCTCCGGCCGCTTCCACGGCGCGCTGCCCGGCCGCTCGGTGATCCTGGCGATGGCGGCGGCGAACGGCATCCGCGCCGCGCAGGCGGCCAAGGACGGCGTCGGCGGCGATCCCGCGCTGCTCGACGGGCCGTGGCTGCGCGACGCGCACGGCATCGACGCGAAGCTCGACGCCCTGACCGCGGGTCTCGGCCGGGACAGCATCTATCGCGAGATGACGCTCAAGCCGTTCTGCTCCGCCAAGCAGGCGATCGCCGCCGTCGAAGGACTAATGACCATCATCGACGAAGGCGTGTTGCCGGACACGATCGACAAGGTCATCGTGCGGGTGCCGCCGCCCTATTCCCGCATGATCGCGACCAGGGCCGAAGCCGGCGCGCGCGCCTCCACCATCGTCAGCGCCGCGTTCCAGATGGGGCTCGCCGCATACAACCGCCGGCGGCTCTACGACATCGAGCGCGCCGACGCGATGGCAGAAACCGCCGCGCTCGCCTTCGCGAGCAAGGTCGAGATTCTTGCGGACGAACCGCTGCTGGAATTCTTCCCCGGGACGTTCCCGGCCGAGGTCGAGGTCGTCGCCGGCGGCAGGACGGTGCGCAAGCGCGTGACGTCGGCCAACGGCGATCCCGGCCGCGCGCTCGACGACACAGCGCTCGCAGACAAGGCGAAGGCGATCCTCGGCGAGGCGCAGACGGTGCGGACCGGCCTGGCCGGGATCGACAGCGGCGCCGGCTGCACGGCGCTCGCCGACACCCTGTGGAACACGTGCATGACATGACGCGATTGACGGGGCCGGACGTTCGGCAGAAAACAGTGACGGATTTCGGAATGACCTCGGGGAGGGTTGCGTGGCGAAGCGTGCGAAGGCGGCGGGGCGGACGCGTGCAGGCGGCAGAAGCGGTGCAGCCTCGGCCAACGCCGCCCTGAAGGCGGTGATCGAGGACCTCGTCGCCGGCAACCGCATCCTCTACAACGAGGGCGTGGTCGACGGCTTCGGCCACCTCAGCGCCCGCGATCCGCGCGACCCGAACCGCTTCCTGCTGTCGCGGGCGCGGGCGCCGGGCCTCGTCGTCGCCGCCGACATCATGACGTTCGACATGGATGCGAACGTGGTCGGCAAGGACGACCGGCCGGTCTATTCCGAGCGCTTCATCCATTCCGAGATCTACAAGGCACGGCCGGACGTGAACTCGGTGGTGCACACCCACTCGCCGACCGTGGTGCCGTTCAGCGTCACCGACGAGCCGCTGCGGCCGATCCGCGCCGGCTTCTTCTATCCCGCGGTGCCGGTGTTCGACACCCGCGATGCCGCCGGCTGGACCGACCTGCTCATTTCCAACGCCGCGCTCGGCCGGGCGCTGGCGGAGAAGCTCGGCAACAATTCGGTGGTGCTCCTGCGCGGCCACGGCAACGCCGTGGTGGGGCCGACCGTGCGGGTCGCGGTCTATCGCGCGTTCTATACCGAGGCCAATGCCAAGCTGCTGCTCCAGGCCAAGCTCCTCGGCGGCCCGATCAAGTATCTGGCGCCCGAGGAAGCCGCGATCATGGAAGCGAACCGTGCGCGCAACCGGCCGATGCATGGCTCCGACCGCATCTGGGAGCTGATGCGGGCCGAAGCCATGGGCGGCTCCGGCAAACGCAGGCGCTGACATGGCCACCGTTTCCGACATCGTGGCAAAGACGCTGGTCGCCTACGACACGAAGTATTTCTTCTGCATGATGGGCGGCGACCACGAGCTGTGGTTCTCGCTCGCCGATGCCGGCATCAAGCTGATCAACTGCCGCAGCGAAAGCGGGGCGGTCTATATGGCCGACGGCTATGCCCGCGTCACCGGCAAGCCGGGTTTCGTCTACGGCCAGCGCGGGCCGGGCGTGTCGAACGTCGCCGGCGCGCTCGCCGATGCGCTGTGGGCATCGAGCCCGGTGATCTCGCTCACCTCCGCGCTGGCGATGACGTCGCGCGACCGGTTCGAGTACCAGGACGTCGACGGCCTGCCGCTGCACCAGGGCGTCACCCGCTGGAACAAGACCGTGTCCTCGCCCGATCGCGCCGCGGCGATGGTGCGCGCCGCGATCCGGATCGCCACCGGCACGCCGCCGGGACCGGTGCATCTGGAAATCCCCGCCAACATGTTCCGTGCCGAGGCCAAGGACTCCGACGTCTACCGCGAGCCGGGCGTCGGCCACGTCAACGACCGCCGCGTCGTTCCCGACCGCGCGCAGGTCGAGCAACTGGTGCGGCTCCTGCTGCAAGGCGAGCGGCCGCTGATCGTCGCCGGCGGCGGCGTCATCACCTCCGAAGCATGGGACGCGCTCACGCAGTTGGCCGAAGCGCTCAGCATCCCGGTCGCCACCACGCTCGGCGGCAAGGGCGCGATCGATTCCGCCCATGAGCTCTCGGTCGGCGTGATCGGCCGCAACTCGTCGAAGGTCGGCAACGACGCCGTGCGCGATGCCGACATGATCCTCGCCATCGGCACCCGGCTGGGCGGACTCGCCACCCATCGCTGGACGCTGCCGTTCGGGGAGAAGCGGCTGTTCCAGATCGATTCCGATCCGCAGATCATCGGCCACAACTATCCGAACGAGCTGGGCGTCATCGGCGATGCCAAGCTCACGCTGGAGGCGGCGCTGTCGGTGGTCGACGAGAACAGGCTGCGCCGCCCGCGCACCGCATGGGCCAAGGAGATCGCCGGGCGCGTGGAGACCTGGCGCGGACACGCCGCCGCGCTCGCCGGACAGCGGCCGAACGACGGCATCCATCCCGCCGACGTGATCGCGCGGCTGCGCGAAGTGATGGCGCCGCAGGACCTGATCGCGGCCGACACCGGCGCGCATGGCGGCTGGGTCGGCGGGCTGTTCCCGGTCAAGGCCGGCCGCAGCATGGTGCGCGCCAACGGCTCGCTCGGCTGGGTGTTTCCGGGCGCCATGGGCGCGGTGCTGGGGGCGCCGGAACGCCGCACCGTCGCCGTCACCGGCGACGGCGGCATGCTCTATCACGTCGCCGAGTTCGAGACCGCGCTGCGCTGCGACATCCCGGTGGTCGCCGTGGTGCTCAACAATGCGAGTCTCGCGTCCGAGCGCCACCACCAGGAAAGCCACTACAAGCGCGTCATCACCGAGGTCTGCGATTATCGCGACGTGGACTTCGCGGCGGTGGCGCGCGCCTTCGGCGCCCACGGCACGCGGGTCGAGGATCGCGCCGACGTCGCCGACGCGGTGCGCGATGCGCTCAAGTCCAACATGCCGGCGCTGGTGGACGTGCGGGTGAGCCGCGACGCGCACGCGCCGTCGGCCAATCAGGACAGGACGCGGCTGGTGTAGGGCGAAGGCGCCGAAGGGGAAACGGGAACGTCACATGTACAAGTGCAAATTCGCGTGGCCGAACGGGGCCAACATCGCCGTCGTCTTCAACATGTCGTGGGAGACCTGGGAGCGGCGGCTTGGTACCAACCAGAACAACCAGGTGACCTCCGAGCGGGTGCCGGCCGACGCCAAGTACGGCCGCGGCATGCGCTGGATCTACGAGCACGCCTTCGCCGAAACCGGCGGCATGCAGCGGCTGCTCGACCTGTGGAAGCGCCATGACATCAGGGCGAGCTGTTACGCCGACGGCCACACCGTGACGCTGTTCCCCGAGCTTGCGAAGCAGGCGCAGGCCGAGGGGCACGAGTTCCTGGTGCAGGGCTGGGAGCACAACTACTTCTACGACATGACGGTGGAGGAGCAGGCGAAGTCGCTCGACGACACCATCGCGGCGTTCAACCGGCTTGGCCTGAAGTTCACCGGCTTCTCGAGCCCCGGCGGGCACGTCACCGCCGAGACCTTCCCGATGTGCGCGGAGCGCGGGTTCAAATACGTCGTCGGCCTGCGCAACGCCGACGTGCCGTTCATCATCCGCTACGGCAACCGCAAGGTGGTCGGCATGACGAGCTACGCGATCTCGGACTTTTCCACCTACAAGGGCGCCAACACGCCGCGCGACGTCGCCGGCATGTGGCGCGACTGCTTCGACGCGCTCTATGACGAGGGCGAGCGCGGATACCCGAAGATGCTGGCCTATGGCACGCACCCGATCATCGCCCACGGCCACCGCACGCGGCCGGTCGAGGACCTGATCCGCTACGTCAAGAGCCGGCCCAAGGTCTGGATCACCACCCGCGGCGAGATCGCCGACTGGGTGCTCCAGAACTATCCCGAGCACGATCTCGCGGCGTTCTATCCGGAAGCGGTGAACTCGGACCGATATTACGGCCTCCAGATCGGGCTGGGCGGCGAGGAAGCCGAGAAGGAAGCGCTGAGCTATCGGAAGAAGTAGCCCCGCGGCCTGCGTCAGGTCGTTCCTGCGAAAACGGGACTAAAACCGATTTCGTTCTGGTATCATCACGATCCCCGCCTGTGCGGGACGACAGGGAGCCGGACGCGGATGCGCACGACTACGTCAATCGCCGCATTGCTGCTGGTTGCAGTCTCCTCGGCCGCCCACGCCCAGGATTCCGTCGCCGACTTCTATCGCGGCAAGACCGTCATCCTCCAGATCGGGTCGGAGCCGGGCGGCGGCTACGATGTGGTCGGCCGCACGGTCGCGAGCCATATCGGCAGGCACATCCCGGGCCGGCCGAACGTCATCGTGCAGCACGTGCCGGGCGGCGGCAGCCTGCGGCTGGCAAACCAGATCTACAACACCGGCGCCAAGGACGGCACCGTCTTCGCGCTCGCCTCCAACGGCATGCCGACGACTCCGCTGCTGATCCCGACCGCGGCGCACTTCGATCCGCTGCGCTTTCACTGGCTCGGCAGCCCGAGCCGGGAAATCGAGGTGATGGTGGTCTGGCACCAGGCGCCGGTGAAGAAGCTCGACGACATCTTCACCACGGAAATGATCGTCGGCGCGTCGTCGCCGGGCAGCGCGACCTGGGACTTCCCGTTCGTGCTCAACCAGCTGCTCGGCACGAAGTTCAAGATCGTGACCGGCTATCGCGGCGCCACCCAGGTCAAGCTCGCGATGCAGCGCGGCGAGGTGCATGCGAATGTCGCGCTCGCCTGGGGTTCGGCGCGCACGCAATACTCCGATGTCATGAACAGCGGCCAGTTGATCGTGATGGCGAAGTACTCCGAAACCACCGATCCGGCGCTGGCCAAGGTGCCGATCATGCCGAAGGGCAAGACCGCGGAGGATCGCCAGATCCTCGATATCCTCTATTCCCGCGAAGCCTATGGGCGTCCGTTCTTCACGCCGCCGGGCGTTCCGGCCGACCGCGTCGCCGCCCTGCGCCGCGCTTTTGCCGACACCATGAAGGACCCCGATTTCATCAAGGATGCGCACAAGCGACGCGTCGACGTCGATCCGGTGACCGGCGACGAGCTTGCGGCGCTGACGCGCCAGCTCATGGAAATTCCGCGCGCAACGGTCGAACGGGCGCGACGAATCCTGTCGCCGACCGGCGCGAAATAGCGATGCCGGCCGATCCTCCGGCGGCGACCCTGACGGTCGGCATCACGGGACACCGCCCGAACAAGCTGCCGAACGCCCTTGTGCCGCGCCTGGAGCGGCAGCTGCGTGACGTGATGGCGACGATCGCACGCGCCCAGTCCGGCAAGCGCGTGCGGATGATTTCGGGCTTCGCGGAAGGCGCGGACCAGATTGCGGTTGCCGCCGCTCCCGCGAGCTGGACGGTCGAGGCGATCCTGCCGTTCCCGACCAGCGAGTATCTCAAGGACTTCGAGCGATCGGCGGCAGGCGACGGCCGCGACGCGCGCGGCGAGCTTTTGGCGAGCCTCGCCCGCGCCGCTGCGGTGACGGAACTGCCCATCCCGCCGGGCTCGCGCGAAGACGGCTACCTCGCCGCCGGACGCGCCATGCTCGCCCAGATCGACCTCCTGATCGCGGTATGGGACGGGCAGGAGCCAAAGTCGGGCGGAACCGGACAGATCGTCCGCGAGGCGTGCGACAGCGGCATTCCCGTGGTCTGGCTGTCGACCGGCGCGGACCGGCAGCCCGTCCTCATCGAGCGGTTCGCGGACGGCGCGCCGGTTGCATCGAGCCGAGCGTGGACGGCGGCGCTCAGCCTTCTCCCCCGACCGACTCGCGCAGGACCCGCTTGACCTCGGGGGCGACGTTGCGGATGCGATTGAAGATCGCCTCCACCTCCTGCGGCGTGACGACGTCGGGCTCCTCGCCGGTGATCAGCCTGAAGTCGCGCTGGAAGGCCGCATCCTTGCCGGCCGCCTGGAACGCATTGCGCAGCGCCTGAACGGATTCCGGCGGAGAACCCTTCGGCAGCAACATGCCGCGCTGCATCTTGGTCGAAATGTCGTTCATCAGGAACAGCGCGTCGTATTTGGCGCCGCCCGGCTCCTTGCCGAACGCCTGCTTGTAGAAATCGTAAAAGGTGATGATGCCCTGTTTCAACAGCAGCGGATTGCCCTCCGCCCTGCCGTCGGCCCCGATCACGGGATGGTGGAACAGGATGACGCCGATGCCGGGCTTGATCATCTGTGGGATGACCTGGGTCTGGAACGCCGGCAGCGAAGACCCGGAGAAATTGACCTCGCCCCGCAGCATCGCCTGGTTCATGAGGCCGGCGCCCTGGAACCCGGTCACCATCTTGTAGGGCAGGTTCATGATTTCCAGCACCAGCCGCAGCCGCGTATCGTGCGATGTGGCGCGGCTGTAGCCGCCCGGAAAGATGTTCTTGGCTCTCAGGAGATCCTTTGGATTGCTGTAGCCGCCGGGCACGATGTCCTTGCGGGCATAGACCACGTTCCAGCCGCGCCCGGCGGCGATCGGCGTGAACACGTCCTGCACCTTGATCTTGAGCACCGGGTCGTCCGTGATCGAGGAAGTCGCGCTCATGGTGAAATAGCCGAGCGTCAGGCCGTCCGGCTTGCCGGCAAGGCCCAGTCCGAGCTGGTTCATCGCATTGGCGCCGCCGGCACCCGGCAGGTTGCGGATGATCACGTTGGGATTGCCGGGGATGAACCGGCCAAGATGCTTCTGCCAGACGCGCGCTTCGGTGTCGGCATTGCCGCCGGCGGCGTAGTTCACCAGGAGCGTGAGCGTCTTGTCCTTGTAGAACTGCGCGGACGCGGGGAAGGACAGGAGGATGAAAGCGGCAGCCGCGGTGACTGCGACGGCAATGCGCATCAGCATGACGTGATCTCCTCCCTCAAGCCTTTCTCGGTCCTCATCCCGAGGAGCGAGCGCAGCGAGCATCTCGAAGGATGGCCGCGAGCCCGAATGCGCGGCCATGGTTCGAGACGGCGCTTCGCGCCTCCGCACCATGAGGGCAGTATCATTGTTGCAGCACTTGCCGCGAAATCAAAGAGGCTTGAAGCGGCCGCTCGCCATCGCGCGCTCGTAGATCACGGCGGCGACCGCGACGTCCTCGAGCCCGACGCCGAGCGACTTGAACAGGGTGTGCGCGCCGGGGTCGCGCCGGACCGGCGGGCCGGCGACGATGTCCTTCAGCGGTTTCACGCGGTTCCAATCGAACCGGCCGGCCTTGGCCAGATCGATGAACTCGCCGGCTTCGATCTTGGCCTGCTCGATGTGATCGGTGACCACGAGCGACGCCTTGAGCACGCAGTCGGCATCGACCTCGCGGCGATTGGCCGCATTCGCGCCGATGGCGTTCACATGCGCGCCGGGGGCGAGCCAGGCGTGCCTCAGCACAGGTTCCGCCGAATTGGTGGCGGTGACGACGATGTCGGCGCCGGACGCCGCTTCCTCGGCGGAGGCCGCAGCCCGCACCGGCGTGCCGAGCTCGCCCGCGAGCCTGGTGCAGAACGCTTCCAGCCGCGCCCGGTCGCGCGCCGCCACCGAAAGCTCGTCGAGCATGCCGACCGCCTTCAGCGCCAGCGCCTGCGTGCGCGCCTGCCGGCCGGTGCCGATCAGCGCCACCTTGCCCGATCCCGGCCGCGCCATCTTCTCGGTGGCGATGCCGCTGGCGGCGCCGGTGCGGATCTGTCCGAGCGTGTTGGCCTCGATGATCGCGAGCAGGCCCGCGCCCTCCTCGTAGAACAGCACATGGAAGGCGCCGCCGCCGTACGACTTTACCGCAAAGTGCTTCGACGAGCGCTCGCCGCCGCCCATGACGTTGAGGCGGACGGAGCCGAACGGCCAGCGCGTGCGCGGCACGGTGTTGGCCTGCCCTTTCGCTTCGGCGGCGAAGACAGCACGCAGCGCCTGCAGCGCCGACGGCATGTCGAGGAATTCGGCAACGTCGGCTTCCTTGATGTAGATGGGCATGACTCGGACTCCTGCGACGCACGACCATTGTTTTCGTCATGCGCGGGCTTGACCCGCGCATCCATCATTTTTCAAAGACGATGGATTGCCGGGTCAAGCCCGGCAATGACGGCGGCGAGAACTTACACGAACTCCGGCTTCTCTTTCAGGTAGTGCTTGCGCATCTCCGGCCGGAACCTGTCCATGATCGCGCGGTTCAGCTCCACCGGCGGCTTCTGGTCCGCCGGCAGCATCGATTTGTATTCGACGCCGCCCAGTTCCTCCTTGAAGGTGCGCTTTGCCTCCTCGACCACCGCCGGATACTTGAAGCACTCGACCACCGCCGCCGCGAACGCCTTGCTTCCGGCGACCGCGCCCTTGTGCGCAATCGAGTGCGCCAGCGCTGCGCCGCCCGCCCAGTGGTGGAAATGGATGTTGGGCACGTTCGAGGGATAATAGAACTTGGCCATCGGCACCTTCCACGACACGTCGCCCGCGTCATTGGCCGAGGTGCGCGGCGTCTTCAGGAACGAGAGCGGCGGCACCTCGCGCCGTAGTCCCTCGACCTTGACCTTGGCGCGCTCCTGGAGCGCGCGCGCGAACGCCTCCTCCTCCGCGCTCCAGTCCGGCACGCCGACCGCCTCGATGTTGCGCTGGAGCAGTTCGCAGGCGGTGCGGTTGCAGCGCAGCGGCCAGACCGCGCTGAGCACGTCCACCGTCACCTCGGTGTTGCTCATCAGCGCCGCGCCCTGCGCAACCTTTTTCGCCTGGTCGAACAGCGTCATCGCGCCCTGCGCGGTCTGATCGCGGAAGAACCACCACACCGCCGCGGTGCGCGGGATCACGTTGGGCTGATCGCCGCCATTGGTGATGACGCGGTGCGCGCGCATTTCCGGACGCATGTGCTCGCGGTACTGCGCCATGCCTGTGTCCATCAGCACCACGCCATCGAGCGCGTCGCGGCCGTTCCAGGGCGCAACGCCGGAATGCGCGGTCTCGCCATGGAAGGTGAAGGTCGCCGAAATGAGTGCCGATTGCAGCATGCCGTGGGTGGCGCTGAACTCGCCGCCGATGTGGTTGTGGAAGGCGAGATCGACGTCGTCGAACCATCCGTCGCGCACGAAATAGGGCCGGCTGACGAGCTGCTCCTCGGCCGGCGCGCCGAACACTTTCAGCGTGCCCTTCAGCCCGAATTTCTGCATCGCCTCCTTGGCGGCCAGTGCCGTTCCGACCAGCACCGCGGCGTTGACATTGTGGCCCTCGCAATGGCCGGGCGCGCCCTCGACGATGAACTGCTGCCCCGGTACGCCGGAGACCTGCGAGTTGTCCGGGCAGGAGTCGTATTCGGTGTGGATCGCGACCACCGGATGGCCGGAGCCGTAGGTGGCGCAGAACCCGGTCGGGAAGCCGGCGATGCCGCGCTCGACCGTGAAGCCGCCCTTCTCGAGAAGGTCGGTCATGAGACCGGCGGTCTCGAACTCCTGCATGCCGAGCTCGCCGAAATAGAAGATGTTGTCGCCGGTGAGCGCGATCGCGCGGGCGTTGCGCTCGACATAGTCGAACACGAACTTCTGTTCGGGGGTGAGGTTGCCGCGCACGGTCATGACGTTCCTCATTTGCGGCGTCATGCGCGGGCTTGACCCGCGCATCCATCCTTTTTTCCAAAGAAGGATGGATTGCCGGGTCAAGCCGGCAAGGACAGCGGAGAGTTCTTACCCGATATGCTTCTTCAGGAAGGCGAAGACCTTGGCCCAGCCGTCGGCGGCCTGCTCCGGGCGGTAGGACACCCGGGCCCAGTTGAAGAAGGCGTGGCCGCAGCCGTCGTAGCGGTGGAACTCGTAGTTCTTGCCGAGCTCCTTCAGCCTGGCTTCGAGCTTGTTGACGTGCTCGCGATTCGGGTTCTGGTCGTCATTGCCGAAGATGCCGATCATCGGGCAGCTGAGATTCTTGGTGAGGTCGATGGGCGCGACCGGCTTGCGCGCATCGAGCTGCTTCGCCGGGTCGTCGACCACCACGTTGCCGCCCCAGCAATCGACCAGCGCGTCGAAGCCGGACGCGCTACAGGCGGTCAGGAAGGCGTGCCGGCCGCCCGAGCAGAACCCGATGATCCCGACCTTGCCGTTGGAGTTCGACTGCGCGCGCAGGAAATCGGCCGCACCCTTGACGTCCCCGACCACCTGCGCATCGGCCACGCCGCCGGCGGCGCGTACCCGCGCGCCGATGTCGTCCGGGCTGCCCGGGCCTTCGCGGAAGTAGAGGTGGGGCGCGATCGCGGCATAGCCGTGATGGGCGAACTTGCGGGTGACCTCGATGATCCATTCGTCCCAGCCCGGCAGGTGCATGACGACCACGATCCCGGGGACCTTGCCGGCCCTGGTCGGCCGCGCGTAATAGGCCTCGCCGGTATCGCCGTTGTGACCCTTGAACGGGACGACTTCGGCCTGCAAACCCTCGTACGACATGACACTCCCTGCGTGATTGCTGGAACCCGGCTGGCACAATATCATGGCCGCATCGGCTGCAAAGACGCCGGCCGACCGGGAGCCCGGCGCATGACCATTTTCAAGAGCCCCGCCCTCAAAGGCGCGACCACCGTGCGCCCCGTCCCTCCGCGGCCGGTGAAGCCGACCGGCATCCTCCACTTCACCCTGAGCGTGACCGATCTCGACCGCTCCCGCCGGTTCTACGAGGAGGTCGTGGGCGCGACCTTCTGGCGGCGGAACGATACGTCGGTATTCATGCGCTGCGGCGACCAGTATTTCGTACTCGCGCGCACCGGCTACCACACGCCGCAGAACAGAGGCCGCGACTCGCTCGTCCACCACGCCTTCATGTTCGCCGGCGAGGATTTCGACGCCGCGCTCGCCCATGTCGAAGCCTGCGGGGTGGAGGTGCTGCTCTACGAGGACAAGGGCCACCGCAGCTTCACCGGGCGGCACGCCTACTTCCACGACCCCGACGGCAACGCCATCGAGTTCATCGACTTCCAGGGCATCGGCGACCTCACCGCGCCCGACTACCAGGGCCGCGAGCGCCGCGCCAAGTCACACCTTACGGACAAGGCCACGGCCTGATGCGCACCCTCGTTGCACATGCTTGGGCCGGAGGCCTGTCGGCGAACTCGGCCGGCTCCCTCCCCGTCCTCCGGGGAGCGGGAGCGTACCGAGTTCGCGGCAAGTCATCGGACTGAATGACGGCGTCCCATGATAGGTTTCAAGGATCGAGAACGATGCTCAGAAAAGAACAGAACGATCTCCTCACCCAGACCGGCCCGGGCACGCCGATGGGCGCGCTGTTCCGCAGTTACTGGCTGCCGGCGATGCTCGCCAACGAATTGCCGGAAAACGGCTGCCCGCCGGTGCGCGTCAAGCTGCTCGGCGAGCGGCTGATCGCCTGGCGCGACGGCAAGGGCAACTATGCGCTGCACGACGAGTTTTGCGCCCATCGCGGCACGTCGCTCTGGGTCGGGCGCAACGAGGACGACGGGCTGCGCTGCCCGTATCACGGGTGGAAATACGGCATCGACGGACAGTGCATCGAAGTGCCGTCGGAGCCGGTGGAAAGCGGCTTCTGCAAGAAGATCAAGCTCAAGTCCTATCCGCTGGTGAAGATCGGCCGCGCCCTGTGGACCTATATGGGCCCGCCCGAGCGGCAGCCGCCGCTGCCGGAGTTCGAATGGTGCACGGTGCCGGAAGAGCAGAGCTACGTTTCGAAGCGGCTGCAGGAGTGCAACTGGCTGCAATCGCTGGAAGGCGGCATCGATTCCAGCCACTCCGCCTGGCTGCACGGCAGCGAGTTCAAGCACGATCCGCTCTATGTCGGCGCCAAGGGCAACGAGTACACGCTCGGCGACGTACAGCCGCATTTCGAGGTGGTGGAAAGCCCCGCCGGCCTCTTGATCGGCGCGCGTCGCAACGCCGAGGCCGGAAAATACTACTGGCGCATCACGCAGTGGGTGATGCCGTGCATGACCATGATCCCGCCGCGCGGCGACCATCCGACCGGCGGGCACTACTGGGTGCCGATCGACGACGAGAACTGCTGGGTCTGGAACTGGGACTACCACGAGACCCGCCCGCTCACGCCCGCGGAGCGCACCGCCATGGACAACGGCTCCAGCCGCCACGTGATCTACGAGGTGGTCAACGGCCAGCGCACCTGGCGCGCGCAGGCCAACAAGGACAACGACTACCTGATCGACCGCAAGGCGCAGAAGGAGGGCCGCACCTACAGCGGCATCGCCGGCTTCGCCATGCAGGACTCCGGCGTGCAGGAGCTGATGGGCCCGATCGTCGACCGCACCAAGGAGAACCTCGTCTCCTGCGACAACGGGATCATCATGGCGCGCCACCGCCTGATGCGCGCCGCCCGGGCGCTGGTCGAGAAGGGCGAGACGCCGCCCGGTGTCGCGCCCGAGCACCAGCGGGTCCGCGCGGCTGCGATCGTGCTGCCGGCCGACGCGGTCTACAAGGACGCGGCGAAGGAGGCGCTCAAGGTCCAGCCCGGCCAGCAGCTCGCGCGGGTGTAACGCACGTCCGGGCCGCGACAATCGGCGCGTCATGGCCGGGCTTGTCCCGGCCATCCACGCCTTTGATGCCAAGGATGTTCAAGACGTGGATGCCCGGGACAGGCCCGGCATGACGGAGGGTGAGACGATGCGAATGCAGCGGACGTTTTCGACGGTAGCGCTCGTCAGCAGGTTGTCGATGGCCTTCACAATCGTTGGCCTTGCGGTCGCGTCAGCGCCGACTACCGCGCAGGACTATCCGACCAAGCCCATCAAGATCATCGTCGCCGCGGCCGCCGGCGGGCCGACCGACGTTCCGGCCCGGCTGGCGTCGCAGATTCTGGCACCCAAGCTCGGGCAGCCGGTGGTGGTGGAGAACCGGCCCGGCGCCGCCGGCGCCATCGGCGCGCGCGAAGCTGCCAAGGCCAAGCCCGACGGCTATACGCTCTTGATGGGCAACACCTCGACGCTCGCCGTGATCCCCGCGGTCTCGGCCAGCGCCGGCTACGATCCGGTCAAGGATTTCGTGCCGATCGCCAAGATCACCGAAGGATTCCAGATTCTGGTGGTACACCCCTCCTCGCCCTGGAAGACGCTGAAGGAGTTCATCGATCACGCCAAGGCCAATCCCGGCAAGCTCAACTATGCGCACACCGGCGGCGGCGGCCTGCCGCATCTCGCCGGCGAGGTATTCATGCTGCGCACGGGCACGAAGCTCACCGGCGTGTCCTACCGCTCCGGCGGCGAGTCCAACGCCGCCGTGCTGAGCCAGGCCGTGCATGCTACCTTCGAGAACATCGCCATTCTCGGCGCGCTGGTGCGCGGCGGCAAGATGCGGGCGCTCGTGGTGCAGAACCGGACGCGTACGCCGATCATGCCCGACGTGCCGACGGTGACGGAAGCGGGCTATCCCGGTGCCGAGGCCAATACCTTCTTCGGACTGGTGGCGCCGGCCGGTACGCCCGCGCCGATCGTTGCGCGGCTCAATATGCTCTTGAACGAGGGCCTGCAGGCCCCGGACATCAAGGCCGCCCTGACCAAGGCCGGCACCGAGCTGAACCCCGGCTCGCCCGCCGAATTTGCCGCCTATATCGCCGCCCAGCACAAGCGCTGGCTCGAGGTCGGCAAGGCGGCCGGCGTCAAGGTCAACTGAGCCCATCGGCGTGGAGAGCCGTCACGTCCCCGTTCTGATCGTGGGCGGCGGACCGGTGGGCCTCGCGCTCGCCGGCGACCTCGGCTGGCGCGGCATCGCGTGCGATCTCGTCGAGCAGACCGACGGCACGATCGCCACGCCGAAGATGAACGAGGTCAATACCCGGACGATGGAGTTCTGCCGGCGCTGGGGAATCGCCGATGAGGTGATGGATTGCCCGTTCCCGCGAGACTGGCCGCTCGACGTCGTCTTCGTGACGAGCCTTGCCGGCTTCGAGCTCGGCCGCATCCGTCGCCCATCGCGCAGCGCCGAGCCGCCGAACAACTTCAGCCGCGAGTGGCTCCAGGCCTGCTCGCAGATGTGGTTCGATCCGATCCTGCAACGCTTCGCACGATCGTTCGCGACGGTTCGCTTGCGCTACCGCACGCGGCTGGAGTCGTTCGAGGACCTCGGCGATCGCATCACAGCCGAGCTGATCGATCTCGAAAGCGGCGCACGCGAACGCGTGAGCGCGGACTACCTCGCGGCTTGCGACGGCGCCAACAGCATGGTGCGGCAGGCGCTCGGCATCGGACTCGCCGGCAAGGGCATTCTGGGCCAGCCGCTGAACCTGTTCTTCCGCGCGCCCGATCTGCTGAACCGATGCGGCCGGGAGGCCGGCACGTTCTTCCTCGGCGTCGACCGCGACGGGCTGTGGGCGAACATCCGCATCATCGACCCGAGGAATGCGCTGTGGCGGATCATGGCCTTCGACAGCATGGGCCTGCCGGCAGAAGCGATCGACCGCGAGGCGCTGGTGCACCGCGCGATCGGAAAACCGACCAAAGTCGAGCAGGCCGGGCTCAGCATCTGGACCCGGCGCAGCGCAGTGGCCGGGAGCTACGCCAGGGGCCGCGTGTTCCTGGCCGGCGACGCCGTACACCAGCTCTCGCCGACCGGCGCGCTCGGCATGAACACCGGCATCGGCGATGCCGTCGATCTCGGCTGGAAGCTCGCGGCCACGATCCAAGGCTGGGGCGGACCGAACCTGCTGGCGAGCTACGACGCCGAACGGCGTCCCATCGGCCATCGCAACGTCGCGATGACGACGGAATTCTTCCTGGCCCAGGATTCCTACGCCGGCGGGCTTGCTGCCATCGCCGACGACAGCGACGAGGGCGCGCGCCTGCGTGCGCAGCTTGGCGAGAAGCTCGTGCGCGACGTCGGCGCCATGTTCCGCACCATCGGCATGCAGATCGGCTACCGCTACGACGATTCGCCGATCTGCGTCCCCGACGGCACGCCGCCGGTGCCCGACAAGCCCGACACCGTCGTGCCGTCGGCGCGCCCGGGCGCGCGCGCCGCATGTCCGGCTGTGCGACGGCCGCTCGATCCTCGACCTGTTCGGGCACGGCTTCGTGCTGCTGCGGTTCGGCGCCGGTGCGCCGGACGGCGTCGCATTGGGTGAAGCCGCCGCGGACCGTGGCGTTCCGCTCGACATCGTCACGGTCGACGAAGCGGAGGCTGCCGACCTGTACGAGCGCCCGCTGGTCCTGATCCGCCCCGACGGCCACGTGGCCTGGCGCGGCGACGCCCTGCCCCGCGATTCCGGCGCGCTGATCGACCGCGTGCGCGGCGCCTGATACAATTGCCGCAGACGCAACCAGGGACCGCATCTCATGGCCAAGATCGTGCTCGGGCTCGGAACCTCGCATACGCCCATGCTGCTCGCCTCCGACGCGACGCTGGAGCGCTTTATCGAGACCGACCAGACGATCAGGCATCGCGACAAGGACGGCCGCCCGGTCACCTATGGCGAGCTGCTGGAGAAGGCCGATCCGAAGATGGCCGACATGGTCGCGCCTGCGCATCTCGTCGCGCGCCAGAACGTTGCGCGCGGCGCGATCAAACGGTTGGCGCAGACACTCGCCAACGCCAATCTCGACGCCCTGATCGTGATGGGCGACGACCAGAACGAAAGCTACAAGGAGGACTGCCGTCCGGCTTTCGCGATCTACTACGGCGACACCATCCGCAATTCGAACGAGCAGCACGAGGAATATCGCAAGCGCTTCCCCGCGTGGTACGTGCAGAACCGGCAGGCCTTCTTCGAGGACGAAGGGCCGCGCGACTACCCGGTGCATTCCAGGCTCGCCGTCCATCTCATCGAATCGCTGATGGACATGGGCTTCGACATGGGCGCGTCGCAGCGCCTGCCCGAGGGCGAAGGCGAAGGCCACGCCATCGCCTACGTGCATCGCCGGGTGATGGACGCGAAGAAGCCGGTGCCGGCAGTGCCGGTGTTCCTCAACACCTACTTCCCGCCCAACCAGCCGCGTCCGAAGCGCTGCTATGAATTCGGCCAGGCGGTGCGCAAGGCGGTGGAAGTATTCCCCGGCGAGGAGCGCATCGGCGTATTGGCGTCCGGTGGCCTGAGCCACTTCCTCGTGGACGAGGACCTTGATCGCGCGGTCCTGAAGGCCTGCGCCGACAAGGACGCGGCCTTTCTCCAGACAATTCCGCGCAACAAGCTGCATGCCGGCTCGTCGGAAATCCTCAACTGGGTGGCGGTGGCGGGCGCGGTCGAGCACCTCGACCTCGACTGGTTCGAATACGTGCCGGGCTATCGCACGCCGGCCGGAACCGGCACGGGATTGAGCTTCGCCAGCTGGACGTGAGCCTGACCCCTCATCCTGAGGAGCCGCCGAAGGCGGCGTCTCGAAGGATGGCCACGAATTCGGTGTGTGCAGCCATGGTTCGAGACGCGTCGCTGGCGCGACGCTCCTCACCATGAGGTCCAGAACAGGCTCGCGCTGGACCCTACCCGCATTCCCGCTGTAGGTTGCTGGCCCGCCAGTCAGCCAACCTCGGACGCCTCATGCGCCTCACCCTCAGTCTCGCCACCGCGGCCAACCCGCGCTCATGGCCGATCCTCGACGGCACCGTGAAGCCGGACGGCATCGACCTCGTGCCGACCGTCATCCACCCGTCCGAGATGTTCTGGCGGCAGCTCAAGTTCCAGGACTTCGACATTTCCGAGATGTCGATGTCGTCGCTGATGATGGCGACCGCGCAGGGCAACACCGACTGGGTCGGCATCCCGATCTTCACCACGCGCAAGTTCTTCCACACCGAAATCCTGGTCCGCAAGGACGCCGGCATCAACGAGCCGAAGGACCTCAAGGGCAAGCGCGCCGGCGTGCCCGAATACCAGCAGACCGCAGCGCTGTGGACGCGCGGCGTGCTCCAGCACGAGTTCGGCGTCAACCAGACCGAGATGGAGCACTGGATGGAGCGGGTGCCGACGCACAGCCATGCCGGCGCCTCCGGCTTCAAGCCGCCGCCGGGCACGACCATCCACCAGGTTCCTCTGGAGAAGAGCCTCGGCTCGATGATGGCCTCAGGCGAACTGGATGCCTGCATTCACTATCTGCGTGAGCAGAACCTGGTCGACCGCTCGACCGTCGATCTGCACAATCATCCGGACGTCAAAAGCCTGTTCCCCGATCCGCTCGCCGAGGGCGTGCGCTATTTCCGCAAGACCGGCATCTTCCCGATCAACCACGGCATGGTGATCCGGCGCGAGATCGCCGAGAAGCATCCCTGGACGGTGCTCAACCTGCTCAAGGCCTACGATCAGGCCAACGAGATCGCCAACCGCCAGCGCATCGCGCATGTGGAGTATCACGTCTGGACCGGCGCGATCCCGGCGGAGGCCGGCAAGGCGCTGCGCGAGCCCGCGATCCGCCACGGCATCAAGGCCAATCGCAAGACGCTGGAGATGATCGCGCAGATGTCGCACGAGCAGGGCCTGACGCCGCGGCTGATGAAGCTCGAAGAGCTGTTTGCGCCGAGCGCCATGGACCAATGACACCGGGCCGGTGACCATGCCCCCGTTCCGCGCCGATCAGGTCGGCAGCCTGGCACGGCCGGCCGCGCTGCTGGCGGCGCGCGAGCGGCGCGACCGCGGCGAGATCGCCAACGACGAACTGCGGGCGCTCGAAGACGCGGAAATCCGCCGCATCGTGCAGCGGCAGCAGGACATCGGCTTTCAGGTCGTCACCGACGGCGAGTTCCGACGCGAAAGCTGGAACCGCGATTTCCTGCTGCGGTTCAGCAATGTCGTCCTCGGCCCGAGCCGGATCGCACTGCCGGCCGCAGGCGGCCAGAGCGCAGCCCGCGCGCCGACCGCGCTGGCGGTGACCGGCCGCATCGCACGGCCGGCACCGATCTTTGTCGAGGCCTTCGAATTCCTCGGGGCGACGGCGCAGGTGACGGCCAAGCTCACCATCCCCTCCCCGACCATCCTGCACTTCCGCGGCGGCCGCGATGCCATCGACCGCGCCGCCTATCCCGATCTGTCGGAATTCTATGCCGACGTGGCGCGCGTGTATCAGGAGGAGATCGCAGACCTCGGTGCCGCCGGCTGCACCTACCTGCAGGTGGATGACGTGAACTTCGCCTACATCTGCGACCCTCGCATCAAGGCGCAGGTGCGCGCCATGGGCGAGGACCCGGACGCGCTGCCGCACACCTATGCCACGCTGATCAACGCCGCGATCGGCCGGCGGCCGGCGGGCATGACCGTCGCGCTGCACGTCTGCCGGGGCAACGCGCCGTCCGGCTGGACCGAGGGCGGCTACGAGCCGGTCGCAGACATCCTCTTCAACCGGATCGACGTGGCCGGATATTTCCTGGAGTATGACTCGCCGCGCGCCGGCGGCTTCGAGCCGCTGCGCCTTCTGCCGAAGGGAAAGACCGTCGTGCTCGGACTCGTCTCGACCAAGACCACGGCGCTGGAGGACAAGGACGCCCTCAAGCGCCGGATCGACCGGGCGGCGCGCTTCGTGCCGCTGGAACAGCTCGCGATCTCCACCCAATGCGGCTTCTCCAGCGGCATGAGGACCGCGGGCAGCCGCGGCATGACGGAAGAACGCCAATTCGAGAAGCTGAAGCTCGTGGTGGACGTCGCGCGCGAGGTGTGGAGCTGACATGGCCGAACCTGGAAGCGCCAGCGACATCCGCCTCGACGGCACCGTTGCGATCGTGACCGGCGCCGCGCGCGGGCTCGGCGCGGCGATGGCGTGCGGTCTGGCCCGCGCCGGCGCCAATGTGGTGTTCGCGGACGTGGACGGCGCAGCGCTGGCCTCGGCGGTGCGCCCGGTGGACGCGCTGCCCGGCGTCGGTTCCACCATGGCGGTTGCCGGCGACATCACGAGTCAGGCGGATTGCGAGCGCGTGACCGCCCGGACGCTGGATCGCTTTGGCGCGCTGCACGTGCTGGTCAACAATGCCGCCATGGGCCAGGTGCATCTGGAACGCTCGCCCAACACCCGCTCGCTGCGGTTCTGGGAGTCCGATCCGGACGTCTGGCAGCGCGTGATCGTCACCAATGTCAACGGCACCTTCCTGATGGCGCGCACCGCCGTGCCGCATATGCTCGCGGCCGGATGGGGACGCATCGTCAACATCACCACCAGCCTGCCCACCATGCAGCGCCGCAACAACTCGCCCTACGGCGTGACCAAGGCGGCGATCGAGGCGGAGACGCTGATCTGGGCGCAGGAGCTTGACGGCAGCGGCGTGACGGTGAACTCGCTGATCCCCGGCGGCGCCGCCGACACCGATTTCGTGCACGCGGCCTCGCGCAGGGAATTGGCGGCCATGGGCCGCACGCTGCTGCCGCCGTCGGTGATGGTGCCGCCGATCCTGTGGCTCGCCTCGCGGGTGTCCGACGGCGTCAATGGCGCGCGCTTCGTCGGCAAGCTGTGGGACGATGCTCTGGCGCCGAACGAGGCGGCGGCGAAGGCGCGCGAAGCGCCGGTGCTGCTGCCGGCCACGGATGGGCGTTGATCTTCTACAAGGCTGCGCAACACGCTCTGCCGTCATCCTCCGCGAAGGCGGGTGATCCGGCAGCCCGGTGCATCGTCGCCACCGCCACGATGTCGGTGTTGTTGCCGGTCGCGGTCGCCTGCTTGCCGGCAGTCTGGCAGAGCCCGTTGCGCTTGATCAGCGGCGTCGGCACACATTGTCCGGCACATCGCCGACGAACCGGACGTCGTTCGTCTTCGGAACGTCAAGGAAGGCATCGGATCATGTCATCGATCCGACTCGCGTTGCACCGAGCGCGAACGCACCCGCTGTCGGCGATTTTGTCGCCTTTCCTTATCACGGCGGATCGGCGACAGTTGCTGCCGCGGCGGTAGAACCGTGACAATGCGAAAGCGATCGGAGGAGCCCCATGGTCCCACGATGTGCGCTGGCCGGGATGGCAGTCTGTCTCGCGATCGCCGGCGCGCCGGCCGTTGCGCAGGAGTATCCGAGCCGGCCGATCACGCTTGTGGTCCCGTTCGTGCCGGGCGGCAGCACCAGCGTGGTGTCGCGCATCGTCGCCGACAGGATGAGCGAGCGGCTGGGCCAGTCGATCGTGATCGACAATCGCGGCGGCGCCGGCTCGACGCTGGGCGCCCGCGCGGTCGCCAAGAGCGCACCCGACGGCTACACGATCCTGATGGCGACCAATGCCACGCTGGGGACGGCGCCAAGCATCTATCCAAACGTCGGATACGAGGCGCGCAAGGATTTTGCGCCGCTGGGCCTGATCGGCGCCGTGCCCAACGTGCTGCTGGTGCAGCCGAGCCATCCCGCGCGCACGCTCGCGGAGCTGATTGCCGTCGCCAAGGGTTCCGGTAAGCCGGTCGAATACGGCACGCCCGGCATCGGCACGGTCAACCATCTGGCCGGCGAACTGCTCGCCCGCAGCGCAGGCATCAAGCTGACCCACGTTCCCTACCGCGGCGCCGGTCCGGCGCTCAACGACCTCCTGGGCGGCCACATCCCGCTCCTGTTCAGCGCGGTGCCGAACGTCCACGGTCACATTGCGGTCGGTACGTTGCGGCCGCTTGCGGTGACCAGCGCCAAGCGCTCGTCCATGCTGCCGAAGGTGCCGACGGTCGCGGAGTCGGGCTTCCCGGGCTACGACATGTCGCTCAGCTTCGGCTTCGTGGCGCCCGCCGGCACGCCGCGCGCCATCGTCGAGCGGCTCAACCGGGAGCTCAATGCGGCGCTCGCGAACGAGGATGTCCGACGGCGACTTGCCGCCGAAGGCCTCGAAATCACGCCCTCGACGCCCGAGCAGCACGCCGCCGATATCGAGCGCGAGGAAGCCAAGGGATCGGCGCTCGTCAAGGCGATCGGACTGAAGGCGAAGAAATAGGCGAACTTCGCAGGAGGACACCCATGTCACATGCACGATTCCCGTCAGCGGCGGTGGTTCTGATTGCTGCGCTCACCGCAACACCGACTCCCGCCGCGGCGCAGACCTATCCGAGCCGGCCGGTGACGTTGATCGTTCCGTTCCCGCCGGGCGGCAGCACCACCATCGTCGCGCGCATCATCGCGGAGAAGATGAGCGAGACGCTCGGTCAGACGGTCGTGGTCGACAACCGCGGCGGTGCCGGCGGCACGGTCGGCACCCGGTCGGCCGCCAAGAGCGCCCCGGACGGCTACACGATCCTGCTCAGCTATACCGCGACCATGGCGATCGGCCCGAACCTCCAGGCCGCGGCCGGCTACGATCCGCGCAAGGATTTCGCGCCGATCGGCCGGATCGGATCGACGCCCATGGTGATTGTGGTGCATCCCGAGGTGAAGGCGAAATCGGTTGCCGACTTGATCAAACTTGCGAAGAGCGAGTCGCAGCCGTTTCAATACGGCTCGGCCGGCGTCGGCACCGTAGGCCATCTGGCGGGTGAGCTGTTCGCCCACATGGCCCAAGTCAAGATGGCGCACATCCCCTACAAGGGTTCCGGCCCGATGATGACCGACCTGCTCGGCGGCCACATCAAGATGTCCTTCACCAACGTGCCGGTGGCGCACGGCAACGTCTCCGGCGGCAAGCTGCGGGCTCTGGCGGTGGCCAGCACCAAACGGTCGAGCATGATGCCGCAGGTGCCGACCGCCACGGAGTCGGGGCTGCCCGGCTATGAGGCCGGGCTATTGTACGGGCTGGCGGCGCCCGCGGGCACTCCCAGGCCGATCATCGAGCGCCTCAACAAGGAACTGCGCTCCGCGCTCGCATCTCCCGACGTGCTCAAGCGCCTCGGTACCGAGGGCGCCGAGGCGCAGCCGTCGACGCCGGAGGAGTATGCCGCCGACACCGACCGCGAGGAGCGGGCCTGGTCGAAGCTGCTCAAGAGCATCGGCCTGAGCGCGCGGTGACCGACATTGGCGCAGCAAGCGACGCGCAAGGAGAGCGATGATGCCGAAATCCATGAAGACCATGACTCGAGTGGCGGCGCTGGCACTGCTCACCGCACTGGCCGTCCCCGCCGCCGCCCAGCAATATCCGGCGCGCCCGATCACGCTGGTGGTGCCGCTGCCGCCGGGCGGCACCAACGACATCATGGCGCGCATCGTCGGCGAGCGGATGACCAAGCTGCTCGGCCAGCAGATCGTGGTCGAGAACCGCGCCGCCGGCGGCAGCGGCACGGTCGCAACCCGGCAGGTCGCGCGCGCGGCGCCGGACGGCTACACCATCCTGCTCAGCTACACCTCGACCTTCTCGACCGGCCCGAGCATGTACAAGAACGCCGGCTACGATCCGCGCAAGGATTTTGCGCCGATCGGCCTGATCGCGGTGTCGCCCAGCCTGGTGCTCGCCAACAGGAACGTGCCGGTCAAGAGCATCCCGGAGCTGATTGCCTATATCAAGAAGATGGGCGAGCCGTTCCAGTACGGTTCGCCGGGCGTCGGCACGTTCAATCATCTCGCTGCCGAGCTGTTCGCACGCGCCGCCAAGGTCAAGCTGATGGCGATCCCCTACAAGGGGTCGAACGGCCTCAACACCGACCTGATCGCCGGTCACGTCAAGATCGGCTTCAATCCGATCCCGGTGTCGCGCGGCGCCATCGAGGCCGGGCATATCCGTGCGCTCGCGGTCACGACCGCCCGGCGGTCGAGCGTGTTGCCGGACGTGCCCACGCTGGCCGAACAGGGACTGCCGGGCTTCGACTACTCGCTGCGCTACGGACTGTCCGCGCCGGCCGGCACGCCGCCGGCGATCGTCGCGCGGCTGAACAAGGCGCTGAACGCCGCGCTCGCCGACCCGGCCGTCGTCAAGCGCATCCGGCACGAGGGCGCAGAGCCCACGCCGATCACGCCCGAGCAATACGCCGCCGACATCGACAAGGAAGAAATCCGCTGGTCGGCGATCGTGAAGGATCTCGGCCTGGCCGGGAAGTGAGGAACACTGGCGTTGCAATCAACAAGAACAACGTCTCGATTTGTGATCGCGGCCTTGATCGCCGGCATGCTCGGCTGGTCCGATCCCGCGCCCGCGCCGGTCAGAAGAAGAAATAGCGCGCCCCGCCCGCCTCCGCTTGCGCGGAGCGCGAAAGCGTGAGTGAATCGGCGCCATGGATGCACAGGTCGACAGCAAGGGGGTCAGCGCGGCCGCCTGGCAGCACGATCTCTACGATCTCCTGCGCCGGCACGGCATCACGCAGTTCTGCTACGTGCCGGATGCCGGTCACGCCGTGCTGATCGACCGCTCGCTCGCCGATCCCGGCGCGCATTCGATCGCGCTGACCACCGAGGAGGAAGGCGTGGCGCTCTGCGCCGGCGCCGACCTCGGCGGCGCACGCGCCGTGCTGCTGATGCAATCGAGCGGCGTCGGCAACTGCATCAACATGCTGTCGCTGATCAAGGGTGGGCGTTTTCCGTTCCTGACCCTGGTCAGCATGCGCGGCGACTTCGGCGAAGGAAATCCGTGGCAATACGCCATGGGGCAGGCCACGCCGGCGGTGCTGGAGGCGATGGGCGTGATCGTGCTGCGCGCCGAGCGGCCGGAAGAGGTGCTCGACGTGGTCGGCGCAGCCCTCACCATGGTGTTCAAGAGCGGCCAGTCCGTCGCCGTATTGCTGACCCAGCGCCTGATCGGCGCCAAGCCGTTCTGACCCATGGCCCTGACGCCGCAGGAACTGAAGGCCCGGAAGGTCGCGCTGCTCACCGCGCTGCCGGGCGTCGTGCTCGACCGCGGCGATGCGGTGCCGAAGCTGATCGGCCGGCACGAGGATTTCCTGATCGTGTCGGGCCTGGGCGGCGTCGCGCACGACGTCGGGTCGGTGACCGGCGACAGCGCGCACGTCTTTCCGCTGAGCGGCGCCATGGGCGCGCCCTGCATGGTCGGGCTCGGCATCGCGCTGGCGCAGCCGAAGAAGCAGGTGCTGGTCGTGACCGGGGACGGCGATCTCCTGATGAATGTGAGTGCGCTCGCGACAATCTCGGTGATGAACCCGCCCAATCTCGCCATCGTCTGCGTCGACAACGGCCATTACGGCGAGACCGGCTGGCAGAAGAGCCATACCAGCCTCGGCGTCGACCTCGAGACGATCGCCATCGGCTGCGGCATCCGGCGCACCATGACGGTGTCGACGGCGGCCGACCTTGCGCCGGCCTCGCGCTTCATCCGCGAGGGCAACTCAACGGGCTTCGTGCTGCTGCGGGTCAAGCCGACCGAGCCGCCACATTTCAAGCGCAATTTCGACGCTGCCTATTGCCGCGAGCGGTTCCGGCGGGCGTTGGTGGGATAGTACGGTGGAACCTAGATCGAGGAGGAACGTCATGGCAACTACCGTAGCATTCGATCCGAAGGATCTGGAATCCAAGGTCAAGGCGATGTACCGCAGCGTTGCCGAAAATCCGCATGGCGAGTTTCATTTCGAAATGGGTCGGGCAATGGCGGAGCGGCTTGGCTACCCGCCGGCCGATCTCGACCGCATCCCGGCGGAGGCAATCGAGTCCTTTGCCGGCGTGGGCTACTACTTTCATCTTGCTGCTATCAAGGAAGGCGAAACCGTTGTCGATCTCGGCAGCGGCTCGGGAATGGACACCTTCATCGCCGCTTTGAAGGTCGGCCCGAGCGGCAAGGTCATCGGTATCGACATGACTGACGAGCAACGTGCCAAGGCGGAGCGGTTGCGTGACCGCGATGGCTTCAAGAACGTGACCTATCTCAAGGGCTATATCGAAAACGCGCCGGTGTCCGCCGGGACGGCCGATGTCGTCATTAGCAACGGCGTCATCAACCTCGCAACCGATAAGTCGAGTGTCTTCCGCGAAGCTGCGCGACTGTTGAAATCGGGCGGGCGATTCGCGATCTCCGACATCGTGACCGAAGTGCAGCTCCCCGAGACGATTGTTTGCAACTCCACTCTATGGGCTGCGTGCATCGGCGGTGCGGCGCAACAGGACAACTATCGAAGCCAGATCGAGGGCGCTGGGCTGAAAGTCATCAAGGTGGAAGACAATCCCAGCTACCAGTTCATCTCGGACAACGCGCGCGGGGCCAGCAAGAAGTTCGGCGTGAAGAGCATCTCGCTGCTCGCCTTAAAGCCGTAATCGGCTTTTCGGCGGTCTTCACGACGCTGAAAGATCGACAGCTCCAACCGTCCATCGGAGCGACCGGGAATTTCCGACTGCCGCCGAGTTGCTGAAGCCAGCATGGCCAAGCGAATTGAGTCAATTGGCTCGGTCGGGCGGGGAAGCACGTCTTGGCTGTGCATTGGATCGGCCGTTTGCGTATACTGGATTCCCGTCTTCGCGGGCACGACATCCGGACAGCGGTCTGACCGATGAATTTCGACTTCACCGAAGAACAGAAGCTGTTCGCCGAGTCCGTGCGAAAATTCGCGCAGGCCCATCTCGCCGATGGCGCGCTCAAGCGCGCGCACGACCCCCGCTTCCCGTTCGAGGTCGCCAAACTGATGAGCACCCAGGGGCTGATGGGCATCACCATCCCCGAGAAGGACGGCGGGCTCGGCGGCACGCTGATGGATGCGGTGATCGCCATCGAACAGGTGGCGCTCATTTGCCCGCGCTCGGCCGACGTGGTGCAGTTCGGCAATTTCGGCCCGATCCGCACCTTCGCGGAATACGCCACGCCGGAGCAGAAGGCGCGCTGGCTGCCGCCCTTGCTCACCGGCGGCATGGTCATGAGCCTCGGCATGTCGGAGCCGCATGCCGGCTCGGCGGTGACCGAACTCACCACCAGCGCCCGGCCGGACGGCGACCATTACGTCATCAACGGCGCGAAGGTGTTCTCCACCTTCAGCCCGGACGCCAAGGTTTTCCTGGTCTACGTGCGCTACGGCCGCGGGCTGGACGGCATCGGCTCGGTGATCGTCGAGCGGGACACGCCCGGATTCACCGTCGGCGCGCCGTCGCGCTTCATGAGCGGCGAGGAATGGTCGGAGCTGCATTTCGAGAACTGCCGCATCCCGGCCGGCAACGTGCTGCTCGGTCCCGGCGGCTTCAAGAAGCAGATCGCGAGCTTCAACATCGAGCGGCTCGGCAACTCCGCGCGCTCGCTCGCGCTCGGCCGCTACGCCTACAACACCGCCCGCGACCACTGTCTCACGCGCGAGCAATTCGGCCGCCCGCTGTGCGAGTTCCAGGGCCTGCAATGGAAGTTCGCCGAGATGGCGATCAAGCTCGAAGGCGCGCAGCTCCTGCTCTACCGCGCCGCCGCCAATGCCGACCGCGGACTGCCGTCCGCCTATGAGACCGCGGTCGCCAAGGCGGCCTGCAACCAGGCCGGCTTCGAGGTCGCGCACGAGGCGGTGCAGGCGATGGGTGCGCTCGGCTACTCGAGCGAGGCGCTGGTGGAGTATTGCATGCGGCGCTGCCGCGGCTGGATGATCGCAGGCGGCTCGATCGAGATGCTCAAGAACCGGATCGCCGAGCACGTGTTCGACCGCCGCTTCGACCAGCGCCCGCCGCGCCGCGCGGAAGCCGCGGAGTGAGAAGCCGGCAATGAGTCAGTTGCGCGAGGCGCTGTTCGCGCCGCAATCGGTGGCGATCGTCGGCCAGTCCAACGACTTCACCAAGACCGCCGGACGGCCGCTGAAGTTCCTCAAGCAGATGCGCTACGGCGGGCGCATCTATCCGATCAATCCGGGCCGCGAGACCGTGCTGGGCATGCGCGCATGGCGCTCGCTCGCCGAGCTGCCGGAGGCGCCCGACCATGCCTATATCGTCACGCCGACCGACGCCGCCATCGAGGCCGTGGCCGAATGCGGCAGGCTTGGCGTCAAGGTCGCGACCGTGCTCGCCGACGGCTTCACCGAAGCCGGCGAATGGGGCGACATGCGGGTGGCGCGGCTGCGCGCCATCTGCGCGTCGACCGGCATCCGGGTGGTCGGCCCCTCCAGCCTCGGCATCGTCGATTTGCGCACCCGCGCGATGCTGACCGCGAACGCCGCCTTCGACGAGGAGGATCTGCCGGTCGGCCGCATCTTCGCCGCATCGCATTCGGGCAGCATGATCGGCTCGCTCATCTCGCGCGGCAAGGCGCGCGGCATCGGCTTTGCCGGCCTCGTGTCGGTCGGCAACGAGGTCGATCTCTCGCTCGGCGAGATTTGCGCATCGACGCTGGATGATCCCGGCATCGACGGCTACATGCTGTTCCTCGAAACCATGCGCAACGCCGACGCGCTGCGCCGCTTCGCGTGGGCGGCCGCCGAATGCGGCAAGCCGGTCATCGCCTACAAGCTCGGCCGCTCGGAGGCGGCCCGCGAGCTGGCGGTGTCGCACACCGGGGCGCTCGCCGGCGAGGACGACGTCGCGAGCGCGTTCCTCGCCGACTGCGGCATCGCCCGCGTCGAGACGCTCGACGGCCTGATCGAGGGATTGCCGTTGCTGGGACGGGTGCCGCCGCGTCCGGCCGGCGCAGGCCGGCGCGCCGCGGTCGGCGTGGTGACGACCACCGGCGGCGGCGCGACCATGGTGGTCGATCCGCTCAGCGTGCGCGGCATCGCGATCGAGCCGCCGAGCGCCGACACGCTGGCGCGGCTTTCTGGCGCCGGGATCGACGTGAAGCCGGCCCGGATCGTCGACGTGACGCTCGCCGGTACCCGCTACGATGTGATGAAGCCGGCACTCGACATCCTCACCACGGCACCGGAGTACGACCTGATCCTGGCGGTGATCGGCTCGTCGGCGCGCTTCCATCCGGAGCTGGCGGTGAAGCCGATCGTCGACTGCGCCGCTGCCGCCAAGCCGCTCGCGGCCTGCCTGGTGCCCGACGCCCCCGCTGCGCTCGCGATGCTGAGCGAGGCCGGCGTGCCGGGCTTCCGCACGCCCGAGAGCTGCGCCGACGCGGTGGCCGCGGCGTTGCGGCGCCGCGTGCCGCGGCCGCCGCCGTTTCCGCAGCTGCAGGCAGGCGGCGGCCGGGGACGCCTGCTCGACGAATTCGATTCCGGGACGCTGATCGAGCGGGCCGGGATTCCGCGGGCGCCCGCCGTGGTGCTCGATGTCGGCACGATCCGCGCGCCTGCGCTGCCGTTCCCCTACCCGGTTGCGGTCAAGGCGTTGTCGGCGGAGATCGCGCACAAGACGGAGGTCGGCGGCGTGGTGCTCGGCGTCGCCGACGGCGTGGCGTTGCTCGACGCCATCCAGCGGGTCCGCGCCAATTTCGTCCAGCAGCGTTCGCTCCTGCGCCTGCGCCGGGTGCTGGTACAGCCGATGGTGGACGGCGTCGGCGAAGCGCTTGTGGGCTATCGCGTCGATCCCGATGCCGGCCCGCTGGTGATGGTCGCGGCCGGCGGCGTGTTCACGGAAATCTACCGCGACCGCAGCCTGCGGATCGCGCCGGTCGACCTGCCGACCGCCCGCGAGATGATCGCCGAGGTGCGCGGCTTTGCGCTGCTCGGCGGCCATCGCGGCAAGCCGAAAGGCGACCTGGAGGCGCTGGCGCGGGCGATCGTGGCGTTGTCGAATCTGGCGCAGGAACCGTCGATCGCCGAGGCCGAGATCAACCCGATGATCGTGCGCACCGACGGCGTGGTGGCGGTCGATGCGCTGGTGAAGCTTGCCTGAGTTTGCCGCCCGGGCGACGGCGAGGCATAATGCCATTTCCGCCTGCCCATCTGCCAGGGTTTCTCCGATGTCCCACGCCGAAGACCTGCACAGGAACGTCCAGCATCCCGCGGCGGGCGCGACCGACGCCGTGGTCGGCTTTGTCAGCAGGCTGCGCCACGAAGCGCTGCCCGGCGAGGTGCGCCACTATGCGCGGCGGCACCTGCTCGACACCGTCGGCGTGATGATGTCCGGTGCCGGCGGCAACGTGGCGACGCAGGCGGAAGCGGTGCTGATCGCGACCCGGCCGCCGGGACAAGTTCCGGTCCCGGGCCGCGCCCGGCGCGCCGACCTGATCGACGCCGCCTTCCTCGGCGGCACTGCCGCGCACGGCATCGAGCTCGATGACGGCTACACCAAGGGCTCGGTGCATCCCGGCTGCACCGTGGTGCCGGCGATCCTCGCGGCCGGCTATGTCAACAAGGCCAGCGGCGCGCAGCTGATCGAGGCGATGGTGGCGGGCTACGAGACGGTGACCGCCATCGGCCGCGCCGTGCATCCCGACCTGCGCCACCGCGGCTTCCACCCGACCGGTGCGGTGGCGGTGTTTGGCGCGGCGATGGCGGTGGGCAGGCTGCGCGGACTCTCGCCGCGGCAGCTGTCGAACGCGCTCGGGATCGCGGCCTCGAGCTCGGGCGGGCTGTTCGCCTTCGTCAACGGCGGCGCCGACATCAAGCGGCTGCACGCCGGCCACGCTGCGCGCGAGGGCCTCCAGGCGGCGCTGCTGGCGGAGGCCGGCCTGGAAGGCCCGCCGGCGGTGATCGAAGGACCCGACGGCTTCATGCAGTGCTTCGCCTATGATGCGCAGCGCGCCCGCCCGGTCGAACTGCCGCCGGCGGTGCCGTTCGGCATCACCGACTGCTACATCAAGCCGAACCCCTGCTGCCGCCACATCCAGCCGGCGGTGGAGGCGCTGATCGGCATCCTCAACGACGAGAGGCTCGCGAGCGAGGAGGTCAGGCGCGTCAGGGTCGAGACCTATCGCATCGCCGCCGAGCATGCGGCGGCCGGCTGGGAGGACTTCGCAAGCGCGCAGCTGAGCTTCAAATACCTGATGGCGCTGGCGCTCAAGTTCCGCACCATCCGGTTCGACCATTTCAGCGACGCCGTCCGCAGCGATCCGGGCTGGGCCGCGCTCGCCGCCAGGTTCGAGATCTCGGCGCCGCCGGAGATCGACCGGCTCTACCCCCGGCTGCGGCCGGCGCGGGTGACGGTCATGACCGAGGGGCATGAATTCACCCGCCAGGCCGACGAGGCGCTCGGCTCCCGCCTCCTGCCGCTCGACGATGCCGGGCTGAAGGCGAAATTTCTGGACCTGGTGGAGCCGGTGCACGGCCGCGCCAAGGCGCAGGAGCTGGCGGAGCAGTTGTGGGAGATCGAACGAAGCTCCGACGTGGCACCGCTGGTGGAGGCGCTGGCGAAGTAACCCGCGCCGGTAGCTACTCAGCCGCTTTCAACAGTGGCGGCGTGCCGGATCGGAACTGGTCGAGCAGCGCCTCCTCGTCGGCTTTCGCCACCCTGAGCGTGGCCAGCTTGATGTGGCCGAAGCCGCGAATCTTGTCCGGAATGGCGGCGATACCGACCGCGAGGTGGTGATTGTCCGGCGTGAGCTTTGCGAGAAGCTCTTCAAGCACGGCCTCGTAGTCGGCGACGAGCCTTCGTTCGGTGCGGCGCTCTTCGGTGCGCCCGAACGGATCGAAAGCGGTTCCGCGCAGGAACTTGAGTCGCGCCAGCAGGCTGAAGGCCGTCATCATCCACGGCCCGAAGCTCATCTTGCGCGGTTCGCCGGTCGCCGGGTCCTTGCGCGCAAGCAACGGCGGCGCCAGATGGAACGTGAACGTCAGATCGCCGTCGAACTCGGCCGCCGCCTGGCGCAGGAACGCGCCGTCCGAATACAACCGCGCAACCTCGTATTCGTCCTTGTACGCCATCAGCTTGAACAAGTTGCGTGCGACCGCCTCGGCCAAGCCGCATTTGCCCGGCGCTTTCGCCGCCTCGGCCGCGCGTGCCTGTTCCACGCGCTCGCGATAGCGCGCGGCATAGGCGGCGTTCTGATAGCCGGTCAGGAAGGCGACGCGGCGGGCAACCGTCTCGTCAAAATTCTGCGACAGGCGTCGCGCATCCGTCGCTTCGCTGGGCGCCACGATGCCGAGCCGGTCGAGTACCGCAGGTTCAGCAGCGACGCGCCGGCCCCAGCGGAAGGCCTCGACGTTCATCGCCACCGCCTCGCCGTTCAAGGCGATCGCGTGCTCGATCGACTCGGCCGATAGCGGCAGCGCTCCGATCTGGTAGGCATAGCCGAGCATAACGATATTGGCGGCGATCGACTGGCCGGCCACGGCATTTGCGACGCGCGACGCATCGAAAAAATAGTGCTGCTGATTGCCGACCGCCGCCGCGATGGCGCGCTTGAGCCGCTCAATCGGCAGTGAATAATCGGCGTTGCGGGTGAACTCGCCCGGCAGCACCTCGGCCACATTGACCACGACCGTGCTCTTGCCCGGGGTAAGCGCGGCAAGCACCTTCTTGTTGCCGGCGACTACGATGTCACCGCCGAGCACAAGGTCGGCGCCTCGCGCGGCGACGCGGATGGCATGAATCAGCTCCGGCTTCTCCGCGATGCGCAGATGGCTCTGCACCGCGCCGCCCTTCTGCGCGAGACCGGCCATATCGAGTACGCCGACGCCCTTGCCCTCGAGATGCGCCGCCATGCCGATCAACGCGCCGACCGTAGTCACGCCGGTGCCGCCGACGCCGGTGATGATGATGTCGTAAGTCAGGCCGAGCGGCGGCAGCGTGGGCTCGGGCAATTCAGGCTGGGACGCCGCCGCGCCCTGCGGGAGAGGGATAAGCGCCGTGGCCTTCTTCGGCTTCGCGCCGCTCACCGTGACAAACGAGGGGCAGAAGCCCTTCAGGCAGGAGAAATCCTTGTTGCAACTCGACTGGTCGATGGTGCGCTTGCGTCCCCATTCGGTCTCCAACGGCTGTATCGAGACGCAATTCGATTTCACGCCACAGTCGCCGCAACCTTCACAGACGAGTTCGTTGATCAGCACGCGCCTGTCGGGATCGGGATAGGTGCCGCGCTTGCGGCGGCGGCGCTTCTCCGCGGCACAGGTCTGGTCGTAGATCAGGATCGTGCAGCCGGGGATTTCGGCAAGCTCGCGCTGCACCGCGTCAAGCTCGTCGCGGTGGTGGATGCTGATGCCGTCCGGCCACCGGGTGCCCGGGGGATATTTGTCGGGTTCGTCGGTGACGACAACGACGCGCCTGGCGCCCTCGGCGGCAACCTGGCGCGCAACCTCCGGAACCGTGAGTCCACCTTCATTGGGTTGCCCGCCGGTCATGGCGACCGCGTCGTTGAACAGGATCTTGTAGGTGATGGAGGTTCCGGCAGCGATCGCGGCGCGGATCGCCATCGAGCCGGAATGGTTGTAGGTGCCGTCGCCGAGGTTCTGGAACACATGCGGACGCTTCGAGAACGGGGCCTCCCCGATCCAGTTCGCGCCTTCGCCGCCCATCTGGGTGAAGCCCGAGGTCGAGCGGTCCATCCACTGCACCATGTAGTGGCAGCCGATACCGGCATAGGCGCGCATGCCTCTGGGTACGACGGTCGAGGAATTGTGCGGGCAGCCTGAACAGAAATAGGGAATGCGCACGGCAATGTCGGCGGTTTCCGCCAGCACCCGCTGCGCCTCCTTCAGCCGCGCAACCCGGCCGGCCAGCTCTTCGTTGGGCGCGCGTGCGAGCAGCCGCTCGCCGATGCAGATCGCGATCTCATTGGGATCGAGCGCACCTTTTTGCGGGAACAACCAGTCGCCGCGCTCGTCCTTCTTGCCGATGCAGGTAGGCTGGTTGGCGGTACCGTACAACTCCTCGCGCACCTGCACCTCGACCAGCGAGCGTTTCTCCTCCACGACGATGATCAGCTCAAGCCCCGCCGCGAACTCCGACAGTTCGCGTCGACTGAGCGGATAGGGACACCCGACCTTGTAGATGCGAAGCCCGAGATCGTTCGCCCGCACCTCGTCGATCCCCAATTCATCCATCGCCTGGCGCACGTCGAGATAGGACTTGCCGAGCGTGATGACGCCGATCTTCGGGTTGCGCCCGCCCGAGGTGATGTACCTGTTGAGCCTGTTGGCGCGCACGAAGGCAATCATGGCGTCGCGCTTGTAGTCGGTGAGCCGCGCCTCCATGCCGAGGATTGTGTCGCCCAAGCGGATGTTGAGGCCGCCCTCCGGCATGGCGAAATCGTCGGGCATGACGATGTTGACGCGGTCGAGCGAGCCATCGACGACGGCGGTGGTCTCCACCGTCTCGTGCATGCACTTGAGCGCCGTCCAGGCACCGGTGAAACGCGACATCGCCCAGCCGTAGAGGCCGTAGTCGATGATCTCCTGGATTCCCGCCGGGTTGAGGATGGGGATCATCAGGTCGACGAAATGGAATTCGGACTGGTGCGCGGTGGTGGAGGACTCGGCGGTGTGATCGTCGCCCATCAGAGCGAGCACGCCGCCGTGCTTGGAGGTGCCGGCGAAATTGGCGTGGCGGAAGACGTCGCCGCAGCGGTCGACGCCGGGGCCCTTGCCGTACCACATGCCGAACACGCCGTCGTATCTGCCCTCTCCGCGAAGCTCGGCCTGCTGGGTGCCCCAGACGGCGGTTGCGGCAAGCTCCTCATTGAGGCCGGCCTGGAATACGACGTCGGCCGGCTTGAGCCATCGTTCCGCGCGCTGGAACTGCTGATCGAGGCCGCCGAGCGGCGAGCCGCGATAGCCGCTCACGTAGCCAGCCGTGTTGAGCCCGGCACGGCGGTCGCGCTCCTTCTGCATCAGGCAGAGCCGCACCAGCGCCTGGAAGCCGGTCACGAAGATCCGGTCCTTGGTCAGGTCATACTTGTCGTCGAGCGTGACGGGTCTGAGCGCCATCGCGCGGCCTCCGCCGTGCAGTTTGCCCCCGCGGCGCGGCGGCCGAAAGGGGTGCGCCGGCCCTCCTGAGATAGGCCGCGCGGCCCGGAACGGCAATGCTAACGGCTTGAGTTGGCTTGCCATTTCACCGCGGCTTGCCGCGGTGAAAGAAAATGTCGGCGGGCGCCGACCTATCGCATTTTGGCGCAATGCAGCAGGAAGCGGGGAGCACCCATCCGGGTCGCGCGTAAATCTGCTAGGGATCGTGGATGGGTCGCCTGGCAATCTGCTGCATGGGAATTTGCTGTTTGCTGCTGCCGGGCGCCGCGGCACAGGACCTGCGAACGCTCAACCATCAGGGCGTCAGCCGCAGCTATCTGATTCACAATGCGGAGACGGCGAAGGCCGGTCCCAGGCCGGCGGTGATCGGACTGCACGGGTTTCGACCGCCCGGCCAACAGATCACGGCGGAAGGCCAGCTCGACCGAATCCTGTGGGGCAAGCTCGAAACGCTGGCTTCGAAGGAAGGCTTCGTAACGGTCTATCCGGGCGCCATCGACGGCCGGTGGAACTACATGGCGGGCCTGCCGAAGCCCGTTCGCGCCGGCGTCGAGATTGCCGACGATGTCGGCTTTCTCACGCGCCTGATCGATCGCCTTTCCACGCAACAGGTCATCGATCGCAACCGCGTCTACGTTGCGGGCTTCTCGCGCGGCGCGTTCATGGCTTTCGAAGTGTTGTGCCGCCACGCGGACACATTCGCCGCCGCCGTCGCGATGGCAGGTACGATGATGGAAGCGCAGCGGGATGCCTGCAAGCCGGCGCGCGCGGTCCCGATCGCGGTCATCGCGGGAACGGCGGACCGCAGCGTGCCCTACGATGGCTGGGTGCTTCCCAATGGCCGGCTGCTGTCCGTTCCGGAGACCATGGATTTCTGGCGCCGGCAGCACGGCTGCACCGGACAAAGCGACAAGTCCCTGCCGGAAAGCGGACGATCGGAGAGCAAAGTCCGGCTGATCCTCTGGACCGGATGCCGGCAGCCGGACAGCGTCAGGCTTTATCGGATCGAAGGCGGCGGGCATCAGGCACCGAGCGAGGACGAAAGCCCGCCACGATGGATCAAGACATTTGGCATCCGCAATCACGACATCGAGGCCGCCGAGGAACTGTGGCGGTTCGTCAGTCGATTCAGGCAGTGATAGCGCTTCGCAAAACCTGTTTGCCCCCGACCAATCGCGCTATCGTGGGAGAACAGGAGTGCCTCCGATGTCCGACATGGCCGAACGCCTGATCTCGCCGATCTCCACCGCCGAACTGGAGCGGCGCTGGACCGCCGTGCGCGCCGCGATGGCGGCGCGCAAGATCGACGTGCTGGTGATGCAGAACTCCAACGAGTTCTCCGGCGGCTATGTCAAATGGTTCACCGACATGCCGTCCGGCAATGGCACCATGACGACGGTCGTCTTCCCGAAGGACGACCTGATGACCGTGGTCGCGCCGGGGCCATTCGGGATCGACAGCCGGCCGCCAGCCGGCGATCCGGTTCGACGCGGCGTCAAGCGCTTCCTCGCCTCGCCGAATTTCATGGGCGCATCGGCCACCGTGCCGCTCGATCTGGAGAACATCGACAAGGCGATGGCGGAGTTCTCCGGCGCCACCATCGGGCTCGTGGCGCAGGGCTCGATGGGGCACGCGCTCGGCGAGCACCTCAAGCACGGCAAGCTCGGCAATGCGCGCTTCGTGGACGCGACCGAGCTTGTCGACCAGATCATGGTGATCAAGAGCGACGAGGAGATCGAGAAGATCCGCGCCACCGCGCACTTGCAGGACCGCGCCATGCGCGCCGCCTTCGACGCCATCAGGCCCGGCATGCGCGACATTGAGGTCACCGCGGTCGCGGAGACCTACACGCGCAATGCGGGCGCAGAATATGGACTCCTGATGGGCGCCTCCTCGCCGGTCGGGCAGTCGGTGATGATCCAGCCGCGGCACTTGCAGAACCGTGCTATCCGGGAGGGCGATCAGTTCGTGCTGCTGGTCGAGACCACCGGTCCCGGCGGCTTCTTCTGCGAGATCGGCCGCACCTGCGTGCTCGGCAAGGCGACGCAGAGCATGAAGGACGAGTTCGCGTTCGCCATGGAGGCGCAGGCGTTCACCGCAGGCATGCTGACGCCGGGAGCATCCTGCGCCGACGTGTGGAATGCCTACAACGATTTCATGGCGAGGAACGGCCGCCCGAAGGAGAACCGGCTCTACTGCCACGGCCAGGGCTATCACCTGGTCGAGCGCCCGCTGGTGCGCTTCGACGAAACGATGTTGCTTGCCGCCCGCATGAACATCGCGGTGCATCCCATGTACCATTCCAAGGACACTTACACCTGGATCTGCGACAACTTCCTGATCACCGAGAGCGGCGCCGAGCGGCTGCACGCGTTCCCGCAGGAAATCGTGGAGCTGGGATAAAGCCAAGCGAACGGAGTGAGATATGCCGCGGATCGGACTCGCCGCCATTGCCCTGGCTGCCGTCGCCACGTCTGCCGCGGCGCAGGACTGGCCCACGCGCAACATTGCGAAACTGAACAAGGCCACCGCCGGAGCCATGGATACGCCGGCCGTCCAGGAGCGGCTCAGGGAACTCGGCGCGATCGTCGTGCCCGCGCAGCGCCGCGCGCCCGACTACCTTGCCCG
>Ga0073934_10001380_pt1 | contig 59032 bp, 60 predicted proteins | sample LarsenN4metaG_FD_76834 | JGI IMG/M metagenome (GOLD analysis project Ga0073934, IMG submission 76834) | Hot spring sediment bacterial and archeal communities from British Columbia, Canada, to study Microbial Dark Matter (Phase II) - Larsen... ...
ATTGATTCCGGTGGTCCGGTCATCTGTATGTACGCATCGCGGAGGCAAAAGGTCGCCGGCCTTGCACCCGCGGTAGACCTTGCTCGGACAACGACTTAGCACCGGACTGGGCCTAAATGCGGTTCGTCCCAGCTCCATTCGTCCCCCGCGATTGCTGCTATAATGGCGGTACTTGTCTCCGGCAGCGCGTTGTTGCCGCCTCCCGGCGGGCCGCCTCGGAGCAAGGTTGTGGAAGAGGGCTGCAGAATCCATCTCCCCTGTGTGCGGGAGTGAAGCGCGTCATCCTCCTCAAATCTCACGGAACATCTGCGCACAGCTCAAGGAGTCTACGAATACTCATGTTGAACCTCACCCGCAAGGCAGCCGCGCTGCTCGTCGCAACTTTCGCTTTCGTCGCATTGGCCTCGGCCCAGGCGCCGACCGGCACCACCGCGCCGGTGCCCACCAAGATCGGCGTCATCGACATCCAGCGCGCCATCCTCGCCACCAATGAAGGCCGGCGCGATTTTGAAGCGCTGACCAAGCGCTTCGAACCCAAGCAGGCTGAGTTGAAGGGCCTCAACGACGAAGTCGAGAACCTCAAGAAGCAGCTTCAGACCCAGGGCGACAAGATGAACGAAGATGCCCGCGCCAACCTGACCCGCAACATCCAGCAGAAGGAAAAGAACCTGCAGCGCCTGCTCGAAGACGCGCAGCAGGACTTCCAGACGCAGCAGGCTGAACTCGGCAACCGCATCGGCCAGAAGATGATGGAAGTCATCGAGAAGTACGCCCGCGCCAACGGCATCGCCCTGGTGGTGGATGGCTCCAACCCGCAGAGCGGTCTCATCTGGGCCAGCGAGGCCACCAACATCTCGCAGGCCATCGTGGATGCTTACAACGTGCAGTCCGGCATCGCGGCTCCGGCGCAGGCCCCCGCGGCTCCATCGGCCACGCGTCCGGCAGCGAATCCGCCGGCCAAGACTCCGGCGAACCCGCCGGCCAAGCGCCCGCAGTAAAGTAAGAAAGACGAAGAAGAGGCCGCGCCAGGCGCGGCCTCTTTTTTGCTCTTCACTTGGAACTTGCTACTTGCGCACGATCTCCACTTCCACCCGCTGCCCCAGTTTCAGTGGCGTCGGCTCCTGTAAGGCGACTTTCACCATCAGTACCCGTGTATCGCTGGGACGGCCCGGGTCTTCCGGCTTCAGCCGACGCGGCACCACTGAATCCGGAATCTCCTCCACTACTCCGCGCCACTCCTGCCCGTCGTAGCCTTCGGCCTTGACGCGGACCTCCGCGCCCAGCGCCACGCGTCCGGCATCGAACTCATCCACCTCCGCCTCGATGCGCATCCGCTGGAGGTCGGCAATGGTCACCACCGGCGCCTGCTCCTTCACGCTCTCGCCCTGCTGCACGTGCCGTTGCGTCACCACGCCGCTGATCGGCGCGCGCAACACCGTCTTGCCCAGCAGCGCCTCCAGCCGCCGGACGTCGGCCTGCGCCGTCTCGCGCCGTGCCAGGGCGGCGTCCAGGTCGCGGCGCGCCCGGTCGGTGGCCTGCTTGGTGCCGACCTGCGACTCCCACAGGTTCTCCGCGCGCCGCGCTTCTGTCTCATAGAGCTTGATGTCGGCCTCTGATTCCGTCACCCGCGCCTGCGCCTGCGCGATGGCTGCGCGCAAGTCCTCCGCCCGGATCTCCGCGATCAGCTCGCCCTGTCGCACGGGCGACTTCTCTTCCACCAGCAGGCGCACCACCGTGCCCGCGGTGTCCGAGCCCACGACGACCTGACCGCCCGGATAAGTCGTAACACGCCCTTCCGCGCTGATGCGCAGCGGTGCATCCTTGAACGATGCGTTCGCCGCCGGCTTGCCCATGGCGCGGACCGCGTCCGACTTCGCCTGAAACAGCAGCACGCCCACCAGGGCGATTCCGGCGAATGGCCATATCCATCTTGTGATTTTCATGATCGTTTCCTCAGTACTTCGTGGCCTTTGTGGTCTTCATTGACCTCAATGAATGATCTTGCCGTCCCGTATCTGCAGCACGCGGTCGGCGATGGGGCGCACATTCGGGTCATGCGTCACGATCAGCACTCCGCGGCCATGCTGCTTGGCGCTTTGGCGGAACAACTCGATCACCTGCCCGCCGATGTTCGTATCCAGGTTCGCCGTCGGCTCGTCGGCCAGCAGCAACGGTGGGCCGCCGGCCAGCGCCCGCGCCAGCGCCACGCGCTGCTTCTGCCCGCCGGAGAGGTCGCGCGGCAGGAAGTGCAGCCGGTCGCTCAGCCCCACGCTCTCCAGCACGCGTTCGGCCTCCGTTCGCGCTGGACGCCCCGTCTTGCCCTTGATCTTCAGCGCGTACTGCACATTCTCCAGCGCCGTCAGCGACGGAAACAGGTTGTACTGCTGGAAGACGAATCCGATCGACTTCTTGCGTATCTCCGGCAACTGCTCCGGCCGCTTCGGGTCTACAGGTTCGCCATCGACGACCACGCGTCCGCTCGACGGCGTCAGGATGCACCCCACGATGGAGAGGAAGGTCGTCTTGCCCGACCCCGACGGCCCTTCCAGCGCCACGATCTCGCCCGCCTTCAGCTCCAGCGAGACGCCGTTCAACACGTGCACCTCTTCCCGGCCCTCGCGGAAGACCTTGGTCACGTTCGCGGTCTCAAGCACGTTCCGCATCTTCTCTACCCCCGGAATACCAGCGCCGGATCGATGCCCGCCACCTTGCGGAAGGAGATCATCGCCGCCAGCAGGCACATGATGAGCGCGCCAAAGAACACTGCGATGGCCAGCTCGTTCGGGATGATCAGTTTCAGGTCGACCTTGCTGACCAGCGGCGCCATCCCGTATGACAGCGCGGCGCCCACGATGTACCCCGCGATCGCGGCGATGCTCGCCTGTTTGCCCAGGATGGCGTAGATGTCGGCGTTGCTGCCGCCGATCGCCTTTACCGTGCCGAACTCCTTGATGTGCTCCATCGTCGAGCTGTAGAGCGTCTGCGCCACCACCACGATACCCACCAGGCAGCCGAGGAACACCGTCATCGCCATGTTCAGGCCCAGGCCCGTGTTCTTGATCCAATAGGCGCGCGAGCGCTCCGCCCAGTCCGCGCGCGTGTAGACGTCGTTGTACGGCAGCCGGCGCTGGATCTCTTCCATCACGGCGGCGCGGTCAGCGCCCGGCTCCAGCTTTACCAGCACGTACGTCGTCCGGTTCCGCAGCAGTTCGTTCAGCTTCTGCGCCTTCTCGTAGTCCACGAAGATCAGCGGCGTAGTGGTGAACGACAGCGCATCGCGCGTCCGCCCGATGATCTTCATCCGGTGGCCATTGATCTCTCGGTAATCGCCCACCGCGAACGCTCCGAAGCGCTTGGTCGCCGAGTGGTCCATCATGATGTAGTCGCCGCGCCGCAGGTCCTCCACGCGTCCGCCTTCCACCCTCCACGGGATGTTCCAGCGGTTGAAGTCTTCCAGTGCGTACAGCTCCGTGCCCTCCTGCGCGCCGGTCGGCAGTGCCACCTGCGCGAACCACACGATGAGATTGTCGGCGCGCTGCACCCCGGGCACCGTGCGCACGCGGTTGACGAAGGTCTCCGGGAAGGTGTGGGAGAAGTCGATGTTCGGCGTGTTCTTCGACGTCACCCACAGGTCGGCGTCGATGTGATGGATCGTCACCGACGCGTTGTGCATGATGCCCAGGAACAGCCCCACTTGCACGAAGACCAGCGTCACCGCGAAGGCTACGCCCGCCACCGTGATGGCGAACTTCAGCTTGTCGTGCAGCAGGCTCTTCAGCGCCAGGTCAACACTAAACACGGGACTTCCCTTTCTTCGCCCTCTTTGCTCGCGGCATCAAGCTCTTGTCCGGGTCGGCCAGAGCCATCTGCGGCGGCAGCTCGCCCGTGAGTCCCACGATGGTCAGGTCCAGCACCGCGTTGGCGATCTCCGCGAACGGACGCCACGGGATCCACGGGTCGTGCGCCCGCGACATGTACAGCGACGTGAACCCATGCACGCACGACCACACCACTTGCGACGCCAGCTCCGGGTCCTGATAGCGCTTGCTGAACCGGCCTTCGGCGATGGCTTCCAGGATCGTCCGCCGCAGGATCTCGTACGCGTCCTCGGAGGCGTCGCCCCGGCGGATGATCTTGTTCCGCTCCGGCGCCTGGTGCGGATGCGGCGTCATGAACAGCAGCCGGTAGTGATTCGGGTTCTTCAGGCCGAACTCGATGTACTGCATGCCCATCTTCTTGAGCCGCAGCACCGGGTCCTTGATGTTCAGCAGGTGCTGGAACGCCTTGGCCAGGCTGAGGAACTCCTCCGCGCAGCACTGGTTGATGAGGTCCTGCTTGTCCTTGAAGTGGAAGTAGATGGCCGTGGGCGTGTAGTCGATCTTCTGCGCCACCTGGCGCATGGAGACGGCGTCGTACCCGCGTGCGACGAACAACTCGCGGGCCGCGTCCAGGATCTTCTTGCGCACCTGCTGTTTTTCGCGGCTGCGCCGGTCTTGGCTTCCGGAAGGCATCTGTTTACCACCTGGCAAATACTTAACAGTGTTAAGTTAACACTGTTACGCTACAGATTCGCGTGGCGGCTGTCAAGATGCAAAGGATTTCTAGCGCAGGGTGCAGGACTTGTTCTCGGGAACTGTACCTTTTTGACCAGCAAGGCCTCGCGGCCAGCAGTTAGCATTTCCGGCAGGGTCGCCCCGGATGCGTCAGACTTCGCCGATCGATCGCTCCCCGGCCTTTTGCCATGCGCCTTATCCGTGGCACTCGCGAGGTGGATTATGCAATCTCCCTACGGCCTGGCCACTGAATGCCTGGATTGCCCTTTGCGCTCCAGCAGCTTTTTTTGTGCTCTTTCCCCCGCCGCAGTCGCGGCCCTTCATGCGATCAAGACTCCCGCGATCTTCCCCGCCGCGGCGGTCCTGTTTGTGGAAGGTCAAGTCCCGCGCGGGGTCTACCTGCTTTGTCAGGGAGAGGCCAAGGTTTCAGTCACCTCGCGGGAGGGAAAGACTCTCATCCTGCGCATTGCCAAGCCCGGAGAAGTCCTGGGGATACAAGCTGTGCTCGCCGGCACCATCTACCGTAATACGGTGGAGACGACCCAGCCGAGCCGCCTCAGCTTTGTCGCGCGGCAAGACTTTCTTCGCTTCCTGAACGACCACCGCGACGCGTGTCTGCAAGTCTCCCGGCACATGAGTCGCGACTGCCAGGACGCCTATGATGTGATTCGCTCGATCGGGCTGAGCCGCTCGGTCTCCGCACGGATCGCAAAGTTCTTGCTCGCGGCAGCCACCGGGGGACAGGTTTCCCGGGGTGTCGTCCGCGCCCGGCTCGAGTTGACCCATGAAGATATCGCTCAGCTGATGGGAACCAGCCGCGAATCCGTCACCCGCACACTCTCGGAATGGCGCAAGAAGGACATTGCTGACCTAAGCCATTCCACATTGACGATCCACGACCGGCCGGCCCTGAAGCGGCTCGGAGCGTTGTAAGACGCCATTTCATTTTCCTTTTTTGAACCGTCGCACGACACCGCCCTCCCGCCGATTGTTTCCGTCCGGCGAAAAATAAACCTGGCACTTCGTCCCCGCCCGGTGGTGTCAGTTCTGGCAAGCGCATCAGGAGGCGCTTGCCGATGTTCGCTGAATCCCTGCTCGAATCCGGGAACGTACACCCCAAGGGCCGCGGGTGGGCGACTACGCTCTCCGTAGCCATCCAGTCCCTGCTGCTGGCCGCACTCGTCGCCCTGCCGCTATTCCGGCCTGACGGGCTGCCGGTGCAGCTCAAGTCGGTGGTCGCCCCCATCGCATATGGCGCACCCGAACTTCCGCCATCCCCTCAGCCGGCCGGAACCCGTCCGTCTACCAACAGCTCGCCGCTGGAAGAACCGCGTTTCATTCCGGCGAACTTTCCCAAGGGCCAAACCTCAAGACCCGGCCCGGAGACAGCTCCCGCTCCCTGCTTCGGTCCTTGCCTGCCGCTTGGCCCGGGCGCGCCCAACGGAGTCATCGGAAATGTCCCGCTGTTCATCGGCGCCGCCCCGATTGTGAAACCAGCAGCACCGATCGCTCCGGTCAGACGCTCCCAGATCGAACTCGGCGCCGTGCTTCAACAGGCTCGGCCCGTCTATCCGCCCATCGCCCAGCAGATCCGGCTCGAAGGCACTGTCGTCCTGCGCGCGCTCATCGGCCGCGACGGTCGGGTCACCAGCGTGCAGGTGCTCAGTGGTCATGCGCTCTTCCACGAATCCGCGAAGGCCGCCGTGGCCCAGTGGCGCTACCGGCCCTACATCCTCAACGGCGAGCCCGTCGAGGTCGAGACGCAGATCACCGTCAACTATCGGCTGGCGCGCTAGGAGGAGATCATGTCCATGATGGTCGGAAGCCGCGGCCCGCGCGCCGAGATGAATGTCACGCCGTTCGTCGACGTGCTGCTGGTGCTCATCATCATCTTCATGCTGATCCAGCCGCGCACTGACCCGCGCGGGATGCGCGCCGAGGTCCCGCAGCCCCCGGACCACGACCAGCACCAGCCCACGCCGGAAACGACCGTGGTGCTCGAGATCACCCAGTCCGGCGACGAGAGCGTGCTGCACCTGAATCGGGAAGCGGTTCCCTAGCCCGCGCTCGCCGCGCGCCTGCGCGACATATACAAGACCCGCGCCACCAAGGTGATGTTCATTCGCGGAGGAAAGGAGGTGGATTTCGCACACATCGCGCGCGCCATGGACGAGGCCCGCGCCGCCGATGACGGCATCGCCATCGGCTTGCTTGGCCCGGACGCCGCCGCCGACTGAGGCAGCGTGAAATCTTTTCCTAAGGTTTGTGGAAAACTTTGTGGAAAGTCACCAAACGTGCCCTTCTGGATTCCTGATTTCAGTGGTTTACGCGTTTTGCCTTGCGATTGTGGCAGCCACTAAAGCCATTAGAATCAGTAGGTAGGGGGAAATCGGCCGGACGTTTTTCCCAGCTCGGGAACGCGCTTTCCCGCCTCCGGCACTTTTGCACATTCGGCCATCGCTGGCACTCTCATCCCCTAAGTGATTGAGACGGCTTGGGGTTGCACTAACGCGCACGCAGCGCATCCGCAGGTCAGAAAGTGGCAAGCGGATTCCACTTGCAACTACTCGCCCACTTTCAGAACGGCGAGGAACGCCTCCTGCGGGATGTCCACCCGCCCGATGCGCTTCATCCGCTTCTTGCCTTCCTTCTGTTTCTCCAGCAGCTTGCGCTTGCGCGTGATGTCGCCGCCGTAGCATTTAGCCAGCACGTTCTTGCGGATGGCGGAGACCGTCTCGCGCGCGATGATCTTCGACCCGATGGACGCCTGGATCGGCACCTCGAACATCTGCCGCGGGATCAGCTCGCGCATCTTCGAGACCAGCGCCCGTCCGCGCTCATAGGCGAAGTCCTGGTGCACGATGATCGAGAGCGCATCCACCGGCTCGCCCGCCACCAGGATGTCGAGCTTCACCATGGGTGATTCCCGCATCCCGGCCAGGTGATAGTCCAGCGAAGCGTAACCGCGCGAGACTGATTTCAGCCGGTCGTAGAAATCCATCACGATCTCATTCAGGGGCAGCTCGTAGGTGAGCATCACGCGGTTCGACGTCACATACTCAAAGTTCTTCTGGATGCCCCGTTTCTCTTCCACCAGCTTCAGGATGCCGCCCACGAACTCCTCATTGGTGAGGATGGTCGCCGTGATGATGGGCTCTTCGATCTTCTCGATCTCGGTGGTGTGCACCCACTTTGAGGGGTTCTCCACCTCCACCACCTCGCCGTTCGTCTTGGTGATCTTGTAGCGCACGCTCGGCGCCGTGGTGATCAGATCCAGGTTGTACTCGCGTTCCAGCCGCTCCTGGATGATCTCCATGTGCAGCAAGCCCAGGAAGCCGCAGCGGAAGCCGAAGCCCAGCGCCGCCGAGCTTTCCGGCTCGAAGAAAAAGGACGAATCATTCAGCCGCAGCTTTTCCAGCGCCTCGCGCAGCAGCGTGTGTTCGTGCGCATCCACCGTATAGATGCCGGCGAAGACCATCGCCTTCAGCTCTTCGAAGCCCGCCAGCGCCTCGAGCGCCGGGTGGTCGTCATCGGTGATCGTGTCCCCGATCTTCGTGTCCGCCACATTCTTGATGTTGCAGATAAGGAAGCCCACCTCGCCCGCGGAGAGCTCGTCGATCTCCACCGGCTTGGGCGTCATCACGCCCAGCGATTCCACATCGAAGGTCCGGCCGTTCGACCACAGGCGCACGCGCATCCCTTTGCGTATGGAGCCGTTGATGATCCTGGCCAGGATGATCACGCCGCGGTACGGATCGAACCACGAATCGAAGATCAGCGCTTGCAGCGGCGCCTTCACCGCGCCTTTGGGCGGCGGCAGGCGCTTCACGATGGCTTCCAGCACCTCCGGCACGCCCAGCCCGGTCTTGGCGCTGACCAGGATGGCGTCCTTGCAGTCGATGCCGACCGCATGCTCCACCATCTCTTTCACCCGCGGGATATCGGCGCTCGGCAGGTCGATCTTGTTGATGACGGGGATGATCTCCAGCCCGTTGTTGATCGCCAGGTAAGCATTCGCCAGCGTCTGCGCTTCAACGCCCTGCGACGCATCCACCACCAGCAGCGCGCCTTCACACGAGGCCAGCGAGCGCGAGACTTCATAGGAGAAGTCCACGTGCCCCGGCGTGTCGATTAGGTTGAGCTGATACTCCTCGCCGTCCTTGGCCACGTATTTCATGCGGACCGAGTGCGCCTTGATGGTGATGCCGCGCTCGCGCTCCAGGTCCATCGCGTCGAGTACCTGCGCCTGCATCTCCCGCGAGGTCAGCGCGCCGGTCAACTCCAGCAGGCGGTCGGAGAGCGTCGACTTCCCATGGTCGATGTGGGCGATGATCGCGAAATTGCGGATGTGAGCGCGGTCCATGAATGACTTTGGCGTCGTGGCAAGCACCCCAGACGCGCGGTGCGGACTGCGGGGGCAGGCGTAAATACTGATTGTAACATTCGCTAGACCGCGGCGTGGACCGCCACGGCGCAGCCTTCATCGGCGGCGCGCATCACGGCGCGGAAGCCCGGCCCCGGATCGGGAAGCTCCGGGCCGCGGAAGTTCACGTCCACGCGCACCAGCGGCTGCTCACGCGGCACCAGCATGGTGAGCGTGTCGCCGGCGGCCTCGGCGCGGCAGGTGCGGTCGGCATCCTGCACGAACTTCTTGCGCAGCGCGATCAGCTCCTGGTACCAGTTGAGCATCTCGCTTTCGGCGGTGACGTCGTCCCAGCCAAGCTGGCTACGCAGGAAGGTGCCGTAGTCTTCCGGGTCCGGCACTTCGTCCCACAGGAAATCCGCGAACTCGCGCCGCCGCCCGTTGCGGACGGCTTCCTTCAGCGCCGGGTCGCCGTAGCTGGTGAAGAACTGGAACGGCGGGGCGTTGTCGAACTCCTCGCCCATGAACAGCAGCGGCGTGTGCGGCGCCAGCAGCAACAGCGCAGCCGCCGCCCGGCGCTTCGCCCAGCCCGTGAGCTGGCACAGGCGGTCGCCCTTGGCCCGGTTTCCTACCTGGTCGTGGTTCTGTATGCAGATGACGTTCTTCGGCAGCGGAATGTCGGTGGCCGGTGTGCCCCGCGGCTTGCCCCAGAACTTGAACTCTTCTCCCTGGAAGACATACCCCTCCTTCAGCGCGCGCGCGATCTGCTCCACTCGGCCGAAGTCCTGGTAATAGCCCTTGTCCTCGCCGGTCAAAACGGTGTGCACTGCATGATGGAAGTCGTCACTCCACATCGCGTCGAGCCCGTAACCGCCGTCGCTGCGGGGCCTCACAATGCGGCGGTCGTTCTCGTCCGTCTCCGCGATGACCCATATCTTTCTTCCCGCCTCGTCGCCATACGCATGCACCGCTGCCGCGATGTCGCGCAGGATGTGCGGGTCGTTGTTGTCGAAGATGGTCTGCACCGCGTCCAGCCGCAGGCCGTCCACGCGATACTCCCGCACCCAGAACAGCGCGTTCTCGATGAAGTAGCGCCGCACCTCGGGGTTGGAGAAGTCGATGGCGTTGCCCCATGGCGTCTGGTGCCGGTCGGTGAAGTACGGGCCGAACATCCCGAGATAGTTCCCCTCGTTCCCCAGATGGTTGTAGACCACGTCCAGGATCACGGCGATCCCGGAGGCATGCGCCGCCTCCACCAGGCGCTTCAGTCCATCCGGACCGCCGTACGCCGCCTCCACCGAGTACGGCGAGACGCCGTCGTATCCCCAGTTGCGGACGCGCCCCTTTTCGTCGCGCGGTACGGCGACCACCGGCATGATCTCGATCGCCGTCACCCCCAGCATCGACCGCAGGTAGTGCATCCGCTCGATGATGCCTTCGAAGTCGCCGCGCCTGCTGAACGTGCCCGTGTGCAGCTCATAGATGATGGCGTGGTCAAAGTCGAGGCCGTTCCAGCGGATGTCGCTCCATTGATACGCCGCCGGGTCTACGATCTGCGTCGGGCCATGCACGCCCTCGGGCAACAAGCGCGACACCGGGTCCAGCACCGCCTTCCCATCCACGACGTAGAAGTACCGGTCACCCGCGCGAGCCGAGGTCGTGAGCGCGTGATAGCCCTCTCCCTCCGGCGTCATCTGCAGCTCGAGCCACTGGCCATCATGCTGCAGGCGCAGCGTCACCCGCTCCCGGCTCGGCGCCCAGACGCGGAAGTCGCAGACGGCATCGCGTAGATTGGCGCCACAGGTCAGCGTGCGCTCGGCAAGGGTCGGCATGCAAAGTGAGACGTCCGGCAGAGCGACTTGGGTTGTGTAGACTGGAACCGATGCTGATCCTGGCCTCCACTTCGCCGCGCCGCAAAGAGCTGCTGCGCAACGCGGGCATCGAGTTCATCGCCCAGGGGGCGGACATCCCCGAGGTCCCAAAGCCGGGCGAGGCCCCCGAGGCCCTGGCCCGCCGCTTGGCGCGCGAAAAGGCGGAAACGGTATGGAAGAACGCCGGACACGCCTTCGTTCTCGGTGCTGACACAGTCGTCGTGACCGACGATGAGGTCCTCGGCAAGCCGAAAGACCCTGAAGACGCCGCGCGCATGTTGCGTAAGCTCTCCGGCGCCACGCACCAGGTGCTCACCGGGGTCTGTCTCATGACACCCACCGGCAAGAAGGACGTACAGCATGAGGTGACGCGCGTGCACATGCACCCCATCAGTGCGGACGACATCGCCTATTACGTCGCGCACGGCGAGCCCATGGACAAGGCCGGCGCCTACGCCATCCAGGGCATCGCCTCCCGCTGGATCGACCACATCGAGGGCGACTACTTCAATGTCATGGGCCTGCCCGTCGCGCTCGTCTATCGCATGTTACGCGAGCACAAGGCGCTTCCCTAAAAGCAAAAGGCACAGGCTCACCGCCTGTGCCTTGCGAAACTCTCTGCGCGTCAGTGCTTCTTTTCTGCGCTGTCGTCCGTGGACGGCTCTTTCATCGACGCCTTGAACCCGCGGATGCCTTCTCCCAGCCCTTTGCCCAGCTCGCCGAGCTTGCGGGGGCCGAAGATGAGCAACACGATGCCCAGGATGATGAGAAGCTCGACCCAACCGATGCGGCCACCAAACATGATGCCTCCAGTGTTGTTGCCCGTATTCTACACCCTAGCCGCGCTCGGCATGGGCCAAAAGCCCGGCCACCAGCGCCGTCCGCCGCGGTATCTCGGCCAGCACCACCGACTCATGCACCGCATGCGCCCCTTCGCCCACTCCGCCCAGGCCATCGAGGGTCGGTACTCCAAGCGCCGCGGTGAAGTTGCCGTCTGATCCGCCGCCCGTGCTCTTCTCTTTCACCTTGAAGCCCAGCCCTTTCGCGACCTCCTCCGCCAAGCGAAAGAGCCGCACCACCCCCGCGGAACGCTCCATCGGCGGACGGTTCACCCCGCCGCTGATCCGCAGCGCGCACTTGCGGTCCACCGGTTTTAGGCCGCGGAACTTCTTCTCGAGCAGCTCCGCATCTTTCAGGCGGCTCACTCGCACGTCCACTTCGCTGGCCGCCTCGGCCGCCACCACGTTCACGCGCGTCCCGCCGCTTATCAGCCCCGGATTCACCGTCAAGCCGCGCTTGATGTCCGTGAACTTCTGTATGCGCGTGATCTGGTGCGCCAACTCAACGATTGCGCTGTGTCCCTTCTCGAAGTCCACTCCCGAGTGCGACGCCACTCCCGCGACTTCCACGTTGTAGCTGCCCACGCCCTTGCGTGCCGTTTTCAACGCGCCTTCGGTTCCCTGCGACGGCTCGAGCACCAGCACCGCCGCCATGTTCTTCGCCAGCGACTCGGTCACCGGCCGCGACGTCGTACTGCCCACTTCTTCATCCGTCACCAGCCACACTGTGATCGGACGCGGCAGCGTTCCGCCATGCGCCTCCCGTAGCGCGGCAATGGCGTGCATCATCATCACGATGCCCACCTTCATGTCATACACGCCGGGGCCGAACACCTTGCCCCGCTCCACCTTCCACGGCATCTGTTTGAGCGTGCCCAGGTCCCACACCGTGTCGAAGTGTCCCAGCAGCATCGCAGGACGCCCGCCCGCGCCGGGAAAATCGACCTGCAGGTGGTTCCCGAATCTTGTCTGCGAATGCACCGTGACGCGTCCGCCCATGCGCTCGAACTCCGCGCGCAGGATCGCGCCCAGCCGGTCGACCGCGGCTTTGTCCGAGCTGGGCGACTCGGCCTCCACCAGGCGCTTCAGCAAAGCCAGCATCTCGGCCTGCCGGGCTTCCAGCGCCTTCAGCATGGGGCGTAACTGGGTCTTGTCCGCCTTGTTCAACATAGGCCGGGCATTATAAACAGCCCCGGGGGCCGCCGCTCCCATACGCTATAATCGCCTCTTTGCCAGCCATGACCGAAGCCATCAAGACCCCGGAAACGGCCGCAACGCCCTCGCCCTTCGGCGACAAGACCTCGCTTACCATGGCCGAGATCGAGGCCATCCTGCCCCATCGCTACCCGTTCCTCCTCATCGACCGGGTCATCGAGCTGGAGCGCAAAAAGCGCATCGTCGCCATCAAAAATGTGACCGCTAACGAGCCCCACTTCCAGGGACACTTTCCCGGCTTCCCCATCATGCCCGGGGTGCTCATCGTGGAAGCCATGGCGCAGGCCGGCGGCGCATTGCTGCTCCCGGAGATTCCCGACCGCGAGCACCGGCTCATGGTCTTCGGCGGTATCGAGCGCGCCAAGTTCCGCCGCCCCGTCGTCCCTGGCGACCAGCTTCGCCTTGAGGTCGAGGTCATCGTCTGGCGTACCACCGCGGTCAAGCTGCAAGGCACTGCCACCGTCGACGGCAAACTCGTGTGCGAGGCGACCATCAGCTGCGCGCTGGTCAATCGTTAGAAGAAGTCTAGTTTCTAGGATCTGAGATTCTGATTTGCTTTCGGAAGGGCACGGCTTTAGCCGTGCCGTTAAGGCTTCATAAGAGAGTTCGGGGCTTCAGCCCCGGTTCAAACCAAATCACAAATTGATCCACCCTTCCTCCATCATCGACCCCGCCGCCAGCATCCACCCCACCTGCACCATCGGCCCGTATTGCGTCGTCGGAGCTGAAGTCGAGATCGGCGAGGGCTGCGAACTCACCTCGCACGTCGTCGTCCGCGGTCCCACCAAGATCGGCAAGCGCAACCGCATCTTCCCCTTCAGCGCCATCGGCCTGGAGCCGCAGGATTTCACCTTCAAGGGCCAGCGCGTGGCCTTGGAGATCGGCGACGACAACCTCATCCGTGAAAGCGTCACCATCAACCGCGGCACCGAGAAAGGCGGCGGCACCACCCGCATCGGCAGCCATTGCTTCATCATGGCCTACGCGCATATCGGACATGACTGCCAGGTCGGCGACCACGTGATGATGGTTAATAACGCCACCCTGGCCGGACACGTCATCGTGGAGGAGTACGCCGTGATCGGCGCGCTGAGCGCCGTGCACCAGTTTGCGCGCGTGGGCACCCATGCCTATATCGGCGGCGGCACCATCGTCACACAGGACGTGCTGCCCTTCACCAAGACCGTCGCCCGCCGCGAGGCCGCGACCTTTGGCATCAACTCCATCGGCCTCGAGCGCCGCGGCTTCAGCAAGGACCGCATCACGGCGCTCCAGCGCGCCTACCGCACCTTCCGCCGGATGAACAATTCCCAGGCGCTGGAAGAGCTGCGCAAAGACCCGCACCCCACCGAAGACGTGAAGCTGCTTATCGAGTTCATGGAAAAGAGCGAGCGGGGAATCATTCGTTAGGAGCCTCTGGAACGCCGATGATGCCTCCGTTCGACGCCGAAACACTGAAGCTGCTGGAACAGGCAGTCAAGAAGCTTTCGGGGCAATTCGCAGAGCTGCCTGAGTGCGCCGCGACTCAGGCGGACCCGCGGGTCGGCGAGGTGCTGCAGCAGGTCGCCGAGCGCATGGGCGACAACTACCCGTACTTTCACCCGCTGTATGCCGGGCAGATGCTGAAGCCGCCGCATCCGGTGGCCCACATGGCATATGCGCTGGCCATGTACATCAACCCCAACAATCATGCGCTTGACGGCGGCCGCGCCAGCTCCGCGATGGAGAAGGAAGCGGTGCGCGAGATCGCCGCGATGTTCGGCTGGAAGGAAGCCTTGGGACACCTGTGCGGCGGCGGCACGGTCGCGAACCTGGAGGCGCTGTGGGTGGCGGGACGGATTTCAGCGAAGAGCGCTTCCCACCCTGTCGCGCCAGGGGGCGCGACAAGGGTGGGGCAGCCGAAGAAGATCGTGGCTTCGACGCAGGCGCACTACACGCATGAACGCATCACCGGCGTGCTGGGCATCCCGTTCGCGGCCATCGAGTGCGATGCGCGCGGGCGCATGGACATGGGCGACCTTGAAGCCAAGCTGAAGGGTGGCGATGTGGGCTGCGTGGTGGCGACGCTGGGCACCACGGCGACGGGCGCGGTGGATCCGCTGTCCGCCATTCTCGAGATGAAGGCAAAGTACGGGTTCCGCGTGCATGTGGACTCGGCGTATGGCGGCTACTTCAAGCTGGCGGGCAATCTTGCACCCGAGGCGCGCGCGGCGTTCGCACGCATGAACGAAGCCGATTCCATCGTGGTGGACCCGCACAAGCACGGCTTGCAGCCCTACGGGTGTGGGTGTGTGGTCTTCAAGGATCCGCAAGTGGGAAGGCTCTACAAGCACGATTCGCCGTATACGTATTTCACTTCTTCCGGTGACTTGCACCTGGGGGAGATCACGCTGGAGTGCTCGCGTCCGGGCGCGGGAGCGGTCGCCTTGTGGGCGACACAGAAGCTGTTGCCGCTGGAGCCCGGCGGAGAGTTCGCTCAAGGGCTGGAAGCGTGCCGCGAGGCGGCGCTGGAACTGCACCGGCGGCTGGCGGCGGACGCACGCTTCGTCACACCGTTCGCGCCGGAGCTGGACATCGTAGTCTGGGCGCCGCGGGCCAGGAGCGCGAGTGAGGCTTCAGCCAGGTCGCGCGCGATCTTTGAGGCGGCGGCGCGGCGTGGTCTGCATCTAGCGCTCGCCAGCCTGCCGGCGAAGTTCTTCGCCGGCAGCGGCATGCAGATGGATTCCGAGCACGTCGGCTGCCTGCGCTCGGTGCTGATGAAGCCCGAGCACAAGCAGTGGGTGGAGCGGATCTACGGCCTGCTGGACGAGGCGACCCGCTCCATTCCTGACTAGCGGCTACGCCGGCTTGCGGCTGCGGCGTTCCGCTTCATCGCGGGTTCGGTTGGCCTCGCTGCGGACGCGATTGTCGCGCTTCTCACGGAAGGGCAGCACCTTCTCTTGGCGCGCCGCCTCTTCAGGGCCGCGGTTCGTGATCCCGGAAGGAACCGGCTCGAAGGCTGCAGAGGGCCGGGCATCTTCAGCGCCGCGGTCGTGGCGACGATCCTCGATGTGTTCTTCCGGCGTGAGGCCGCTGGTCTGCTTCTGCCGGGCGAAGTTCTGCTGTGAGCCGGTGGTGTGGCCCGTGCTGGAGCGTCCGGCCTCGGTGCGGTCGGCGGTAGAGGTCTTCACGCTGCTGCGCGAGCCGCCCATGTGCGGATGCATGGTGGTGGCGCCGGAGCCCTTGACGCCCTCAGAGACATCCTGGAGGACATCACCGGAGAGGCGGTCATTCTGCTCCTTGACGGCAACATCGCCCAGCGAGAGCATGCCCACGAGCTTGCCGCCCTCGACGACGGCGAGACGCCGGATCTGGCGGTCAGCCATGAGGCGCGCAGCCTCCTTGGCATCGGCATCCGGACCGATGGTTACGGACTGGGGTGAGTTGATGTCCTCGGCGCGGCACTCGGCCGGATCCTTGCCTTCGGCGATGCAGCGGGTGACGATGTCGCGGTCGGTGATCATGCCGACGACCTGGCCTTCCTCGACGACCGGCACGCAGCCGATGTCTTCCTGCTTCATCCACGTGGCGATCTCCTCGACCGTGGTCTCCGGCTCAGCGCATGTCGGATGGGGCGTCATCAGATCTCTGACTTTCATGGCGTGACTCCTTGGAAAATATGAGAACGGGCGCATCACTGCGTCTATAGGGTTAGAAATGCGGCGCGCAGGGGGTGTTGTACTGCGCGCGAAATCAGCGGCTGCGGATGTGCTGGAAAGTGGAGAGAAGTGCGGTTTGTGCGGTAAAATCGAGTGTTTGCCCCATCGAGGGGCACGCGTCAAGGAGAGTCTTTCGCATGGCAATACCGGCCACCCAACTGCGTCCCGGCATGATCATCAAGCACAACGGAGAGTTGCACTCCGTCTTCAAGGTAGAGCACCGGACGCCCGGGAACCTGCGCGCCTTCATCCAAGCCAAGCTGCGTAACCTGCGGACCGGAGCGATGTTCGAGCACCGCTTCCGCTCCCCTGACCCCATCGAGAAGGTCACCGTGGACGAGGTCAACATGGAATACCTCTACCACGACGGCGACAACTACCACTTCATGAACAATGAGAACTTCGAGCAGATCGCGCTCTCGGCCGACACCCTGGGCGACGCGGTGGATTACCTCATCCCCAACATGCAGATCAAGATCGAGTTCTTCGACGGCAAGCCGGTGGGCGTGGAACTGCCGCAGACGGTGGACCTGAAGGTCATCGAGACCGAGCCGGGCATCAAGAGCGCCACGGCGTCGAGCGTGACCAAGCCGGCCAAGACCGAGACCGGCCTGGTGGTGCAGGTGCCGCCGTTCATCAATGAAGGCGAGACCATCCGCGTGGACACGGCGGAAGGGGCGTATCTTTCGCGAGCCTAGCCTTGCAAGCAAAGCGATACATCGTGCGCGGGCGGGTGCAGGGCGTGGGCTTTCGCTGGTTCGTAGAGCGGGAGGCTGCGGCCCTGGGGCTGGTGGGCTGGGTCCGCAACAACGAAGACAGCACGGTGGAACTGGTCGCCGCGGGCGATGCCGAGCAGTTGCAGTTGCTCAAGATGCGGCTGCAGCAGGGCCCGCGGGCGTCGCGCGTAGACCAGGTAGATGAACTGGAGCCCGGACCGGAAGAAGTGATCGGCAACCTGAAATCATTCCAGATACGAGGAGCCTGGTGATGCAGCCGCAATCGCAGCGCATTGATTGTGAACCGTTGAAGAAGCTCATCCGCGAGGTGCCGGACTTTCCCAAAAAGGGCATTCTCTTCTATGACATTACCACCCTGCTCAAGGACAAGGTCGGCTTTGCCACCCTCATTGACGCCCTCAGCGAGCACTACTTGGGCTCGGGCGTGGACCTGGTAGTCGGCATCGAGGCGCGCGGCTTCATCTTTGGGCCCGCGCTGGCCTACCGCATGAATGCGGGCTTTGTGCCGGTGCGCAAGCCCAAGAAGCTCCCCGCCGAAACGGCCAAGATCACCTATGACCTGGAGTACGGTACCGACACGCTGGAGATCCACAAGGACGCGGTGGAACGCGGGCAGCGCGTAGTCATCGTGGACGACCTGCTGGCGACGGGCGGCACTGCGACCGCCTGCGCGCTACTGGTGGAGTCCATGGGCGGCGTGGTGGCAGGGTTGGGCTTCGCGGTGGAGCTGGACTTCCTCAAGGGCCGCGACAAGCTGGCGAAGTACGACGTGTTCTCGCTGCTGCATTACCAGAGCTAAGGCGTTCCGACTTTTTGGGGCGCGGCTTAGGTCGCGCCCTTGCTTTTTGGCCTCAAGTCCAATGGAATCAACACCCCTCGGTCGGCGACACAACGTGAACTACCTTATTTACAGGCTGCGGGAAGCCGAATATAGTTAACGGACTTTCCCCAAAAGGGGCAGGGGGCCCCAGTTCGTTCGGTTATGGACCCTTCTATGGCGACCACGGGCGCGGCACGTGCCAAGTCCAGCAGCAAGGAATACATCGAGGCTTTCGCAAAGCTGCTGAGCACTTTTTCGTCCGCGAACGTCGAGGACCTGCTCTCCCAGATCCCAGCGCAACTTGTGAACCACTTCGATGCCGCGCGCGCCGAACTGTGGCTGTGGGATGAATCTTCCAGTTCCGCCTACCTGGTGCACGCTGCCGGCATGCACGCCGAGCATCGGCACGACTACGCCACCGCGGGCGAAGGCGCCATCGGGAAAGTGGGCGCTGCCCGCAAAGTCATCGAGAACATCGTGCTGGCGACTTTTGGCGGTGACGACCAGGAGTTCGCCAAGGCCTCCGGGCTGTTCAATATCTGCGCGTATCCACTGGCGGCGGCGGAAAAGACCATTGCAGTGCTGGCCGTCTATAGCCACGAAGCTGCGCCGAAAGACCTGCTGGGCTGGTGGCGGATGTACGCCGAGATGTGCGGCGCCAAGGTCCCAGACCTGATCAACGCGCGGGAACAGCAGCGCCAGATCACGCAGCTTTCACTCCTCTTTGAAGCGACGCGCCTGCTCAACTCCACGCTGGACCTGGCGGAGCTGCTGGAGCTGATCCTGAAGATCGCCAGCCAGGAAGCGCGGGCGGACCGGGGCAGCGTCTTCCTGGTGGACAGCCAACGCAAGGAGCTGTGGTCCATTGTGGCCAGCGGACTCGACCACCAGGAGATCCGCGTGCCGTTCGGCAAGGGCGTGGCGGGCAAGGTGGCCGAGTCGGGCGAGATCATCAACGTCGAGGACGCCCGGTCGCTGCCCTACTTTGATTCCAGCTTCGACCAGAAGTTCGGTTACACCACCAAGTCGCTGTTGAGCCTGCCTATCCGCCATCACACCGGCGAGATCGTGGGCGTGATCCAGTTGCTGAACAAGAAGGGCGCCAACACCTTCACGCGGGAAGACGAAGACTTCCTGATCAAGCTGAGCGGGCACATGGCCATGGCGCTGGAGAACGCGCGGCTGCACCGCGACGCGCTCATCAAGCAGCGCCTGGAGAAGGAACTGGCGCTGGCGCGCGGCATCCAGCGCAGCCTGCTGCCGGAAGGCCCGCCCACGGTGCCGGGATACGAGATTGCCGTGCTGAATGAGCCGTGCTTCGAGGTGGGCGGCGACTACTACGACTTCCTCAGCCTGGGGCCGCAATCGCTGCTGCTCGTGGTGGCCGACGTCGAGGGCAAGGGCGTGGGCTCGGCGCTGGTCATGAGCAACCTGCAGGCCACGCTGCGTGCCCTGGTAATGCACCTGCACTCGCTCGAAGTGCTGGCCGTCTCGCTGAACGAGATGATGTGCAACGACACCAAGAGCGAGAAGTACCTGAGTTGCTTTCTCGGCCTGGTAGACACGCGCCGGCGCGGGCTGCACTACATCAACGCCGGCCACGTGCCGCCGATCCTGATCCGGGCCGCCAGCGGCGAGTATGAGCTGCTGGAAGAGGGCGGAACGGTCGTAGGGTTGTTCCCGGCGATGGAGTACCGCCGGGGCGCAGCCAAATTGGAGCCGGGCGATGTGCTGGTCTGCTGCACCGACGGAATCCTGGAGGCGTGCAACGACGACGAAGAGGAGTTCGGCAAGGAACGCCTCGCGGCCGCGGTGGCACGCAACCGCATGAAGAACGCTCAGGGGATCGTGGACGCGGTGCTCGCCGAGGTCAACGACTTCGCCACCGGTAAGTACACCGACGACAAGGTGTTGATGATCATGAAGGTGGCGGAGGACGGCAACGTGCAGACGGGCCGCATCCGCATGCCGAACGAGATCAAACAGGAGCGGCGAGAGCTGCCGCGCGACTAGTCGTTGCCTTTAGCCGTTAGGGCTTCTTCCCTCAATTCGAGAGAATCCTCGGCGGCAATGTAACCCTTCTTCCGGAACCAATCTTCCATCGCCGCTTTGAGCGCTTCGAGGGGAACGCGCGCTCCGGCTTCCAGGATTCCGTCCGAGACTGGCAGCGTGTCGTCGAAGACGGCATCGTTAGTGAAATTGCGCATGGAGAAATTGTCCAGCCACTTCATGGGGCAGGGCTGGCCGTTGTGCGTGACGCGGATGCGGCGGGAGAACATGGGAGAGCGGTTTCTCGTTTCCAGCTGCCAGTTTCTCGAAGGCTGGGCAGAACTGGTTCAGACGCTCTCGATTCTAACAATAGTGCATATTGTCACAGGTTTGTCCGGCCCGCGGCCCGTCAGTAGACCTCCAGGTCCTTGGCGGAGACGACGTTGCCGGCGTAGCCTTGCTGGACCTCGCGAACCAGGTCGTCTTCCGCGGTGCCCCAGAACAGTTGGTGATAGAGGACCAGCAGCTTGGGGCGCGCGGCAGTCGCGACGCGCGCGACGTCGCGCGATGAGGTGTGATACCGCGAGTGGTACGCCTGCCAGTCCGGCGTGCGCCGTTCGAATCCCGGCTGGCTGTAGACCTCGTGCAGCAGAACGTCACAGCCATCGCAGGCCTTGGCGACGGCGGGCGAGTATGTAGTATCGCCGGAGATGACGATGGAGCGGTCTTTGGTGTCGAAGCGATACCCAAAGGCGTGCTTCCAGCTGCCGTGCGGAACGGCAAAGGCCGTGACTTTGACGTTCGCGTCCTGGTAGACGACGCCGGCCTTTATCTCCGTAGACACCGCGCGATACCCGGTCTTGTTCGAGGGTTCGCCGCCGGTGAGGCGCATGTGCACATCCTGCGCCCAAGCCTGCTCGATGTGGTGGACCAGGGCCCGCGTGCCCGGCGGACCGAAGATGCGGATGGGGTCGGTGCGCTCTTTCGTCCAAGGAGTGTAGACGAGGTCGGGGAGGCCGACGGTGTGGTCAGAATGCAGATGCGTGAGGAAGACGGTCTTCAACCGGGGCAACGCCAGCGCGGCAATGCCTCGCGCGTTCGCCGCTGACGCCCGGCGCACGACGCCTGGCCCGGCGTCCACGAGATAGGAGCTGCCATTCACGACGATGGCGATGGATGGCCCGGAGCGGTCCGGATCAGCGTTGGGTGTGCCAGTGCCGAGGATCACGACTTTGGTGGATTCCTGGGCGGAGAGGCACAGAGTAAGCAGAAGGAAAGCGAAGGGCAGACGCGGCATGGGAAACGATTGTAGTACGTGATGGGTAGTTCACACGAAGGGCACGAAGTGCCCACGAAGGCGGCTACCCAAGCGTCCAGGTTTGGGTAGAGATTCCTCGCTACGCTCGGAATAAAAACAATGGCACAGGCTGAGAGCCTGTGCCACGAGTCAATGTAAGGGTACAGATCCTTCGACTCCGCGGCTCTTGTTACTCGGCGCTACGCTCAGGATATCGGCTGCGGGCTCCCGCTTCGCTCACGCCCGCCAAACGCCTCTACTTCGCCACAGGGCTGGGGCCGGCGGCCTTGATGTGCTCCGGCACGTCGAACTTCTCGATGTTCTTGGCGAACTTCTCGGCGAGTTCGGCGGCCTGCTTGTCGTAGGCGTTCTTGTCACTCCACGTGTTACGCGGATTCAGCACTTCGCTCGGCACCCCGGGGATCGCTTTCGGGATGGAAAGTCCGAAGGCCGACTCAGTCTCGAACTTCGCGTCCTTGAGGTCGCCATTCACGGCAGCGCGCACCATGGCGCGGGTGTAGGGCAGGCTCATGCGCTTGCCCACGCCGTAGCCGCCGCCCGACCAGCCGGTATTGACCAGCCAGCACTGCGCGCCGTGTTCCTTGAGGCGCTTGCCCAGCATCTCGGCATAGACCTTGGGCGGCAGCGGCAGGAACGGAGAACCAAAGCAGGTGGAGAAGTTGGGCTGCGGCTCCATCACGTCCGTTTCCGTGCCCGCGAGCTTGGCGGTATAGCCGGAGAGGAAGTGGTACATCGCCTGCTCGGGCGTGAGCTTAGAGATGGGCGGCAGGACGCCGAAGGCGTCGGCCGTGAGGAAGACCACGTTCTTCGGGTGGCCGCCGATGCCGGGAATGACAGCGTTGTCAATGTACTCGACGGGATAGGCGCAGCGGGTGTTCTCGGTGCGCGACTGGTCGTCGTAGTCCGGCACGCGGGTCTCAGGGTCAAGCTTCACGTTCTCCAGCACGGAGCCGAAGCGGATGGCGTTCCAGATCTGCGGCTCGTGTTCCTTCGACAGCTTGATGCACTTGGCGTAGCAACCGCCTTCGAAGTTGAAGACGCCGGCTTCCGACCAGCCGTGCTCGTCGTCGCCGATGAGGCCGCGCGTGGGGTCGGCCGAGAGCGTGGTCTTGCCCGTGCCGCTGAGGCCGAAGAAGAGCGCGCTGACATTGTCAGACCCGATGTTGGCCGAGCAGTGCATCGGGAAGACGTTCTTCTGCGGCAGGATGAAGTTCATCACGCCGAAGATCGACTTCTTCATCTCGCCGGCGTACTTGGTACCGCCGATGAGCACCACCTTGCGCGTGAAATCGGTGATGATGAAAGCTTCTGTGTTGGTGCCGTCGCGTTTGGGGTCGGCCTGGAACTCGGGCGCGGCGATGACCGTGAACTCCGGCAGGTGGGTCTTGAGCTCCTCCGCGGTGGGGCGCACAAAGAGCTGCCGCACGAACAGGTTGTGCCATGCGTACTCGTTGATGACCTGGATGGGCAACCGATACTGCGGGTCGGCGCCGGCGAAGAGCTGCTGCACGTAGAGCGCGTCCTTGGCCTTCATGTAGTCGAGCACGCGACGGTAGAGAGCCTCGAACTGCTCCGGGCTGAAGGGCTGGTTCACCGCACCCCAGTTCACGGTGTTCGCGGTGGCGGCGTCCTTGACGATGAACTTGTCCTTGGGGGAGCGGCCTGTGCGCTTGCCGGTCTCGCCGACGATGGCGCCATTGGCGGCCATCGTGGTCTCACCGCGCCGGATGGACGTTTCCACCAACCGGGCCGTGGACAGATTGCGATGGATGTTCTTTCCCGAAAGCAGGGAACCGAGATCGTTGCTCATATCACTCCTAAGATTTCAGACAGCTACCAGCAGCCGGCTTCCGGCCGCCAGAAAAAGATCGAATCAGGACCAGACCGCGACGTTTCACATCGGGGCTGCGTCAGGAGGGCTGCGCAACCGCTACCGCAGCGCCTAAGGGGTCACTTCATCATGCCCGCCGGCCAGAGGTCGGATTAACGGCGGGGAGCAGCGGCCGGCTAGCGGCTGCCTGCTTCCACTAATAGAGCAAGGTCAAACAAACTACGCGGGCGCGGGTTCCAACCGGGGGATCGCGTCCGCGGGCGCGTTGAATTCCTTCATCACCGCGCTCAGGTGTTGCAAAGTCTCGTCTTCCGTCAGCGTGTACATCTCACGTCCGTTGTCCAGACCGGTTTCGATGGCCGTCTTCAGGTAATGGCCCGCAGTCTGCACGGCCAGGGGGTCAGTAATGACCCGGCCCGTCAGCTTGTTGTATTTGGCCCAGGCCGAGTGCGGCAGGGCGATCCATACGGGGCGTCCGCCGGCCAGGAACTTCACGTCAATAGCGTCTGCATGGCGCGTGGCCACCGCCACGATGAGCGCCTGGTAGATGCAATGGATAGGCTGCTTGGTCCAGCGGTCGATGGCGGTAAAGTCGTCGTACATACGGGTGCGTAGGACAGCAAAGTAGGACTAAACATGATACCAGAGTGCGGCGCTCTTAGCTCTTGGCTCTTGGCTATTGGCTTGAATCTAAAAGGGTTAGTTCGGCCCAGTAATGCCCGGTTAGAATCAATGACAGTGAAGAAGAATGGCACAAGCGCGGAAGACGCGGTCATCGCGGCGGTGGATGAGTTCCTGGCCGCGGGCGGGTTCCGTCGGGGGAAGCAGCCCAAAGGGGCGCTGGCGCGGGAGCGCGGCAAGCGCGACGCGAAAAAGCTGGCGCGCAGAGCTCCGGCCGCGTCGCTCAAACCGGTGGAGGTGCTGCGGGCGCCGGGCTGGCAGGAGAGTTGGCTCGTCCACGGGTTCAGCACGCGAACGGGCGGCTGCTCGACGGTCTTCGGCGGGCATGACCTCAACCTGGGCCGGCAAAAGCACGATGACCCGAAGATCGTGGAGAAGAACCGCAAGCTGTTCTTTGCCGCGGCGGGCGTGCCCCGCGGCACCGAGTTGGTCACACTGAAGCAGATCCACTCAAGCCACATCCATGTGCTGGAGGGCGCACCACAAGGTGTGCTGGTGGGCGATGGTGTGATCACCGACCGCCCGGGCCTGCTTCTCTCCATCCAGACTGCCGATTGCGTGCCCGTGTTGCTGGTGGATCCGAGGCGCCGAGCTGTCGGCGCATTCCACGCCGGGTGGCGCGGCACAGCGAAGCGCATCGTGGAGAAAGGCGTCGGGATGATGGCGATGATGTATGGCTCCGAGCCGGGCGACCTGCGCGCCGCCATCGGGCCGTGCATCGGGCAGTGCTGCTATGCGGTAGGGCCGGAGGTGGTGGAAGAATTCCACTCACAGTTCGACTATGCGGGCGAATTGTTCCAGGACATCTTCGACGACGATCCGGTGAAGACGAAGTATCCGCTGCTCTTCCTCACAGCGCGCGCCCCCGGACACGGCCCAGTAGGCAAGCAGCCGCACCTCGACCTGGTGGCGGCGAACCGGCGCCAGTTGCTGGCGGCAGGAGTGCCGACGGAGAACATATGGGCGTCTGGGCTATGCACGGGCTGTAACACTGACCGGCTCTTCTCCCACCGGAAGGAAGATGGGTTCACCGGGCGGATGATGGCGGTGGTGGGGATAAAGCCGCGGATGAACTCTGATAAACCTTGATAAAAAAGCAAAAGGCACAGGCCGAGAGCCTGTGCCATCACATTCCTTGCGCCGCCTAACCGTTGACCAGGTCTTTGAGTTCCTTGCTGGGCTTGAAGAAAGGGATCTTCTTGGCGGGCACCTCGACGCGGGCGCCGGTCTTGGGATTGCGCCCCACGCGCGACTTGCGCTGGCGGGTGCGGAAGCTGCCAAAGCCGCGGATCTCGATCTTGTCGCCGGCGCGCAGCGACTTCACAATGCTGTCGAAGATGGTCTCGACGATGACTTCGCCGTCCTTGCGGGTGACTTCGGCGAGCGTGGATACTTCTTCGATGAGATCGGCTTTGGTCATACTCGGGCTATTGCACTAGAAGTCGGGGAATCCGTCAAGTGCTAGATTCCGAACCATTTACCGCCACAGGTAGTAGAAGCCCACGTGGGTCTGCATCAGCTTGGCCTGGTCGGGCAGCACGTCAGAGATGTCGTTGAACAGGATGTCGAGCAGGGTGCGCTTTTCTTTTTCGCGGCGCACCAGCGTGGGCTCGCCCGTGATGCCGACCATCTTGGCGGTCTCGTCGACGGCGCCCTGGAAGTCGGTGAGCTTGTCGACAAGCTTCAGCGGCTCGGCCTCCTGGCCGGTCCAGACCCGTCCGTTGGCGATCGGCTTCAGGTCTTCGGGCTTGAGCTTGCGTCCCGTGGCCACATCATTGATGAACTGGGCATGCAGGTTGTCGATGATGCCCTGCAAGTACGCGCGCTCGGCGGGCGTCATCTCGCGGTTGGGATTGCCTGCGTCCTTCAGCTCGCCGGACTTCAGCGTCACGTCCTTAAGCTTGGCCCAACGGATGAGGTCGCCGTAGTTGTACCACTGGGCGATCACGCCGATGCTGCCCACGATGCTGGCATGGTTGGCGAAGATCTTGTTGGTGCCGGCCGCCACGTAGTAGCCGCCGCTGGCGCCCACCGGGCCGATGGCCGCAACGATGGGCTTCTTCTTGTCCTTCTCGTACTGGTCGGCGATGCGCTTCACCGCCTGGTACATCTCCTGCGAGGCCGCGGCGCCCCCGCCCGGTGAGTTGATGTGGACGATGATCGCCTTGATGGAGCTGTCGTCGCGATAGCGCTTGAGGTCCTTGATGACCTGGCGGGAGTCGATGATGACGCCCTCGAGCTCGACGACGGCAATCTTGTCGCCGAAGCCGCCACCGAATTCGGACTTGCTGTCGTTCTTGACGGCGATGTAGACCAGGGTGAAGACAGCCATGACGAAGAGGAAGAATGCCCCTCCGCCGATGACGACCCACAGCCAGGTGCGCGAGCGGTTGGTTTCAGTACTCATACGGAATGGCCTATTTTAGCGCGTTGGAGGCTGGTTCACCACGAAGGACACGAAGGGCACGAAGGAGAACTATGGAATTTCTGTTTCCAGTGAACTCTTGCCGAGCCGTCTGAACCAATAGACAAGCCAGAGGGGCCACGACACGATTCCGCAGAATTCCGCAAAGGGGAGTAAGGGATGGTGGATATCTAAACCCCAAAGGATCGCAAAAAGGAAATTCAACGCCAAGAATGTCGAAACGGCCAGAAGAAACGAGATCACAGCAGCCTTCACAGCTCGGGAAACGATGCCCATCGTGCTATTACTCCTTCGAGACGTCCGCCACAATCGTGATACCGGCGGCGTCGGCGGCGTGGATGATGGGGTCGCCGTCGATAAGCAGGCACTTGCCCGCGTCGAGAGCGAGGCAGGTGGCGCCGGCGGCGCGCATGACCTCGATGGTCTTCACGCCCACGATCGGAACATCAAAGCGCATGTCCTGGTTCGGCTTGGCGACCTTGACCACGGTCAGCGTGCGGGAGAGCGTGGAGGCCTCAGCCTCGAGCCCGCGCATGATCTCGCCTGCGCGGAGGATGGTCGCGTCCGTCCCTTCCATGGCCTCCACGGCGACGCACGCCGCGCCGGCGATGACGACGGTCTGGCCGATGTCGTACTGCGCCAGGTGGCGGCCGACTTTGCGGCCGTAGTCGATGTTGGCGCGCTCGTCGTCAGTGGGAGCGCGCTTGGTCAGCACCCCGGGGCGGGCCAGCAGCGGCTCAAGATAAGAGGTCGAGTCGAGCAGTGTGATGCCCTCTTCCGCCAGGACTTTGGCGACGGCCCCGAGCAGCGAATCTGTATTGCGCGTGCCCAGCGACATCAGCACCTTGGCCAGCTTCCAGTCGGGCCGGATGTGTGAAAAGATCTGCTTGTGCTTCACCTGTCCGGCCATGATGGCGCGGGTCACGCCCTCGCGCTGGAAGGTCTCGATGAGCTTGCCGAGCTCGCCTAGCGACATCCAATGCACGGCCTTGGCGCCGCGCTGCTCGATCTCAGGAAAGGTCTCTTCCTTGATGGCCGCAACGATGACCTCCGCGCCGCGCGCGCGGGCGGCGTCCAGCAAGAGCAGCGGGAAGCTGCCGTTGCCGGCGATAAGACCGAGTTTTTCGGGAATCGTCACGCAGACGATTAAACCACACGGATTGCGGGAAAGCGGGAATGCCGCACCGGCTTACGGAGAGCGCTAGTACAGGTTGAAGTTCACTTCCACGTTGATGGCCACGGCCACCGGCTGCCCGTCTTTCTTGGCGGGTTCGAAGCGCCAGCTCCGCACGGCCTCGATGGCCTTCGCGTCCAGGCCCATGCCCAGGTTGCGGGAGACGCGGATGTCGCGCGTGCGGCCGTCCGGCCCCACGATCAGCGACAGCACCACCACACCCTGATACTTCGCCTTGCGCGCCTCTTCCGAGTACTCCGGATCCGGCGCATACAGCGGACGCGGCGCGCTCACGCCTCCGCCCACGCGGAAGACGCCGCCACCGGTGCCCGCACCGCTGCCCGGACCCAGTCCGCGGCCGCTGCCCGAGCCGATGCCGCCACCCGCGCCACTCCCGATGCCGCTCGAGACTCCCGTCCCGTTCGACGCGATCAGGATGTTGCTCAGCGGGTCGCCCACCTGCGTCTGCGAGGTCGGCAGCTTGATCTCCGGCGGCACGGCCAGCGTCTGCTCCACCGCCAGCTTCGGCGCCTCATTCTTGATGACCGCCGTCGGCGGTGTGATCTGGTTCAGGTCGAACTTGGGCGGCTTGCCCTTGGAGGCTTCCAGCTTGCTCTTGTCGCCGCCGCCACCACCGCCACCGGAGATGTCCTTGCTCGGCGGCAGCACGATTGCGCTCGGATCCACGAGGGAAATGACCGTCTTCTTGATCTCTTCTTTGTGTTCGACGAAGAAATGCGTCGACAGCACGATGGCGAAGGCACCCACCACGTGCAGCAGGAACGAGAATATGAAGTTGTTGGGCTGGGCGTTGTAGTTCCCGTACCCGACCCCCTCCAGCGTGGGCATCACCACTTCATGACGCGCCGGGGAAGGAGCCTTGGAAGCCGAAGTCGACATAGCTGTGTAGATTATAGACGCCGCTGACGGCAAAATGTTTCTGTAAAAGTCAGGGTGCTGTCCCCATGATACACCCGCTGCGCGGCGGCCGGAACCTCGTCGGCGCCCGAGTGGAATCAGCAGCTTACGAGCAGCCGCTTTACCGGAAGAGGTTGGCGATCGCCGACCCCAGCCGCTGGTACCAGCGCTTCTTCACCGGCTTGGGCGCGGGCGGCTCATCGGCGGCCTTCGCCGCCGGCTTTGGCTCTTCCTTCGCGGGCAGCGCCGCTGCCTTCGGCGGGGCTGAAGCCGCGGCCGCATTCGCCGGCTCAGCCTTGGGTTTGGGCGCCAGTTCTTCCCCGCGGAAGACGATGGGGGCGTCCACCTTGGTGATCACTTCGTCCTGCCTGGTGGTCACCTGCGGCAACGGCGCCGGCTTCTCCACGGGCTTCCCTTCCGCCACCGCGGCGGCGGCCTTCTGCGACTGCTGCTCCGGGAATCCCAGTTCCACCGGCTTTTCTACCGGCTTGGCTTCTGCCGCCACCGGCGGGGCCTTCTGCAGCTCCTGCTTGGGCAGCCCCAGCTCCGCCAGCTTCACCTCGACGCATCCGCAATCTTCGCCCGGCGCCAGCGCCCGCGACGCCGCCACCCGGCCCTTCTCGAACAGCACTGCATCGCCCGGCCGCACCTGGTGCGTGCCGTCGCCGAAGACCTCATTGACGATCATCGCCGACGAGTTCCCCACCAGCGACTTCACGCACATGTCGCCGTTCGGCTTCATGCCGACGGCGAAGTGGAAGTCGCCCGGCCCCGGCAGCGCCAGCCGGAAGTCCGGCGTAACGATGGTGTCCGCATTCGGCCCCAGCCGGTAGCGCGTCTCCAGCGCCCCGCCGTTGAGCCCTACCAGCGTCTCCTTGCCGCTCGCGCTCGCGGTGATGGTGATGTTGCTCTGCGCGCAGACCTTGAGCTCGCCGCCGCGCGTCAGCCGGATCACCGCCGCCGACGCGCCCGCGCTCACCTGCGAGCCCGACATCAGCGACGCGCCCGCCGGGCTCAGCGTCACCGCGCCGCGCACCGTCGCGTCCGTGAGCTGCATCTCGCCGATGGCCTGCCCGCCCGCCTGTCCGTTCGACGATGGCTGCTGCGCATCAGCGATGGCAACCATCGCCCCCGCCAACGCCAACCCCGCCGCAACTCCAATGACTACTCTCATCCGGGCTCTAGTGTAGCGGATGCCACGGTGTAGAGACGTAGCTTGCGACGTCTCAGCCTGCTACGTCTCCACTTGCGACGTCTCAGCCTGCCACCTGTCCGCTTGTGACGTCTCTGGTGGAAGCACCCCGCTTCAGCGGGGTGAATCCGCTCCCTTAAGAATTTCGGCTTTAGCCGCGGTTCCCCTGCGTCCCTCTGCGTCCTCTGCGGTCATCTTGTGCGTTGCTAGCCACTAGCCACTGACCACTAGCCACTAGGCCACGCCTGACCGCATCCAAACTCAGGATGCTGCGGATCGTCAGCTACAACATCCACAAATGCCGCGGGCTCGACCAGCGCGTCCGCCCGGCGCGCATCGCCGAGGTCCTGCGCGGCCTCGACGCCGACGTCATCGCCCTGCAGGAAGTCGTCTGCGGCCACGAAGACCAGAACGGCGACCCCGACCCCAGCACCCTCACCGGACGCGATCAGGCGCGCTACATCGCCGCCCACATCGGCGGCTACAACTACGTCTTTGGCGAGAACCGCAAGCATCGCCGCTCCGGCTACGGCAACGCCATCCTCAGCCGCCTGCCTATCCTCGCCGCGGAGAACTACGACCTCACCGCCAGCTTCCGCGAGAAGCGCGGCTGCCTCCGCGCCGACATACAGCTCCCCAGCGGCCAGGTGCTGCACCTGTTCAACGCCCACCTGGGCACAGGCTACATCGAGCGCCGCCGCCAGGCGCACAAGCTGGTGCACGAGTCAGCGCTGAAGAACCCGCGCTTCTACGGCCGCCGCATCGTGCTGGGTGACTTCAACGAGTGGTCGCGCGGCCTGGTCACCGAGTTACTGAGCGCGCATCTGCAGACCGTGGACCTGCGTCCGCACTTCCGCCGCCTGCCCAGCTATCCCACGTTCATGCCGTTCATGCACCTGGACCACATCTACTTCGACCCGGTGGTCAAGCTGCGGCACTTCGCCATGGACCGCCGCCGCCAGACCCTCATCGCCAGCGACCACCTGCCGCTGATCGCTGAGTTCGAGGTCGCGGCATGAAGGGATTTCTCTCTTTGTCATCCCGAGCTTAGCGAGGGAACTCGCGTTTGCCTTTGCCTTTTGGTTTTTGGCCGGTAGGCCCACGTACACTGATGGGTAAGTTATAGTTGACATCAGGAAGAATGCCCGCAGAACCAAAATCTCCAAGCCCCGATGTCGTGGCTGACGCCAACCGCTTGGCCGCGACAGGCGCAGATCGAGAAACAATACTTGTGTTTCTTCGAGATAGAGGATTTAACAAGATTGATTCGATTAAAACAATTCGAGACTTGTATGGCTTATCTATGCCCGAAGCGAAAGACCTCATAGATCACAGTGTGGCATGGTCTGATCGGTTTGATACCGACATGCAATTTCGGGAAGAGGCACGGAGGGCCTTTCACGATTTGGCTGAGTCGAAAGACCCAAGTCTCCCCACGTTCATTTCCGATGAACAGGACAAGGAGCGTGGGAACCAGTAAGACCAAAAAAGGGCGGTAGGCCCACACACGGGCCTAATCGGGACGGACGCTGACCCAGGCCTTCGGCCTTGGCTATTGTTCCGCCGCTGTGCGGGTCCTACGTCACCTTCGTTCGGCGCCAACACCTGCCCTGAGATTATTAGTTGGCGAGTTCCCCTGCGTCCCCCTGCGTCCTCTGTGGTCGGCTTTGTCTTTGCGTCCTTCGCGTCCTTTGCGGTTAAAGGTTTTCCTCACGCCGGAAACCGAAGCCGGGAAGCGGTTTTCCTGTACACTCATCCGCAAATCCCATGGCCACCTCTGAATTCGATCTGGTCGTCATTGGCAGCGGGCCGGCGGGACAGAAGGCCGCCATCGCCGCCGCCAAGCTGCGCAAGCGTGTCGCTGTCGTCGACAAGCGCTCCACCATCGGCGGCGTCTGCGTCCACACCGGCACTATCCCCAGCAAGACCTTCCGCGAGGCAGTGCTCTACCTCACCGGCTTCAGCCAGCGCAGCTTCTACGGCAAGGACTACGTCGTAAAAGAGAACATCGCGATGAGCGACCTGATGTTCCGCGTGCGCGCCGTGGTGCAGCGCGAGAGCGAGGTCATCAGCAACCAGCTCCGCCGCAACCAGGTCACAGTGGTCGACGGCATGGCCCGCTTCGTGGACGCGCACACCATCGAAGTCACGAGCGCGGACGGCCCCACGCAGCAGCTCAAGGCCGCGCACGTGCTCATCGCCTGCGGCACTCGCCCGGCGCACAACCCGAAGATCCCGCTCGACGGCCAGCGCATCTTCGACAGCGACCAGCTCCCCGCCATCGAGCACCTGCCGAAGGAGATCATCGTCGTCGGCGCGGGCGTGGTGGGGCTGGAGTTCGCCTCCATGTTCGCCGCGATGAACGTGGAGGTCACGCTCATCGACGGCCGCCCTACGCTGCTCGACTTTGCCGACCGCGAGATCATCGAGTCACTGATGTACCAGTTGCGCCGCCGCGGCACCATCTTCCGCCTGGGCGAGAAGGTGCAGGAAGTCTCCGTCGACGCCGATGGCGGCCGCGGACGCGTCCACGCCACCATGGAGAGCGGCAAGGTCATCCACGGACAGGCGCTGCTTTACGCCGTGGGCCGCCAGGCCAATACCGACCTGCTCAACGTGGAGGCCGCGGGCATCACCGCCGGCCCACGCGGCCAGCTTGAGGTCAACGCCTTCTTCCAAACGTCCGTCGAGCACATCTACGCCGCGGGCGACGTCATCGGCTTCCCTTCTCTCGCCTCCACTTCGATGGAGCAGGGACGCCTTGCCGCCAACCACATGTTCGCCGAGCCCGGCGTGCTCGACCCGCGGCTGCTGCCCTACGGCATCTACACCATCCCGGAGATATCGATGGTCGGCGCCACGGAAGAGCAGCTCACCAAAGATCGCGTGCCCTACGAGATCGGCGTTGCGAAGTACGAAGAACTGGCCAAAGGCCAGATGCTAGGCGACGAGCAAGGCATGCTCAAGCTGCTGTTCTGTCCCAATACGTTCAAGTTGCTGGGGGTGCACATCATCGGCGACCGCGCGGCGGAGATCGTGCACATCGGCCAGACGGTGATGGCGCTCGACGCGCCCATCCAGTACTTCCGCGACGCCGTCTTCAACTACCCCACGCTGGCCGAAGCCTACAAAGTGGCGGCGCTGGACGGTTTGAACAAGTGCTGACACCAGCCGTTAGTCGTTAGCCTTTAGCCTTTAGGAGTGGGGGCGGATCGGCTTGGTCCTACTCTGGCGTGATGTCGATCTAGAGGCTATGGGCTAAAGGCTCGTATTGATGGTGGCCTAATGGCTAACGGCTAAAGGCTAACGGCTTACTTCCGTGCCCTAACCTCCAAATACTCCCCATCCACTACCGTGTGATCCGCCGTACCGCGGTTGTGCTTTGCCCACAGTGCTTCCAGCTCCTGCGCTAGCTCCCTCTGCTTCGCGGCGTCGAGTTTGGAGAAGGCGACCTTCGTCGGCCCGAAATATTCACGGAAGAACTCCACGACCTGGCGCGGGCCGAAGGGAAAATCGAAGACGTTGATGACCTTCTTCGACTCCACGCTCCTGGCGCCCGCGGCGCGGAGCCGCTCTTCCGCTGTGGCGGGAATGCCCCACTGCGCGGGCGACGGCATGCCCTCCGGCGGCGGCACGTACTTGGCGTTGAGCTTGAACATCGCGCCGACGAACCCTTCCGGCGTCCAATTAGCCATCGCGATGAGGCCGCCGGGCTTGGCCACGCGCACCAGTTCCTTCGCGGTGACATCGGGCCGCGGCGCGAACATCGCGCCGAACATGGTGATGACGGCGTCGAAGGTGTTGTCAGCAAAGGCGAGCGCTTCGGCGTCGCCTTCCTGGAAGTCAGCCTTTACGCCTTCGCGCTGCGCGCGCTGGCGCGCCTGGGCCACGAGGTTCGCGGCAATGTCCACGCCCGTGACCTCGCATCCCATCCTGGCCGCCGGGATGGCCAGGTTGCCGGTGCCGCAGGCCACGTCCAGCACCTTGTCGCCCGCCTTCAGCCCGATGCGCCCCACGAAAGCCTCGGCGTTGGCCGTCATGCGCGCGGCGATCTGGCCGAAGTCGCCCGCCTCCCACACGGCTTTCATGCCTTGCTTCACTTGCTGGATGTCCGGACTCATGCGCGCTCCTTCGATTACACTGAGACACCGATTCTATTTATGACCAGCAGCTTTGTCAGCCGCCTGACCACCAAGCACCACACCCTGCGCGACTTCAAGTATTACGACCTGTGCGTGCACCTGTTCGTGGTCATCCTGCTGATCTCGAACCTGGTGGCCGCCAAGATCGTGCTCATCGGCGGCTTCACGGTGAGCGGCGCGCTGCTGCTCTTCCCGCTCACCTACATCTTCGGCGACATCTTCACCGAGGTCTACGGCTACTCCGGCTCCCGCCGTGCCATCTGGATCGGCTTCTTCGCCTCCGCGCTGTTGGCGGTGCTGGCCAAGATCATCGTGCTGCTGCCCGCGGCGCCGGAGTTCCAGCACCAGGCGGCCTACGCCACGGTCTTTGACGCGGTGCCGCGCGCGGTCATCGGCAGCCTCATCGCCTTCTGGGCGGGCGAGTTCGCCAACTCTTACGTGCTGGCGAAGATGAAGGTCCTCACCGGCGGCAAATACTTGTGGACGCGCACCGTGGGCTCCACCGTCGTCGGCCAGGCCATCGACACCGCCATCGTGGTGACCGTGATCTTCGCCGGCGTGAATGATTGGGCGACGATCGGCAAGCTCATCCTCAACGGATATGTCGCCAAGGTCATCTATGAAGCCGTGATGACGCCGTTCACCTACCTCATCGTCAACCAAGCTGAAGCAGCTCGAGGGCGTGGACGTGTTCGACGTGAAGACGGACTTCAATCCCTTCGCGCGGCAGAAGCAGGACGAAGTGGCCACCGCGGAAACGCAGCCGCAGCCCTAGCGCCCGCCGCATCTTTGTTATATGCTGCCCTCCACATGAGGACTCTGCGCTTCATCTCGATGGCCGGCCTGGCGGCGCTGCTTACGCTGCCCGCCGCCGCGCAGCGCGCAGCCACCACGCCCGTGGAACCCGCAGGCACGAAGACGAATTCAGCGCAGTCCGCCGCAGCGCAGCAGGCCGGAGCTACGTCCAAGCCCGCGGTTGAAAAGCGCGCACCCACCGCGCAAGAGGTCGAAGCGCTCATACAGGGCATCAAGCACCTGGTCGACGACTCCACCGAAGGCCTGGTCCCGGTCACGCATCCGGACGGCTCGGTCTCCATCGACCTGCAGGGACGCTTCCAGAACGTGAGCATCGCGAAGATCAATGCGGACGGCAGTATCTCGGCTGAGTGCGTAGGTAGTGAGAAAGAGGCGCGACAGTTCCTGACCACGCCCAAGCCGCAAGCCGCAACCGCGCCCAAGCCGAAGCCGGCACCCAAGGCGCCTGAAGTGATGTAAGTTTCACGGATGACGCACGCGGCCGGCCTTGCGCCGGTTTTTTCATTTTCAGACGGCATTTCCCGCGCTGAAGCCGGAAGCCCACGCCCACTGGAAGTTGAAGCCGCCCAGGTGTCCGGTCACGTCCACCACTTCCCCGATGAAGTACAGTCCCGGCGCCTTCTTCGTTTCCATCGTCTTGGCGGAAAGCTCGTCGGTGTCCACGCCGCCCGCCGTGACCTCCGCCTTCGCGTAGCCCTCGGTGCCGCTGGGATGCACCTCCCAATGATGCGCCTGCCGCTCCAGCTCTTCGAGCGAGCGGTTTGTCCAATCCGGCGGCGCGTGCAGTTCCAGCCAGCGCTCGGCGAAGCGCTGCAGCAGCGCCTGCCGGAAGGCCGCCTTCGCGGCGCTGAGGTCGCGCCCCGCCGGACGGCTGCGCATCTCCGCGGTGAGGTCGGCGCCGGGCGCAAGGTCGAGCGTGATCGGCTCAGCCACGCGGCCGTCCGCTTCCTGTTTTACGTAAGACGAGATCTGCAGGATCGCCGGCCCGCTCAGCCCACGATGCGTGATCAGCATCTTCTCGCGGAACTTCTGCTTGCCTGCTTGCGCCACCACCTCCGCGGAAACGCCGCTTAGGTCGCAATAATGGCGCGCGTCGTCCGCGTTGAACGTCAGCGGGACGAGCGCCGGACGCGTCGGCACGATGCGCAGCCCGAACCTGCGCGCAATGTCGTAGCCCAACCCGGTAGCGCCCATCTTCGGGATTGAGAGCCCGCCGGTCGCGACGACTAAAGCGCGCGTGGTGAAGGTCTCGCGGCCGGTCGTGACGGAGAAGTTTCCATCCGCGCCGCGCGTGACCTCTTTCACCGCGACGTTCGTCTCGATGCGCACACCCGCGCGCCGGCACTCTTCCTCCAGCATGGAGACGATCTGCTGCGCGGAGCCATCGCAGAAAAGCTGCCCCAGCGTCTTCTCGTGGTACGCGATGCCGTGCCTCTCCACCAGCGCAATGAAGTCCGCCGGCGTATAGCGCGCCAACGCCGACTTGGCGAAGTGCGGGTTCGCGCTGATGAAGTTCTCCGGCCGGACGTTGAGGTTGGTGAAGTTGCAGCGTCCGCCGCCGGAGATCAGGATCTTCTTGCCGATCTTTTCGGCACGCTCTAGCACCATCACGCGTCGCCCGCGCTTGCCCGCCTCGATGGCGCACATCAGGCCGGCGGCGCCGGCCCCGAGGATGATCACGTCGAAGTCAGCCACCGTGGCTCGTCCGCCGGAACGGCGCGGTCCACTGCTTCGCGTAACTCTCAGGTACTGGGTTCCCCTCGATGCCGTACTGTGCCGGCCACGCCGCCGGCGGCAGGTAGTGGCTGCCGAACCACCGGTCAATGAACGGCAGATGCACCGCGAAGTTCTTGTCGATCGCCTCCCGCGCCGCCGCGTGGTGCCAGTGATGAAAGCGCGGGGTGACCACCCACTTTTCCAGCCGCCCGAAGTCGAACCCTACATTAGCGTGGATGAACACCGCGTGGAAAGACACGAACACCAGGTAGAAGTAGAGCGGCGCGGCGGCGAAGCCCAGCACGAAAAGCGGCACGAACGTCAGCCCGCGGGTCAAAACGATGTCCACGAAGTGCAGGCGCGAGCCCGCCAGCCAATCCATATGCTGCGCGGAGTGGTGGATCGCGTGGAAGCGCCACAGGAACGGCACTTTGTGAAACAGACGGTGCACCCAGTACTCCGTCATGTCCGCAAGTAGGACGATCTCCATGAACTGCAGCACCGCCGGCTGCGCCGCCACGAACTCCTGCACCTTCGGGTTCACCAGCCAGCGGAAGAAGACCGTCGCCGGCAGCAGCGTGAGGAACGCCGTCACCTGGATGAGGAGATGGCTGCTGAAGAAATGCGCCAGGTCGGTCGTCCAGTTCGGCCGCAGCGTCTTCTGGTCCTTCAGCCGCGCGAACAACCGCTCCATCGGCACGAAGATGAGCGCCAGCAGCAGCAGGTTCAGCAGGAACCAGTCGAGTCCTAAAAAGTTTGAGCGCTGCACCGGGCCTTCCACCGGCACCTGCGCGCCGCCCATCAACACGGCGAGCGTCGCCAGCGCCGCGCCCGCGAGTCCCAGCAGTTTGGATTTGCGCAGCACCACGCTGATCATGCCCATCACGAACGCGCCCAGGATCACGCTCTGCACCAGAAAACGCACCATGTGCATGGGATAGATGGCGCGTAGCTCCGGCGTCGTCAGCACGGAGGGGAACCAGAAGCAAAGCACACCACCGACCGCCAGCGCACCCAGGAAGATGGAGACGGTGCCGCTGATCCATCCCGAACCGAAGTGGCGCGGTTCGGGGGCGGGTTGCGTAGCGGCGCTCATGCTGCCAGCTAGTATGGGTGAGCCGGGCGGGATGGTAAAGTGTTCTCCTCTTTTCACCCGGAGGCATCCCTTGATCTCACGCCGCAATTTCCTGAAGACATCCGCTGTGGCCGCGGGAGCGGCTGCTGTCTCGCCGGTGGAAGCCGCTGCTCAGTCCCAATCCGCAGACCGTTCTGTGCCGGCGCCGATTGCGGCGCTGAAGTCCATGCGCTCGGAGGCCAAGCCCATCACCGGCGCGGAGCGTCAGGGACGCATCGCCAAGGCCCGCCGCCTCATGGCCGAGCACAAGCTCGACGCCATCATGCTTACCGGCGGCACCTCCATGGTCTATTTCACCGGCGTGCGCTGGGGATTGAGCGAGCGCATGTTCGCCATGATCCTGCCGCAAAAAGGCGAGCCGTTCTTCGTCTGCCCGGCGTTCGAGGAAGAGCGCGCCATGGAGCAGATCAAGGCCGACCATTCGCCCTTCGCGGCGAGCGCGCCCGACATTCGCACCTGGCATGAGGACGACAGCCCATGGCAGCGCGCGGCGCAGGGACTCAAGGACCGCGGCATTCGCGCGGGACGCGTCGGCATCGAGGAGACGGTGCGCTTCGTCTTCAGCGACGGCCTGGCACAGGCCGTGCCCGCGATGAAGCTGGTCAGCGGCACGCCCGTGACCGCCGGTTGCCGCATGACGAAAGACGCGCATGAGCTGGAGCTGATGCGCCTGGCGTCGAAGGTCACGTGGCACGCCTACAAGGCGGCGTATGAATCGCTGAAAGACGGCATGACGCAGACCGAGTTCGCGGGCCTGGTCGCCGCCGCGCACCAGCGCCTGGGATTCTCCGGCGGCGCCGGCGTGCAGGTAGGCGAGTACTCTGCGCTACCCCACGGTTCCACTAAACCGCAAGTCATCCGCGAAGGCACCATCCTGCTCATCGACGGCGGCTGCAGTGTGGAAGGCTATGCGTCTGACATCAGCCGCACCTTCGTCCTCGGCAAGCCCACCGACAAGATGAAGCAGGTCTTCGAGATCGAGCTGCGCGCGCAGACCGCGGCTTTGAAAGCAGCGAAGCCGGGCGTCCCGTGCGAGGCCGTGGACGCGGCCGCGCGCAAGGTCATCACCGACGCCGGCTACGGTCCCGACTACAAGTACTTCACCCACCGTGTGGGCCACGGCATGGGCATGGACGGCCACGAGTGGCCGTACCTGGTCCGCGGCAACAAGCTGCCGCTCGCGCCGGGCATGACCTTCAGCGATGAACCGGGAATCTATCTAAGAGGTGAGTTCGGCGTCCGCCTGGAAGACGACATGGTCATCACCGAGACCGGCGCGGAGCTGATGACGACTCAGAGCCCGAGTCTGGAAGACCCGTTCGGTAAGTAGAAAAGCGAGGGTACAAAGCAAAAAGTGGCCCCGCCACTTTGTACTTTCTACATTGAACTTTTGACTTTCTTCAGCAGCGCGATCTGCCCCGCATGGTACAGGTTGTGTTGCACCATGCCTTCCAGCATGAAATGAAAGTCGTAATCTTTGCCGCGGACCTTCGCGTGCAGCTTCGCATCGTCCAGCTTTTCCACGGTGCGCGCCAAGTCATCGTTGATCTTCTTCAACTCGGCCAGCGCGGACTTCCACGCCGCATCCGTCGTCGCGCCGACCTTGGGCCAGTCAAGCTCGTCGGGGATCTCCGCCATGCCACCGCGCTCGATGCGGTCGAGGATGTGCTTCTGCCACACCGCGATGTGCAACACCAGCTCCCATATGCTGGGCCCGCCCGCTATGGGATGCGCTGCCGCCTGCTTGGCCGTCACGCCTTCGAGAATCTCCTCCAGCGACGGCCCATGCCACGCCTCCCCGCTCTGCGAGCGGCGGAGTTGATCAGCGAGTCGCTGCCCCAGTGTCAGTGTCATTCCCTTCATGGGTGTTCCCTCGTTACTCCTGAGGCTTCTGATGAACGGCACTGGCAATCCGACTCTGATTTTTGATTCTTGATCAGCCTTCATCAGTGGCTCAGTTTTCTCCGCCTCTGAGCCGCGCGATGAACTTTGCCAGCGTGGCCCCGATGTTTTCCGCCCGCGCCTGCTGCTTGGCGTCCTTCATCGAGCCGTCTGCGTTGAACGCGTCGTGCGCCTTGCTCAGGGCGAACTGGTCGGGCAGCACCAGCACCTGTATGTTGCCCAGGATGCTGCGCACGGCGGCGAGGCCGCGCAGTCCGCCCAGTGCCCCCGGCGATGCGCTCACCAACGCCGCCACCTTGCCGTCGAAGGGCTCCAGCGTGCGCTCGTTCGGCGCCGGGCGCGACGCCCAGTCGATCGCGTTCTTCAGCACGGCTGAGATGGAGCTGTTGTACTCCGGCGAGGCGATGAGAAAGCCGTCGTGACTTTTCATCAGTTCCTTCAGGCGGAGCGCCCCCGCGGGCAGGCCGTTTGCGTCTTCATCGTCGCCGTCGTAGAGCGGCAGCGCCAGCTCGCGCAGGTCGAGGTAAGTCACGGAGGCGCCCGCGGCTTCGGCGCCGCGGATCGCCACCTTGATCAGTTGCTTGTTGAATGAGTCTTTGCGGGTGCTGCCGGCAAAGGCCAATATCTTCGGTGTGTATGCCATTTGAGTCCTCTCATGTTCTGGTTTCGACTGCCGGGCCCCAAACGGATCCGTTAATTCAGGTCAAAGAGCAGGAACTCCGCCTCCTGCTCGCTTGCGCCCTCGATCTTCAGGACCGATTCGGCTTCGATCGCCGCGCCGTCGCCCTGTTCGAGCCGCTGCCCGTTGAGCGTAACGGCGCCGCGCGCGACCTGCAGGTATGCCCCGCGGCCCTCCGCCAGCTTGTGCTCCAGCTTCTGGCCTTGCGGCAGCAGCGACGCATAAAGGTCCACGTCCTGGTGGATCTGGAAGGGACCGTTCGCGTCCGGCTTGCCCGTGGCCACCAGCTTCAGCTTGCCGCGGCGTTCGGCGTCCGGCAGCTTCGCGTCGGCGTAGCGCGGCGTCACGCCTTCTTCGCTCGGCCGCAGCCAGATCTGCAGCAGATGGACGGGCTCGGTCTTCGAGTGGTTGAATTCGCTGTGCCGCACGCCGCTGCCCGCGCTCATGTACTGCACCTCGCCCGGACGGATCACGCCCCGGTTGCCCATGCTGTCCTTGTGCTCCAGCGCGCCTTCGAGGACGTAAGTGATGATCTCCATGTCATTGTGCGCATGCGCGCCAAAGCCCTGCCCGGGCTGCACCACGTCCTCATTGATCACGCGCAGCGCGCGGAAGCCCATGAAGCGGCGGTCAAAGTAGTTGGCGAAGGAAAAACTGTGCTTGGCTAGCAGCCAGCCATGGTCGGCGTGGCCGCAGTCGGCGCTCTTGCGGATGGCGATCATAAAGCAGCTCCCTGCGAGCGCCTGTGTTCCGCGCTCTCTACTTTAGATGGTTCAACATTAAAGTAGTTTCAGGAACTTGCCGCTCCCTTACCCAGACGCCGGCACAACGCCGCAAGTTGTTCCTGCTCAGCCGGTTGCAGGACCCCAGCTTCCTTCACCAGCCGCCGCAGGTGCTGCCGGAACACCCGCTTGATGAGCCGTTCGCCGGCGGGCGTGAGCTGGATCTGCTGATAGCGGCGGTCTTCCTTCTGCTGCTTGCGGCGCACCAGGCCGGCGCGCTCCAGGTTCTTGACCACGAGCGTGAGGTTGCCGCCGGTGCGCAGCAGCTTGTGCGCCAGGTCCGTGAGGCACAGCGGCCCCAGGTGCCACAGCGCCTCGAGTACCCCGAACTGGCTCGTCGTGAGCCCAGACTCGGCAATACGCGACTCCAGCCGGTGACTCAGCGAGTTCGCGCACCGCGTGAGCTTGATGTAGAGATCGAGCGCGCGGATTTCGGTGGGCGTGCCTTTGTAATGCGTCGGCATGGCAGCAACAGCGCGCGCCAAGGGTAGTCCTCTGCGCGCCCGGTTTCAACTGGTTTCATGTTTGACACTGCCGCAAGACGCCTCTAGCGTGGAGCCGATGCCCGCCCTGCTCTTCTACGACAGCACCTGCGCGTTATGCCACGGCTTGGTGCGCTGGGTCCTGGCCCGCGACCGCGACGCCGCCTTCCACTTCGCACCGCTGCAGGGCCCGAGTTGCGCAGAGCTGGCGCCGCAGGCGCCGCAACTGGGTGATTCCGTCATCATCCGCGACGAATCCGGTCGCCTCTACGCACGCTCTGACGCCGTCATCTTCATCCTGCGCTTCCTCGGGCGCCGACGCCTCGCCCGCGCCCTGGAACTCGTCCCGCGACCGCTGCGCGATCTCGGCTATCGCGCCATCGCGCGCGTGCGCTATGCAATGTTTGGAAGGAAGGACGAGCTGTGCCCCATCGTCCCACCGGAGTTGCGGGATCGTTTTCTGCCGTAGCTACTTGTCGAACGGTGCTTCAGTCGTCACGTGGAAGACCAGCTTCCACTGGCCGCGCGCGTCCTTGCGCCACACGTGGACGTAGTATCCGGTGAACTCGGCGGCGTCTTTGGCCTGGCTCCAGCCCGGCGCCCAGATGCGTCCGTAGGTGTATCCCAGGTCGGCCGACTGCGCCACCTCCGCCGCCATCACTTCCCAGCGCGCCTTGGTGTCGTGCTGCGCCAGGAAGCTGCGCACCGCGTCGCGGCCGCGCAGCGGCGAGTAGCCCGCCCGATGCAGCCGCGCCGTCGCATCCATGAAATCCGCCGACGCTGCTGCCATCCCCTTGGCGTGCGCCGCCGCAGAGAAGTTCGCCTCCGCCGACTTCAGCGCCGCCAGCTCCGCGGCACCGTCACTCTTGCCTTTCGCCTTCCAGCCCTAAGCTGCCGCCTGCGTGAACACCGGCGGCTCGGCCGGATCCCACGCGGCGTCGCTTGGAACGTCGCTGCCCAGGTCGAGCAGCACGCGCCACTCGCCTCCGGGCTGCTTCTTCCATATCGAAGAGAAGTAGCCGTAGCGCGGCGGAGTCTTGCCGGTGAGGTCGGAGTTGCGCGACGGTCCGGTGTCCCAGCCCAGGTCGCCCGCGCGCGCCACGTCGCCGAACTCCGGCGCCCACTCCAGCTTGCGGGTCAGCGGGCCCGGCGGCGCTGGACGGCTGCGCAGGTCTTCTACGGTCTTCTTCGGATGCGGGACAAACCAGATGCCGTCCGGCGCAAAGTACGCCATGAACGACTCGCGCACGCCCTTCTCGGCGCCCAGCGCGGCGAAGGCGCGCTCGGTGTCGGCGAGCGCCTGCAGGTTCGGATCGATCTTTGTGACGGCCGCGGGAGTGGCAGCGGTCTGAGCCGGCTTCTGCGCGCCCGCGGAGGTGGAGATTGCTAGCGCAAGCGCACACGCGCAGACGGCGGCGAGCGCCGTGCGCGCTCGTCGCCGCGGGCCGGTCCTGTGGTAGCTCAGGGCCGGGGCGCCGGAGTGTTCCCATTCGCCGACGGCTGGTTGACCGTATGCGAGGAGTTCCAGCGGGTGATCAGGTTCTTCAGCCGGTGGCGGTACCCGCGGCTCAGGTTCAGCCGCGTCCCACTGTGCAGCACCACTACGGACTCACCCAGGGCTGCGCCCATGTCCATCTCGCGCACGAACCGCAGGTTCACCATGGTCGAGCGATGGATGCGCATGAACAGCTCCGGCGAAACGCGGTTCTCCATGGACTGCATGGTCGCGCGCAGAAGATACGATTCCTTCTCCAAGTGCAGCCGCAGGTAGTTGCCTTCCGCGGTCACGTACTGGATGTCTTCCAGGCGCACGAACACGACGCGTCCGCGGGTCTTGAACACCAGGCGCTCGAACTTGGAGTCCGCGGGCTTGGTCTCGCGATTCACGGGGTTGGGGTTGTAGTCGGCACGAGCGGAGAGGGAGCTTGGGGAACTGCCACTTACTGGGGTCAGGGCACGGATGGCCATTTTTCCACCTCGCCGTTTAGACGGAGCACCGGCGACTCAGATAGCAATACGTTGCGGAAAAATTTGCAGTTCCCGATTTGTCAAAAAAAGCTGACGTGAATGGCTAACCCTATGGAAATCAGTAGGCTGGCCCGGGCCAATCTACGCCTTTTGGGCGACCACGACCGCCGACTTGTACCACTCCACCGTGCGCTTCAGGCCTTCTTCGAATCCCACTAAGACCTTGTAGCCCATGGCTTTCTCGGCGGCGGAGATATCAGCCAGCGAGTCCTTGATGTCGCCCTTGCGCGCCGGCTCGTAGTTCACCTTGCCGGTGTAGCCGGTGATGCCGCGCAGGATCTCCACCGTCTGGTTCAGGGTGTAACGCTGGCCGGTAGCGCAGTTGAACATGCGTCCGGCCACATGGGCCGCGGGCGCCGTCGCCGCCAGCAGGTTCGCGGAGACGGTGTTGTCGATGAACGTGAAATCCCGGCTCTGCTCGCCGTCGCCATAGATAGTCGGCGTTTCGCCCCGCAACATGGCGGTACAGAACTTGGCCAGCACGCCGGAGTACATCGACGTCGGGTCCTGGTACGGCCCAAAGACATTGAAGTAGCGCAGGCTGACCGTCTCCAGCCCATAGACGCGGTAGAACGACGTCATGTACTGCTCGCCGCAGAGCTTCTGCACCGCATAGGGCGAGATCGGGCTGGCAGCCATGTCTTCGCGCTTGGGCAGCACCGGCGTCTCGCCATAGGCGGACGACGACGCGGCATAGACCACGCGCTTGACCTTGGCCTCGCGCGCCGCCATCAGGACGTTGAGCGTGCCTTCGATGTTGGCGCGATGGCTGGTCACCGGGTCCAGCACCGACTTCGGCACCGACGGGATCGCGGCCTGGTGCAGGATGTAGTCGACGCCGGCGCAGGCGTCCTTGAGGGCGGCTTCGTCGAGCAGCGAGGCCTCGCGAAAGTCGATCTGGCTGCGGAAAGCGGCGATGTTCTCCGGCTTGCCGGTAGCAAAGTTGTCGAGCCCGCGGACGCGTTCGCCCTGGGCGAGCAGCGTGCGACAAAGCGAAGAGCCGATGAACCCGGCAGCACCGGTGACGAGATAGAGGGCCATGGTTGGTGTGTTGAACCCTGAGAGTATTACCGAAGCTGGGGCCGGTCAAGATTAGCTGCTTATTTACGAACAGGATTTACCTTGTTGTTCGCCTTCTCTAGCTTTGACAGCCGAATCGGGATCTGGCCAGACTTCGCCGCTTTGACGAACTGCCTGTTTTGCCAGAGTATCTCAGTCCTTTTGAGGTCTTCCCCTTTTGTATCACGGGTATGAGTTTCAATCTTTGATCGCTTCCACCCCCGTTTAGCCGTTAGGTAAGAGTTATAAAGAGGGTTGTCATACCCACTGACTAACACCATACACTTGGCCTTGAGGCAGAGCTTCAAGAGTTTCTTGTGGAATTCCTCTTCATTGGCGTCTATTCGGTATTTCTGATCCCTGTCCATAAGATATGGCGGGTCCAGGTAAACCAGCGTAGCAGGGCGATCCAGGAACATACGGAACAGAGCTAACGCATCTCTGTTCTCGATTCGAACATGCTTGAGGCGTTCGACAACCTTCAACAAACGGGCAGGCAAGGCGTTCCATCGATTCACGCGAGCCTCTTGCCCATTCCGAGCGTATGCCTGGGAATAGGAGAACCCGCTATGACGTTTCCCCGTTCCATTGCTCCCCATAGCGCCGTTTACCGTCATCATCGATGCAACGAGAAATCTTCTGGCGCCTTCTAACCCACTCAATTTGCCGCCCTTGCGATAGACAGCCTCGAACTCTTCTCGGGAGTATGGTGTAAGTTCAATCAGCCGACGTAAGTCCTCCGGCCTTTCCCTAAGTTGCCGAAAAAGATTGACTACCTGCGAGTCGGCATCGTTGATTATTTCGATGGGTGCAGCCTTCTTGACCATTGTTACTGCAGCGGAACCGCAGAAAACCTCGACCCATGCATTATGCGGAGGTAGCATCTTCGCTATACGCTTTGCGAGTCTGAGCTTCGCCCCAAAATATCCGAACGGACTGGGGGCACTTTTCAGCCCGAGCGGCACACCTTCCGACGCCTGCGACAAATTCCTCTCCCTCAAACTTCTTTGTTTCATCCTGGCAATACACATTCTGCAGCTTTTCCCTTGAGGCTTGATTCCACGATCAGGCCTTGTGGAGTCTTGATGAAGCTCGCATCTTTCAACAACACATTGTATGGATCATTCAACATAACAGGTTCGCAAAGGCAACGCTTGTTTGGCGCGTCGATTGATGCTTGAAAATAAATCCAATATTTCTTTCCTAATCGGCGAGCAACATTCATTTCATTTTCGCTCCAAAAGAACCGCATCTGCGGCCCCTTGGCTCCTTTCACCTCAATGAACCTGTCATAGATTACAGATGGGGAGGCCGCGTCAAAGGACTCTATGTCGTAGCCGGCATTCACGCGAACATTTGCAATCCGACGAACGCATCGAGCCTCGACTTCGTGGCCGAGTTGGGAAAGTCGTCGGGTCTCGAACTCTTTGACAAGAAGCTCGCCGAGCCTACCAATCTCCTCTTTTTCTCGAAGATACTGTCTAAATTGCTCTTCAGACCAACCTTTACCTTCCTCCAGAAAGCTTGAGACCGTCGTAACGTAAGCATCGGCCACAACAAAGCCTTCTTCTCGCTTCTCGATGAGTCCAAGCTGCGCGAGATGATTGGTCGTGACTTCGTCCGGCAAAACAGGGCTGTCAAATGGGGACCATGCTAGGCCTTCTCCCTCTAACGGAGATGAAAACTCCGTTAGGATTGCACGCGACTGTTCCCGCATGGCACCGTGGAGGTAGCATGTCCGCAGCAAGACCTTCTTTTGTTCTTCGGAAAGGTCGTACTGACGATCCGGGTTCAGTGAAAGGAACTGTAGCCCCTCGCCCGTCATTCGGATCCTCTCCGAGCTTCTCGTAAGAAAACCGGTTTGGACTGCGAAAGCAATCGTGTCTTCGTGTTTAGGAATTCGCGCTTCTATCACAGTTCCCTGGCAATGCGTTACCACAGCCTCAACACTGGCGCTCCGGTCTTCTTCTGCAAGTTCATCGACTGCAGTCAGTACCCGGTTCAATTCGGCAAGTTTCTCAATCATGTCTAGACCGTATTCGTAATCCTTTGAAGTTGTTCAACCAGTGCCGAAAAATCTCCTTCCTCCTCGCTTTCTTCAGTAAACTCAGCAGTTTCGTAATCTAGATTCAGTACCGAAATGTCTCCTTCCAATAGGCGGCGAAGCTGCTCAACTTTTTCTGACAGCCGGAGGTCAATCACCTCGTCGATTGTTCCCTTAGCTAGCAGGAGGTAGTACTGCACCTTTTTGTTAGGATCCATGCCTACTCGATGAATACGGTCGATTGATTGCATGAAATGGGCGCCGTTGAAAGTCCTATCAAGATAAATCGCATGGCGGCACGCGTTGTGAAGAGAAACCGACTCAGCACACGCACTCGGATTGGCTATTAGCAACGGGAAGTTTCCGGATTTGAAGTCTTGAAGCATCCGCTCCCGATTGAATTCAACATCTTCGCTTTGATCTTTTGGAACGTCACCGTAGACAATTCGTGGTTGGAGGTCCACCAGGGAGTGGTCTAGGGTTCTTATGTTGTGGATGAAAGACGTCCATATGATTACTTTTTCGTTTTTGGCGATCAAAGAACGCGCGAGCCTGACGGCGAACTCCAGTTTCACTGGAGTTTCGTACTTGTGATAGTCGACTATGAGCTCGTCTACTGGCAGGCCGGCAGCAGTCAGTGGAGGGACCTGAAATTCAATCGAGTGTTTAGTTAATAAAGAAGGATTGGTCGCAGCTTGCAGCAGCCTCACCATTCTAGCCGTTCGCCAAGCACGAAGCTTTGCGCGGACAGGAGCGGCTTTGACAACTTCGGAAAGAACTTTTGCAGCAAGAACCCTGTAGATAGCATCTTGGTACTTTCGGAGCCCGAGACGAATCCGTCTAAACCTAGCTGGAGGTAAGTCCAAGTCCGCCTTTCGAATTCGCCAGTAGAAAGGGAATATTTCACGGCGTACGGACTCCAGCGAACCTGTCCCTTCGCTTGCTGTCCTCGACTTAAACTCATCCATAGAACCGAGAATTGGCGGTCGGGGCCAAAGGAAAGTCATCTGCGACCAGAGGTCATGAACAGAGTTTGGCGCAGGCGTTCCTGTCAGAATCATCCGTCGCGTAGCGCACATGCCTAAACTAACCAGGGTGGGAGCCCACGTCCCGCCTTCCAGCCGCTTAATGTTGTGCGACTCGTCCAGCACTAGCAATGACTTGAACTGGCGCAGAAATCGCCCCAGCCTTTCACTGTCGTTAGTGGCCATTTGGTAGCTGATAAGAACCATTTCAGCTGCTTCAGCTTTCCTGTACAGTTTCAGGCGCTGCGACTTTGACCCGGAAATCCTGATTGACTGCGGAGGTCTACGGAAGCAAGCTTCAAACTCTTCTTCCCAAGGCAGGAACGATGATCTTGGACCTACCACCACAAGTTTCTCAACTGTCTTGACTGCACGAAGACTCGAAAACACACCAAGAGCGATAGTCGTCTTTCCACTTCCGGGGACTGAAAAGTTAGCTGCGTTCTTAACTGCTATTGCATGGGCGACCGCAGGAACCTGGTAGGATTTCAGAGTCCTTTTCAACTGTGGAATACCTAAAGTGATTGGCGGGGAAGCCTTTACTGCCTTCCCAGCGTCCGCGGCGTCCACCAAGTCGCCAAGGAGGGCGTGAAAGGCCTCTAGCGATTCCCGAGCTGCCTTGTTAGGTGATGGGGTAGCACCTTGGGCTTTGAGGTAATCAACTATGTCGACCAATAGGCTTGGATTAGCACTCTTCTTGAGCACATAGCCGGATGGGGCATCACTAACCTCAAAGCCGAGGACATTGACGAAATGGATTCGGTGAGTTCCACTCAGCAGTTCTGATTCTCTGTTGAGCAGCAACTCCAAGGAATTAGGGTTGAGCTTAATCCGAACCAGCCCATGCCTCATGGCGCCTGCTTTGATCCTTTGATCAATCTTTGAACTTCGACCTTTATTTCAGCAAGAAGCGCCTTCACTGGAGCGTCAGAAAGCTTCGGGTGGTCATCTGCAACTTCCTGCAGAGCGGAGAGTGCCTTTTTTAGCAAGCGCTCCGGACGATTGTGCTGATCTTGAGACTCGAGAACTTCTTTAGCTGAGTCAAAGCTGTCACGAAGAACTTCGGGCGTGGGAGACGGGTTCTTCGGGTCATAGAGTTGTATGACTTCCTTGTAAGCCTTCGGTTCCCCTGAGATCTTGCCTAACAACCTGATATCCCAATGTGTAACGTCGGTCTTTTCAATCAAGTGGAAAGCAATTGTCAGTATCTTCGCTATCTCCGAATCCTTGCCCATCTTTTTAAGTGGCGCTACGACATGCGTCTGGAGGCTATTGAACTTCTCTACATCGCGTTCCTCTTGGACGATGTAATACTGCCCCGGCTTTTTAATGAAAACCAGATAGCTTTCCATCAGTTTCAGGATAGCTAGTTTTTCTTCGACTTTGGCAGGTGTGAACCTACCCAATAGCGTTCGTGATATTTCTTTCGGCGAAAGGCCACTCTCGTGCCCTTCTCTTAGTTTCAGCAACTCATTTACCGGACCATAGTCCAGCCGAAACTCCTTGGCGAATTGGAGTCCCGCTTCAATCCGCCACAAATCTTTTTCGTCAACATCCTTTGGCAGCCGAGCTACTCGTAGATACTCGAACTTTGGATTATTGGTCTCATCGTGAAGCGTCGACAGGATTGCCATTCTCCTGTTTGCATTAACAACCGCCCCATCTCTAGTAATTATTCCGGGGTCCAGCTGGCCATGTTCTTTCAGATCCGCTTTTAGCGCCTCGGTTTCGCTTGGATTCAGCTCCATCAAAAGCTTCCGAATGACTTTTGCGTCCTCCGCATTTCCCGGATCGAGTTTCCTTTTCAGCTCACTTTCTTTCGCCAAAAGCTCCGCAGCAAAGCGACCGTTCCGTATGTTGAACACCAGATGCTTTATGGGAATACGAAAGACGTCTAAGTACTTCGGTTGTCCCTTGAGTATTAGACGGAGTTTCTGCTCTTCCTTCGCATTGTTGGCAGCTAGGTAAGCATCGATCTGCTTTTCTCTATTAGTTGTCAGTCTCATCAGACCTCTTAAATTGGCCTAATGCATCCAGTCCCAAATCGGTAAATGATCCCCCGGATCCGCATGCGGGCCAGTCCGGCATTTTACTGATCTAGGCAGACTTTTGCAGTTAATCTTTTGTTGCCGTGCTTTTCAAAACTGAGCTCCGGCCCGTTCGGCGAGCTCCGCGCGTCCCATTTCGGCACGGCTGAAGCCCTGCCCTTCCGAAAACGCGCGCCCTAATCGTTATATCTATTAGATATTGTAATTATTTTCTCGCCCACCTATTGACAACATTCTCCCTGCCTGATATAAATACTCATCCATGGTTTCCACAGTGCTATATCCCATTTATTTTCAATGGCGGGCTCGTAACCCCCTTTGTTTCTGCGAATTTGGACTCATGTCGTTGAAAACGCCGAACTTAACGGCAAAAAAAAAGTTTTTGGAGTAGCGGCGTGAAGCTCTGCGCTTACATCGCGGAAAACGGCGCCTCTTGCGCCCAGCCGGCGCTCAAGCGCTCCCCCGACGGCCTCTGCCGGCTCCATGCCCCTCTTCCCCGCCGCCAAGCCAACCAGCGCCGCGCTCAGGCTGAGATCGCCCTCGCCCCCGGACGCAAAGCCCAGCGCGCCCAGCGCAAGTTTCTTGTCCGCAATCGCCGCGCCCTCATGGTCCCCATGCTCGACAGCCTCCCGGCCCTCGAAGCCGGCCTCGACCGGACCATGCGCGCCTGGGAGATCGGACTCAATGACGCTCGCGTCACCCGCGCCATGCTCGCCATGCTGCGCGTTGCCTACGCCGCCGTCTGCCTGCACCCGGGCTCTACCGTCCCCGTCGCCGAGCGGCGCGGCTTCCGCAAGCGCCTCTCCGAAGCGCGTCTTGACCTTCAGGCTGTGACGCAGATGGAACGGCTGGAGCGGATGGCGAAGTCGGGATGCTTAGAGAAGGAGCAGAAAGGAGACTTCGAACCGACCACTGTAGAGACGTAGCTTGCTACGGCCCTTACACCTTGAACTTCACCGCGCTGGGACGCGGGGCCTTAATGCCATACTCCTGGATCTTGTAGAGCAGGGCCTTGTAGCTGATCTTGAGGACGTCGGCGGCGCGCTTCTTGTTCCATCCGGTCTGCTGCAGCGCGCGGAGGATGGCGTCGGCTTCGGCGTCGGTCTTGGCGCCGCGGGCGGTGTCCTTCAATGGCCCGACGGGTTGGACCGGCGGCCGGGCGGCGGCGTCACTGCGGACGAGTTCGGCGAGCGCCAGGTCTTCGTCACCGAGGATGAGGTAGCGCTTCACGAAGTTGGAGAGCTCGCGCACGTTGCCGGGCCACGCCGCTTCCTTGCAGGCTTCGATGAGGCGCGGCGAAAGCGGCAGCGCCGTGCGGCCGTAGCTTTCCGCCATGCGGTTCATGTAATGCCGCAGCAGGAACGGAATCTCCTCCTTCCGCGCACGCAACGGCGGCACGTTCACGGTGAAGGCGTTCAGGCGGTAGTAGAGGTCCTCGCGGAAGGTCTTGTTGGCGATGGACTTCTGCACGTCGATGTTGGTGGCAGCCAGGACGCGGACGTCAACCTTGATGCTGGCGCGGCTGCCGAGGCGGGAGAACTCGCCGTCCTGCAGCACGTGCAGGAGCTTGGCCTGGAGCTGGACCGGCATCTCACCGACCTCGTCGAGCATGAGCGTGCCGCGGTTGCACTGCTCGAACTTGCCGGGCTTGGACTTGTTGGCGCCGGTGAAGGCGCCGGGCTCGTAGCCGAATAGCTCGCTTTCGAGCAGGTCGCCGGGCAGCGCCGCGCAGTTCACCTTGACGAAGGGCTTCTGAGCGCGAGCGGAACGCTTGTGGATGAGGCGCGCGATGATCTCCTTGCCGGTGCCGCTCTCCCCCAGCATGAGCACCGGGATGTCGACGTTGGCGATGAGCGCGACCTCGGAGGCGATCTTCTTCATGGCCGGCGCGGCGGCGAGGAAGAACAGGTCTTCGCCCAGATCCTCGACCTCGGCGCTGATCTCGACCTCGCCGGAGGGCGAGCCGATGCAGCGCGCGATGACGTTGTCCAGCTCATGCTTCTCGAAAGGCTTGGTGAGGTAGTCCTGCGCGCCCAGGCGCATGGAGAGCACGACCTTGGGGGTGTCGCTCACGCAGGAGAGCATCACCACCTTGAGCTGCGGCTTGAGCTTGCGCATCTTCTCCAGCGCCTGCAGGCCGTCGAGCTCGGGCATGAGGACATCGAGGAAGACGAGGTCGGGGTCTGGCCCCTTCTGGATGCGTGACACAGCTTCGGCGCCGTTGGCGGCGATCTCGACGCGGTAGTTGTCGAGCTCGAGCAGCGTCTGCATGTAGCGCTGCAGGCTGGGCTCGTCGTCGACGACCAGGATGGTCTGCTTCGGTTTGGGAGCGGTGGCCATGGCGCCGAGCTAGGACTTGTCCGGCTTGGGGTCCGTCGCGGCGGGCTTGGCGGGCAGGTGGCGCGGGATCACGAAGCAGAACTTGCTGCCTGAGCCGGGATTGCTCTCGACCCAGATCTTGCCGCCGTGCGCCTGCACCAAACGTCGTGCGATGGAGAGTCCTAGTCCCATGCTATCAGGAGAATTGGCCGGCGAAGAGACTTTGCGGAAGTCCTGGAAGATCTCCTGGTGGAACTCGGGCTCGATGCCGGGGCCGGTGTCCGAGACGACGACGCGGATGGCGCGCGGCAGCCGGGTACGCTCGCGGCGGCGCTCGTGCTGCGTCTGCTCCTGGTGGAGGCGACGGTCCCAGCCGAACTCCTCAGTGGAGAGCCACACGGTGCCGCGCGGCGGCGTGAACTTCCACGCGTTGTGCACCAGGTTGGAGACGACGTGCTGGATCTTGAGCGCGTCAAACTGCACCGCCTGGAGCTGGTCCTCCGGCAGGAAGTAGAGGGCGACTCCTTTTTCGCGGAAGCGAGGCATCCACATCTCGCAGACTTCAGCGAGGCAGGCGTTGAGATCGCCGAACTCGAGGTGAAGGTCCGGGTTCTTGGTCTCGATGGAGCTGAAGGTGAGGAACTCGCTGATGAAGTTCTTCAGCCGCTTGCCGTTGGCCTGCATGTCGTCGATGATCTGGCGCTGCTTGTCGTTGAGCGCGCCAGCCTTGCCGGTGGCGAGAACTTGCAGATAGCCGTCCATGACGGCGAGCGGCGTGCGGAGTTCGTGCATCGCGGAAGCCAAGGCCACGGTGCGGCGCTTGTACTCGTCGCGCAGGCGGTGGCAGATGGATTGCAACTCATCGGTGGAGAGCGTGTCGAGGCTGCGCTCAAGATCCTCGGCCAGCGGAATGGACTGCGGTGTAGAGGGCTTCGCGGGTTTCTTTGCCGCTGGAGCGGCGGCAGCGCCAGGTTTTGACATATTGGAGTACGGGTTATCTGTCTAGCAGATAGCTCGGGGGAGGACTGAAACTATAGCATTGTTCGAGGCTCTGGCCGAAGTGAAAGGGGGCTCAGAGGTACTTACTCAACACATATTGCGCAAAGTTTTGCACTTACTTAGGTAACCACTCCTAGGAAAACTGGTTACTATGGGTTAAGTTATTGATTTTAATGGTCTGTTAATAATTCCCCCAATGGAACTCGAGGTGCAGAGGTTATTTGCATCATGACGCGAGTGAAGAAGGGCGCCGAGCGGCGCAAGTGGCAACGGCTGCCTCTCGCGATCCCGGTGTTCGTCCGTGGCATTGAGCCATCTGGGCGCAAGTTCATCGAGTTCGCTACGGCCCTGGACATCAGCGTAGGGGGTGCCTTGCTGGCGATCCAGCGGCATCTTCCCGAGGGATCCAAGATCATGCTGGAGATTCCCTCCAACCCCATTCCTCGCGCTAACGACAAGAGCCAGAAGAGTTTATCCGCCAAACTGGTGCGCGTTACCCACAGCGAAAAAGGGCAGCTCCTGGGACTGAAGTTCCAGCGGCCTCTGCTGTCTGGCCTTACCCAGCCGGGGGCTCCGGCGACCAAGACTCCGCGGTCAAAGCGGAAGTCGGCTTCCGCAGTGTGAAAACATTTGCACACTAGACGACCGGGCCCTCAGTAGCTCCGCCACCCATCCTAGCCGTGCCTTCCGCGATGCTCCGGACGTTTTTCCTGTTTAGAATCTGATTCTTAGGGTATTCTTGACTCTCCCAAGGCTTGCAATCGGGCCGACAAACCTTTTCCTAAAAGTGAAAAAGTTTGGCGTACAAGTTGCAGTGTAGTTCTATGTCTCCCTAATTTCCGTTTCAAGAAGTGTGGATTGCCTATGTCACTTGCTTCCGCCACAAGTCCTGCCGTGTCTGCGAAGGGAAACCTGCCGCCGGATGTCGTCATATTCGGACACACGACCAACATGCTGGGAGTACAGCAGCGCTTGGAAAAAGTGGCCAGCGCAAATGTGCCGATCCTGATCCAAGGCGAGAGCGGGACGGGCAAGGAGATCATCGCGAAGATGATCCATCAGTTGTCGCCGTGGAGCGATGGCCCATTCGTGAAGGTGAACTGCCCGGCGATCCCGGGGACGCTGATCGAAAGCGAACTGTTCGGCTATGAGCGCGGCGCGTTCACGGGCGCTTATGGCGCGAAGCCCGGGCGCGTGGAGATGGCGAGCCGCGGCACGCTGTTCCTGGACGAGATCGGTGAGATGGACATGGACCTGCAAGCGAAGCTGCTGCAGGTATTGCAGGACGGCCAGTTCTGCCGCATCGGCGCACAGGAAGACAAGCGGCTGGAAGCGCGCGTGGTCTGCGCCACGAACCGCGCGCTGGAGCAGGAGATCGCCAGCGGCGCGTTCCGGCAGGACCTCTTCTACCGCATCAACGTGGTGAACATCACGGTGCCGCCGCTGCGCGAGCGCGCGGGCGACATTCCCGACCTGGTGAACTACTTCCTGCTGGTCTACAACATGCAGTTCAACCGGAACGTGCCCGCCGTACCGCCGCCGGTGATGAAGATGATGCAGGGCTATCACTGGCCGGGAAACATCCGCGAGCTTGAGAACCTGATGAAGCGCTACGTGATCCTGGGGACGGCGGACGTGATCAGCAGCGAGCTGCAGAACCCGGCAGAGGTTGAGGGCGATGGCCTCGACTTCGACATCCCGGTGAACGGGTCGATCCACCTGAAGGACGTGACGCGCCAGGCGGTGCGCAAGATCGAGCGCAACATCATCCTGAAGGTCCTGCAGGCCAACCAATGGAACCGCAAGAAGGCGGCGCGGTCGCTGAACATCAGCTATCGCGCACTGCTCTACAAGCTGAAGGAAACGGGCCTGCAGGTGGGGGCCGACGATGACGCTGAGGCGGAGAGCGTGAACGGCCATGCGCTGGACCACCCGGGAATGGAGGCTGACGATGAACAGTAGGATCCGCAAGACATTCTGGATGGGAGCGCTCGCCCTGTGCCTGGCCCTGCCGGCGGCCGCCTGGCAGGCGGAAAGCACGAAGAAGGCCGATGACAAGGGCGCGCCGGCCAGCGCCACTGAGAAGACTGAGAAGAAGGACGGCCAGCCGAAGCCTGAGATGCGGCCGCTGCCGCCCACCGACCCCGATTATGTGATCGGCGTCGAGGACGTACTGGCCATCAATGTGTGGCGCGAGCCGGAGATGTCGCGGGTAGTGATCGTGCGGCCGGACGGGAAGATCACGCTGCCACTGCTGGGCGAGTTCGAAGCAGACGGCATGACACCGAAGAAGCTGGAAGCGGTCATCGTGAAGAAGCTGGAGACACTGGTCACGAACCCGGACGTGTCGGTGATCGTGCAGGAGATCCGCAGCCGGAAGTTCAACGTGGTCGGCGAGGTGGCGCGTCCGGGCAGCTATCCGCTGAGCAGCAACATGACGATCCTGGACGCGATCGCGCTGGCGGGCGGGTTCAAGGACTTCGCGCGGCCGAAGAAGATGTACGTGCTGCGCCAGCACAAAGACGGCTCGGTGAAGATCTCCATCAACTACCCGAAGGTGCTGAAGGGCGAAGCGCCGCAGCAGAACCTGAAACTGGAGGCCCGGGACACTATCGTGGTCCCGTAGGAGCGAACGTGAAGCCTCAAGACTTTATGAAATGGGCCCTAGGGGCCGCGCTGCTGCTGACCACCAGCACTGTACCGCTGACCGCGCAGACGGAAGAGGGCAGCAGCCAGACCGAAGGGGAAGAAAAGAAGGACAAGGAGCCCGAGGAGGTCGGCACAGGGAGGACCAGCGCGTTCGGCGAGGCGCTGGCGACCTTCTGGAGTGTCCGCACGGCGGTCCAGGCTTCGCAGGCCTTTGACGACAACGTGTTCCTGACAAACCAATTCCGCAAGAGCGACACGGTGACCAAGATCGCGGGCCGGATCTCGGCGGCCTACATCGGGCGACATACGCGCTTCGAGGCCAGTTACATGCCCGAGTACAACATCTATCAGCGCTTCCCGACGCTGAACAATATGGGGCACACGTATGCGCAGACTTTCAGCCGCCAGGTCACACCGCGGCTGGAGCTCCATTGGAATGCGAACGCGTACCGGATGCCGAGCCAGGGACACCTGCCGTTCAAGGTGGTCAACTTCGGCGCCATCAAGCTAAACGTCTACAACATCGCGGCGCTGAAAGACGGGCTGAACATCACGGGTGGGGGAACGACGGTGGGCTTTGCGTATCGCCTGACACCGCGGTGGAAACTGAGCCTGGACCTCGAAGGAGCCAGCACGTGGTTCACGGAGCGCGGCAAGCCCAGCCTGCCAGTAGTGACACAAGAGATCATTTACTCGATCGGGGCGAAGACCCATTTGTCGTACGCCATGACGCCGCGCCGGTTCGTGGGTGTCCGCGTGACCCACACTTATTTTGGGTTCGTCGGCCCGTCGCTGCACCAGAACTACCAGACGATCGAAGCCACGTTCGAACAGAAGCTGCCCCGGAACTTCACCCTCAGCGCCTCAGCGGGACCGGGCTTCACGGAGGGCGGCGGGCGGGTGCAGACCAGCACGTACTTCGACGTGAGCCTGGCGCGAAACATGGCGAATTGGGGGTTCGCAATCACAGGCACGCGGTCGAGCCGGGTCGGTTTCCTGCAGGAGAGCGTTTCGTCCTATTCCGGTTCCTTCCGGGCGCATCGCAACCTCGGGCGCAAGTGGATCACGAACGTGGGCGGGTCCTATGGCCGCAGCGAAACGAGCTTGATCAGCAGCACGCAGCTGGAGTCCGCCTCCGGGAACGCGCAGATCGGTTACCGGCTGACGCGCACCCTGGTACCGTTCCTGAACTATGGCTATTCGCACCAGAAGGCGCTGACACCCTCGCCGACGGTGCGCAATGTGAACCGCAATCTGGTGTCGATCGGGATCGTATACAACCCAGGCAGTATCCTGGGCCGCTAGCAGGAGAGACAAGATGAAGCGACCACCTACAGATATCGCAGACTACCTCCAGATCCTCAGCCGCAGGAAATGGTGGGTGATCGTGCCGGCCGTCGTCATCAGTGTGGCGATGGCGCTGGTGAGCGTGAAGCTGCCCAAGACGTACCGCTCGGAGACGCTCATCCTGGTGGACCCGCAGAAAGTCCCGGCGGATTACGTGAAGGCCACGGTCAGCAGCGAGGTGACTGACCGCCTGCAGACGATCGGCCAGGAGATCCTGAGCCGCACGCGCCTGCAGAAGATCATCGACCAGTTCGGCCTGTACAAGCAGCAACAGGCGTACATGTCCAAAGAGGACGTGATCGAGCTGATGCGAAGCGACATTCACGTCGACGTGGTGACGGAGGCGAACCCCAATTCGCGGACGAAGGGTTCGGCGGCGTTCAAGATCTCGTTCACCGGGTCGGATCCCGCGCTGGTACAGCAAGTCACCCGGCAGATCGCTTCATTGTTCATCGAAGAGAACCTCAAGGTACGGCAGGACCAGGCGATGGGCACCGATGCCTTCATCGAGTCCGAGCTGAACAAGGCAGCGCAGAAGCTGCAGCAGCAGGAGACGGCGATCCGGGCATTCAAGGCGCGGCACATCGGCAGCCTGCCGGAGCAGCAGCAGGCGAATCTTCAGGTGCTGGGGCAGTTGCAAGGGCTGTTGCAAGCCAACAGCGACGCCCTCAGCCGCGCGCAACAGCAAAAGACCTACCTCGAGTCGGTGCTGGAAGCGATGAAGAGCAAGCCCGCAGCGCTGCCCAAGGCCGGGTTCCAGCAGGAGCTGGATTCCCGCCGGGCCTCGCTCATCGCGGCCGAGGAGAAGTACACGCCGAATCACCCCGACGTGGTGCGCCTCCGTGCCGAAGTAGCAGCTTTGGAGAAGAAGGCGGTCGACCTGGCGACGCAAGAAGCCAAGAGCAACCCGAAGGGGGACCAGCCGGACCAGATGCAGGGCCAGTTGAACAGCATCGCATTGGAGATCAAGACGCGCACCGCGCGGCAGGCGGAGCTGGAGAGCCGTATTCGCGGGCTGCAGTCAAGACTGGACCTGCTACCGGCGGTCGAGCAGCAGTTCTCCGAGATCAACCGTGACTACCTGACCTCGAAGGCGAACTACGAGTCGCTGCTGGAGAAGAAGAACTCCTCCGCGATGGCCGCCGAGATGGAACGGCACGCGAAAGGCGAGCAGTTCCGCATCCTGGACCCGGCGAGCTTTCCGGAGAAGCCGTTCAAGCCGAACCTCGTCCAGCTCAACCTGATGGGAATCGTGGGCGGGATCATGGTGGGCTGCGCACTGGGCGTCCTGATGGAGTTCCGTGATCCGAGCCTGCACAACGACAAGGACATCGCATTCCTGGTGCCGGTGCGGGTGCTCGGCACGATGCCGGTGATCATGACGCCGACGACCTACGCCGCCGAGCTGCGCAAGCGAAAGATGGGCTATGCCGCCGGCGCAGCCGCCGCGGTGGTGGCGGTCGGGGTGCTGCTGTATGCATACAAACAGGCGCCGCAGGCGTTCAACATCCGAGGCTGGTTCTAAATGTATCTCGACTTTTTTGGACTAAAAGAAAACCCGTTCAACCTGGTGAGCGACCCGCGCTTCATGTACTACAGCGAGTCCCACTGCGACGCCATGTCACACCTGCTGTACGGGGTGCGCGAACGCAAGGGCATCATCCTGATGCTGGGCGAGGCGGGCACCGGCAAGACGACGCTCGTCCGCGCGACGCTGGAGATGCTGAAGTCCACGCGGGTGACGACCAGCGTGATCCTGAACCCTATCCTCAGCCGCACCGAGGAGTTCTTCGAAGCGATGCTGCGGGGCTTCGGGCTGGACGGCTTCAAGCACAACAATGTGGAGATGCTGGACGTGCTGCAGCGTTTCCTGCGACAGCAGCACCGCCGCAACCTGATCCCCGTGCTCATCGTGGACGAGGCGCAGGAGCTGAGCAAGCCGCTGCTGGAACAGATCCGCATGCTCTCCAACCTGGAGCAGGACGGTCAGAAACTGATGCAATTCGTGCTGGCGTCGCAGCCGGAGATGTCTGACCGGCTGGACACGTTCGAGCTGCGGGCGCTGCGGCAACGCATCGTGGTCCGCTGCCGCCTCAAGCCGCTGAACGCGCAAGAGTCCTGGCAGTACATCCACAGCCGGTTGCTGATCGCCGGCAGTGACGGGCGCCAGATCTTCCAGCCGGAAGCAGTGGAAGTGATGTACACGTTCTCCGGCGGCATTCCGCGCCTGCTGAAC
>Ga0073934_10001381_pt1 | contig 58994 bp, 56 predicted proteins | sample LarsenN4metaG_FD_76834 | JGI IMG/M metagenome (GOLD analysis project Ga0073934, IMG submission 76834) | Hot spring sediment bacterial and archeal communities from British Columbia, Canada, to study Microbial Dark Matter (Phase II) - Larsen... ...
ATGCCGGAGGGGCGGAGCCCCGGGGCCACCCGGGAGCGCGGCTGACGAGGCCGCGCCCGCAGGGCGCCGCATCCCGCCCCATCAAACGGCGTCACCGGTTGACGCCCCTCGGGAAGCGGGACGGCGATGGGTATATAGTCATATAGGAATTAAGTCAAGAGGCGCCGCGCCGGCTTTCGTTAAAATTTGAATCAGACCCGTCGCAACCCACGGTAAAAATGATTCATGCCTGCCGGCTATAGATAAGAAGGCGCAGCCGTCTGTCGCGGCTGCGATCGGAAATGCGCGAGCGGGTCATGTCGGAATTTTCGTCCCTGATTCAAGAACTTGAGAGAGCCATCGCGTCCGGGACGGCCGACAAGCGCGAAAAGCTGCTGACTCTCGTCACCGATCTCTTCGTCGCCGGCTCCAGCCGCTATTCCACAGAACAGGTCTCGTTATTTGACGACGTTCTGCTGCCGCTGTCGGCGACCATCGAGGAAAAGGCGCGCGCCAAACTGTCGCGGCGGCTAGCGGCGCTGGAGAATGCGCCGGCGCGCGTCGTGCGCTCCCTCGCCTTCGACGACAGCATCGAGGTGGCCGGGCCAATCCTGACCTCCTCGCGTCAGCTCAACGATTCCGATCTCGTCGCCAATGCCCGCACCAAGAGCCAGGAGCATCTGCATGCGATCAGCCAGCGCATCAGCCTGAGCGAAGCGGTGACCGACGTGCTGGTCGAGCGCGGCGACGCCCGCGTCGTGCATTCGGTGACGCGCAACAGCGGCGCCCGCTTCTCCAGCATCGCCTTCAGCACGCTCGTTGTGCGTGCCGGGAGCGACGATGCGCTGGCGCAGCTCGTGGGCGCACGGAAGGATATTCCCCGTCATCACTTCCTCAAGCTGCTGGAAACCGCCTCAGCCTCGGTGCGCGCCAAGCTGGAAGCGGCGAACCCGCACGCAACCGATGCGGTGCGCGAGGTGGTGGCGGAGATTGCCGACAAGATCTCCGGCGAAGTGCGCAACGCCTCGCAGGAGCATGCCACCGCCAAGGCGCAGCTCGGGCGGCTGCGCATCAACCGCAAGATCACCGAATCCGACGTGCACGCCTTCGCGCGCCTGCACAATTTCGAGCGCACGGCAGTGGCCTTCGCCGCCTTCGGCAAATTCCCGATCGAACTCGTGGAGCGCGCCTTGCTCGACGAGCGGCCCGACCTCGTCCTGCTGCTGGCGCGCGCCGCCGAATGCTGCTGGTCCACCACCAAGGCCATCCTTCTCATGTCGGCCGCCAACCGCGCCCTCTCCCCGCTCGATCTCGACAAGGCGATGAGCGACTTCGAGAAGCTGAAGGTGGAGACCGCGCAGCAGGCGATGGAATTCTACAGGACGCGACGGGAAATGCCGGCCGGCATGCTGCAATCCGCATGAGCGGAAAGCGCGCGATCCTTCAAATTTTAACGAGGGTTGCACAGAGACTTTTCACGTCTGCGCGGTATCAAATGACCCATCAAATCGCGTTATGCGCGGGCAAGAAAGCGTAAAGCATCAGGGCTTCAAGACGGGATTGCCGCCAATGTCCGATCATTCATCGCTGATCCAGGAACTGGAACACGCCATCTCCACCGGAACCGCGAAAAAGCGGCAGAAGGCGCTGACACTGGTGACCGACCTGTTCATGGCCGGTTCCGGCCGCTACACCGACGAACAACTCGCCTTGTTCGACGACGTTCTGCTCAGCCTGACCTCGTCGATCGAGACCAAGGCGCGGGTGAAGCTCTCCAAGCGTCTGGCCAATGTCGCCGACGCGCCGATCAAGGTCGTGCGCTCGCTCGCCTTCGACGACGTGATCGAGGTCGCAGCGCCGGTGCTGAAATCCTCGCCGCGCCTCTCCGAGGAAGACCTCGTCGAGACAGCCCTGACCAAGAGCCAGGATCACCTGCATGCCATCACCCAGCGGCCGCAACTGAGCGAAGCCGTCACCGACGTGCTGGTCGAGCGCGGCGACCGCGAGGTCGTGCATTCGGTGGCGAAGAATTCCGGCGCCCGCTTCTCCGAGCAGGGCTTCGGCAAGCTGGTGGCGCGGGCGCGCGGCGACGACACCCTGGCGCGCTTTGTCGGCGCCCGCCGCGACATTCCGCGGCACCATTTCCTGAAGCTCCTGGAACACGCCTCCGCCTCCGTGCGGAGCAAGCTCGAAGCCGCGCATCCGGATGTCGCCGAGGCGATCCGCGAGGTGGTGTCGGAAATCTCCAGCCATATCAGCCAGGAAGTGCGCTCGTCCTCGCGCGAACACGCCAAGGCGAAACAGCGCGTGAAGCGGCTCTGCAAGACCAGCCAGTTCGGCGAATCCGACGTGCACGCCTTCGCACGCGCCAACAATTTCGAACAGACCGTGGTGGCGCTGTCGATGCTCGGGCCGTTCCCGATCGATCTCGTCGAACGGGCGCTGCTCGACGAAAGCCCGGACATGGTATTGATCCTGGCCAAGGCCGCGCGCTGCTACTGGTCGACCACCAAGGCGCTGCTGCAATTGCCGGCGGCCAATCGCGGCATGTCGTCGATGGACCTCGACCATGCGCAGGCGAATTTCGAGAAGCTGCAGGTCAATACCGCCAAGCAGGCGCTGGAATTCTACAACCTGCGCAGCAAGATGATGGCGGAGAAGGCGCCGTCGATCTCGCCGTCGATCGTGCAATATGCGGATGCGAGTTGAACCTTAGGTCTCACGTATTGAATCAATCCGCCTCATCCTGAGGAGCACTGCGAAGCAATGCGTCTTGAAGGATGGGGCGGCCTTGTCCTTCGAGACGGCGGCTTCGCCGCCTCCTCAGGATGAGGCCGATTTAGGTTTCGCGTCCTCAAATAATCGCGTGCCGGACCTTCGCCGATACCCACTCGCTCACCAGCACCGTCGCCAGGATGACCAGCAGGATCAGGCTGACCTGCGACCAGGCCAGCGTGTTGAGCGAGGCTTCCAGATTAAGCCCAATGCCGCCGGCGCCGACCAGGCCGACCACTGCGGATTCGCGGATGTTGATGTCCCAGCGGAACACGCTGATGCCGGCAAAGGCCGGCAGGATCTGCGGCACAATGCCGTAATTCATCACCTGCGCGGATGAGGCGCCGGTCGCCTGGATCGCCTCGACCTGGCGGTGGTCGATCTCCTCGATCGCCTCATAGAGCAGCTTGCCGACGAAGCCGACCGAGCGCAGCGCGATGGCGATGATGCCGGCGAAGACCCCGGGGCCCAGAATGGTCACCAGCACCAAGGCCCAGATCAGCGCATTGATCGAGCGCGAGGACACGATGATCAGGAGCGCGACGGGGCGCACGAGCGTGACGCTCGGCGTGGTGTTGCGGGCGGCCAGAAACGCGATCGGCACCGCGATGACGATGGCGAGCAATGTGCCGAGGGTGGCGATGCTCAGCGTATCCCAGAGCGGCCGCCACATCTCGTTCATGTAGGACCAGCGCGGCGGCACCATGCGGCTGCCGATATCGGCGGCCTGGTTCGGCGCGTCCCAGACGAAGGCCCAGATCGTGTCCTTGGTCATCACGTTCCAGCAGAACACGGCGAGGGCCACCAGCAGGAGCCAGCCGAACCAGCGCAGGAGATCCTGCCGGGGCGTGGTGCGCCGCCATTGCGGCGTGCCGTCGGCGGTGCGGGCCACCGGCATTACTGGATCCTCTGGCGGATAACGCTGGAGCCGTATTCGCAAAGCATGACGATGACGATGATCAGGATCAGGATGGCGGCGGCGCTGTCATATTCGTAGCGGTCGAGCGCGGTGTTCAGCGTCGCGCCGATGCCGCCGGCGCCGACAATGCCGACCACGGCGGATTCGCGGAAATTGATGTCGAGGCGATAGAGGCTGAGCCCGATCAGCCGCGGCATCACCTGCGGCTGCACGCCGTAATTGATCAGCTGAAGCCAGGACGCCCCGGTCGCGCGTACGGCTTCCGCCTGCCCGGCGTCGATATCCTCGATGTCTTCCGCAAGCAGCTTGGCGAGAAAGCCTATTGTCGCGAAGGAGAGCGTGAGAAAACCGGCCAGCGGTCCGAAGCCGACCATGGCCACGAACAGAATGGCGACGATCACCTCGTGCAGGGCGCGCGAGAGCGCGATGATGCCGCGGCAGGCGAGATACACCGGCGACGGCGCCATGTTGCGGGCGGCGCCGACGCCGATCGGCACCGAGATGAGGATGCCCACCACCGTCGCGGTGACGGTCATGGTCAGGCTTTCCTGCATGCCGAGCGCGATGTCGCTCCAGCGCGTCACGAAATTCGGCTGCAGGAAGCCCGACAGCAGCCGCCCGGCCCGCGCCATGCCCTCGGCGACGCGCGCCCAATTCACGTCGACGGAATTCACCGCCAGCACGAGATAGAGAATTGCGCCGCCATAGATCGCCCAGCGCCAGAGCGGACTGGCGATGAAAGGCGGGCGGCGCCAGGTATCGGGATAGATTTTTCCGGACGCCACGATGTCGGTCATCACAACCTCACACCTCCTCCGTTCGTCCCCGTGAAAGCGCGGACCCAGAGCCAAAAAACACTGGATTCCCGCTTGCGCTGGAATGAACGGAGTATGTGGCGTTCGCTTCGATTCAAGCGAGACATGCGCTAACCCACGGCCGCTAGCGGCGTGCGCGATTCCACGTCATGGGACTCGTCGTCGTCCTCGCGCTTGCTCGCGCGCGTCCAGTCCTCCTCGCCGTAGATGCGGGTGAGCACCTCGGGCGTGAGCCCGTCGGCGGGGCCGTCATAGACGATGACACCCGCGCGCAAGCCGACGATGCGCTTGAGGAACATCTGCGCCAGCGACACATCGTGGATGTTGACCACGGCGGCGAGATGGCGCTCGGCGCAGATTTCGCAGATCAGCCGCATGATCTGGCGCGAGGTTTTCGGGTCGAGGCTGGCGGTCGGCTCATCCACCAGCAGCAGATCAGGGTTTTGTTGCAGCGCGCGGGCGATGCCGACGCGCTGACGCTGGCCGCCGGACAATGCGTCGGCGCGCTTGTCGACATGATCCATGAGGCCAACGCGGTCGAGCGTGGCGAAGGCGTTGCGGATATCCTGCGGCGGAAAGCGGCGCAGGAAGCTGCGCCAGAACGGCACATAACCGAGCCGCCCGGACAGCACGTTCTCCATCACCGTGAGCCGTTCCACCAGCGCATATTCCTGGAAGATCATGCCCATGCGGCGCCGCATGCGCCGCAGGTCATGGCGCCCGAGGCGGGTTACCTCTTCCTCATTGAGGAAAATCTGCCCCGCGCTCGGCTCCACCAGACGGTTGATGCAGCGGATCAGGGTCGACTTGCCGGCGCCGGAGGGGCCGATCAGGCCGATCACTTCTCCGGCGGGAACGTCAAGATCGACGCCGTTCAACGCCACGTCACCTGTGCGGTAACGCTTGCTCAGTCCCCTGATCCTGAGCATCGAGCGTCAGCCCTTGCAGTCGTATTTGACGCCCATCGCCTGATCGACCTCGCGCACCGCCTGCCAATGCTCCTTGTAGGTGATCGGCAGGAACTTCTCCATCGGCGGGGTCGTCTTGCCGAATTCCTTCTGCAATTCCGAGCCCTGCCAAGGATAGGTGAAGAAGGCTTCCTTCACCTTGGCGGCGAGTTCCGGTTTCAGGTTGTAGACATGGCCGTAGCCGGTGGTCGGGAAGGTCTTCGACTTGTAGATGGTGACAATCTGCTCCTTCTTCACCACGCCGCGCTCGATGATGCGGTGCATCACCTCATTGGCGATGGCCGCGGCCGGATAATCCTTGTTGGCGACGCCGATCACCGAATTGTCGTGCTTGCCGGAGAAGACCGGCTCGTAATCCTTGCCGGCCTCGAGCCCATAATTCTGTTTCAGCAAGGCGGACGGCGCGCGGTAGCCCGAATTCGAGGTCTGCGAGGTGAAGGCCATCTTCTTGCCCTTGATGTCCTCGATCTTAGCAACCCCGCTGCCGGGATAGGTGATGATCTCCATCTCGTAGCCGAATTGTCCGTCCTTGGAGGACATCAGCGCGAACGGCACGAAGCCCGCGCAATTGACCGCCAGCGGATTGGAGCCGGTATTGAAGCCGGCGACGTGCAGGCGGCCGGCGCGCATCGCCTCGAGCTGCGCCGAATTCGACTGCACCGGGAAGAATTGCACCTTCTTGCCGGTCACCTTCTCCATGTGGCGGAGAAAGCCGTCCCAGACCTTGGCATAGACGGAGGGGTCCTCGACCGGGGTATAGGCGAAGACCAGCGTGGCCGGATCGACCCATTGCTTGGGATCCTTGGGCGCGTCGGCGACCATGTCGCCGTCGGCGTCGGTAAAGCGGGCGTCCATCGCGGCGGCCGGTTGCGGCGAGAGCGCCAGCAGGGCCGCAGCGAAAAAACCGGTCAGGCAGGTGAAGCGTGCCTTGCAAGGCATTGTCTGATCTCCCCAAATCGTTCGTTCGGCGACCGCCAGCGGCCGCCGGGATGGAAAGCGAGTTCCATCCTACGGGAATGATAACAGGTTTATGAAAGCCGGACAGAGGGGCGGCAGGGGCGCGAAGGAGGAGCAATCAGAAAAAAGTCTTACCCTTCAGCGGATGCGGCTAGGCCGCCGGCACGTTGTGCACCCGGATGCCGACCGCCAAGGTCGAAACGGTGCTGCCGCGATTGACTTTCACCTGCACGGTGTCGGGGGCGATGACGACATAGCGCGCGACGATGCGCAGGATTTCCTCGCGCAGCACCGCAATCAGGTCGGTCTGGTTGATCAGGCTGCGCTCGTACTGGAGCAGAATCTCCAGCCGCTCGCGCGCCACCGGCGCCGAGCGGCGAGGCTTCAGCCAGCTGAGAAAATTCATGCCGCTCTCCGTCCGAAAAGCCGGTCGAAAAACCCCTTCTTGCTGCTCGGAACAATGACTTCCACGTCTTCCCCGTTCAGCCGCTGTGCGGCGTTCCAGTAGGCGCGGCCGGGCTCGCTAGTCGGCGCACAGAGCGTGACCGGCGAACCAAGATTGGACGCCCGCAGCACATGCTCGCTTTCGGGAATGATCCCCAGCAGCGGGATCGACAGGATCTCCACGATATCGTCGACATTCAGCATCTCGCCGCGGGCGGCGCGGGCCGGATCATAGCGTGTGATCAGGAGATCCTTTTCCACCCGTTCGCCCCGCTCCGCCTTCAGCGTCTTGGAATCAAGCAGCCCGATGATGCGATCCGAATCACGCACCGACGAGACTTCGGGATTGGTCACGATAATCGCGGCATCAGCATGGCGCATCGCCAGCACCGCCCCCCGCTCGATACCGGCCGGGCTGTCGCAGATGATCCAGTCATAGTCCTGCCGCAGCTGGGAAATGACCAGCCCCACCCCCTCCTCGGTCAGCGCGTCCTTGTCGCGGGTCTGCGAGGCCGGGAGCAGCCAGAGATTTTCGATGCGCTTGTCGCGGATCAGCGCCTGCGGCAGCTTGGCGACACCCTGGATGACGGTAATCAGATCGTAGACGACGCGCCGCTCCGCCCCCATCACCAGATCGAGATTGCGCAGGCCGACATCGAAGTCGACCACCACGACACTTTGACCGCCCTGCGCCAGCGCCGCGCCCAGGGCCGCTGTGGTCGTCGTCTTGCCGACGCCGCCCTTGCCGGAGGTCACCACCACAACCTTACCCATTTCAGTACCCTCCAATTTGGCGCGTTGTCATGGCCGCGCCGCGATCCGCATCATCGTTCCTTCGAGCCAGGCCTGGATTGCCCGTCCATGCAGCGACGGATCGATATGCTCGGCGGTCAGGAAATACCCGTCGATCGCCAGCAGTTCCGGTTCCGCCTTGCTGCAGAAGATCCGCGCATGCTTGTTGCCGTCGCAGCCGGCCATCGCGCGGCCGCGGATCGCGCCATAGACATGGATCGATCCGCCGGCGACGACTTCCGCGCCCGACGCAATCGAACCGATCACCGTCACGTCGCCATTGAGGAACTCGATCGTCTGGCCGGAGCGCACCGGGTCGTTCAGCAGCAGCGCCGTCGGCTGCACTTCCGGCACCGGCGCGAAAGGCAGCTTGCGTTGCGGCGGCGGCGGGGCGTCGAGCACGTCATCGCTCGCCGGGCGTCCGCCCTTGAGCAGCGGCGGCAGCCCCGGACCGAGCAACGCCGCGTCAGCGCCTTCGATCCCCATGATGCGGATATCGCGCCGCTCCAGCTCCGCGACCAATTGGGCAATGCCGGCGCGGTCGAGCTCCACACCGGCGAGATCGAGCACCACGGGCCGCCCGACGAAAAAGCCGGCGGAATTGCGAATCCAGTTGTCGAGCTCTAGCAGCCAGTCGGCGATCTGCTCTTCCGGCGCCAGCGCAAAAGCCATGAAGGAGCGCGCTTTGAACCGCATGGCCTTAGGGCGCACGCCGGATATCGCGGCCTTCGCGTTTCTCATGTCCCTCTCCGCCTCCGCCCGCAACTCTGCGCAGCGTTCGCTCTCCACCGGTAAAAGTGATTCGCGCTCTGATCGAGGCCGACTCTAAGCGGTCTGTGGCGAATTTTGAGCGGAACGGTAGCCTTATCCCCTGCAAGCAGAGGTGGCCTGACAGATTCATGCGCGCTGTTGCGAATGTGCCGTGCGCGCGACTCTTCCGGCCATCGATTCATGCACCGGTTGAGCCGGATGACAGGCCGGTTTACCGGATGCAAACGCCTGACGTGTTAATGTGCGGGATGAGGCACGGCGAAACTTCCGCGTGAGGCCGTTCAGGTAACGGATTCATGGCCTGAGGCCCCTTTCCAAAGATCCGGCGCAAAGCGCTCAAATCCCAGCATTTTTCGGCAACGCGCTTCGCAATCTCCGTTCGCCCCCGTGCCGGCGGGGACCCAGAGTCAGAAAACGCTGGATTCCCGCTTCCGCGCGAATGAACGGAGTATGTGGCTAAGGCTTCAATGAATCTCCGGCTCAGGTATCGCAGCACCTGCCTGCAGATAGTCGAAGTCGCAGCCCTCGTCCGCCTGGCCGATATGCTGGGAGAACATCGCGCCATAGCCGCGCTCGTAATGCGGCGGCCGCGGCCTCCAGGCGGCCTTGCGCCGCGCCATCTCCTCCTCGCTCACATGCAGATGGATCGAGCGCGCGGCGACATCGACCTCGATCTCGTCGCCGGTCTGCACGAAAGCGAACGGACCGCCGACATAGCTTTCCGGCGCGACGTGCAGAATGCAGGCGCCGTAGCTCGTGCCGCTCATGCGCGCATCGGAAATGCGCAGCATGTCGCGCACGCCGGCCTTCACGAGCTTGCGGGGAATCGGCAGCATGCCCCATTCCGGCATGCCGGGTCCGCCCTTCGGTCCGGCATTCTTCAATACCAGCACGTGGTCGGGCGTGACATCGAGGTCGTCGCGCTCGATCTCGCGCGCCATGTGGTTGTAGTCCTCGAAGGCGAGCACCTTGCCGCGATGCTTGTTGAAGCGCTGCTCGGCCGCCGACGGTTTCATCACGCAACCGCGCGGCGCGATATTGCCTCTGAGCACCGCGGTCGCGCCTCCCGCATAAATCGGGCTCGAGAGCGGATGGATCACCTCCGGCAGCCAGGTCTTTGCCGTCGCAATGTTCTCGCCGATGGTCTTGCCGTTCACGGTCATGCAGTCGAGATCGAGCAGATCGCGCATCTCCGCCATGAGCGCGCGCAGACCGCCGGCATAGTAGAAATCTTCCATCAGGTATTTCCCTGACGGGGTGATGTTGGCGATCACCGGCACCTGCCGGGAAATGTCGTCGAAGCGCTGCATGTCGAGCGCGATGCCGGCCCGCCGCGCCATCGCCACCACATGGATGATGGCGTTGGTCGAGCCGCCGAGCGCCATGTGCACGCGGATGGCGTTATCGAAAGCTTCGGGAGAGAGAATTTTGTCCGGCGTCAGGTCTTCCCACACCATCTCGACGATGCGGCGGCCGGCGGCGGCATTCATGCGCGGATGGCTGGCATCGGCGGCTGGGATCGACGAGGAGCCGGGCAAGGCGAAACCCATCGCTTCGGCGATCGACATCATCGTCGCCGCCGTGCCCATCACCATGCAGGTGCCGAACGAGCGCGCGATGCCGCCTTCGATCTCGTCCCAGTCCGCCTCGGAGATGTTGCCGGCGCGTTTCTCGTCCCAGTATTTCCAGGCGTCGGAGCCGGAGCCGAGCTGGCGGCCGCGCCAGTTGCCGCGCAGCATCGGACCGGCCGGCACATAGATCGCCGGAATGCCCATGCTGATCGCGCCCATGATCAGGGCCGGCGTGGTCTTGTCGCAGCCGCCCATGAGCACCGCGCCGTCGATGGGATGGCTGCGCAGCAGTTCCTCGGTCTCCATCGCCAGGAAGTTGCGGTAGAGCATCGTCGTCGGCTTCACGAAGGGCTCGGCGAGCGACATCGCCGGCAATTCCACTGGGAAACCGCCGGCCTGCAGAATGCCGCGTTTGACGTCCTCGGCCCGCGCGCGCAGATGCGCGTGGCAAGCGTTGATGTCGCTCCAGGTATTGACGATGGCGATGACCGGCTTGCCGTCCCAGTCGGCCTTGTCATAGCCGAACTGGCGCAGCCGCGAGCGGTGACCGAAGGAGCGCAGATCCTGCACGCCAAGCCAGCGATGGCTGCGCAACTCGTTCGCGGTCTTGCGTGGGGTCATGACGCTTCACTCTCCTTCGGCGGTGGCGCCTTCGAATATCCGGCGGCGCGCGTTCTCGATATGCCGTTCCATGACGAGGCGGGCGCGGGGCGCATCGCGCGCCTCGATCGCGGCCAGGATGGCGCTGTGTTCGTCCTGCACCAGCCGCAGGCGCTCGGCCGGGCGCAGCAGCGACAGGTTGCGCGTCAGGTTCATGCCGAAGGCGATATGCGGCTGCAGCGAGGCTTGCGCCGAGACGTGATAGCTGTTGTGGGTCGCTTTCGCGACCGCCATATGGAAGCGCTCGTCGGCCTCCACGCCCAGCCGCCCCTCGCGGATGCAGGCCTCGAGCTCACCGAAGGCCCGCTTCATGTCGGCGAGATCCTCCGCCTCCCAGCGCAGGGCCGCGAGCGCGGCCGCCGCCCCTTCGAGGCCGGCGCGGAATTCGAAACAGCGCTGGATGTCGGCGATGGAACCGAAGGGCACGAAGCGCAGCACCGCTGCGTCCGGCCGCTGCCGCACATAGCTGCCCGAGCCTTGCCGCGAGACGATGATTCCGTCGTCGCGCAGCCGCGCCAAGGCCTCCCGCAGCACCGGCCGCGACGCGCCGAACCTGCGCGCCAGCTCCGTTTCGGAGGGCAGCCGTGCATTCACCGCAAACTCGCCGGACACGATCATTTCAACGATCTGGTGATAGATGCTGGCACTCAGTCTGGCTTCGGTCGAGCCTGCAAGCGGCGCGGGCCTTTCGAGGCCCATGAGAGACCTCCGTTAACTAGCCTTTTTCGCACGCCAGCGCGAAAATTCCTCGCGCGCCTCCGGCGCCGGCGGATACAGGCCGAAGATCGAGCGGCCTTCCTCCACCTTCTCCTGCACGAAATCCTCGAACATCGATTGCTCGAAGGCTTCCTCGGCGACCTCCTCGGCAATGTGCTGCGGAATCACCGCCACGCCCTCCCCGTCTCCCACCAGGATATCGCCGGGATAGACCGGCACCTCGCCGCAGCCGATTGGCACATTCAGATCGACCGCGTGATGCCTGATCAGATTCGTCGGCGCGGCGGGCGCCGCATGATAGGCGGGAAAGGCAAGCTGCGCGATGTCAGGAGTATCGCGGAAGCCGCCGTCGGTGACGATGCCGGCCGCGCCGCGCTTCCACAGCCGCGTCACCAGAATGCCGCCGGCAGACGCCGCGGACGGGTTGCCGCGGCTGTCGATGACGAAGACATGGCCGGGCGGGCAATCCTCCACGCCCTTGCGCTGCGGATGGCTGCGGTCCTCGAACACGCCAAGATGGTCGAGGTCTTCGCGCGCGGGGATGTAGCGCAGCGTATAGGCGGGGCCGACCATGCGCGGCGCCTGCGGATTGATGCGGTGGATGCCGCGGATGAAAGTGTTGCGGAAGCCGCGCTTGAACAGGACCGTGGTCAGCGTCGCCACCGACACTGCTGCCAGCCGCGCCTTCGTCTTTTCCTGGAGCGCCATCGAATTCCCCCACCGCTTCAACGAGATAGAACGCAAATGCCGGCTTGTATAGGGTCGTCACAACTTGTCAAGATTTGTAAATAACAAAAATTTCCGCTACCGGATGCGCGGGACACAAACGCCAAGCCGCTGCAAACGGCAATCCCGGTGCCGGGCGGCCCGATCAGGGAGGACAGATCATGCGGAAAACCGCGACTAAACTGATGTTCGCCGCCATGGCCGCCTTTGCGCCGCTTGTCGGCGGGGACGCCCGCGCGCAGGAGGCCTGGCCGGCCCGGCAGGTCACGATCATCGTGCCGTTCACCGCCGGCGGCACCACTGACATGTTCGCGCGTATCTTTGCGAACGCGATGCAGGCGAAGACCGGCACGCCCTTCGTTGTGGAAAACCGCGGCGGCGCCGGCGGCAATATCGGCGCTGCGGCAGCGGCGCGCGCCGCAAAGGACGGCTACACGCTTCTCGTCGGCACGGTGTCCACGCACGCGATCAATCCCTTCATCTACAAGAACCTGCCGCACGACACCGAGAAGGATTTCCAGCCGGTGTCGCTGATCGCGCGCCTGCCCAATCTGCTCGTGGTGAATCCAAAGATTCCGGCCAAGTCGGTCGCGGAACTCGTCGACTATCTGAAGAAGAATCCCGGCCAGCTCGCCTACGGCTCCTCGGGCGTCGGCACCTCGATCCATCTCGCCGCCGAATTATTCCAGATCCGCACCGGCACCGACATGCGGCATGTCCCCTATCGCAGCTCCGGCGAGATCATGAACAGCCTGCTCGGCGGCCATATCGATCTGGCCTTCGACAACATGACGCTGGCCTGGCCGCAGGCAAAGTCGGGGGCGCTGCGGCCGCTCGCCGTGTCCTCGCCGGAGCGCAGCGCGATTGCGCCGGAGGTGCCGACGGTCGCCGAAACGCTGTCCGGCTTCGACGCTACCTCCTGGCACGGGCTGTTCGTGCCCGCGGGCACGCCGCAGCCCATCGTCGACCGCCTGGCGGCGGAGGTGAAGGCAGTCTTCACCTCGCCGGAGGTGCAGAAATCGCTTTCCGAAGTCGGCGCCGTGCCCTCGCCGATGACGCCGGAACAATTCACGGCCTTCATTGCGGCCGAACGCAAGAAATGGCAGGAGGTCGTGAAGGCGGCCAACGTGCAGCCGAACTGACGGGCTTCGTCGTTGGTATCTCCGCCGGCGCGGACAGCCGCGCCGGCGCTCCGCATTCAGGACGTCTTCGGCACGACGGCCGCCCTGCGCGCCGCCAACTGTGACATCACGACCAGCACGGCCAGCGCCGCACCGATGATGTCGGTGACGAGCCCCGGGTCGATCAGCAGCAATCCCGCCGCAACCAGAACCGCGCGTTGCCACAGCGACGCGCGAGTAACGAAATAGCCGTGCAAGCCGGCGGCGAACAGCAGGATGCCGGCCGAGGCGGTGAAGAAGGCCTGGATGATGGCGGGCCAACTCCCAATCATCATCAGCGCCGGCTCGTAGACGCACATGAACGGCACGATGAACCCCGCAGCGCCGATCTTCACGGCCGCCCAGCCGCTTTTCCAGAGATCAGCCTTGGCGATGCCCGCCGCGGCAAACACGGCCAGCGCCACCGGCGGGGTGATCGCGGAGAGAACCGCGAAATAGAGCGCGAACATGTGCGCGGCGGGCGCGATCACGCCGAGCTTGACGATCGCCGGCACCAGCAGCGCGGTCATGATGATGTAGGCCGGCGTCGTCGGCATGCCCATGCCGAGCACGATACCGGCGATCATGGTGAGCACGAGCGCGAGGATGAGCGTATCCTTGGACAGCCCGACGACGAATTGGGTGAACACGATGCCGAGACCGGACAACGTCACCACGCCGATCACGATGCCGGCGCAGGCGCAGGCCAGCGCGACGGGGATCGCATTGCGGGCGCCATCGACGAAGGCCTCGATGACGTTCGGCAGGTTGACATAGTGACGGGTCGACTTGCGCAGGAAGGCGACCGGGAAACAGGCGAGCGTGCCGACCAGCGCCGCCATCGGCGCACTGTAGCCGGAATACATGACGAACAGGATGAGCAGGATCGGAATGAACAGATGCCCGCGCACGCGCAGCACTTCGCCGAGACGCGGGAGCTCCGAGCGCGGCAGGCCGACCAGCCCGCGCCGCTTCGCCTCGAAATGCACGGCGGCGAAACAGGCGACGTAATAGAGGATGGCGGGAATGATCGCCCAGATCACCACCTGCGCATAGGACACGGCGAGGAACTCCGCCATCACGAAGGCGGCGGCGCCCATGATCGGCGGCATGATCTGGCCGCCGGTTGAGGCGGTTGCTTCCACGCCGGCCGCGAAATGCGGCGGGAAGCCTGAACGCTTCATCAGCGGAATCGAGATCGGTCCGTCCACCATCACATTGGCGACGGCGCTGCCGGAAATCGTGCCGAACAGGCTGGACGACACGACCGACACCTTGCCCGGGCCGCCGGCGGTGTGGCCGGTCAGGCTCATGGCGAAATCCATGAACAATTGCCCGGTGCCGGTGCGTTCCATGAAGCTGCCGAACAGCACGAAGATCAGCACATAAGAAGCGGAGACGGAGAGCGGAATGCCGAAAATGCCCTCCGTGGTCATGAACAGCTGGTCGAGCAGCCGCATCCATTCCAGCTTGGCGACGAGCAGGCCGTAAAGCAGAAACACGATCGCGGTGAGCGGCAGCGCCAGTCCGATCACCCGCCGCGTCGCCTCCAGCACCACCAGCGTCAGGATCACGCCGAGCGCGATGTCGGCGGGGAACAGATCGTCGATGTAGAAAATGCGGGTGACGATATACTCGTAATTGGCGAACAGGTAGACGATGGGGGCCGCGCCCAGCACCAGCAGCGCGTAATCGAGCGCCGTGGGCGTCGGCGACGGCCCGCCGGTGATGCGGAAAATCAGGAACGTGAGAACGATAGCGAACAGAAGATGCGTGGCGCGGAACAGGATCGCCTCCGGCGTGCCGAAGACGATCGCCCACATGTGATAGAATGCCATCGCGATCGCGATCGCCGTGACCGCGTAGCGCACGATGCCCGCATAGCTCCAGTCGATTTTCATCGGCGTCCCCTCACGCTCGCCGCAAAAACAAAGAGGCCGGCGCACAACGCCGGCCTCGATTCGTCAGCTCACATCTGGACGCCGGCTTCCTTGTAGAATTTCGCCGCGCCGGGATGGAACGGCACGCCGATGTCTTCGGCCATGGCCTTCGGCGTCAGACCGGAGATGGACTTGTTGACCGCCGCCATCGAAGAGATATTCGCCGCCATTGTCTTGGTCATGGCGTAGACCATGTCTTCCGGCAGCTTGCAGGATGCGACAATGTGGGTCGCATAGCCGATCACCTGCACATCCTTGTCCTGCTTCGGATAGGTGCCTTTCGGCACCGTGACCAGCGTATAGCCGGGGTTGATCTTCTTCATTTCACCCAGCATGTCGGAGAGGTCGAGCAGCTTGATGTCGCGCGCCGCCGCGAGATCCATCACCGCGCCCGAGGGGATGGTGGTGCCGAGCGTGAAGGCCACCGCATTGCCGTCCTGCATCTGCGTGACGGAGTCGGTGTAGGAGACAAAACTCATCTTCACGTCGTTGTAGGTCAGCCCCGCCACTTTCAGCATGTGACCGGTGATCAGTTCCCCGGTATTGCCGCGCTGCTGGGTGGTGACGCCTTTGCCCTTCAGGTCCTTGACCGAATTGATGCCGGCGTCGGCGCGCACCACGACCTGGAAATATTGCGGATAGAGCGTCGCGACATTGCAGACATTGGCATGCGGCTTGGTGAAGGGCGCGTTGCCCTTGATCGCGTCCACTGTCGAGATCGAATTGCCGAAACCGACATCGGCCTTGCCCTCCTCGACGCCGCGCACATTGGCGATGCCGGCGCCGGGCAGCGCCTGCACCGACAGGTTGGGGACCGACTTTTCCCACATATCCTTGAGCTGGCCGCCGAGCGGAATCCAGACGCCGCCTTGCGGGCCTGTCATCATTTTCAGTTCGGCGGCGGGCGCCGTCGCCGCCCAGACGATGGCCAAGGTCACGCCAAGACCAAACGCTTTCGCTTGCAGTTTCATGAGCTTCTCTCCCTATGCCCCGGATGCCCGGAAGGCTTTTTGTTGCTGTTAACTGCAACGTTACGTGCGGCGCACCCCGCGCACAAGCGCCTCCTTCGCCACCGCAGAACCCGTAACCTACCGGTCGAAGACGGGCCGCGGCCATCCGCCTGTGTTGCGAATCAGCGAGCCCGTACCGTAAAAATGCAGGAATCTTGGCTTCTTGCCGGGTCGGGGCTGGATTGGGCAGGCAGCCGTCCGGTCATGAATGCCGGTCTTGGACAGAAGCGTTCCGGTGCGGCCGATCTCCTCGCGACATCCGCCCTGCCGGTCCCGCTTCGCAAAAGAAGTGCGGCGCCGAATGCTGATCCCTGCTGAGGAATGCCGCGCCGTGAGGACGGCCCGGTGAAGGATTCAAACCTCAACCTCAACGGGTTGACGTTTCTTGTCGCCGACCCCAGCGCCTATTTCTGCACGGTGATCCACGGCATCCTGCGCAGCTTCGGCGCCAGCAAGGTGCTGGAAACCCGCGACGCGCGCGGCGTGGTGCAAAACCTCACCGAACACCGCATCGACATCCTGCTGCTCGACGCCAATGTGCCGCCGATGGGCGGACTGAAACTGACCAAGACCATCCGCCGCAACGAGGCGAGCGAATACCGCACCGTGCCGATCCTGATCCTCACCAGCGATACGCGCGCGACGACCGTGAAGAATGCACGCGACTCCGGCGCCAACATGGTCGTGGCCAAGCCGCTGTCACCCTCGAGCCTCTACGACCGTCTCGCCTGGATCGCCTTCAATCCGCGCAACTTCATCGATTGCGAGACCTATTACGGCCCCGACCGCCGCTTCAAGATCGAGGGCTATCCGGGCGGCGTCGGCCGCCGCAAGGGCGACCTGCCGGTCGAGATCAGCGAGGATACCGGGCCGGCTCTGTCGCAGGACGAAATCGACAATCTCCTCAAATTCACACGCGGGTAACAAGAAACGTGAAGAAACGGATCGCCCATGGCTGACAACAACCCCGACGCAAAAGTCTTCCCGGTGGATTCCCGCTTCCAGCAGCTGGCGCGGCGGCCGGGCGGGATTCCGCGCGCGCAGGCAATCGAACGCGCGCAGGCCGGCATCGACGACATCAAGCAGACCTTCGGCGACTGGTTCGACAAGGAACTGGACGGCATCGTCGTCGCCCTGCCGCACGACGAGAAGGGCTATGCCAAGACCGGCGTCTGGCTGGACGTCGTGCTCATGCATTGCCGGCAATTGCGCGATGTCGGCACCACGATGGGCCATGAGCTCGTGACTTTCATCGCGGGCAATTTCTGCGAGGTGCTGGAAGCGATCAAGGCGGGCGCCGAGCCGAACCCGGAGCTGATTCAGCTTCACGTGGAAGCGTTGCGGATGTCCAAGCAGGAGAGATACAAGAGCACGACGCCAGCCGACTTCCCCGAGTTGAGCTCGGGTCTGCACAAGCTGTTGTCGCTGGCAAAGGCGGGAAGCGAGCCGCAAGGCGGGAGCTGAGCGCGCGCCGAGCCGCGCACGGACTAGAACTCCTCCTCGTCCACGAGTTCGGAGGCCAGCGTCGGCTTCGCCTGCAGGCGCCGCAACAGGCGCTGTTTCATGTCCTCGAGCAATATACCGCCGATCACATCCTGCTCGGTGACCGCATCCTGCGCCGGAACCGTGGTGGGGCTGGTCGCCGCGATATAGCGCAGCAAGGCGTCGCCGAGCGCGGAGAATTCCTGCGTGAGGCGGTCGAAATCCTGCAGCGCCACAATCAGGTCGAGGCTCGCCTGCTCGCGCTGCTGGATGACGAGATCGCTGACGCGGTTGGCGGTGTCCTCGAAGCGCGAGACGGTCTCGCGCAGCAGCCCCGCCAGCGCCGGCAGAAACGCATCCAGATCGACCGCGGACGGGTCGGTGTCACTTTGCGCCTTCTCGCCGCCCTCATAGAGCGAATCGAGCGGATGCGCGCGGAAACTCGTCACGACAGCTTTCCGATGACCTGTTCGATCTTCTCACGCAGGATGGCCGCGTTGAAAGGCTTGATCAGATAATTGTTCACACCGGCCTGCGCCGCCTTCACGACCAGTTCCTTGTCGCCGCGCCCGGTGAGCAGGATGAAAGGCAGCTTGCGGACGGCCTGATGACCGCGCACGGCGCGCAGGAATTCCAGTCCGTCCATTTCCGGCATGTTGTAGTCGGATATGATCAGGTCGAGCGGCTGCACGGTCGCCTTCTGGAAGCCTTCCTTGCCGTTCTCGGATTCATGGATGTGGCGGATGCCGAGTTCCTGCAGGGTCAGGCGCGTCATCTGCCGGACGCTGAACTGGTCATCGACCACCAGGACTTTCAGGGCTGCTGCCAAGGGCATTTGCGTCACTCCCGATAGCGTCGGCGCGCATTGCGCGGCGAATGAATGGTCTCCGGCGTCATGACATTCATGCCGCGGTTTTCTGCGTCATACGCGAGCCGGCTGCGCCGGCCAGCGTGTTGCTCATGGTCTCGCAGGCGAGATCGTAGATTTTCTCCGAATCGAGAATGAAGGCGACCCGCCCGTTGCCGAGAATGGTGGCGGCGGCGATGCCGGGCACCGTGCCGTAATTCTCCTCGATGCTCTTGATGACCACCTGCTGATGGCCGAGCAGATCGTCGACGGCGAGCCCAAGCTTTATGCCCTCGCCGGCCTCGATGATGATGACCACGCCGTCGCCGGAATTCAGCATCGAAGGCACGCCGAGCGCATCGCCCAGATGCACCATCGGCACGATTTCGCCGCGCAGATGCAGCGTGCCATGCGTTCCCAGGAGGTTGTGCACTTCCGACTGGCCGGGGCGCAGGCATTCCACGATAGCCGCCATCGGCAGCACGTAGGTTTCGGTGCCGACCCGCACCACCATCCCGTCCATCACCGCCAGCGTCAGCGGGAGGGTGAGCTGGATGACCATGCCCTTGCCGCGCTCGGATTTCAGGTTGATGCGGCCGCCGAGGTCCTGGATGTTCCGCCGCACCACGTCCATGCCGACGCCGCGGCCGGAAATGTCCGAGACCGTCTCTGCGGTCGAAAAGCCCGGCATGAAGATCAGATTGTTGATCTCGTCCTCTGTCAGCACCGCGTCTGCAGACACCAGCCCGCGCTCGCGCGCCTTCTTGAGTACACGTTCTGTATTGATTCCGGCGCCGTCATCCTTGATCTCGATCACAATACGGCCGCCACGATGCTCGGCGCTGAGAATGATCGTGCCTTCCTCCGGCTTGCCGGCGGCGACGCGCACATCCGGCGTCTCGATGCCGTGGTCGGCGGAATTGCGGATGATGTGGGTGAGCGGATCGCTGAGCCGTTCGATGATGGTCTTGTCGACCTCGGTCGTCTCGCCGCGCATTTCCAGCGTGATGTTCTTGCCGGTCTTGGAGGACAATTCGCGCACCAGGCGCGGCATGCGCTGGAACACCGATTTCACCGGCTGCGCGCGCATGGACATGACGCTGTCCTTCAGTTCGCGCGTGTGATGCGTCACCTCTTCCAGAATCTGCGACATGCGCGCGGACATCGCCTCCGGCAGATCCTGCACCACCTGCCCCAGCATGGCCTGTGCGATCACCAGTTCGCCGACCATGTTGACCACGCGGTCGACCTTATCGAGATCGACGCGGATGGTGGTGGCGGCTGCTGCGGCCGGCGCCGCCGGCGCCTTGCCGCCCTCGCCGCCGGCTTTTTCTGCGGCCGGCGCGGGTTTCTCGGCGGGCGTGTCGGGCCTCGCGTCCGGCATTGCGGCGACCGGCGCGGCCTCCGGCATCGGCGCGTCGGGAACGAGTTGCGGCGCCGCTTCATCCAGCGCCGGCAGCGGCGCGGGCGCCGCCTCGATTTCCTCGATCTCCAGTTCGCAATCGCCGGCGACGAATTCGAAAATCTCCTCGATCTCGGCGCGGCTTGCGGTGGTGCGCAAGGTGCCGGTCCAGCCGAGATAGGGGAAATCCGGCTCCATCTCGGTCAGCGGCGGCAAATTGCCCACCTCGGCCACAAGCTCGAGTTCCCCGCGCGCGCGCAATTCGCGCAGGATGAACAAAGGCTCGTTCGCCTTTTTCAGCATGTCCTGCTTGGGCCGGAAGGTGATGGCAAAGGTGTTTCCCGCATCCGCCTCGTCATCCGCGTCGAAACGCACCGGCACGAAATCGATGCCGTCGAAATCGGCCATCTCGCCGGCGTCATCGCCTTCCGAGCCGTCCTTCCCGATCAACCGCTCCAGCGCGTGGCGGCAATCGTCGCCGAAGCCCGGCTCGGGCGCCTGGCCCGAGCGTGCCAGCGTCACCAGATCGGACAGGATGTCATTGGCGTTGAACAGGACATCGATCACCTCGGGACTGGCGTCAAGATCGCCGCGCCGCACCGCATCCAGCACGGTCTCCAGAACGTGAGCGAAACCGATCAAATTGTCGAAGCCGAAGACGCCGGCGCCGCCCTTGATCGAATGCACCGCGCGAAACAGCGCGTGAACCGTGTCCTCCGACCCGCGCTCCTCGCGCATGTCGGTCAGGCCCAGCTCGAGCTCCTGCAGCAGCTCGCTGCATTCCTCAAAGAAGGTATTCTTCAGTTCTGCCAGGCTGGACATCGGTTCATTTCCTCGATCGGCGCAATCACTTTGCGGTATCGGTATCCATCATTGTTCGGTCAGGGAGATACTTTACGGATGGTCTGCACAAGACGCTCGGGGTCGAACGGCTTGACCATCCAGCCGGTCGCGCCCGCCTCGCGCGCGATGCTGCGCTTGTCGGTGTCGCTTTCGGTGGTGAGCACCAGGATCGGCAGCGTCTTGTTCGCCGGATCCTTGCGCAACTGGCGGATGACCTCGTAGCCGTCCATCTTCGGCATGTTGATGTCGGTGATGACGACATCGACGCGTTCGCCAGCCTTGAGCACATTCACGCCGTCCTCGCCGTCGACGGCCTGGATCACGTCGTAGCCGGCATCGCTGAGCGTCAGCATCAGCATGTCGCGCATGGTCTTGGAGTCATCGATGGTCAGGATTCGCTTGGCCATGGCAGATCCATTGGTTTGCTCGCTGTCTGCGGTATCGGGTGTCTCGCTGGCTGCAGGCTCCGCAGCCTCGATCGCCGCGGTGTCCGCTGCCCCGCTGGCGACGGGCGTGGCGGCGTCTTGCAGAGCTTTTTCCAGCGCGGCGATCTCCGGCATGTCCGACCCGGACATCGGGGCTGCGACCGCTTCGCCGGACCGCTCCGCATAATCTTCCCAGTTCAGCCCTAGGTCGGCGAAAGCGCTGTCGAAGGCCTGCGAGGCATTGTGGATCTGAACATGATGCGATTTGGCGGCGGCCAGGATGAGCTGGATGCACGGCGTCGTCAGCGTCTCGACCGCCGAGGCATCGAGTTGCAGCGACTGGCTGGCATGCAGCTTTTCGATCAGGTTGGCCTGGAATCCTTCGGCCGCTGCGAAATCGAGCACCGGCGGCAAGGCGAAGGAGGCGACTAGGGTCTGGGCTTGCATCGTCGTCCTACCTGTGCGCGGCCAGAGCCGGCTTGCCGGCGGCCTGTCCGGGTTTGTCCTGGCAGGCGGCGAGGATCGCGTCGGGAATGTCGTTCAATGAATATTGCCGCTGCACCGCGCCGCGCTCGAAGGCGACGCGCGGCATGCCGTAGATCAGCGAGGACGCCTCATCCTGTCCGATGGTGGTGGCCCCGGCCTGGCGCAGCTGGACCATGCCTTCCGAACCGTCTTTGCCCATGCCGGTGAGGATCACCCCGACGATGTCGGGACCGGCCACCTGTGCGGCGGAACGGAACAGCACGTCCACCGACGGCCGATGCCCGGACACCGGCGGGTCGTCGGTCAGCCGGCACACGAACTTTCCGCCGCTCTTGGCGAGCTCAAGATGGCGGGCGCCCGGCGCGATATAGACGTGGCCCTGCTCCACCACATCGCCGTGGCAGGCCTCGGTCACCGTCATCGCGCATTCGCTGTTCAGACGTCGCGCGAAGGAGGCGGTGAAGCGTTCCGGCATGTGCTGGGTGATCAGGATCGGCGGACAATTCGACGGCAACTGCACCAGTACCGCCTTCAGCGCCTCCACACCGCCGGTCGAGGCGCCGATAGTCACGATCTTCTTCGTGGATATGTTGCTCGCCATCACCTTCGGCTTCGGCGGCTTCTGCTCGATGTGGCGGGCGCGGACGCGCACGCGGGCGGCGGTCTTGACCTTGCTCTGCAATTCGCCGGCGAGCTCGGTCATTACCGTGCCGATATCCTTGGTCGGCTTGGCGATGAAATCGATGGCGCCGATCTCAAGCGCCTCCAGCGTCACTTCGGCGCCGGCCTGCGTCAGCGTCGAGATCATGACAACCGGCATCGGCCGCAGCGTCATGATCTTGCGCAGGAAGGTCACGCCGTCCATGCGGGGCATCTCGACGTCGAGCGTGATGACATCGGGATTGAGCGCCTTGATCATGTCGCGGGCCTCGATCGGATCGGCAGCGGCGCCGACGACCTCGATCTCCGGATCGGCCGAGAGGCAAGAGGTCAACAACTGACGCATCAGCGCAGAGTCGTCGACGATCAGGACACGGACTTTTGAGTGGCTTGACGTCATTTTCAGTCCCCGAACAGTTCGATGTCACCGGCCGTCGGCTTGGCCGACAGGCGGCTGGCGTAAGTCTTTTCCTCGCGCGCAATGAGCGCGGACTCGTTGACCTGCAGCAGCCGGCGCACGACGCGGCCGGTCGACGGGTAATACTGGATGCGGCGCGGATGCATGCCGCACAGATCCTGCGCGGCGCAGGGAATTCCTTCGCTGGCGAGAAATTTCAGGACGAATTCCGCGTTCTTGGTGCCGATCTGGGTCGAGGAATCGATGACGTTGCCGCCGCCGAAGACCTTCACTTCCATGCGCTCGCGCGGACATCCCATCTTGATCAGCTCGTTGATCAGCTTCTCCATCGCGAAATTTCCGTAGCGCGTGGATTCTCCTTCCCAGCTTCCGCCATCGCCCATCGGCAGCATGAAGTGGTTCATGCCGCCGATGCCGGTTTTCGGATCGCGGATGCAGGCGGAAACGCAGGAGCCGAGAACGGTGACCAGCACCTCGTCGGGCTTCGAGGTCACGTAGAATTCGCCGGGAAACACCTTCACCAGCCAGGCGGAATTGGCGGTGTCGTAGAAGCGGTGCCGCGAGGTAGCGATGTTGTCGACGGAGGGCTCGGCGAGTGCGCTCAGCGTGGCCATCAAACTCTCCGGTAGACCGTGCGGCCGATGAGCTCGAGACCAGGATGGGCGCCGAGCAGCGATTCGGAATGACCGATATAGAGCCAGCCGCCCAGCCTGATCATCTGCGTATAGCGTTCGATCAGCCGCGCCTTGGTCTGCGCGTCGAAATAGATCATCACGTTGCGGCAGAAGATGGCGTCGAACGGCCCCTTGAAGGGCCAGGGATGGTCCATGAGATTGAGCCGGCGAAAGGCGATCATCGACCGCAGATCGTCGTGCATCACCATGAACTCGGACGTCTTGTCCTTGTTCTTGTGCTGGACGAGATTCCGGTAAGGCTCCGGAATCTCTTCCATCATCTTGGCGGGATATTCGCCCTTCGCGCCCCGCGCCAGGACATCGGTGTCGATATCGGTCGCGAGGATTCTGATGTCGCGCCTGGCGCAATCGGGAATCTCCCGCTTGAGCACCATCGCGATCGTGTAAGGCTCTTCGCCGCTGGAACAGCCCGCCGACCAGATGCGCAACCGGCCGGCCGTACCGGCCTTGATCGCCTGCGCATAGGGCATCGCGACGTGCGAGCGCAGATGATCGAAGTGATGCGGTTCGCGAAACAGCTTGGTGTGGTTGGTGGAGATGCTGTTGATGAAGCGTTCGAGCTCGGCCTCGCCGTCCGGCCCTTCCAGATATTCGCGATAGTCGCTGAACGCCGATAGCTTCAACGCGCGCAGACGGCGCGAAAGGCGGCCGTAGAGGAGATTGCGCTTGGAATCGGACAGCGTGATGCCGGTGCGCTCCTTGGCGATGCGCGCCAGCACATGAAAATCCGCATCGGAGAATTCGTATTCGCGGCGCGGCTCTTCGAGCGCCAGTCCCGCATCCTGTTTCGCAAGAGCAGACGATTTCTGCATGGTCAGAACGCCCTCCGAAACCAGGCGGGGGCAATCGCGCCGGCAGCGGCGGAACATTCGACAGCGATTTTCATCAGACCGGGGAACATGCAGAAATCCTGATCGTCACCAAATCGATACACGCACCACAGCCCCGTCAACCCGGGTTACAGGACGCAGCCCTCCGAACTCAAAGTCCGCACACGAACATCCGCATCAATGCGATACGGCTTTCTCACCGGACTCGGAAAGCGACAGAAGATGAGGCAGGTCGATCAGCGCGATCATGGCGTTGTCCATGGTGACCAGACCCGAAAGGAAGTCGATGCGCGAGGCCTGCGCGATCCGCGGAACCGGCTGGATCTTCGAGGCGTCGCAGGAGATGATGTCGAGGACGCGGTCGGCCAGTAGCCCGACGAGGCGCGAGGCGACCTGCACGATGATGACGATATGCATGGGAGTCGCCTCGGTCAGTCCTTGACCGAAACGGCAGCGCAGGTCGATGATCGGCACCATCACGCCGCGCAGATTGAGGACGCCACGCACATATTCCGGCTGCTTCGGGAGATGGGTGATCTCCGACCAGCCCTTGATTTCACGCACCGACATGATGTCGACGCCGTATTGGTCGGCGCCGATGGCGAAACTGATGAATTGCGTGAGCCCGGCGGTGCCGGCAGCCGCCTCCCCCGACGCCCACTCCATGGGATTCATTCCGCCGCTTCCTGCGGCCGTCACAGCAGCCTGAGCACTCATTCCTCGTCACCCTCACCCCTTTGCCGCACGGCCCGCCTGCAGAGCCCCGGATGCATCCCCGGACGGGATACATCGCTTTGGCGGAGGCTAAACCGGTGCAGAAATCCCCGAGCCGGATTCGTAGAATTCCGGACATTTCTAAAGAAGAATGGTTAGGGAATGGTTGAAAGAGGCGGAATCCACCTGCAAACACTGCCGTTTTCAGGATTTCGGACCGCTTCGGCGCTAATTTGCCAGTCGTCTCGGCACCAGGGCGCAGACCACCCGACGCTGAGCGCCGGGATTAGTCCGCTCAGCCGGCAGGGCGTTTCGGGAGGCGCGGCCGCGGCTTCAATGGTCGGAGTGGCAGGATTTGAACCTGCGACCCCCTCGTCCCGAACGAGGTGCGCTACCAGGCTGCGCTACACTCCGATATGAAGAGGCCGTCTTATAGCTATGGCCCCCCAGCCCCGCAAGCTGAGGCCGCCGGTTTGGGCCGCCGTTGCATCAGAAATATGACCGTCACCGTCAAGACCCGCATTCTCAGGGCCGCAGCGCCCGCCATCGAGGCCGCCACTGAGGTTCTCCGGGCCGGGGGGCTGGTCGCTTTTCCAACGGAAACCGTCTACGGGCTCGGCGCCGATGCCGGCAATGGCGAGGCCGTCGCGAGGCTCTATGCCGCCAAGGGCCGTCCGTCCTTCAACCCGCTCATCGCGCATGTGGGCGACCTCTCCGCCGCCCGCAAGCTGGCGACGTTCAATGCCGCCGCCGAGGCGCTGGCTGCGGCCTTCTGGCCGGGGCCGCTGACGCTGGTCCTGCCCAAACGGGCGGATTGTCCGGTGTCCGACCTCGCGACGGCGGGGCTGGAGTCCATTGCGCTGCGGGTGCCGGACCACCCCGTGGCGCACGATCTGCTGACGGCCTTCGGCGGCGCCATCGTGGCGCCCTCCGCCAACCGCTCGGGCCACGTCTCGCCGACGACGGCCGCGCATGTGCGGGCCGATCTCGAGGACCGCATCGACCTGATCGTGGATGGCGGGCCGACGCATGTGGGCGTCGAATCCACCATTATCGCCTGTCTCGACGGTCCGGCCTTGCTGCGGCCGGGCGGCCTTCCGCGCACGGCGATCGAGGAGGTTCTCGGGCAGCCGCTGCCCGCGGCCGCCGAGACGCCGCAGACCGGCGACGACGACGTGCCGCTCGCGCCGGGGATGCTCGCCTCGCATTACGCGCCGAAGGCGACCATCCGCCTGGAGGCCGGCGAGGTGCGGGACGGCGAAGCCCTGCTGGCCTTCGGGCCGCGGCTTCCCGCCGGCGCCGAGAAGGCGTGCAAGACCCTGAACCTCTCGCCCCGCGGCGATCTGGTGGAGGCCGCCGCACACCTCTTCTCGCATCTGCGCGCGCTGGATGCGTCCGGTGCGCATCATATTGCCGTCATGCCGGTGCCGCATGAGGGCCTGGGCGAAGCGATCAACGACCGGCTCGCGCGCGCCGCCGCGCCGCGCTAAACACGCCTGCAATCCATGACGCGACGGATGTGACGCGATGAATGTGCCGATGCCTCGCCTCGCCGCCGATCTGCTCGAACGATTCCGCGCAATCGTCGGCGAGCGATATGCCATCACCGATCCTGCGGCGCAGACTCCGTATCTCGTCGAGATGCGCGACCGCTGGCGCGGGCATACGCCTGTAGTGCTGCGGCCGGGTTCGGTCGCTGAGGTCTCCGAAATCCTCAAACTCGCCAACGAGACCCGCGTCGCCATCGTGCCGCAGGGCGGCAATACCGGCCTTGTCGGCGGGCAAATCCCCCATCACGGCGAGATCGTGCTTTCGCTCACCAGGCTCGACAGGATCCGCGAGATCGATCCGGTCTCCAACACCATAACGGTGGAGGCCGGCGTCACGCTGCAGCGGACGCGCGAGGCCGCGGCGGACGTCGACCGCCTCTATCCGCAGCTTCTGCCCTCGGAAGGCACCTGCACCATCGGCGGCAATCTCTCGACCAATGCCGGCGGCACCGCGGCGGTGGCGCACGGCATCGCGCGCTCGCATGTGCTCGGTATCGAAGTCGTGCTCGCGGACGGGCGCGTGCTCAACAATCTCAATAAGCTGAAGAAGGACAATACCGGCTACGACCTGAAGAACCTGTTCATCGGCGCCGAAGGCACGCTGGGCATCATCACCGCGGCGGTGCTGCGTCTGGTGCCGCGCCCGCGCTCGGTCGAGGTCGCCTATCTCGCTGTGCCGTCGCCGCAGGCTGCAGTGGATTTGCTCAATATCGCGAGCGGCCGCGCCGCCGGCGAAGTCACCAGCTTCGAACTGATGGGCCGCGACGGCATCGAGATGGTGCTCAAGCATGGCGCCGGCATCCGCGATCCCCTGGAGGCGCCGCATCCCTGGTATGTGCTGGTGGAGATTTCCTCGCAGCTCGAGACCGGCCTGCGCGTCATGCTCGAAGAACTGCTCGAATACGGGCTGGAGCATGGCCTGGTCGTCGATGGAACGGTGGCCGAGACGCTTGAGCAGGCGAAATCCTTCTGGCGCATCCGCGAGATGATCGGCGAGGTGCAGCGCCACGAAGGCGGCTCGATCAAGCACGACATTTCGGTGCCGATCGCCTCGATCCCGGCCTTCATCGCGGAGGCGAATGCGGCGGTGACGGCGCTCATCCCCGGCGCGCGGCCGCTGCCCTTCGGCCATGTCGGCGACGGCAACATCCACTACAACATCACCCAGCCGGTGGGCGCCGACAAGGCCGCGTTCATGGCGCGCGAGGACGAGGTGCAGGACCTCGTCTTTGGCATCGTCATGAAATATGGCGGCTCGATCTCGGCCGAGCACGGCATCGGCATCGCCAAGCGCGACAGACTGCCGGGCGTAAAGGACAAGACCGCGCTCGAACTCATGCGCGCGATCAAGCAGACGCTCGATCCGAACAACATCCTCAATCCAGGGAAGGTGTTGTAGACGTAAAGCCTCTTCCCTCGTCCTGAGGTGCGAGCGAAACGAGCCTCGAAGGTTGACTCACCTCAAAACAACGACGCCTGCCGCTCGTCCGCCTTGCGCACCCTCACAGCGCGTGGCTTTGGCTGTTCGACAACGTCTTCAACCAGCGGCGTGTAACGCGCGATTACTTCCGGACTGTCATTCGCCACGCGGTTGACCGACGGCGACACCGGATAGGTTTCCAATTGCTCGTCGGCCAACACGCTGATCGCAGCGAGCGCGTCTTCCGCGCGCACATTGTCGCAATCGAGCCAGGCGTCGTACGACTCGGGAGCCAGCATCACCGGCATGCGGTGATGCACCTCGCGCAGCAGCGGGCTCGCCTCCACGGTGACAATGGCGCAGCTCTCCATCTCCTCGCCATTGGGCCCGATCCAGGTCTCCCACAGGCCGGCGAAGGCGAGCGGCCCGCTATCCTTGCGCCGCACGACATAAGGCTGCTTGCCTTTCCATTCGTAGAATCCGTCCGCTGGAATGAGGCAGCGCCGCCGTTTCATCGCATTCTTGAATGACGGCTTTTCATGCGCGCTCTCCCCGCGCGCATTGATGAGCAGGGTGAAGGTCCTCGGATCCTTCACCCAGGGCGGCATCAGCCCCCAGCGCACCAACGCGAAGCGGCGCTCCCTCTCCTGCATGCGCACGACCGGCACCGGCTGGGTGGGCGCCACGTTGTAGCGCGGCGGGAAATTCGGCCGGTCGGAATAGCCGAACAGCCGGCGCAAGGTGTCCGGATCAGAGATAATGAGATAGCGTCCACACACGTGCTCTGCCCTCGACTGACCTTTTATGACAGATTCGCGCGCCTATCCCGACCGGCCCATCCTCGCCGCCAGCGCCGCCATCATCCGCGACGGCCGGGTGCTGATCGTGCGGCGCGCGCGCAAGCCGGCCGACGGCGTCTACACTTTGCCCGGCGGTGTCGTGGAAGCGGGCGAGACGCTGATCGAGGCGGTGACGCGCGAAGTGCGGGAAGAGACCGGGCTCGAGACTGCGCCGGTGGCGCTGGCCGGCTTCCGCGAGATGATCATGCGCGACGGCGGCAACAAGGTGTCGCGGCATTTCGTGATCCTGTCCTTTGCCGCGCGCTGGGTGTCGGGCGAGGTGCGATTGAACCATGAGCTCGACGACGCCCGCTGGCTTCTCCCCGCCGAGATCGAAGGGCTGAAGACCACTGAGGGCCTTGCCGAAATTGTGGCAGCGGCGTTCGAGCGGCTGGACCAGGCCGGCGGCTGAGAGCTTGCGGCCCGCGTCTGCCGGGCGCATATCTGCGCCAGATGATCCTTCGCCTCGCCCTCCTCGCCTGCCTGTTGATGCCGCTCCCGGCGCCGCCCGCACACGCCGCCGACAGCGGCGCCGCGTTCGAGGCCGATCTGGAGCGCCTGTCCGAGATCCTCGGCGCCCTGCATTATCTGCGCGGTGTCTGCGGGGCGAACGAAGGCCCGAAATGGCGCAATGAAATGCAGGCGCTGATGGACGCCGAAGCGCAGGCGCCGGAACGGCGGGCCAAGATGGTGGCGAGCTTCAACCGCGGCTATAGCGGCTTCCAGCAGACCTACAGGAGCTGCACCCCGGCGGCGGATATCGCCATCCGGCGCTATCTCGACGAAGGCGCCAAGATCGCGCGCGAAATCACCGCCCGCTACACCAATTAGTCGTCGCGCATCCGTTAACCGTTCTTAAAGGTGCCCCGCCCGGGGCCGGAATCCCCATGCTAAGCAGGGAGAAAGAAACGGGCGGCCGCCGATTTCGGGTTTACCCGAGATCGGATTTTAAATGCGCAAATCGGCCAAGGCCGACTTGCGATGCGCGCCCCCAAAAAGGGTCACATGAGCAATCTGACGCGCGCATTCCCGGCCGACGAGCCGATCCCCGACCAGGACCAGAAAAAGGCCGCGCTCGGCTATGTGCATGAGGCTTGGGCCGAGGCGCGCCTCGACGGCATCGAGGACGACTGCATGGCGCAGGCCTGCCTGTTCGCGGCGCTGATCGAGTTCGTCTCCACCTATGGCGAAGATGCCGCCGCCAAATTCGCGGAAGGGCTGCCGGCCCGCATTCGCAATGGCGAGTTTTCCGCGGATCTGTCGCGGCAGTAGACTTGCCTTGTACCTTCCCCCGAAAGGGGGAGGTCGCCCGCAGAAGCTCGCGCGCCGAGCGAAGGCGGGCGGGTGGGATCACTTCGTTTGCTTGAAGATCGGGACCCCTCCTCAACCCTCCCGCTTTCCGGGGGGAGTTGAGCTACCCCCGCTTCGCACAGGGCATCAGCCCGTAGCGCGCGTAGAGCACCGCATCGATGTCGGCGGGATAGAAGGGCTTTTTCAGGAACGCGCTGGCGCCCGCGCGCAAGGCGCGGTCGGCGATCGCCTGATCCTGCACCGAGGTCATGATCACGACATCCACATCCGGTTTTGCGCGCTTCAGTTCGGACAACGTCGCGATGCCGTTCAGCCCTGGCATGTTGTAGTCGAGGAAGACCACGTCGATGCCGCCGGCGCGCACCTGCGCCAGGCCCTTCTCGCCGTCGTCGGCTTCCGCGACGTTCAGCCTAAAGCGGCTGGCCGCGAGAATCTTTTTCACGATGCTGCGCATGGTCGAGGAATCGTCGACCACCAGCGCGTGACAAGGGAGCCGTGCGCGCGAGGCGCGATCCAGCAGCATGCCGGCGGCCGCGGTGTTGCGCGGTTTCGGCGCCGTGGCGTCGGCGGCGGAGGGGATTCCGCCCGCGCCGGTCACAAGAAGAACGATAATCGGATCGTTGCCTGCCCCGCGTGCCGCCGCGATCACCCGTGACTGATCGGCGGCGGGCAGAGCGGCATCCACGAAGGCGATATCGACATCGCCGCCATCCAGGAATGCGCACGCGCGTCCGGCCGACTCCGCCTCGCAGAGGTCGAGCGGCAACGCCGCCTGCGCGGCGCCCTGGCGCAGCAGGTCGCGATCATCGTCCGATGCGCACGCCACAAGAATGCGAACCGACAGGATATCCCCGCTCATACCCTGCGCCTCCATTGCGGCTTCTTAGCCGAGGCGTCGGACCTTTCCAATGATGAGGTATTCCTACACCGACTGGCACCGCGGCACTTAATGCGCGGGCTGCAATGCTTCCTGGAACTTTACAGCTTCCCCCTGTCCCGACGCCAGCAATTCGCCATCCCACATCACGCGGCGGCCGCGCACGAAAGTTCCCATCGGCCAGCCGGTGACGCCGACGCCGTCATAAGGCGTCCAGCCGACGCGCGAGGCGATCCAGCCATTGCGGATGGTTTCGCGCCGTTTGAGATCGACGACCGTGAAATCCGCGTCGAAACCGGCCGCGATGCGGCCCTTGCCGGCGATTCCGAAGATGCGGGCCGGACCCGCGCTGGTGAGATCGACAAGGCGCGCCAGCGACAACCATCCGGCATTCACATGGTCGAGCATCAGCGGCACCGTCGTCTGCACGCCCGTCATCCCGGAATGCGTCTTCGGATAAGGATGCGATTTCTCCTCGCGCGTGTGCGGGGAATGATCCGAGCCGAGGGTATCGACTACGCCCTGCTGCAGGCCGCGCCAGAGCCCCTCGCGATGGACCGCATCGCGGATCGGCGGATTGAGCTGGGCGAAGGTGCCGAGCTTTTCGTAGCAATCCGGCGCGGCGAGCGTGAGATGCGTCGGCGTCACCTCGGCGGACACAATATCCTTGTGGCCCGCGAGGAATTCCATTTCCTCGCGCGAGGTCACATGCAGCACATGCACGCGCTTGCCGGTCTCGCGCGCCAGCGCGACCAGGCGCTGCGTACACATGAGCGCCGCGGTGACGTCGCGCCAGACCGGATGCGAGCGCGGATCGCCCTCGACGCGCAGGTTCATGCGCTCGCGCAGGCGATATTCGTCCTCGGAATGGAACGCGGCGCGGCGGCGGATGACCTTGAGAACATTGCGCACGCCCTCGTCGTCCTCGATCAGCAGCGAGCCGGTGGACGATCCCATGAAGACCTTCACGCCGGCGCAGCCGGGCAGGCGCTCGAGCTCGCCGAGATCGTTCGTGTTCTCGCGCGTCGCGCCAATATAGAACGCGAAATCGCAATGCATGCGGCGATGCGCACTTTTCACCTTGTCGGCGAGCGCAGTGGCATCGGTCGTGGCCGGATTGGTATTCGGCATCTCGAACACCGCAGTGACGCCGCCCAGCACGGCGGCGCGCGAGCCCGTCTCCAAATCTTCCTTGTGGGTCAGGCCGGGCTCGCGGAAATGCACATGGCTGTCGATCACACCAGGCAGAATGTGCAGGCCGGTGCAGTCGACAATCTCGCCCGCCGCGGCCCGCGACAAATCGCCGATCTCCGCAATCCGCCCGTCCGACACGCCAATGTCCCGCTGCCCCGCGCCGTCCTGATTGACGACGATGCCGCCCTTGAGAATGAGGTCATAGGTCTTCGCCATGGAAATCCCGGCCCTGCGCACGGCGCCCTTGAGCCGCCGCCGCCTGCGCCTTACGTTTCGGCGCTCCGTCTGGCAAGAGCCGGAGGGGATATGGGCAAGGAATTCCAATGAAAGCGGCGCTTCTTGCGGATCGCGGCGTGGTGAAGATAGCGGGCGAACCGGCCCGCGGCTTCCTCAACGGGCTTTTGACCGCCGACATTGCCGGGATGACGCCGGAGACGCCGCGCTATGCCGCCCTGCTCACCCCGCAGGGCAAGATCATTGTGGATTTCATCGTGGCGCAGGCGCCGGCCGAGGACGGCGGCGACTTCTTCCTGGATTGTCCGCGGGCGCTGTCCGGCACGCTGGTGGAGAAGCTGAATTTCTACAAGCTGCGCGCCAAAGTGATGGTTGAGGATCTCTCCGAAACGCTGGGCGTCATGGCGGTGTGGGAGGGCAGCGGCGATACCGAATATGGGCTTGTCTACACAGACCCGCGCCTGACCGCCTTGGGCCAGCGCCTGATGCTGCCGCCACACCTGGCGGACAAGGCCGCCGCCGATCTGGGCGCGGCGCTGGTCGATGCTGCGGATTACGAGGCACACCGCATCGCGCTCGGCGTGCCGCGCGGCGGGCTGGACTTCATCTATGGCGAAACCTTCCCGCACGATGCCGACCTCGACCAGCTTCATGGCGTCGATTTCAGGAAGGGCTGCTTCATCGGGCAGGAAGTGGTGTCCCGCGTCGAGCATCGCGGCACCGCGCGCAACCGTGTCGTGCCGATCGTATTCGAGGATTTCGCGGCGGAAGCCGGCAGCCCGGTGATGGCGGGCGAGAAGACGGTGGGAACCATGGGATCGTCAAGCGGCAAGAACGGACTCGCCATGCTGCGCCTCGACCGCGTCGAGGAGGCGCTCGCCGCAGGCGTCACGCTGAGTGCCGGCGGCATTCCGTTTCGCCTCCGCGAGGGAGCGTTTATATTGCCGCGCATAGCGAAGGCCGCATCATGAGCGCGCTTTTGCATCCCGACGGCAAGCACCGCTGCCCCTGGCCCAAGGACGACCCGCTCTACGTCGCCTATCACGACGAGGAATGGGGTGTGCCGGAATATGACGACCGTGCGCTGTTCGAAAAGCTGATTCTTGACGGCTTCCAGGCGGGGCTGTCGTGGATCACGATCCTGCGCAAGCGCGAGAATTTCCGAAAAGCCTTCGACGGTTTCGAGCCGCAGAAGATTGCGCGTTATACGCCGAAGCGCGTCGAGAAACTGATGCAGGATGCCGGTATCGTGCGTAACCGCGCCAAGATCGAAGGCACGATCCTCTCCGCGAGAGCGTATCTCGACATCATGGAGAAGGAAGACGGCTTCTCGAATTTGCTGTGGAGCTTCCTCGACGGCAAGCCGAAGGTGAACGAGTTCAAGACGCTCAAGAGCGTGCCGGCGGAAACGCCGGTCTCGAAAGCGATGTCGAAGGAGCTGGCCAGCCGCGGCTTCAAGTTCTGCGGGCCGACGATCGTGTATGCCTTCATGCAAGCGGTCGGCATGGTCAACGATCATCTGGTCAGCTGCCACCGGCACGAAGCCTGCCGCAAGCTCGCTGCGAAATGGCGCTGATGCGCAAGACGTCCGCCGCAAAGCCCGCGCGTCCGGCGCCGAAAACCGAGAAGGGAAAGCCCCGCGCCTGGCAGCGCATGCTGTCGGGGCGCCGGCTCGATCTGCTCGACCCGTCTCCGCTTGATGTCGAGATCGAGGACATCGCGCACGGCCTCGCGCGCGTCGCGCGCTGGAATGGACAGACCAAGGGCGCGCATATCTTCTCGGTCGCGCAGCACATCCTGCTGGTCGACGTGATGGCGCGGGCAAAAACTCCGCGCCTCGACGACAAGATCAGACTGGCGATTTTCCTGCACGACGCCGCCGAATATGTAATCGGCGACATGATCTCCCCGTTCAAGGCGGTGATCGGCGATTCCTACAAGGCAACCGAAAGCCGGCTGCTCGCCGCCATCCATCTGCGCTTCGGCCTGCCGCCGAAACTGCCGGCGGCGACGGAAAAGATCATCAAGGATGCCGACCGCGCCGCCGCCTATCTGGAGGCCACACGGCTCGCCGGCTTCGAGGACAGGGAAGCGGAAAAATTTTTTGGCAAACCGCCCGTCCTTACGGCCGTCACAGAGCGGGATTATCTGACCCCCTGGCCGGCCGAGACCGCGGAAAAGCGCTATCTGGAGCGGTTTGCGAAGCTCTACGCCTGACGCTTCCGCAAGGCCCCGCCCCGGCCTATATCTAGCCGGTCAGAAGAAGGCCAAAAATGATTCACGTCTGCTCGCTTGCCCGCCTGCACGATACGGTCGAAGACACCCGCGCCCGCCATGTGGTCACCCTGATAAAGGACATCTCGCTGGTGCGGCGGCCGGACAGCATTGCGCCCGGCAACCACCTGCTCCTCGACATGGACGACATCGTCGTCGAGATGGACGGATATGTGCCGCCGAGCCAGGAGCATGTCGAGAAGCTGATCGATTTCGTCACCCGCTGGGACCGTACCGCGCCCATCGTGGTGCATTGCTATGCCGGGATCAGCCGTTCCACTGCCGGCGCCTTCATCACCGCCTGCGCGCTCAACCCGAGGCGCGACGAAGCGATGATCGCGCGCGCGATCCGCGACTCCTCGCCGACCGCGATTCCCAACATGCGGCTGGTGGCCCTCGCCGACAACATTCTCGGCCGCAAGGGACGTATGGTGAAGGCGGTACAGGCCATCGGCCCCGGTCTCTCGGCCTATGAAGGCGTTCCGTTCCGGCTCGATCTCGAGTGAAGCCATGGACGCCGCGATCACGCCGATCGAGATCGGGCTGACCACGGCGATTGTCGCCCTGCGCGGCGAGGAGCCGCTGGTGCTGGTCTCCGGCGAGATCGGCAACAAGGACGTGCCGGCCGGCCTGCCGTCCGGCCCGTTCGATCCGATCGCGCATCGCACCTTCGAGATCGGCCTGCGCGAATGGGTGGCGGCGCAGACGGCGCTCTCCGTCGGCTATGTCGAGCAGCTCTACACCTTCGGCGACCGCGGCCGGCATGCGCGCGTCAGCGATACCGGCCCGCATGTGGTGTCGGTCGGCTATCTCGCGCTGACCCGCCTGCCGGAGAATCTTTCGGCTCTGCGCGCGGCCGGCGCGAGCTTCCAGCCCTGGTATCGCTTTTTCCCGTGGGAAGACTGGCGCGACGGGCGTCCCGAGATCATCGACGACGTGATGCTGCCGCGGCTGGAGACATGGACGAAGGGCGACGGCGGGGATTCCCCGCATGCGCTCACGCGCAAGGAGCGGCTGCAGCTCGGCTTCGGCACCGGCGGCACGCCTTGGGACGAAGAGAAAGTGCTGGAGCGCTATGAGCTTCTCTACGAAGCGGGGCTGGTCGACGAGGCGCGCCGCGACGGCCGTGTCGACTATGTGCCGGTGGCGCTCGGCGAATCCATGCGCTTCGACCACCGCCGCATTCTGGCGACGTCGATCGCGCGGCTGCGCGCGAAGCTGAAATACCGCCCGGTGGTCTTCGAACTGATGCCGAACGAGTTCACGCTGACCGAATTGCAACGCACGGTGGAGGCGATTTCCGGGCGGCATCTGCACAAGCAAAATTTCCGCCGCCTTGTGGAATCGACCGCTCTGGTCGAGCCGACGGGCGAGACCTCGACGGCGACCGGCGGACGCCCGGCGGCACTTTTCCGTTTCCGCCGCGAGGTCATCCAGGAGCGCCACGCGCCGGGTCTGCGGCTGGGCGTGCGTCAGTAACTTTCATATTTCTCCCGTCGCCTGCCGCGGATAGCATGGCGCAGCGGGCAAGGATTTTTGCATGGATTCCTTTTTTGGATTTCTTCTCCTGATTGCGTTGCTGGCGATGGTTTGGGGATTGCGGCGCCGGCTGGACGATCTCGGCACAACGCTGAAAGGCATGGAAGAGCGGCTGACTACGCTGTCGCCGGTTGCGCCGCAGCCGGTCGGGCCGCAGGAAGAAATGCCTGCTCTTCTGGCTGGAGCGCCGCGCAACGTGCCGCCACCAGGCGCCGTCGAGGAACCATACGATCTGCGCTCCTCCGATCTGCAGGAGCCGGTCGCCGCCGCAGAACAAACGCCTGAAGAATCCGCACCGGAAACGCCGCGCGACGAGGCGCCTTCCCTGCCACCGCAGCACGACGCACCGGTTTCCGGCAGCGACGAGACGACGCCGCGCCCGCCGCGGGATTATGGCGATCTCGAAAAACGTTTCGGCACGCAATGGGTGGTGTGGGTCGGCGGACTGGCGCTGGCGCTCGGCGGCATCTTTCTTGTGCGCTATTCCATCGAGCAGGGCATTTTCGGGCCGGGCCTGCGCATCGCGCTTGGCGGCGTCTTGGCGCTGATCCTGATCGGCCTCGGCGAAGTCGCACGCCGACGCGAGATCATTGCCGGCCTTGCCGAATTGCCGCGCGCCCACATCCCGAGCATTCTCACCGCCGCCGGCACCATCGTCGCCTATGCCGATGTCTGGGCCGCCTACGCGCTTTACGAATTTCTCTCGCCCGCGTTCGCCTTCATCCTGCTCGGTCTCGTGGCGCTCGGAACGCTCGCTGCAGCACTCGTGCATGGTCCTTCGCTCGCAGGGCTTGGCCTGATCGGTGCCTATGTCACGCCGGCGCTCGTCTCCACCGCGCAGCCGAGCTTCTGGGCGCTCTATGCCTATCTCGCCATCGTCACCGCGGCAGCCTACGCGCTGGCGCGCGCACGGATGTGGACCTGGCTCGCGATTTCCGCCGCGATACTTTCGATCGTGTGGATGTTCCTGCGCCTCGGCGATCCCGCCGCGATTGCGCCGCATGCCTTCCATGCGCTGGCCGGCTTCGCGCTAGCGGCGGTGTTCCTGGTGCCGAATCTGTCTTATGGCCCGACCAGCCAACGCAGCACAGCCGATCCGCTGTCCAGCGGTGTGCTCGCCGGCTATCTCTTCGGCACGCTGCTGCTGGTGCTGCTGACGCAGCATGACCCGGTTGGATTGGTGACGCTTGCGTTGTTGATCGCGGCGACCGCCGCCATCGCCTGGCGCGCGGAAGCGGCAATCCTTGCCGTTCCAATTGCCGCCGCCTTCGGGATGCTGGTGGTCGTCCATTGGGTGACGGCGCTGCATTTCGATTATCTCTATGCGCCGAACGGCCCGCTGTCGGATTTTTCGTTCGACCCGCTTCACCAGAATATCAGCCTGCATGTTGTTTTCGGCGCAGGCCTCGCCGCCCTGTTCGGTGCGGCCGGCTATCTGGCGCAAGGACGCTCCGAGCAGCCCCTCGCTCCCGTCATCTGGGCCGCGACCGGCGTCTTGACGCCGGTCATCGTGCTGATGGCCCTTTACTATCGCGTCTCCGGCTTCGAACGCTCGCTGCCCTTTGCCGCGCTCGCCTTGCTGCTCGCCGCCGCCTTCTGGCTCGCGACCGATCGCCTGAGCAAGCGCGCGCCGGAGCCGGGCACGGCGTCGGCCGCCGCGCTCTATGCCTGCGGCACCGTTGCGGCACTCGCACTGGCGCTCACCCTCGCGCTGGAAAAAGGCTGGCTGACGGTGTCGCTCGCGCTGATGGTGCCGGGCATCGCGTATATCGCCGACAAGCGCCCGCTGCCGATGCTGCGCACGCTCTGCGGCATCGTCGTCGTGCTGGTGATGGCGCGTGTCGCCTGGAATCCGCGCATCGTCGGCGGCGATCTCGGTACCACGCCGATCTTGAACTGGATTCTTTATGGCTACGGTATTCCGGCGCTATGCTTCTGGATCGGCGGCTCCATACTGCGCCGCCGCGCCGACGATATGCCCGCGCGCAGCGTCGATTCTGCCGCCATCCTGTTCACGGCGCTGACCGCGTTCCTCGAAATCCGCCATCTGATGAATGACGGCGACATCTACAAGCCGCTGATTGGGCTCGGCGAACTCGGGCTGCAGATATCGACCGGCCTCGCCATGATCGCCGGCATGGAGCATGTGCGCGGGCGCGGCGGCAGCATCGTACACGATTATGCGGCGCGGATTTTCGGCGCGCTCACCTTCGCATCCATCGTGATCGGGCTCGGCTTCAAGGAAAATCCGCTCCTCACCGGCGATCCGGTCGGCGGACCAGTCTTCAACTACATCCTGCTCGGCTACGGCCTTCCGGCGGTGCTGACAGGCATCGTCGCGCGCATGATCCGTACCACGCGGCCGCGCGCTTCCTATATCGGCGCGGCGATCACGGCGATCGTGCTGATGATGGCGTATCTGACGCTGGAAGTGCGCACCATCTTCCAGGGGCCGGTGCTGACCGGCGGCATCGTGTCGGACGCGGAGGATTACACCTACTCGGCCGTCTGGCTCGCCTTCGGCGTGGTGCTGCTGCTCGGCGGTATTGCGCTGAAATCACAGCCGGCGCGACTCGCCTCCGCCGCCATCGTGGTGCTGACGATCGCCAAAGTGTTCCTGCACGACCTTGCCGGTGTGCAGGGCATCTACCGCGCCTTTTCCTTCATCTGCCTCGGCCTGGTACTGATCGGCATCGGCTGGCTGTATCAGCGGCTGCTGTTTCCACCGCGGCGCATGGACGAATCGGCCACCGAAATCCCCGCGAAGTGAGGTCACATGTCTGCAACCGGTGTCGTATCCGCCGACATGCTGATGTCGTATGACGGCGTAAGCTTCCTGCATGCCTTGCTCGACGGCACGTTGCCGCCGCCGCCGATCACCGAGACCCTCGGCTTTCGTCTGGCAGCTGTCGAGCCCGGCCGCGTCGTGTTCGAGGGGGAGCCGCAATTCCGGCACTACAACCCGATCGGCTCGGTGCATGGCGGCTTCGCCATGACGCTGCTCGATTCCGCACTCGGCTGCGCCGTGCATTCAATGCTGCAGAAGGGCGAGACCTACACCACGCTGGAGATCAAGGTGAATCTGGTGCGCCCGCTCACCAAGGACACCGGGCTCGTCTCGGCGGAAGGCCGCATCCTCCATCGCGGGCGCACGGTCGGCACTGCGGAAGGCGACATCAAGGATGCGAGCGGCAAACTTTATGCGCACGCCACGACGACGTGCATGATCTTCCCGGCGAAGGGCTGAACCTGATTATTCTTCCGCCGGCTTCGGCGCGGTTGCGGACGCCGCCTGATAGGGCTTGGCCACCGCGTTGGCGAATTCGGCGCGGCCGCCGCGCCGCTTGAACTCGCAGGCCGCGAAGCCCATGCCGTTGACCGAGCCGCGGAAGCTCTCCTGACTGGTCTTGATCAGGTTGAAGCACGGCTCGAACGGCAGCCCTTTGAGCGAGGCGCAGACCTGCTCGCCCTTGGCACGCAGCGTATTGGCCGGCAGCACCGCGTAGCGGACCGGGCCCGAGCCCTGGAACTGGATGGTGCCCGCGACCGAGCCGTCGGGATTGATGCGACCGGCGCCCTTGGTGCCCTCGAAGCACGTATAGGTGAACAGCTTGCCGACGACGAAGCGGCGCGCTTCCTCGGCTTTCATTTCCTGGGCGAATGCCGGCGCGGCGGCCAGAAGCCCGACGACCAGTGCTCCGAAACGCAACATCTCTCCGACCCCACTTGCTACGAGGCTGTTAACCGGCCTCTTACCATAACGAAGGGCGACTATGACCCATCTTCGTAGCCAAATCCTGAACGGATTTACCCGATATTGACCACGATCCGCCCCCGGACGCCTCCCCCGAGGATCGCCGGAGCTGTGGAAATGACATCGGAAAGCGGAATTTCCGTGGTCATCGCCGCAAGTTTCCCGCGGTCCAGGCCGGATTCCAGCCTTTTCCAAGCCTCTTTCCGCCGGGAAATCGGAGCCATCACGGAATCGATGCCCAAAAGTGACACCCCCCGCAAAATAAACGGCGCGACGCTCGCCGGCAGATCCATACCGCCCGCCAATCCACAGGCGGCAACGGCGCCGCCATATCGCGTCATCGAGAGCAGGTTGGCGAGCGTGACCGAGCCGACCGAGTCGACCCCGCCGGCCCAGCGTTCCTTGGCCAGCGGCTTCACCGGCCCGGTGAGTTCGGCACGGTCGATCACCTCGGCGGCGCCGAGGCCCTGCAGATAACCGGCCTCGTTCATGCGGCCGGTCGAGGCGGTGACGCTGTAGCCCGCCTGCGCCAGGAGTGCGACCGCCACCGAGCCGACGCCGCCCGCCGCGCCAGTCACGAGGACCGGCCCCTTGTCGGGCGTGACGCCGGCCTGCTCCAGCGCCATCAGGCAGAGCATCGCCGTGTAGCCGGCGGTGCCGATCGCCATCGCCTCGCGCGCCGACATGCCCGCCGGCAGACGCACCAGCCAGTCGCCCTTCACCCGTGCCTTCTGCGCATAGGCGCCGAGATGTGTCTCGCCAAGGCCCCAGCCGTTGCAGATGACCTGGTCGCCGGCTTTCCAGTCCGGATGCGACGACGCCTCCACGGTGCCGGCGAAATCCACGCCCGCGATCATCGGGAAGCGGCGCACCACCGGCGCCTTGCCGCTGATGGCGAGGCCGTCCTTGTAGTTGATGGTGGAATATTCGGGACGCACAGTGACGTCGCCCTCCATCAGATTCGCGTCGTCGAAATCCTTCAGCGCGACGATGGTGCCACCCTCGCCCTTGTCGATCACGATCGCCTTGAAAGTCGGCACGGCTTCGCTCCCTCTCGTCTTGTGGGTTGTCTGCTGTTGCCACTTTCATAACGCCGAAGCCGCACAAGCCCAACCGCGAATGCCGATCATGTTCCGGTGACGGGAACGTCAAGGCGACGACAATCCGGGCTTGCCCGCATTGCGCGTGTCGGTCAGCTGCGGGAGCTGGGGGACTAGGCCGCCGCGGTGGCCGGCCGCGCCACCGGCTTCTCCACGATCGGCAGATTGATCAGCGCCGACAGAATGCCGAGCAGGATCGTGAAGTACCAGATCACGTCATAGGAGCCGGTGCGCTCGAACAGCACGCCGCCGAGCCACACACCGAGGAACCCGCCGACCTGATGACTGAAGAAGGCGAAACCCGCGAGCATGGTCAGCCAGCGCACGCCGAACATCACAGCCACGAGTCCCTGTGTGGGTGGGATCGTCGAGAGCCACAGCAGGCCCATCACGGCGGCAAAGATCAGGGCGGATGCCGGAGACGCCGGAAGACTGATGAATGCCAGAATGGCAACCGAGCGCAGGAAATAGATAATCGCCAAGATGTAGCGCTTCGGCATCCGGTCGCCGAGATAGCCAGCACCAAGCGAGCCGATAATGTTGAACAGGCCGATGACGGCTATGGACCAGGCGCCGATGTCCGCCGACAATCCGCGGTCGACCAGATAGGCCGGCAGATGCACGGCAATGAAGAAGACCTGGAAGCCGCAGGTGAAATAACCAAGCACCAACAGCAGAAAGCTCCAATGACCGAACGCCTCGACGAGGGCGTTGCGCACGGATTGCGGCGGACTCCCCTGCGATGGCGCATCGGCGATGCGCGGGCTGGCCAGCGCCAGTGACAACGGCATGATCGTGAGCACGATCGCCGCAAAGATCAGCAGCGCGCCCAGCCAGTCGAATGCGTGAGTCAGGCCGACGGCGAGCGGCGAAAATAGAAACTGTCCGAAGGAACCCGCCGCCGTGCCGGCGCCGAATGACAACGATCGCCATTTCTGCGGCAGCAGCTTGCCGAACGCACCGATCACGACGGTGAAAGAGGTGCCGGCGAGACCGAAGCCGACCAGCACGCCCGCCGAGACGAAGAGCGCGGAGGCGGATGCGGCATAGGCCATCCAGGCCAGGCCCGCGGCGTAGAGCAAGGCGCCGACGCACATCACCCACACGGGCCCGAAACGATCAGCAATGGCGCCGATGAATGGCTGCGCCGCGCCCCAGAGCAGCATTTGCGTCGCCAGCGCGAAGGCGAACACGTCGCGGCCCCAGCCATGCGCCATCGACATCGGCGTCAGAAAGAGACCGAGCGCCGAACGCGGTCCGAAACCGATGATGGAAATCAGGCAACCGCAGATCAGGATGACCAGCGGCGTCTGCCACGAGCGAAGGGGGGAGACGGACATGTGGGGGGTCAGACTGGCGTGAGCGCCGGCCGCTCAACCGGCTTTTCCACGATCGGCAGGTTGATCACCGCCGAAGCGACGCCGAAGAACACCGACAGCCACCAGACGAGATCGTAGGAGCCCGTCGCCTCGAAGGCGATGCCACCGATCAATACACCGAGGAAGCCGCCGACCTGGTGGCTGAAGAACGCGAAGCCGAACAGCATGGCGAGCCAGCGCGTGCCGAACATCACCGCAACAAGCCCGGATGTGGGCGGCACGGTCGACAGCCAGAGCAGGCCGGTGACCGCGCCGAACACCAGCGCCGAAAGCGGCGACATCGGCAGGGTGATGAAGGCGATGATCGACAGCGCCCGCAGGAAATAGATGATTGAGAGAATGTAGCGTTTGGGCATGCGGCTCATCAGCCAGCCGGAAGAGAGCGAGCCGACGATGTTGAACAGCCCGATCACGCCCACCGTCCAGGCGCCGACCTCGTTCGACAGGCCGCGATCGACCAGAAAGGCCGGCAGATGCACGGTCACGAAGGCGAGCTGGAAGCCGCAGGTGAAGAAGCCGAGCACCAGCAGAACGTAGCTGCGATGAGCGAAGGCTTCCGACAGAGCCTGCGTAAGCGACTGATTGGCCGCGAAACTGCCCCCGCTCGAGGTCTCCGCCCGCGGCGTGCGCAGCGCGACCGACAGCGGCAGGATCAGCAGCATCATCGCCGCGAAGGCGAGAAGCGCCGTCTGCCAGTCGAAGCTGTCGATCAGCGCACGGGCGAGCGGAGAGAACAGGAATTGCCCGAACGAGCCCGCCGCGGTGCCGGCGCCAAAGGCGAGGCCGCGCATGTGTTCGGGCACGAGCTTGCCGAACGCGCCAATCACCAGATTGAACGAGCAGCCGGAGAGACCGAAGCCGATCATCACGCCCGCCGTGATGTGCAGCGCGCCGGGCGTGCTGGAATAGGCCATCAGCGCAAGGCCCGCAGCATAGAGCAGCGCGCCCGCGCAGAGCACGCGGATGGTGCCATAGCGGTCGGCGACGGCGCCGGCGAAGGGCTGGCCCAGGCCCCACAACAGATTCTGGATCGCCAGCGCGAGGGAGAAGACTTCGCGCCCCCAGCCGAAGGCGAGCGACATCGGCGTGAGGAATTGCCCGAGCGCCGAGCGAGGTCCGAAGGCGAGCAGCGCGATCACGCAGCCGCACAGCACGATGACCAGCGGCGTTCGCCACGTGATCGGACGGGCAGAAGAGGAAACTGTGTTCATGCCGGCACTCAGAAAAGGATAAGGACGATGTCAGGGCGTTGACATAACAGCCGCCAAATCATAATCAAAATGAATAATTCTGATTATGAAAATAACGGAAACGCATGAACATCGATGATGTCCGCGCATTCGTCGCCGTCGTCGACACGGGCTCCGTCGGCCGCGCCGCGCTCAAGCTCAATCTGACCCAGCCAGCGATCACCCGCCGGGTGCAACGCCTTGAGGAAAGCCTAGGCATCACCCTGCTCGATCGCGATTCCAAACCTGCACGCCCGACCCGCGCCGGGGAAGGCGCTTATGCCCGGTGCATGGCTGTGCTGCGCGCCGCCGATAGCTTGGCGCGCGAGGCGCGCAGCGGGACGCCGGCTGGACCGTTGCGGATCGGGGCTTCGCACGGCATCGCCGAGTCGGTCTTCACCCCTGCGCTTGAGGCGATCCGTGCCCGCTTTCCCGGCATCGGCCTACATCTTCTCACCGGCTATAGCAGCGACCTGCGCAAACGCATTGCCGACCACGCACTCGACGCCGCGATTGCCATGAGCCGCACCAGCCGGCCGATCGACGATCCGGGCACCGAGCTTCTGGGCAACGAGCGGGTTGCCGTTGTGGCCAGTCGCGATCTCAAACTGCCGTCCCGCTGCAAGCTGGCCGATCTCGGTGGCATTCCCTGGGTGATCAATCCGGACGGCTGCGGCTTTCGCCACGAACTTGACCGTGCCCTCGCCGCCAACGGCCATGCGCTCGAAGTGGCGGCGGAGGCCTGGGGCATGGGGCTGCAAATCTCGCTGGTCGCGAGCGGCGCGGGACTGGGCTTGGTGCCGGAGCGCTTTATCGCGGGGTCGCCGCAGCGTGATGTTCTGCGCGTGGTGACTATCGACGATTTTGAGGCCTTGCTCGCGGTCTGGCTGATCCGGGCGCCTGACCTCGGCGCCCACGCCGCGGCGGTCGACCTGCTCGCCGAGACCGTGCGCAATGTGCTCTCCGATCAGAAGATGAGCAGCCTTGCGCCTGTGTAGAGGCTCCCCTCTGGTGCCTCGCTGGAAAAGGTGTTATATAAGTTTTGCTCGTTTTGAGAATAAGAGGCCCGCAGCGAGGCGGCAGAGATCCGTAACCGGCCATCTTGAGCCGGCTCTTTTAGTGCCCATATATGCTCAAGTTGAGCATATTGGCTTGGGAGGCGACCATGCCCATTCTTGCCGTCGAAAGCCCGGTCAACACCACCGGGGCCCCTCTGATCACGACCGCGCCTGCGCCCGCAGCGTCCGACGCCGCCGCGCGCAAATACGGGATCGTGCCCATGCCCTCGCTCGACTGGAACGAGACAGTCGCGGCCGAGACCGCGCATCTCTACGAGCGCATCAAGACGGTCGTGCCGGCGGTCGAATGGCCGGTCTTCGCCCCCTATGTGAAGGCGATCAACGACCTCAAGCGCGAGCGCAACGCCGTCATCCTCGCGCACAATTATCAGACGCCGGAAATCTACAATTGCGTCGCCGATTTCGTTGGCGACTCGCTGCAGCTTGCGCGCGAGGCCGCCAAGGTGAAGGCCGACGTGATCGTGCAATGCGGCGTGCACTTCATGGCCGAGACGTCGAAGATTCTGAGCCCGGAAAAGACCGTGCTGATCCCGGACAGCCGCGCCGGCTGCTCGCTTGCATCCTCCATCACCGGCGAGGACGTGCGCCTTCTGCGCGCGCGCTATCCCGGCGTGCCGGTCGTCGCCTATGTCAACACCTCGGCCGAGGTGAAGGCGGAGGTCGATATCTGCTGCACCTCCTCTAACGCGCTGCAGGTGGTGGAGAGCCTGCCTTCCGATACCGTCATCTTCCTGCCCGACCAGTATCTGGCGAAATATGTTGCCTCGCAGACGACCAAGAAGATCATCGCCTGGAAGGGTGCCTGCGAAGTGCACGAGCGCTTCACCGGCGACGAATTGCGGGTCTATCGCGAGAGCGACCCCAACCTGAAAATCATCGCGCATCCGGAATGCCCGCCGGACGTGCTCGCGGAGTCCGACTTCACCGGCTCGACCGCGCACATGATCGACTGGGTGCGGCGCGAGCGGCCCAAGCGCATCGTCATGGTGACCGAATGTTCGATGGCCGACAACGTGCAGGCGGAGTTGCCGGACGTGCAGTTCGTGCGCCCGTGCAACCTCTGCCCGCACATGAAGCGCATCACCCTGCCGAAGATTCTCGACAGCCTCGTCTACATGAAAGAGGAAGTCGTCATCGATCCGGTCATCGCCGAGAAGGCGCGGCGATCGGTCGAGCGGATGGTGAATTTGAAGAATTAGGCCAGTCGTGTCACAGCGCGCAGCACACTCTGCCTGTTCCCTCCCCCCTTGTGGGGGAGGGTTAGGGAGGGGGGTCATGCGGTGCACTGAAGGACCCCCACCCCGCTCGCCTTCGCTATCGCTCGGCGAGCGACCCTCCCCACAAGGGGGAGGGTAAAGAGATCGGAGCGAGCACCGGTGCCACAGCAGATTGACGACGTGATCATTGTCGGCGGCGGGCTCGCCGGCCTCTTCTGCGCGCTGAAAATGGCGCCGCGGCCGGTCACGGTGCTGACGGCGGCGCCGCTCGGCGAAGGCGCCTCCAGCACCTGGGCGCAGGGCGGCATTGCGGCGGCGGTCGCCGATGGCGACACGCCGGAAGCGCATGCGCGCGACACGATCATCGCCGGCGCGGGCCTTGTCGACGAAGCGGCGGCGCTCGGCATGGTGCGCGAGGCCCCTGCCCGGGTGCGCGATCTGCTTTCTTATGGCGTCCCTTTCGACAAGGATCTGCAAGGCAAGCTCGCGGTCTCGCGCGAGGCCGCGCATTCCGCCCGCCGCATCGTGCGCGTGCAGGGCGATGCCGCCGGCCGCGCCATCATGGCGGCGCTGGTCGCCGCCGTGCGCGGAGCGCCGCATATCCGGCTGCTGGAAGGCGTTGTCGCGCAGGAGCTCATCGTGAAGGACGGCGTCGTCATCGGCCTGCGCGCGCAAACGCGCGACGCGCTGCTGACGCTGTCCGCCCGCGCGGCCGTGCTTGCGACAGGCGGCATCGGCCATCTCTATGCCGTCACCACCAATCCGGCGGAAGCCTGCGGTACGGGTCTCGCGATGGCCGCGCAGGCCGGCGCCGTCATCGCCGATCCGGAATTCGTGCAATTTCATCCGACCGCCATCGACATCGGCCGCGATCCGGCGCCGCTTGCGACCGAAGCCCTGCGCGGCGACGGCGCGATCCTGATCAACGGCCACGGCGAGCGTTTCATGCCGCGCCTGCATCCCGACGCCGAGCTCGCACCGCGCGATATCGTGGCGCGCGGTGTATTCGCCGAAATTGCGGCGAAGCGCGGCGCCTTCCTTGATGCGCGCAACACCATCGGCGCGGAATTTTCCCGACGTTTTCCGACCGTCTACGCCGCCTGCGCCGAAGCCGGCATCGATCCCGCGCGCGAGCCCATCCCGGTGGCGCCGGCGGCGCATTACCACATGGGCGGGGTTGCGACCGACCTGCGGGGCCGCACCTCGCTGAAGGGGCTGTGGGCGGCCGGCGAAGTCGCCGCCACCGGCGTGCATGGCGCCAACCGCCTCGCGTCCAATTCGCTGCTCGAGGCGGTCGTATTCGGCGCACGCGTGGCGGAAGACGTCAAGGCGCAGATGCCGGACGCCGACATCCATGCCGCGCAGGAAGACCCGCTCCCGCGCCAGCCCGATATGTCGCAAAATGTGCACGAGCTGCGCGCGGTGATGACGGCGAAAGCCGGCGTCGTCCGCGATGCGGCGGGGCTTGCAGGCGCGCTCGCGACCATCCTGCGCCTGGAAGGCGAGACGCCCTCGCCAGCCCTGAAGACTATGGCGACGGCGGCGCTGCTCCTCGCCGCTGCCGCTTTCCGCCGCCGCGAAAGCCGTGGCGGACATTACCGTGCGGATTTTCCGAAAACCGATGCGCGCGCGCAGCGGACTTTCCTGACGCTCGCCGAGGCGCGCGTCCTTGCCAGTCAAGCCACGGGGATGAGCCATGCCACAGCCCAGGCTGTATGAGCCCGCAGCGGCGCCGCTGAAGCGCGCGCTGTTCTGCCCCGACGCCTGCATCTCGCCGCTGGAGATCGAGGAGGCGGTGACGCGCGCGCTCGCGGAAGATCTGGGCCGCGCCGGCGACGTCACCTCGATCGCAACCGTGCCGGAGAACACCCAGGCGCGCGCTGTGATGGCCGCGCGCGAGGCCGGCACCATTGCCGGCTTGCCGCTGGCGGAGGCCGTGTTCCGCCGTCTGTCGCCCGACATCGAGATCGTCGCGCATGCGGGCGACGGGATGGCGGTCGAGGCGAAGGCCAAGCTCCTGACCGTGAGCGGCAACGCGCGCGCCGTGCTCGCCGCCGAGCGCGCGGCGTTGAATTTCGTCGGCCATCTATCCGGCATCGCCACCGCGACCGCCGCGCTCGCCGCCAAGGTCGCGCATACCAGATGCCGCGTCACCGAGACGCGCAAGACCGTTCCCGGGCTACGCGCCTTGCAGAAATATGCGGTGCGCTGCGGCGGCGGCTTCAATCATCGCTTCGGTCTCGACGACGCGATCCTGATCAAGGACAATCACATCGCGGTGGCGGGCGGCATCCGCGCTGTGCTCGAACGCGCCAGGGCGGTCGCCGGGCATCTGGTCAAGATCGAGATCGAGGTCGACAATCTCGACCAGCTGCGCGAGGTGCTGGCGGTCGGTCTCGCCGACGTCGTACTGGTCGACAATTTCGACATTGTGTCGATGAAGAAGGCCGTCGACATGGTAGCGAGACGCCTTGTCCTCGAGGCCTCAGGGGGCATCACGCTCGAGACGGCCGCGGCGATCGCGGCGACCGGCGTCGATTACATCTCCTCCGGCGCGCTGACGCATTCGGTGCGCAATCTGGATGTGGGATTGGATATTGAGATCTAGCTCTCTTGGTCATGGCCGTGCTTGTCACGGCCATGACGCAACTAGCCCCTCGGCTTGTTGAACGCGTCCGCGTGCGACTTGTCCGGCGCCTTGATCGAGCCCGTCGCCTGCACTTCCGCCGGATCCCAGGTCGGCTCGTCGGAGCCGTCGCCCCAGCGCGTCGGGCGATAGAAAATGTGGATGCCGAGCGTCTTGTACTTGGTCATGGTGCGCTTCCACCACGGGCTGACATAGGTCGCATGATAGTGCGTCGCCTTGCCGATCTCCGGCAGCCAGATTTTTCCGTCCAGGGTGTCGCGTGCGATGCGCTTCGCCGTTTCCCACGCCTCCGGCTCGGTAACGACGTCGCGGACATTGTCGCAGGCGAAGGTGAACTGGCAGGCATTGTGCTTGTGCGCGTTCTGGTAGACCACGCCGCACACGGTCTCGGGATAATAGGGCGAGAACACGCGGTTCATGATCACCTGCGCCACCGCCATCTGCCCGCGTTCGGCTTCGCCGCGCGCCTCGAAATAGATCGCGTTGGTCAGGCAGCGTTCCTGCTTGCCGCGGCTCGCGCCGGTGAGCCCTAGCCGCTCCGCCGGCGTGCGCGGACGCTTGCCTTCGCCTGTGACCTCGCCCTTGGCCGCGATGGTTTCGTTGGTGACGCCGGGTTTGGTCGCATTGTCCGTGTCGGAGGGCGCATCGTCACGCTTGTGCGGCGGAAGTTGCGCCGGTGGCGTCAGCGCCGAGAGCTTGATATCCGGGTCCGTCTTGCCGGGCGGCACCAAGGTCGGCGCCTCGCCCGGGCCATAGGCTTGCAGGCCGCGTGTCTCCCCGAAACTGTCTGCGCCGAAATAGAGTTTCGCCATCTGCATCGCCGGATTGTCCGGCTCGGCGCGCACAGCGGCGGTGTCGTCGTCGCGCGGCTCCTCGTCGGTGAGAATCCGGTCGTTCTCCACCACAGGGATGCCGGCTCCGGATTCGGCCGCCCCGGCGTCCGACACGACGGCAACCTCTTCGCGCGGCGGCGCGGCCTCGCGCGCGATCGCGACACGTTCGGATTCAGCCATCAGTTCCTCGGCAATGGCGAAGGGCTCCGCCTCCGGCTGCGACCAGACGGCGACCGGCGGATAGCCGACGGCGGGCGCGGGCTGCGCCTTTGCCGTCGTCTGCGGCCGCTTGCGGCTTGCCGCCAGGCGCTTCGCTTCGGCCCGCTCCGCTGCCGCGATCTCCCGCTCCGGAACGGCGAAAGGCTCCGCCTCCGCCGGCTGCGTCATGGCCCGCATCGCCGCGCCCGCAGCCTTGGCGGCGGCGTCGCGCCGCGCCTGCATGTGCTCGGCCTCCGCGATCAGCGCTTGCGGAACGGCGAAAGGCTCCTGCGCGGAGAGCGCCGGGATCGTCTCCGGCGGCGACAGAGCGGGTGCGGCATGATCACGCGTGCGCTCCTTGCGCGGCTTCGGCTGCGGCACCGGCGCGGCCGGCGCGACGGGCTGCGGTTCGCGCCGCACCAGCAGATCGCCTTTCAGGCGGCGGTCGACCGTCGGGAACACGTATTGCGGCGCCGCCGGCGGCGTGCGCTCCGCGAAAGGATCGTAGAAGGGATCGCTGCGGCGGACCGACCCGGTGACATCGAGCGCGCGCGGATCGAGACTGGCAAGCTGATAGCCCGGCGCATCCGGAATCGTGGTGCCGAGCGGGCGCGGGAACGAGAACGTCGCGGTCTGCAGCGCGGTAAGCGTCGTCACCGTGCGGATATGCTGGCGGCCGCGCTCGGCGACGCCGGGCTGGCGCGCGATCAGCGACGCCAGATCCTGGTGCCCGACGGATGTGGGCACGATCAGCACGCATGACATGACAAGGCCGAAGGGACGTCGAAAGGCGCCCTTCGGCCTCTTACGCGAAGCACTCATACACACTTCCACGCAACGCGACCGACGCGACCAGAACGCAACGCAGGCACGCGGCAAGGACGCGCCGCGCAGGCCGCTAAAATTGTCGGATTATCGTTGCGATCGTGTTAACCGCAGAGGCCGCGATGGTAAACGCTTCGTCAATGGTCAGAGATAGCGCACCGGCGTACCGGCAAGCCAGGGGATGAGCATCATCCAGACGATGCCGATGGCGAAGCCGAGGATGCGGGCATTGAAGGCCAGCATGCCGCCAGTCGCGGCGCGGCCGCGCAAATAAGTAACGAGATCGAAGGCGCCGACCGCAATCAGGATCCAGAAAACCGGCTTGATCGCCAGATTTCCGGCCTCCGGCGAACGGGCGAGCACGAAGCCGGCAAGGATGCCGACGACGGCCATGAAGAAATAGAAGGTGCGGTCGAGGGGCATGATCCGGATTCTGCGCTTCGCCGTCACCCTGAGATGCACGGCGCCAAGGCCATAACAAAACGGCCCCGCAAACGCGAGGCCGTCATTGTTTTGAACGTCGCAGCGCAAGCCTACATCTTCGCGCCTTTTTCCTTGAAATATTTGGCGGCACCGGGATGCCACGGGATCGTCGTGTTGTCGTTGTTCTGGGTGTCGAGCACGATCGCCTTGGCTTCGCCATGCGCCATTGCCACCTCGTCACGCTTCTCGAACAGCGTCTTGACGATGTCGTAGGCGACCTGGTCCGGCATTTTCGCATTGGCGACCAGGATATTCTGCACCACCGCGATCTGGTTGTCGGCGTCCTGGCCCGGATAGGTCTTCGCCGGGATCACGCCCTTGCTGTAGAGACTGCCGTATTTGGCGTTCATCTTTTCAGTCAGGTCGGCGGTGTCGACGAGCTTGAGCTTGACGCCGGGCGTGGCACCGAGATCGGTCACCGCCGCGGTCGGCAGGCCGCCCACCCAGAAATAGGCGTCGATCTTCCGGTCCTTCAGCGCATTGGTCGATTCGGCGACGCCGAGGCGCTCGCGCGTCATGTCCTTATCCTTGTCGAGGCCCGCCGCTTCGATCACGCGGAACGCCATGACCTCGGTGGCGCTGCCGGGCGAACCGGTGGAGACACGCTTGCCCTTGAGGTCGGACATCTTGGTGATGCCGGTGCCTTCGACCGTGACCACGTGCATGCGGTTCGGATACAGCACCATCAGCGTGCGCACTTCGACCGCATTGCCCTTGAACTTGTCTTCGCCCTTGAGCGCATTCAACGCGGCATCCACCATGACGAGACCAACCTCGCTCTGCTCGGAGCCGATCAGCTTGAGATTGTCGACCGAGCCGCCGGTGACGCGCGCGGTCGCCTGCACGTTGGGCAGATATTTGGACAGCACATTGGCCATGCCGCCGCCCATCGGGTAGTAGACGCCGCCGGTGCCGCCCGTGGCGATGGCGATGTTGATCTGCTGCGCCACCGCGACGCCGGCGAACAGGGCCGCGCCCAGGACGAGACCCGGGACCATAAATCGATTGCGTTTCATTCCTGACGTCCTCCCTTTTCAGTTCGTGGCGCGTTCGAACGGAAAGCTCCGTTCGCGACACGCTAGCGGCTGGCCGTTTCGGCCTTTGACGATGGTGCCGGCGTTATCCGCTGTTTCAAGACTACAATGAGCCCGAGTACGACGCCAAATGCCGCAGTGTAGCTGATGTCGCGGCCGATCACGGCCTCCGCAGCCGCTTCTAAGAGGCTCGGGAACACCAGCAGCAGCCCTGCCAGCAGCAGCAGCCCGCGCTCGAGCGGCGTAGTGTGGCGCAGGGCCCAGCCTTGCGCGGCGCCGGCGAGCGCGGCGAGGCCGAGCGCGGTCTTGCCGGTAATGAGCACGATATCGACCCAGGTGCCGCCCGCCGGCAGCTTCAGCAGCAGGCCGAGTCCCTGCGGATCGAGCACGAAGACGAACGGAACAAGGAAGGCCGGCATGGTGTATTTCCACGCCTGCAAGGTCGTGCGGTAGGGATCGCCGCCGGTGATTGCCGCCGCCGCAAAGGGTGACAATGCGGTCGGCGGCGAGACCTCCGACAGCACTGAATAATAGAAGATGAACATGTGGGCGGCGTAATCGGGGACGCCGAGCTTGATCATGGCCGGCGCCGCGATCACCGCGCAGATGATGTAGGAGGCGGTCACCGGCACGGCGAGGCCGATGATCCAGACGATCAGCGCGGTGTAGATCGCGGTCAGCAGCAGCGACCCGCCGGCATAGCTGATCACGATGGCGGAGAATTTCAGGCCGAGTCCGGTCAGCGTCACCACGCCGACGATGATGCCGGCGACGGCGCAGGTAGTCGCCGCGGTCAGCGTCTGGATCGACCCGTCGGCCAGCGCGCGCGTGAGCTTTTTCGGCATCAGCGCGGTTTCCCGGGTGATGAAACTCATCAGGAAGGTGAGCGCGGTGGCGTACAGCACCGACGTGGTGGGTGAATAGCCCCACACCATGAAGATCACGATCGACACGAGCGAGACGAAATGAAAGCCGTAGCGCCGCGTCAGCGCGCCGAGCGACATCTCGGGCACGTAAGGCTCGCCGCGCGCGCCGTAGCGGCGGGCATCGATCTCCACCATGAACAGCAGCGCAAGGTAATAGAGGCAGGTCGGGATCGCCGCCATCCAGATCACATCGAGATAGCTGATCTTGAGGAACTCGGCGATCAGGAACGCCGCGGCGCCGAGCACCGGCGGCGAGATGATCGCGCCGAGACCGCCCGCCGCCAGCAAGCCGCCCGCCGCGTTCCTCTCGAAGCCCGACTTTTTCATCATCGGATAGGCGACCGCGCCGATCGCGACCGTGGTCGCAACGCCCGATCCGGACGGCCCGCCGAGCAGGAACGAGGACAGGACCACCGTCCGCCCGGCGGCGTTCGGCTTGTTGCCCATCAGCGTCATCGAGAAATCGATGAAGAATTTGCCCGCGCCCGAATGCTGCAGGAAAGCGCCGAAGATGCAGAACAGCACGATCAGCGTGGCGGAGACATCGACCGGAATGCCGAAGATGCCCTCCAGAGTGATGAACAGATGCCCGACCAGCGCGTCGAAGCCGTAGCCGCGATGATTCCAGGGCGGCGGCAGATACGGCCCCGCCAGCGCATAGGCGATGAACAACAGGGCAATGATCGGGACGATCGGCCCGATGGTGCGACGCGAGGCCTCGATCAGCAACGCGATGAAAATGACGCCAAGCACGACGTCGAGCCGCGTCGGCAAGGTGGCGCGGTCGGTGAAATCCTCGCCGCCGACGATGGCATACAGCAGAATGCCGACCGCTGCCGCGCCCATCAGCACGTCCCACCACTGGATGCGGTTGCGGAAGCGCTGCGCCATCGGAAACAGCAGGAAGCACAGCACCAGCACGAAGGCGACGTGGGTGTAGCGCAACTCCTGGGTGGGGACGATCTCGTAGGCCGCATAGAGGTGGAACAGCGACATCGCCACCGCGATGGTGGTGACGATGGTGCCCGCCCAGCCCGACAGGCGGTTGGTCAGGCCCTCTTCCTGTTCGACGTAAGCTTCCGCCTTGTGCAGGCCTTCCAGTTCGTCGGGCGATGCGGAATCGGCCGCCCGCTGTTGCTGCTCGGTCATTCTCCCCCCTGGATTCTTGTCGTTTTTGGCGGGTTAACCCGCGTTCGGCCGGCTGCCGGCCGTCCCTGAGCAAAGCTAGCATGCGAGCGGGCGGGCGAATACCCGCCGCCGCACCGGGAATTGCCGTCCGAAATTCCGCGAAACGGGAACCAATTAACCATACGGCAATGCCCGTCACGCTAGAAAAGCCGGGTTGCCGCAGAGGGTGAGTCCGCAATGGCCGACGCGTTCTTGTCCGCCGGGGTGAATCTGGTCCAAGCCGGGTTCCTCGTCCTCCTCCTGCTTGCAGCCGTGGTCTTCAGCTGGTCCTGCTACCGCCTGAAGCAGCAGAATATCCGCCTCAGCTTCGCCGTGACCAACATGACGCAAGGTCTCGTCGTGTGGGATTCCAACGCGCGCATGGTCGTCTGCAACGACCGCTATATCGACATGTACGGCATGTCGCGTGAGAAGGTGAAGCCGGGCGTGACCCTCCGCGCGATGCTCGAGCACCGTGCCGAAATCGGCAAGTTCAAGGGCGATCTCGAAAAATACCTTGCCGATATCCTCGACCGCATCGCCAGGCGCAAGCCAGTCGTGAACGTCGTCCAGCTCGACGACGGCCGCACGATCTCGATATCGGAGCAGCCGTTGCCGGATGGATCGTGGGTCACCACCCATGAAGACATCACGCAATGGCAGATCATGGAGCATCAACGCGCCGACATGGCCGCAAATGAACAGCGCCGATTGCAGACCGATTCCGCGATCTCGCGGTTCAACGAGCGGGTTGAAAGCCTGCTGCGCAGCGTCAGGGAGAGCGCCGCCACGATGAAGTCCACAGCCAGCGCCCTGTTCGAGGCTTCCGACCAGACCTCGCAGCGCGCGCAGAGCGCGGTTGCCGCCTCCAACAAGGCGTCGGTCAACGTCACCACCGCGGCGACGGCGGCCGACCAGATGGCAAGCTCCATCGACGAGATCAGCCGGCAGCTCGTGCAGACCACCAATGTGGTGCGCACCGCGGTCGAGGAAGCGCGCGCCACCAACGACGGCATCAAGGGGCTCGCCGACGCGGCGCAGAAGATCGGCGACGTCGTCGAGCTGATCCGCAACATCGCGGGCCAGACCAACCTGCTGGCGCTCAACGCCACCATCGAGGCGGCGCGCGCCGGAGAATCCGGCCGCGGCTTCGCCGTGGTCGCCTCCGAAGTGAAATCGCTGGCCGTGCAGACGGCGAAGGCGACCGAGGACATCACGGCGCAGATCCTGTCGGTGCAGAATTCGACCGACAACGCGGTCGAGGCCATCGCCCGCATCACCAGCCGCATGCAGGAGATCGACACCTGCGCTTCGGCGGTGGCGGCGGCGATCGAGGAGCAGAATGCGGTGACGCAGGAAATCTCGCACAACGTCACCGGCGCCGCGCGCGGCACCAGCGACATCGTCGGCGTGCTGGATCTGGTCGCAGGCGCCGCCACCGGCACCCGCCAATCGGCGGAGACGGTTCTCGCAGCCGCCGATTCCGTCGACAAGGCGGTCAGCAATCTGCGTTCCGAAGTCGAAGATTTTCTCGCCAAAGTCGCGGTGTAGCCATGGACCTCTCAGAGCAGAATGCCCGCCCGCCGCTGAAGCCGCAGGACATCTACCGTCCGCGGCTCGGCGCGCAGAACCCGCCACGCTGGAAGGTCGCCATGGCCGAGGATCAGGCCTGGCGCGCAATCTCCTCGCCGCCGCTCTGCCCTTCACAGACCGCCGACGCCGACGCGAAGGACACGCGCGGCTGAGCAGCGGGAAGCGCAACGCGGCTCAGGCCTGGCTGGCGATTTCCTTGCCGAGCGCGGCCTGCGCAGCGGCGAGACGCGCGATCGGGGCGCGGAACGGCGAGCAGGACACGTAGTCCAGCTTCACCTCGTGGCAGAAGGCGACCGAGGCCGGGTCGCCGCCATGCTCGCCGCAGATGCCGACCTTGAGGTCGGGCCGCACGCGCCGCCCGCGTTCGACACCGATCTTCACCAGTTCGCCGACTCCCTCGCGGTCGATCGAGACGAAGGGATCGACCGGCAGGATGCCGCGCTGGGTGTACGTTGTGAGAAAGCTTGCGGCGTCGTCGCGGCTGATGCCGAAGCAGGTCTGCGTCAGATCGTTGGTGCCGAAGGAGAAGAATTCGGCGCCACCCTCGCCTTCGGCGATCTTGTCGGCGAGCAGCGAGGCGCGCGGCAATTCGATCATGGTGCCGACCTGGTAGTCGAGCTTGACGCCCTTCTCCTTCGACACGGCTTCCGCCATTGCGTCGATGCGCGCCTTGACCAGATCGAATTCGGCGCGGGTTGCGATCAAGGGCACCATCACTTCCGGCACCACCGGCTGGCCCGTCGTCTTGCCGGCTTCGGCGGCCGCCTCGAAAATCGCGCGCGCCTGCATCTCGGCGATTTCGGGGTAAGCGATGGCGATGCGGCAGCCGCGGAAGCCGAGCATGGGGTTGAACTCGGCAAGCTCCGCCGCGCGGTTCTTGATCTTCTGCGGGTCGGTGCCCATCGCTTTCGCGACTTCGGCGATCTCCTCGTCGCCATGCGGCAGGAATTCATGCAGCGGCGGGTCGAGCAGACGGATCGTGACAGGCAGTCCCTTCATGATCTCGAACAGCGCGATGAAGTCGCCGCGCTGCATCGGCAGGATCTTGGCGAGCGCGGCGCGGCGCGCCTTTTCGTCGTCGGCGAGGATCATCTCGCGCACCGCCTGGATGCGTCCTTCCTCGAAGAACATGTGTTCGGTGCGGCACAGGCCGATGCCTTCCGCGCCGTATTTCAGCGCGGTGCGGGCATCTTCGGGCGTGTCGGCATTGGCGCGCACGCCGAGAACGCGCAGCTTGTCGGCCCAGCCCATCAGCGTGGCAAATTCACCCGATAGTTCCGGCTCGATCATCTTCACCTGCCCGGCCAGCACCTGCCCGGTCGAGCCGTCGATGGTGATGACGTCGCCCTTCCTGTAGGTCTGGCCGGCCACCGTCATCGTGCCCTTGGCGTAGTCCACGCGCAGCGAACCCGCCCCGGAGACGCAGGGCTTGCCCATGCCGCGCGCCACCACCGCCGCATGCGAGGTCATACCGCCGCGCGTCGTCAGAATGCCTTCGGCGGCGTGCATGCCGTGGATGTCTTCGGGCGAGGTCTCCACCCGCACGAGGATCACCTTCCTGCCCTGCGCCTTGAGGCTTTCGGCTTCGTCGGAGGAGAACACGATCTCGCCCGAGGCCGCGCCGGGAGAGGCCGGCAGACCGGCCGCAACGATCTTGCGGTCGGCTTTCGGGTCGATGGTCGGATGCAGCAACTGGTCGAGGGAGGCGGGATCGATCCGGGTGACCGCCTCGTCCTGCGTGATGAGCCCTTCGTTGGCGAGCTCGACCGCGATCTTCAGCGCCGCTTTCGCGGTACGCTTGCCCGAGCGCGTCTGCAGCATCCACAGCTTGCCCTGCTCGATGGTGAATTCGAGGTCCTGCATGTCGCGGTAATGCTTCTCGAGCGAGGCATAGATGCGCTGCAGTTCGGCGAAGGCCTGCGGCATGGCGGATTCGAGCGAGGGCTTGTCGGAGCCGGCTTCCTTGCGCGCCTCCTCGGTGATTTCCTGCGGCGTGCGGATGCCGGCGACGACATCCTCGCCCTGCGCGTTGATCAGGAATTCGCCATAGAGCTTCTTGTCGCCGGTCGACGGGTTGCGCGTGAAGGCGACGCCCGTCGCCGAGGTGTCGCCCATATTGCCGAACACCATGGCCTGGACGTTGACGGCGGTGCCCCAGCTTTCGGGGATGTTGTGCAGCTTGCGATAGGTGATGGCGCGCGCATTCATCCACGAGCCGAACACAGCACCGATGGCGCCCCACAATTGCACCTCGGGGTCCTGCGGAAACGGCTTGCCGCTCTCCTCCTGCACCTTCGCCTTGTAGCGTTTGACCAGCTCGATCCAGTCCTCGGCCGAGAGATCGGTGTCGAGCGTGTGGCCGTTGCCGTCCTTGTATTCCTCGAGGATGTCCTCGAAATAATGATGCTCGATGCCGAGCACCACGTTCGAATACATGGTGATGAAGCGGCGATAGGAATCGTAGGCGAATCTGCGGTCGCCGGAGAGCTGTGCCAAGGCCTCGACGGTCTGGTCGTTGAGGCCGAGATTGAGCACGGTGTCCATCATGCCCGGCATCGACGCGCGGGCGCCCGAGCGCACCGAGACCAGCAGCGGGTTCTTGGCGTCGCCGAAGGCGCGGCCGGCGATCCTGCCGATATGGCTGAGCGCGTCCGCCACCTGCCCCTTCAGCTCGGCCGGATAGCTGTTGCCGTGCGCGTAGTAATAGGTGCAGACCTCGGTGGTGATGGTGAAGCCCGGCGGCACCGGCAGACCCAGATTGGCCATTTCGGCAAGGTTCGCCCCCTTGCCGCCGAGGAGATTTTTCATCTCGCTTCTTCCCTCGGCCTTGCCGTCGCCGAAGGTGTAGACCCACTTCGTCATCACGCTCTGTCCTGTCTGCGTCCCGACCGGGCCTGTCTTTGGCCGGTTTTGGATGTTCTTTCAACCGGAACAAAAGTCAGGCCAGCCCTGAATTTTCGGGGCTTTTCGCCCCTCTCACCGGAAAATTCCGAGCCCTAGGAGCCCGACCAGGATCAGATAGACCGCGACGATGAAATTCAGCAGCCGCGGCACCAGGAGAATCAGGATGCCGGCGATAAGGGCGACGATCGGCTGCAGCTGGGCAATGGTGATGGTCATGGGATTATTCTCCGAATGCGGGGACCGGTGGAAACGGCGATGCCCGGCGGGTGGTTCCGCCAGGCGGGACGCGGCGTCAGGCCCCGTTGACGGGACGACTCGGTCGCGCTCCGCTCGCACGCTGGCTCAAGGATTCGGACGACTCAAGTGGAATAGCAATTGGGGG